>Ga0082212_10009692_pt1 | contig 12395 bp, 9 predicted proteins | sample TergutNt197P3_FD_71548 | JGI IMG/M metagenome (GOLD analysis project Ga0082212, IMG submission 71548) | Neocapritermes taracua P3 segment gut microbial communities from Petit-Saut dam, French Guiana - Nt197 P3 | ecosystem: Host-associated > Arthropoda: Insects > Digestive system > Gut ... | reverse complement strand
GAATTGCGGTTCTACGCCTCCATTGGATTCAGCGGAGCGTTATGGCCCATGCTTTCCTACTCGAACCTGCAAAAGAGAAACATTCAATTCTGGTACAATGTATCGGGTAACGCAGGTAAAAATACAGTGCGTAATTTACCCTACAATGTCAATACGACGGGTTATTCGTTGAAAAAATTTGTACACACTGAAGATGCATGGGGATCGCCCGGCGTGGGAACAGGGGATGAAGGCTCCAAACGGTACGAAAAAGCGTATCCCATTATCCGCTATGCCGAAATCCTGCTTGCATACGTGGAAGCGTTGAACAATCTGACTACTGACCATACCGTTTTGGATGAGAACGGGCAAAATCAGGTAATTTCGAGGAACACAGACGAAATGAGGAAATATTTCAACATGGTTCGTTTCAGGGCAGGTTTACCGGGGTTGACCGATGATGAACTCAACTCGCGCGATACGATGCAGGAGTTGATTGAACGCGAACGGATGGTGGAATTACTTCACGAGAACGCCCGTTTTTGGGATGTTCGACGCTGGGGAAAGTACGAATCTACGGAAAAAGAACCCATTCTGGGTATGGATATGGATTCAGACGGATTGGCATTTTACAATGTGGTTCCCGTCAATCAGGTAGTAGCCAGAAACAGGGTAGTGGACAGAAAACTAATCCTTCTTCCGATTGAACTGAACGAGGTGCGGAAATCTCCTTCGATGGACCAGAATCCGGGATACCAATATTAATTAATAATATTAAAATGAAAAATTATATGAAAATATCAGTAAAAATAAGCAATGTGTCGCTTGTGGGCATTTTAGCGCTGTTTCTTGCAAGTTGTGATAATTCATCTATTTATCAGGATGAGCATTTCAAAAATCAGGTTTTCCTGTTGAGCGGCGCCGATAATGTTTATGGCGCATCTTATACGCTCAACGAACTTAACGATCAGGTAACGCGGTACATTTCCGTCGGATGCGGCGGCTCAAACAGCAATGAACGCGAAATCAGAGTGATACTTGAACCTAATCCTGTGATGTTGGACAAATACAACAGTTTGAACTATGACCTCCAAGAACAGTATGCCAAACTGTTGCCTGCCAACATGTATCATATCGACGAGCCATACTCTGTGACAATACCGGCGCTTTCGGGCTATCACTATGCAAGATTGCCCGTAAAAGTGACTCCCTTAGGTCTGTCGCCCGATTCGTTGTATTTCATTCCGCTGAAAATCAAAAGCGTTTCGGAATACGAGGTGAACGAGGACAAACAGGATGTTCTCTTTCGCGTGGCGATTGAAAACGAGTATGCAAAACAGTTGGTTCCCACTTATTACGCAATGAGCGGTTCGATGACAGAAGGTACAAGCGCTACCGTTTTGAGCGGAACAAAATTAGTGCATCCGTTGGATTACGACAGAGTGAGAATGTTCTGGGGCAACAATACACATAACCAGCAGACAACCGTTGACGACATCAACAGGTTGTCGGTTGTGGTGCAGGTTCAGAAGGACAATGACAATGCCCTCCTTGTTATGCCTTATATATCTGAGTTTCTGGAAGTAGAAATGCTTGACAATCCGGGCTATAATTATTACGATCCGGAGAGGATGCAGGGTACTACCAAGCAGCGCATATTCTATCTGAATTACCGTTTTCGTACCATTAACAATGGCACCCCCGGCGCATGGAGAATTGTTGAGGAACGGTTGATACGGGTAGAGGAAAAATAATCTTTAAAAATTAAAAAAATATGAATAAATTTTTGATTCAGGCAACAGGTATCATCGTTAGTTTGCTGATACTGTCAAGTTGCGTCAAAGGCCCTGATAGGGATATTGAACATAAACTTTATGTAACGCATGCATCGTTGGAAATGATTGAAGGCGATGACGTTCAGATCACGGCAAGCCCTACCAATCATACGTTTACCTGGGCAAGCACCGATCAATCTGTGGCTACGGTAAGTGCAACGGGGCTGGTGCACGCAGCAGGCGATGGCGTATGTTATATCCGTATTACCAGTAGCGAAGGTTTAAGCAGGGAAATACCCGTAGATGTGGAAAAGTTTTTACCGCTCGAAGGTATTGACATATCCAATAAGGTAACTACCGCCGCCATCACATCTCTTTCTTTATTGCTTCAACAAACCGTTTCGATGGAGGCAGCGCCGGCGCCAAAAAATTACAATGAAAGAATTCCTTTCAATGTCGTTTGGGAATCGTCCGACGAGGAAGTGGTAACAGTAGATCAGAATGGAAATGCAAGAGCCATAGATTTTGGTAACGCCGAGATAATCGTTTCTTCAGTGGAAAAACCGTCCGTGAAAGCAGTGATACCGGTAACTGTGGCTGAGGTTCCGATTACAGACATTATAATGCCTGTTACATCATTGAATTTGTTTCAGTATGAAGTATCTACCGTAACGCCTACACGGTTCCCGTTAAATTATAGTGTGAAGGACGCATCGTTTAAATGGGAGTCTTCAAATAATTCCGTTGTGACGGTGGTAGATGGTCAGCTGGAAGCCATTGGCGGAGGTACGGCTATCGTTACTGTTTCATTAAACAGCAACCCGTCCGTTTCAAAGACGATTTCCGTAACCGTTACTGACGCTCCGGGCGCCACTACGGCATTGGATTTCTCTACTTTTCCCGATATCTCATTTTACGCTGGTGACGAATCATTTAACGATTTCGTATATAAGAAAGTTGCATTTGAAAAAGGAGGCGTAGTTGAAATAGCAGGAATGACCGCTACAGAGATTCAAAGAATCTATAATTATGATTTCTTTTTTTATAATCAGGCGAAAAACAAACTTGTCTTTATCGGAGAAAACGGTGAATGGGATGTGTATTATTCTAAAAAATACAATTACATTTGGGTTAGCAGAGACACTGATTTACGCCCTGACGCCAATTGGATGATGGGGGCAAATATGGCGTCCGCCCGGGAATGGCATGATGACTTTGCCCTGCATAACTATAGTGGTCAACGATTGAACCCAAAGAATCGTTGTTATATGAAGAAGATAGGCGACAATGTTTATCAGGCGCATGTACTGTTGAGCAATCCATCGTTTGCCATTATGATTATTAGAGGTTGGGAATTAGTTGGCGGCGATTGGGACAGTAAAGTTTCTGCTGCAGGATTAAATATGCCAGGAGGACAGTTAACCAAACCTTCTCACAACGAAATGGGTCCAGAAGCCGGCTTTGATTTTGGCTATTATCGGATTACCTATAATGCCAACACACAGCTTTTACTGCTTGAAAAAGTAGCGGATTAATCACATTATTTTCCTGCCGCGAAAAATTTTCGCGGCAGGATTTTTTTTAGTTATTTTTCATATTTTCATAGTTATGGTTGTTCTTCTCATTGTATTCATCGTTGCGTTTAGTTTACCTGCGCAGTCGCAAACGATTACCAATTTCAGATTTACTGCCGCAGCAACAGGCTGGGGAAGCGATTTCGCCGGCGTTATTGACAATGATAGTAAAACCATAACCTTCACCACGCAGCGGTGGATAGAAGATATAGCGCAACTTGCTGCAACGTTTGATGTTGATGGCGAATATGAGGTCAAAGTCGGCAATGTTATGCAAACAAGCGGAGTTACGAAGAATGATTTTCGTAAAGACGTTGTTTATACGGTAAACGGCAATGTTCATTACACGGTAACGTTTGTATCGCCGCAGGCAAGCGGGCTTCCCTTAATCAATATAAAGACCAGGAACAATGCGGCGATTACAAGTAAAGTGAACTATACGGATGTGGCTTCTTTTGTTTTGACCGACCCCAATCAGCCGGGAAATAATATTTCAAAAACCGGACCTTACAGCAGTAGCAGCAACGACAGTTATTATGACCTGATCAGAGGCCGGGGCAACGATAGTTGGGGCAATCCCAATTCGCACAAGAAATCGTATCGCATCAGGTTCAATGGCAAGACGTCGCTGTTTGGATATACGGCGCAAAGAAACTGGGTTTTGATAGCGCAGTACCGCGACCAGACTTTGTTGTACAATACAGTAGCATTTGAACTGGGCGACCGGTTTAATATTCCGTTTAATCATTCGTATGATTTTGTTGAACTTTATCTGAATGGAGACTATAAGGGAAATTATTTGCTTACCTGGCACAATCAGGTGAATCCGGGAAGAGTAAATATTGACGAGCTTGAGGGCTGGTTCATAGAAATGGATGGATATTATGACGATAACCCGAAATTCAGGACAACGAAATATCAGCTTCCTGTGATGATCAAGTCTCCTGAAGCCCCGACAGGGAATATAGAAGACATTAATAACCCTTTTTATGATTTTGTCAAACGCGAAGTGAATAAATTGACAGACGCCGTTGCAAGCCCCGGTTTTCCCGAAAACGGTTACAGAGATTTAATCAACATGAGAACGTTCATTGACTTTATGATGATTCAGGAAATTGTGGATAATTTAGATTTTCAACACCCGATGTCTACATACCTGTATAAAGATAAAGGGGGGGTGATCAATATGGGGCCTTTATGGGATTTCGACTGTGGCTACGGATACAATTACAATTATGTGCATTTCAATTATGCGAACAGAAGAATGAACATGAATGATTTTTTCAAAAAATTATTTGACGACCCTGTTTTTCTTGTTAAATACAAGGAAAGGTGGAATGAAAAATATGGCGATATTGCTTCCATTCCTTATTTCATGGATGAAATGGCAGATAAGTTGAAAAAATCGGCAGAACAAAATTTCCAGACATGGTGGTACAGAATGTATGCCCCCTGGACAAACGACCATCCTTTCGAGCGGAATAATTTCCTTGGCTCTATCTCGTTGATGAAGAACTGGTATAATGCACATGTTGCTTATCTCAACTCCGGATTTAACAAGGTTGAAATTTTACCGGAAACCCTGAATTTTGAAACAGGATATTTTGATCATCCTAATACTGTTGCACAAGTATTTACAGTCGTTTCATACGGCGAAGCAGATAAGGTGACAGCACGTTTGGATAAAGAAAATTCATCGTTTTTCGAAATCACTCAATTGATTAGTCGGCCTACAGGTGGCGGCGGATATTTTCTATCTGTCATCGTTCAACCCAAAGGCGCGTTTTTGGCGGGCACCAGTAGCGATGTAGTGATTGTGAACTGCGAAAATCAGGGAAGAACCTACACGCTGAGAGCGATGCTGAATTTTACCATGAGCAAGACCGACCCTGTTTATGTTGTACCGCAAGGCTTAACCGCTTTTTACGGACAAAGATTGATAGATGTTGCCTTGCCTGATGGTTGGTCTTGGATGAACCGCGCATCTTTTGTAGGTAATGTAGGCATGCAAACACACAAAGCAATGTACACGCCGGATGATGTGGCTGTTTATGGTATTGCGACGAACATCGACGTACCGGTCATGGTACTGGCAACAGCCGGAATCACCGGAAACGGAGAAATCCCGCACGACAACCCGTTTAAAGCGCAAATCCGCAACGGACAACTGTACGTGAACGGTCTCGCCGCCGGCGATATGCTGAGCGTGTATAGCGTAACGGGAGCATTGGTATTTCAGGGTATCGTTACTTCCGGCGACATGGAAATACCTGTGAACGCTCAGGGTATATACATCATTCAATCTGGAAATAACACGGTAAAAGTAGCGTTTGATTAATACCGCCCGACAATATGTCCGGAGGGTTTCGGGCGCTTCCGGGGTGTACCGGAGGCGACCGGCGGACGGTTGATAGTTTTTCGGTTAATGGTAGCGAGGATTCGTTCTTCCGGAGTCATAAATTTACAACACAAGCGGGCAATATTCCATGTTAAATGCTTCCGCTACGGGAAGATTCACGATTTTTCCGTCACAAACATTTAATCCTTTGAACAATGCCGGATCGTCTTTCATGGCTTTTTTCCATCCCTTACCGGCAATTGATAAGGCATAAGGCAATGTTGCGTTGGTCAATGCAAAAGTGGAAGTACAGGCTACTGCTCCGGGCATGTTGCTTACACAGTAATGAATAACTCCATCGACCACAAAAACAGGTTCCTGATGCGTTGTCGGATGTGATGTTTCAAAGCATCCGCCCTGATCAACAGCCACATCCACCATTACTGATCCTTTTTTCATGGTAGAAATCATTTCGCGGGTGACTAATTGAGGCGCTTTTCCACCTGCAACCAATACGGCGCCTACGACTACATCTGCGGATTTTATTTCTTCGCGTATTATCATCGGGTTTGACATCAGTAACTTACAATTTGCGGGCATGACGTCGCTCAAATAACGTAAACGTTCCAGGTTTTTGTCTAAAACCGTCACATCAGCGCCAAGTCCGCAGGCCATCTTTGCTGCATTGGTTCCCACTATTCCTCCTCCCAGAATAATGACTTTGGCTGGCGCCACGCCCGGAACGCCTCCCAGCAATACGCCCCTTCCTCCCTGCGACATCTCCAGAAAACGAGCGCTTGCCTGTATCGACATCCGGCCGGCCACTTCGCTCATCGGTTGAAGCAGCGGCAGACTTCCATTCGGCAATTCAACCGTTTCGTATGCAATGGCTACACATTTACTTTCCATCAATACTTTGGTCTGTGGCAAGTCCGCCGCAAGATGCAAATAAGTAAACACAATTTGCCCCGGTCGCAACAGGCAATATTCAGAAGGCAAAATCTCTTTCACGTGCATCACCATATCCGCCTGGCTATAAATCTCTTCCGGAGTATTAACCATTTTACCTCCCGCAGATTCATATTCCGCATTGGAAAATCCGCTTCCGATTCCCGCTCCGTTCTCAACGTATACCGTGTGCCCGTGATGTACCATGATTTCTACACCCGACGGCGTCATGCTCACCCGGTTTTCATTGATTTTGATTTCCTTAAGTATTCCAACTTTCATATCTGTTTATTTTTTTCGTCTGCAAAAATAGATGAAATTATTTGAATTACACACAGACGGATAAAAATTGCGAAACCGCGACCGTCGCTTTCATTTAAAAATTCAAAGATTTCACGATTTAATGATAGAATTTTGGAGTCATGAAATTTTGGAATTTATTTTATAATCCCCTTTTCAGTCAATAAATACGCCATTTCCTGCTGCATTTCCATTGCTTTTTGGGCTGCTATTCCGGCAAAATTTTCGGAGTTGTCGGCAAAAATGATGGCACGCGACGAGTTGACCAACAATCCGCACCTGTCGTTCATGGCTGCCTTCGCTGTTTCGGCCAGACTTCCTCCCTGTGCGCCTACGCCGGGAATCAGCAGGAAGTGGTCGGGAACAAGCCGGCGCACTTCTTTCAGCATATCGCTTTTAGTAGCGCCCGCCACGTACATGATGTTGTCTGTATTTCCCCAGTTTTTCGAATAGTTAATCACTTTTTCAAACAACATCAGTCCGCCATATTTATCTTCGGTGAACTGAAAAGAGGATGCTCCCTGATTAGACGTCAGTGCGAGGATGATCGCCCACTTGTCCTTGTAGCCGATAAACGGTTTCACGGAATCTTCGCCCATATAAGGCGACACAGTCACCGCATCGAACCCGATGGTATCAAAAAAGGCTTTGGCATACATTTTTGAGGTGTTGCCGATGTCGCCGCGTTTGGCGTCGGCAATAAGGAACATGGCCGGATAGTTGGCGCGCAGGTAATCCACCGTCATCCGCAGATTGACCCACCCCGATACTCCGTAGGCTTCATAGAACGCCAGATTGGGTTTGTAGGCCACCGTATAGGGCGCCGTAGCGTCAATGATGCGCTTGTTGAACTCGAAGACGGGGTTTTGTTCTTTTTTCAGAAATTCGGGTATTTTCCCAAATTCGCTGTCTAATCCTACACAGAGAAAACTCCGCTTTTCGCATATTTTTTCAAACAATTCTTTTGAATTCATGTTTCGCTGAATGATTTCGGGCAAATATAGATGAAATTTTCTTGAATTTCACACAGACGGATAAAAATTTTGCGGTAGCGATAGCATACATTTGTAAAAAAGGAATAATTGCCTTATTTTTGCCCTATTGTCATATTGGCTTCCGAACCCGAAGTTCAATTATGGTATCATCAGGGTGGGGTGTCAAAAATGCGGATAAATCTTAAAAAATATTCGTTCCTTTTTTATCCCGATAGGGATAGGATATTGATGCGAATCAAGGGTTGAGATATTTTATAATTTGCTGATAATCAAATTGACCGTAGGTCATACATATCAATAGAAAAATGCAAAAAATGCTCCAAAAATTCCCCTTTAGGGGATTCACGGATCAATTTGTGAATGTCCTACGGACAATATGTTAAATGGGGAAATTTATATTCTATTGATATATAAACCCTAACGGGTTATTTCAACCCTTGATTCGCATTAATAATAAAGTTACATTTTTTATGTATTTTTTTATGTAAATCTTATCCTTTGTCCTATCCGCAGGATGGAAGTTTTTTTGATGTTGTTCAACTGGCAGATTTTGTCCACGCTCACGCCTGTCTTTTTTGAAATGCCGGATAAGGTATCGCCCTGTCGCACTGTGTAAAAACGCACTTGTTCCAGTTCCTTCGTGTAAGCAAACTGTTGCGAACAAAGTTCAAAAATCCGGTATTTTCCGGTATAGTTTTCAAAATCAATCATTTCTTTGGGTGGAATTGGTTGTCCGAGATAGCGAAGTTCGTAGTGAAGATGCGGCCCTGTGGAACGGCCGGTGTTGCCTCCCAATGCAATGATTTCGCCGGCGCGAACCACCTGATTGACTTTCACTAAGGTTTTACTCAGGTGTCCGTACACGGTTTCAAGCCCGTTGAAATGCCTGATAACAACATAATTACCAAAAGTGCGCGCCCGTTGAACGATACGTACCATTCCGTCGAACGGACAGGATATAGAATCGCCTGTTTTCAACCGTGTGTCTATCCCGTAATGGAAACGCCATCCGCGGCGATACCCGAAATCGGAAGTAACCACGTTCCTGTTGGGATGGCAATATTGCGAGAAATTAATACGCAACGTGTCGGGCATGTCAGTCATCCGCCGCTGATAAGGGTTCACCGTGCGGTTATCCCACACGTAGCCGTACAGCCGCGCAGCCGGTATGACGGTCGAATCAATGATCCCCAGCGAGGTTAAGTTCATCAGCGAATCCAAACTGATAATCTCGTCTTCATCTAACGAAATTTCACTTTCCGTCAGGATAACCGTAGGGGGAAGATTTTTAATAAAATCCTGAGAATAAGCGCAAATGCTTACAAAAAGAAATAATACGCCTGTAATGATTTTATATAGAAGTCTCATAATGAATTTTTTGCGTACAAAAGTACGTATTTTTTTGAATAAAAAAGAAAAAAAATGCTATAATATTGGATTTAATTCGTAATTTTGCGCCATGAATTTTGTACGAGGTGGAAAAGCAGGAATTGTATACCATAATATTCAAAGGCTTGTCGTTAGGCAGTCATGTGTTTGATTGGGCAATTGACGGCGGTTTTTTCGAATCGTATGAGATGTCGGAGATCAGCGATGCGCGTATTCAGGTGCAGCTGACCCTGATGAAGCATTCCGGTTTTCTGGAACTTCATTTCGGGTTAGACGGATGGGTCGAAGTAAGTTGCACCAGATGTTTGGATCCGCTGAAACTCGACGTCGCGTCGGAAGCCCGGATGTATGTCAAATTCGATCATCATGCAGGCGAAGACGTTTCGGATGACGATACGGATGTGATCATTCTTTCGTATGACGAAGACCGGTTGGACGTCGCTCAGTATCTGTATGAATATGCACATTTGAACCTTCCCATACGGAGGGTTCACCCTGACGACGCCAACGGATACAGTACGTGCAATGCGGAGATGATTCGCCAATTGGAGCAATACCTCGTGAAAGATAAATAATATAATATATAAAGAAATGCCAAATCCAAAACGCAGACATTCAAAACAGAGAAGGGACAAAAGAAGGACACACGATCAGGCGGCTGTTCCGACCGTAGTAAAATGTTCCAATTGTTCAAGTCCGGTTTTATATCACAGAGTATGTCCGTCCTGTGGTTATTACAGGGGTAAGTTAGCCATCGAAAAAGAAGGCGCAGTCGCATAAATCCAACTGTCAGGCTTCCTATATCTTATGAAATACCATTGAAAAATATCCGCATTATGAATATAGGTTTAGATGTCATGGGTGGTGATTTTGCTCCGGAAGTAACTGTTCTCGGAGCTATTTCGGCGTATAACCTCTTGCACCATGGCGCCCGTTTGGTATTGATTGGCGACGCAAAGGCAATCGTTGATATTTGCCGGCGCGAGAAGTCCGATCCGTCGCAGTTTGACATAGTCGATGCACCCGATACCATCCACATGAGCGATCATCCGGCCAAGACCTTTGCACAAAAAACAAATTCCAGCATATACGTGGGATATGAGTTGCTCAGCAAGGGGAAAATAGACGCTTTTGCGAGCGCCGGCAGTACGGGCGCCATGATGGTTGGCGCCATGTATACGGTCAAATCCATTCCGGGAATACTTCGTCCGGGAATTGCCTCTCCTGCGCCCCGCGCCAACGGTGGCACCAACGTACTGATCGACGTCGGCCTCAATCCCGATTGCAAGCCCGATGTATTGTATCAGTACGGATTATTGGGATCGCTGTATGCCGAGTTTGTATACAACATTCCCAATCCGCGCGTGGCGTTGCTCAATATTGGCGCCGAAGCCGAAAAGGGCGACCAGCTCGCCAAAGCGGCATACCCGTTGATGGCGGCGTCCAAAGACTATAACTTCATCGGTAATGTGGAAGGTCATGAGATTTTTCAGGATAAGGCCGATGTGATTGTTTGCGACGGATTTGTAGGTAACGTATTGCTGAAAACGGCCGAAGGGTTCAGTTATATTGTCAAGCAACGGGGAATCAGGGACGATTTCTTTGAGTCGTTAAATCCCGACAATTATGGCGGAACTCCCGTGCTTGGCATCAATTCGAATGTGATCGTCGGGCATGGCGCGTCCAACAGTACTGCCATCAAAAACATGATTTTGCTGATGCAGGATGTGGTTCAGGCCGATTTGCCATCCAAGATCAAAAAGTATTTTACATCCGGCGATGAGCAACATTAGAGCGGCCATCAAGGGAATTGATGTTTTTCTTCCGGAGTACCGATTGACTAACAGTGAATTGAGCGCGATGGTTGATACTTCCGACGAGTGGATCATGCAGCGCGTCGGGATTAAAGAAAGGCGGATTCTCAAGGGAGAAGGCTTGGCTACATCCGACATGATGGCCGAAGCAACCGTTAAACTTTTAGAAAAGACCCATACTTCGCCCGATGAAATTGATCTTGTGATTGCGGCCACCAATACGCCCGACATGCTATTTCCGGCCACGTCGAGTATTGTTTGCGACAAGGTCGGGATACGCAACGCATGGGGGTTCGATTTGCTGGCTGCATGTTCCGGATTTATTTTTGCGCTCGAAACCGTAAGCAAGTTCGTTGAATCGGGTCAATACCGGAAAGCGTTGTTGCTGGCCGGCGACAAGATGTCGTCCATCGTCGATTACACCGACCGCAATACGTGTCCGCTCTTTGGCGATGCAGCCACAGCCTTGCTGATCGAACCGGTTACCGAAGATGTTGGCGTGATAGACAAGATATTTCATGTGGACGGTACGGGACGTTCGTTTCTGTACATGAAGGCCGGCGGCTCGCAATATCCGGCAACGCACGAAACGGTGAACAATCGCTGGCATTATGTGTATCAGGATGGAAAGACCGTTTTCAGGTTTGCCGTATCGCGCATGGCCGATGTAACGATAGAACTGATGGAACGTCATCATATTACGCCCGATGATTTGGCGTATTTAGTGCCTCATCAGGCCAACCTGCGCATCATCGACGCCGTAAGCCGCCGTATGGGGCTTGCGCCCGACAAGGTGACGGTGAACATCGAAAAGTATGGAAACACCACAGCGGCAACCATTCCGTTGTGTCTGTACGATTGGGAACATCAGCTCAAAAAGGGCGACAAGCTGATATTGGCAGCCGTTGGCGGAGGATATACATGGGGGGCGCTTTACCTGAAATGGGCGTATTAATAATTCCTGATTTCAAGATTCAAAAATTCAAAAATTATTGAATCGTTAAATCATGGAATCTTTAAATTAAATATTTTGCGGACGTGGCGTAATTGGTAGCCGTGCCAGACTTAGGATCTGGTGCCGAAAGGCGTGGGGGTTCGAGTCCCTTCGTCCGCACATTTCCCTTTTTAATCTGTCATTAGGGCATGACGTATCAGCCCTGTTATTTTAACCGGGTCGATCATCATTAGGATGATCATTCTGAATGGGTGCATTTCAAATTGTCGCAAAAGAGAAAGATTGCCTTCGGCGAGCCCTTCGGGGTTCCTCACTGCGTTCGGAATGA
>Ga0082212_10009691_pt1 | contig 12396 bp, 9 predicted proteins | sample TergutNt197P3_FD_71548 | JGI IMG/M metagenome (GOLD analysis project Ga0082212, IMG submission 71548) | Neocapritermes taracua P3 segment gut microbial communities from Petit-Saut dam, French Guiana - Nt197 P3 | ecosystem: Host-associated > Arthropoda: Insects > Digestive system > Gut ... | reverse complement strand
TGCATGCTTTCGATTCGATTTTAACACGTAATATCAGTTATGAAAACCTGACGGACGCCGGCAGCGTGGAAATCACGACCGACAAGATTAAGCCGGGTACAAGCGCATATTGCGATGTTTTAATGCAGGGACATATCGTACTGGGATATGGTGCCAACTGCGATATTACTTCAACCACCGACGATGTGCTAAAATTCGATTTTACCGGTAACCTGAATACAACCGGCGCGAACCTGCTGATCAAAGCCGGATGGCTGGGATACGACCTTAACACGCGTACCGGAAAAGGAGCCTCGAGCTTCCTGTTCCAAAACCACCCGAATGATTGGGGCAAAGGTTATGGCGGAAACATCACCTTCGACCACATGCAAATCACGATGGGACTTGGCGACGGCACACTGGGCGGCTACACCGAAATAAGTACGCCAAACGGTAATATCTGGGGCAAGGATTCGCTTTCGTTCCGCGGTATTAACGGTAACCTGTACGTGGACGCCGGTCTCGGCTCGCTTGAAGACACGATCCATGCTGTACGCTGGGGTTCGCGTTTTCCAAACGCAGCGAGCGAAAACATGCTCAATACAAGCGTGCCGCTCACCTGCGGCGAGAACCTCGAATGGCGTACCGGTAACATCATGATCAAAGGCGGCTCCATCGACTTTACAGATTATATATCGTCAACACCCCAGCCGGGAACAGGTAACGCCACGTTCCGTACCCGTGAAGGATATATCGATATCTATGATCGCTTCGATGCTTCCAACATGACGGGTCACCTGATGTTTTATGCCGGCACAAATACCCCTTACTCCATACCCAACCAATGGGGCGACGTCAGCCTGCGCGACTTCTCGTATACGACGAATGCAAACAGCGGTAGCGTTTACATTGGCGCAGATGATAACATCATGCTGAACTATGGCTTTAGCAACGGGAATGAAATGGCTTATAACATTTGTCCCACACCCGGCTTATATGACGGAATTGCAGCAGGTATCATACATACAACCGGCAACCCGTTCTATACAAATAACTATGGTACTCCAAACTTATGCTGGGCATCATTCGATGTGAATACCAACGGCTACCTGTGGTATCGCGATAACGCCTTCTGGAATAACTATCACCTGATGTTCAGAGGCTGCGAATCGAAAGACCTGTCATGCCAGCCCAGTACGTGCTCGACTGTAGCAGGCGAATGTAAGACAATCGATAATGGCGCACGTCCGCTTGTATTCGATTTTAGTCAGTCGTCGACCGGCGGTCTGGCTGTCGTAGCTAACAACTACATTGACGTGTTTACTGATTTCCATTATGACGGCGGTGCAGGTAGCGGAATACATCCGGTACCGGGTACTACAACCCTGCGAAGCGAACAGGTAGCAGGTTATGGATTGTTTATGAAATCGGTTTTCGATGGCGTAACACCGGCCGAAGACCGTCGCAATACCTGCTATGGATGCGACGATACCGATCCGGCTCATGCCATTTGGCCCTATATCGCTTTCCATGATAATGCTTATATTTATCCGGAAAAACAAAAAGCGGTCATCGAGGCGCCGGTAGTGGAATTTTTCGGTCATGCCGACCTGGATGTGGATTATAACAAGGGCGTTAATTCGTCGCTGACAACGAAAGCCGACAGTCTGATCTTCCATGACAGCGTCATATTTGACGGAGAACGGACGAAACTGCTGTTTGACATATTTACAACCGATCCGGTTAAGCGCGCACAGAATGCCATGCGCCTCGGCGTTGTGAACGATGTTGACCGCGATAACTACCTGCCGTTTGGGCCTGCCATCGCAATGAATGACCGCAGACTGCCGGTCATTGAACTTGGCTTCCAGCGTTGCACGCCGCCTCCCTACGCGCCGAATTTAGCGCCTAACAGATTATCTGAAAGCGGTGGCGAACCGACACCGCACGTGGGCGGCCATATCATTGTTGCTTTCAAACATGATTTGGCGATGCCTATCTTCAATACGATAGTAGCTAACCATGCACGCATTTCGTTTGTTCACGATTATTTTGATCAGGTAAAAGGTAACCCGTGGGGTCACGCTTACTTCCGTACCGACCTGTTGAGAATACGTAACAAAGTAGAATTTTATACCGATCCGGATAACACCGTAGGAATAAATGGTAACTTCAAAATGTCGTCAAATGAGCAGATTGCCACCCTGATCGAATCGGGTATATATCCGAAACACGTGCATCTTGAGCCGGGAAGCGAGTTGAGCATACCGGGCGAAGACTCACTGAATATCATTCAAGAAACTACTATCGGCGGATATGGCGAAGCGCATGAAAATGTTCATGTGCAGGCATATGGAACCATAGCCCCAGGCTATGCCTCGCTGATGGAATGTGACTGCCAGTCGGGATGCAATCAGGGAAGTATGAAAATACATAACCTGTACATGGAGAAAGACGCTATCCTGCGCATTTCAATGGGTAAGAAAGATGGTCATTGCGAATTTAATCCGATGACCGGCAGATATGACCTGAACTGTACCCAAACTGATACGCTGATCGTTCAGGATTCGATCTTCCTCTTTGGTAAGGTTACCATGCGAGTATTGCAGGAAACCGATCATATCGAACCGGGGTGCTATTTGTTTATGACCTATAACGAGTTGAACGCAAGCCCCGAATACCTGCATAACCTGCACCTGGAAAATCCAACTATCGATGGATATAACTTCTATATCGACTATTTGTCGGAGCCGGGTTTTGTATACCTGTGTATAACTGCACAGGATGATCCGATCATCCAGCGTTATGTCAATATTCATTCCATTGAGGGCGTAACCACCAGTCCTACGGCCGATATTTACCACTTTGTAAGAGGCCACGAAGACTATGTGTTTACGGCAACCTATAACGACAAGACGGCCGACCCGTTTGAAACGTTTGCAGTAGGTTACTACTCCGGTAGAACACAGGTATTAGCTCCCAGGTATCTGCTTGATGGCGTATATGAATATACGATTCGCCAGGTTGTTGAACCATGGGATGTGTACTTTAATCCCGAAGTGAGAATCGATCCGCAAACCGGAAATGTCGGCATCGCGAATCAAAAGGTATGGACATTCAAGAATACGTTGTTTGTCAATGTAGATAAAGCGGATATCGTCAGTATCTACAATATCACCGGCGTACTGTTCCAGAAACTTGAAATCCCTGCCGGATTGAATAAACTGACGCTCGAAAAAGGCGTATATCTGGTAACCCTGAAAGACGGTACCGTTTATAAGATTATCATCAATTGAGAAGTGTGAGTTGAAAATTGAAAATCCCGAAGCCCGCTACTGCGGCGCTTCGGGATTTTTTTTATTATTCAAAGAAGATTTTTTATTTCTGCCAGCGAACGGACAGTAAAAGTGGGTGGGCGTCCTTTGGGCGCTTCGTTGCCGGGATTAAACCATATCTGACGGATACGCGCATTTTGTGCGCCGGTTATATCGGCTTCCCAACTGTCGCCGATGACGAGCGATTCGGTACGGCGCGAATTGGTACATTTCAGTGCGTAAAAGAAAAATTCTTTGTGTGGCTTTTGAATGGAGATGTCTTCGGACAGCAGGATACGTTCAAAGAAAGAATAAAGTCCGGAATTTTGCATTTTCATCCATTGTATCTCGCGAAACCCGTTTGACACAATAAAAAGGCGATACTTGGGGTATAAGTATTCCAGCAGCTCGATGGCGCCGTCGATTAATTTAGTTTTGGCGGTCGTCCGCTGAAGAAAATCGTGGTTCAGTTTCAGTGCAAATTGCTCGTCATGGATACCCATCGGGCGCAGCACGTATAGCAGTCGCTCCAGAATCAGCGTCCGGCGGTCGATCTCGTGACGCCTGTACATAGCCCACAACAGTAAGTTGTGCGGCATATAGATCGCATAAAAGTCATCAAAAGAAGCGTAATAGCGTCCAAAATGATAATCGTTATAGATATCCTCCAAACAGGACCTGTTGTTGTGCTCCGTATCCCACAACGTATCGTCCAAATCAAAAAATAAACTCCGGTATTTCAATTGGGAATTATGAATTATGAATTATTTATACTGATCTGCAGACTTACCGCACTTCGATCACTAAATAATTTCCCAGACTCCAGAATACCGTCGGGTAAATAATTTCTAAGGTAAGGTTTCCGTCCGATTGTTTGACAAACTGATAGGAACCATCCGGATGGTTTGTCTTCAAAACAGCTTTCGACGTGTACAATGGAATGGATGACAGCGCCCGTTTGTCGACAGTAATGAAATAATCGCGGTTGAAACTGCTTTGCAACGCTTTTGTGTTCGTAAACAAACCGCCGCCTGTCAGGATGTTTTGCTCTTTCAACTCTTTCCGGGTGCCGAAGCAATAATGGACAGTGTTCATTTCTTCCTCCTGTTCGTAAATCCGATCGACATGTGTCTGGTTAGTTTCTTCGAGCTCCTTCACGCCGGCATGTAATACCTCGATCTCCGTGGTGAGCGCTTCGATATGCGTCTCTTTATTGTCTAATTCGTTTCTCAATAGAACGACCAGGTCGCTTTTTTCATTCATGTCTTTTGTAAGCCGTTCAACCGTTTTTTGAAAGGTGGAAACGTTGATGCTGCTTACATTCAGTTTTTCCTGAAGATCATTCAATTTCAACCTGTTTTTTTGTAAAGTCTGGTTAATCAGGTTCATGTTGTTTTTTAAGTTTTCCCTACGCGATTCCGATAATTCCGAATCCTGCTGAATAGTGAGAATCTCTTCGGTTAGCCGAATGGACTGAATATCTTCTTCGACAGCGTTCAGGATGCTTAATATATCATTCACTTCCGCCTCGCTTTTTAAGATTTGCAGTTTTAAGGAATCATTTTCCAGCTTTGTTCGTTTGTATTCGGCTGAAAACTGTGTACAAGCGGCTAACGTCAGTAATAAAAAACAATAAATCAAAACTTTTTTCATATTTGCAGTGGTTAATGTGTATAAAACTTAAAAAAAAGGGTTCAAAGCGATTGACCCGCGGATGAATGGGTTAAGCCGGTTTATTCCCTTCGAGGATAATAACAAATTCTCCTTTGGGTTCATTTTCGGAAAAATGACGGACGGCTTCTCCCAGCGTGCCGCGGATGGTTTGTTCAAAGCATTTTGACAACTCGCGCGAGACAGAAACACACCGGTCGCGACCGCATGATTCGCATAACTGGACAAGCGTTTTTAAAATGCGGTAAGGTGATTCATAGAGGATGCCGGTACGCTGCTCGGAAGCGATTTGTTTGAGACGCGTCAGGCGTCCTTTTTTTACCGGCAGGAATCCTTCAAAGTAGAACTTGTCGTTTGGCAGTCCCGATATAACCAGCGCGGGTATAAAGGCAGTGGCGCCAGGCAGACATTCTACTTCTACGCCTTTTTGAATACACGCCCGAACAAGCAGGAAGCCGGGATCGGAAATTGCCGGTGTGCCGGCGTCGGATACTAACGCAATGTTTTCGCCGGCTTTTATCCGTTCGGCATAACGCCCGGCAGTCTGATGTTCGTTGAATTTATGATGCGACTGGAGATGGTTGTGAATTTCATAATGCTTTAACAAAATACCTGTTGTCCGCGTGTCTTCTGCGAGGATCAGATCGACCTCCTTTAGCAGGCGGATCGCCCGAAGCGTTATATCTTCGAGGTTTCCGATGGGCGTTGGGATAACATACAGTTTTGCCATGCTTACGAATAATAGCAGCGGCCTACGCACCTGGTCCTAAAAACCTTATTTCCAGTTTTTTGACAAAGTCTTTAACGGTCGGATCACTGAAGTCCCAATGTAGTTTTTGCTCAATGAACGCGATTGATTCTTTCAGGGAATGATGGTTGTTGAGAATGGTTATTACCTTGTTCATCATTTCTTCACTGCCGTTAAACAGTTCTTTCCGATACCGGAAGTGGTCGTTCAGGCTGAATGCTTTTCGCAGATCGGATGAATTTTTCTTTTCTATGGCATCATTGAGAGTGGGTAGGGACGGTGCATCCTTTGAGATCGCATCGTTTCGGGTAACAGCCATCATGTCGGGAACAGGCGGAGCAGGAACGGGAGGTATGCCATGCGCCTCAAGATCGGGTTCAGGCATACTTTCGGGCGATATCGGACGTACCGGTCGTGCTGCGGGTACATCGGGCGGCGGCATGGGTCTGGCCGGTCGCGCTACAGGTACATCAGGCGGCGGCGGCGGTATAGGTCTGGCCGGTCGCGCTACAGGCACATCGGGTGGCGGCACGGGTCGCGCAGGTTGCGCCATAGGCGTATCGGGTGGCGACACGGGTCGCGCAGATTGCGCCATAGGCGCAGCAGGCGGAGTAGGCTTCGCCGGTTGCGTCGGAGGCTGCATGACTGGGGCTGGGGGCGGTAAGGGATACGGCGGCGGAGCCGATTCATTCCTGACGATTACTTCAGTCGTTTCAGGCGGTACTGCTGATTTTACAGAGGCAGGATGGGCTGACGTTGAAATAATTGGCGCTGACTGAATTTCCGGATTGGCTACATTGGAAATAATGTTTTGCGTTTGTGTTGAGAAATGGCGCATCTGTTGGTGAATGGATAAAATCAACGCCTGGTGTTTCTTCAATTGTTCTGCAAACAATTCCACCTGCTCTGCTTCCAGTGTATGGAAATCGCTTTGTAATTTTTGTATCAGATCAAAAGCCTGGCTAAAGAATGATACCGGATACATTTCCGAATCGATCATGCTACTCACTAAATCGCTAAGTTTTAGCACATTCGAAGTAATCTGTTGTAGTCTGTCATGATTTGTCATAACTTATTCACGTTTATTAGTTTATAAACCATTATCATATTATCGTTTTTGGTACTGCAAAGATAAAAAAGATAATTTGTTCCGCAAGCGAAAAAGACACATTTATTAAATAATATACCAGGGTATGTTGATAATTGAAAATTATTTATCGAAACGCCAGTTGACGAGGAACAGGCGTTTGGAAGCGCGGGTGAAGGCGGTGTAGAGCCAATGATAGAAATCTTCACCCATCATTTCTTTGGTTACGTATCCGACATCCAGGAAGACGTTACTCCATTGGCCGCCCTGTGCTTTATGACACGTTACCGCATAGGCGAATTTCACCTGCACTGCGTTGAAGTAAGGATCGTTTTTGATCATTTTGATGCGGTCCGACTTTAGGCTGACGTCGGAATAGGCTTCGTTAACTGCGGCAAAAAGTATTTCGCCGGATTCATTCGGTAGCGCAGGCGAATCGCTGTGAAGGGTATCTAACAATATTTTGAGTTCCATTTCCATCTCGTAGTCGTTGAAACGTGCCAGGACATTGCAAAAACGAAAGCCAAATTCGTTTTCCGTCTTCCTGACGCGTAACACCTGCATGATCTCGCCGTTGGCAATGAAGTCGAGCTCCATCCCCTCCTTGCCACCCCAGTAGTAGTTGTTTTTCACCACCATCAACCGGTCGCCCGACGACAGTTCTTCTTCGCGAAATAGAATACGGTTGCGGATACCGTCGTTGTAGATGTTGGCGTTTTTGTTGGAACGGCAGATAACCATGGTATCGTCAATCCCATCGCGACTGTAAGCCGAGGTTATCTCCTCGATTAATTCATGGCCGTCAATTTTCCGAATGTCGGTAAAATTTTTCGTCAGGATGGACGGATAAACGTCCATCCTCCCGTTTTGCAGCGCATGGCGAATGTTTGTTGCATTGAACAGGATACCGGATGCTTCGTGCTGGCGTACAACCTGCGTGAGTTGTATCGCTGTTACCTGTAGATTGTACCTTTTCAGGTACTCGGCGCTTAATGCCGGACTTTCGGTTTGCGTTACAGGCGGTAGTTGTGCGGAGTCGCCCGTCAGTATCAATCGGCAATCGACGCCGGAATAGACATAATAGATGAGATCGTCCAGCAGGCGTCCGCTGCCGAAAACCGACGCATCCGTTCTTTCGTTTGGGATCATGGAGGCTTCGTCGACGATGAAAAGCGTATTCGTATGCAGGTTAGGGGAGAGGCTAAAAACAGGATAACCGGCGGAGGCAGGCGAACTGCTTTTTTGGCGGTAAATCTTTTTATGAATGGTCGATGCGTTATGGCAGGCATATTCTGCGAACACTTTTGCCGCCCTTCCGGTTGGAGCAAGTAAAATGACTTTCCGATGTAGCACGTCCATCATTTTTACCATAGCGCCAAGCGTTGTAGTTTTGCCTGTTCCCGCATATCCTTTTAACAAAAGCACGTTATTTACATCCGGCGACGTAAGAAAATCCGACAACGCATGTAAAACCGAATATTGCTCTCTATTAGGCTCATACGGAAAAAATGAAGTAATTTTTTGGAGAATGAAATTTTTTATCATAAAAAAAATAAAATAATTTTGGCCATAAAGATAGTAAATTTAAATAATCTTTCCTATATTTGCAGATTGAATACGAAAAATTTATATAAGTTAGAAATATTATGAAGATTGTACTTAGAATTTTAATGTTAGGCGCTATTGCACTCCTTGCGTACATGTGTGTTACTACGGTCCTGTCGGCAGATAGATTCGAGAAGGTAAGAAAAGTGCGTGAGTTGGCGATCTCCGAGCGATTGGTAGATATCAGGACAGCGCAGATTGGGTATCGAAACATGCATAATGTATATGCAGGCAGCTTCGAGGAACTTCAACGTTTTTTAAATGAAGACAGAATCCCGTTCCTTATCAAGGAAGGGGAGCTGACGGATGAAGAATTGAAAAAAGGAATGACGGAACAGGAAGCCGTGAAAAAAGGCCGTATCAGGCGTGATACTACATGGGTGTTGGCGAAAGACACTTTGTTGGGTCGTGAGTACGATGTCGCTTCTATCGGAAAAGTGCCGGGATTCGAGCAACATTTTTTTACATTGGATACGGCAACACTGACTTCGCCTTCAGGATATACCGTTCCTGTATTTGAAGCAACCGTTCCGTATGAAATTTATCTGGGAGACCTGGATAGGCAATCGCTCATCAACGAGAAAGATAAGAAAAAGAAAATGAATCGTTTCAGCGGACTTCGCGTGGGTTCGGTGTCGGAAATCAATAATAATGCCGGCAACTGGGAGCAATTTTAATGAAGTTGTATGATTCCTGACAAGCTGACGGCTGATCTTTCGGAGAATTATAAAGTATCCATCCGGCTTATGCCGGATGGACTTTATTTTTGGGGGTATAATCCTTCCGAAAATGATAGTTTTTTTATCGAATCATTCACTTACGAACGTCAAGTTACAACGGTAGAGGAATTGAAAAATATTGTCTTTGAGCATCCCTGTTTCTCTTTCAGCTATCAGTCGTTCCATGTGGTGCATGTCGGCGGAAAATATACGATAATACCCGACCCTGTTTTTATCGAAAAAGAAAAAGACCGATTGTTTGACTTTTGTTTTCCGAAAGACCCTTCATTAAAAACGATTGTCCATCCGGTTCATGCTTTGGACGCTTCCATCCTGTTCGGTTTAGATAAGGATGTATATGCGTTTCTGTTGCGTTCACTAACGAATCCGCAATTTATCCATTCCATATCTCCCCTGCTGATAGCCTGGCAAAAAAAGAGTCTTCCCGTTTTCCCTAAACTGATGCACGTGGCTATGCATCAGACCACACTGGACGTGCTGTGCGTAGAACAGGGTAACTTGCTGTTTCTTAACTCGTACAGTTATGAGAATAGCCAAGATGCGGTTTATTATATCATGTATATCTGCAAACAAACAGGTTTTAATCAGTTAGAAGACTATATTACGGTTAGTGGTAGGCAGGATTTGTGCCGACCTGTTTTGTCGGTTATCCATAAATATGTGAAGAAAACAAACTATTTTCAACATAAAGTAAGTAATTATCAGGATGGTTCGGCGCTTGAGCTGACGCCGGACATGATTGCCTTAATGGAATGCGGATTATAAGCGGAAAATATGGCCGTCGCCGCTTTCAAACGCCTGCGTCGTTCAAAGCGCGCCCTACGACCGACTTTGCAAAAGAAAGCCTGTTTAATGTGCTGGTACATCTGATTGACTTGGACGGAGCAGAAGCGCTCGATTTGTTTGCTGGCACAGGCAGTATCTCTTTTGAACTTCTGTCGCGCGGATGCCGCCGCGTGACTGCCGTTGAACACGACAGGGCACACGCCGCCTTTATCACAAAAGTAGCAAACGAACTGCATACACAGGATTTGCAACTGATCAGGGGCGATGTGTTTCGTTTTCTGCGTACCGCCGCCGCTCACTCGTATGATTTTATTTTCGCCGATCCTCCCTATTCGCTTGAAAACCTGACAGAAATACCCCATATGGCGCTCGAAAAAAATCTCCTGCGCGATGGCGGCGTCCTGGTCATCGAACATTCAAAAACTCATGACTTTTCGTCCATGTCCTGTTTTGACCAATGCCGTAGCTATGGGGCTGTGAACTTTAGCTTCTTTTGTCCATAGATTAGCACAGCACAGTTCAGTACAGTAAGAATTACTCCCAACCCATATCCGTAATTATTTTCTACAGCAGCGGCGCAAACAAGCGCATGAACGATTCCGCAAGCTTGGCGGCTATCGGACGCTTGCGCCAGGCAGGATATAATATCTGTTCGCAATCAACGGTATCATGCATGTACATCGCCTTCATTTTCAGCGCAAACTCTTTTTGATACACGAAAGCGTTGATTTCATAATTGTGCTCAAAACTGCGGAAATCGAAATTCGACGATCCGAAACAGCATACCTGATCGTCAGTTAATAATAATTTGGAGTGCAGGAATCCTTTGGTATAAAAATATACCTTTACGCCTGCACGCAGCATTTTATCCACATAGGAGTACGACGCTTTCTGGGCGGATTTTGTGTCTGAATATTTCGGTATCATCAAACGCACATCTATCCCGCCCAGCGCCGCCATCTGAAGCGCCTGGTTGAGCGCTTCTGTTGGAAGAAAATAGGGAGTCTGTATGTAAATATATTTTTTTGCGTTCGATATGCAAAAGATGAAAGCCTGCATCAGCGTATGCCATTGTCCCGTCGGGCCGGTCGTGACAATTTGCATCTTTGCATCTGTATACTTTTGTAAATCGGGATAATACTTTTTACCCTTAACCAATTGATTGCTGACGGCATACCAGTCGAGGATAAATGACGACTGCAGACCGTAAACACTCGGGCCGACAATCCTGAAATGGGTGTCGCGCCAAGGCCCTATCTTATTGCCATCTACATACCGGTCGGCAATGTTCATACCCCCCATATAGCCAATCTGGCCGTCAATAATGACTACTTTCCGGTGGTTCCGGTAGTTTACTTTGCTGGTAAGGATGGGGAAAACAACTCTTAGAATGGAAAATACCTCTATGCCCTTTTCTTTCATGGAGCGATGAAAATGTTTTTTTGCACTCCAACTCCCTACATCGTCGTACAGAACCCGTACTTCAACGCCTTCCTGCGCTTTTTTTATCAACGCATCCTTTACGCGGTTGCCGATTTTGTCGTTCTCAAATATGTAATATTGTAAATGGATGTGGTGACGAGCCTGGGCAATATCGGTTAATAACGCCTCGAATTTAGCTTTTCCTTCTGTGAAAAATGACAATTGGCTACCACTGAAAACAGCCGAATAATTGCTGTTATTTAGTAATTTAGCCAATGGATGATAAACGGCCGGGATGGCGCCTACATCCTGCGGTTGAAATTCTGCACGAATCTGTTTTCGAAACCGCTTATACATGCGCCGCGAAACAATACGTAACCGGCGGTCGTTGCGACCGAAAAAATAATATACAATCAACCCGATGCCCGGAATAAAAACAAGGACGATCACCCACGGGATTGTCTTCAGCGGATTCCGGTTTTCCAATAATACAATGAGTACCAATCCGATGATAGTAAGGCAGTACAATACGATAAAGGTGATTGTCACAAATGTCGGGAAATTTATTATTGCAAACAACTTTTTATAATTACGAATTACGAATTACGAATCGCGAATGTCCCTGCCTGCGGCATTATGCAACATTTTCACATTGACATAAAATCAGGCAAAAACGAAGCAATCCGAAAAAACGATGGATTGCTTCGTTACTGCCGATGACGTGATTTTTTATTTTCAGTCAGCCTCTTTTGTTGTTTAACCGCTTTTTATTTATTTCAAAATCCGGTACTTCCCGATGAACGGAAGTTCTTTCATTTCACCTTTGGCCGCGTTGATAATGCCAATAATTACAAAAACGAAGCAAGCGATCCCGACAGCAGCGGAAAATAAACTTGTTATGGCAACAAGTTTCCATGAAATAGCAAGCAGGATTACATTTAAAATAGATACTGCAATTTGCAATGCTATCGCTGCAATTATTAAAATAAGCCCCTGATTGGCATGATAGCGCGCAAAACGAGATTCTTTTGCGGCAAAAATGGG
>Ga0082212_10009690_pt1 | contig 12398 bp, 4 predicted proteins | sample TergutNt197P3_FD_71548 | JGI IMG/M metagenome (GOLD analysis project Ga0082212, IMG submission 71548) | Neocapritermes taracua P3 segment gut microbial communities from Petit-Saut dam, French Guiana - Nt197 P3 | ecosystem: Host-associated > Arthropoda: Insects > Digestive system > Gut ... | reverse complement strand
GCGGACGGAGACGGCTTCACCGGAACCTTGCTGCTGAACACGGCCACTATCAAATCCGAGGTGTCCGGGTACGGCAGTTCCAGCACGCCGTATACGGTATCGCGCAGTTATCCCAATCTGGCTAACGCCGACACTCAGTATTTGCCCAAGACTATTGACGATAACGGTAGGACGCTTCAACTCCAGGATGTGCAGTGGCAGACTGACAATACCTATAACGTGGATGACTACGAGATCGGCAGCCGCTATACCGCCATAGTCACTTACGGCGGTACGAAGACGTCCAGCTATGTTAAAGGCTACGACATCACGGCCGACTACACAGGCGAAGTGCTGCGAAAAGGCGTTACGGTGATCAGATACACAGTCATTTTCATCGGGATCGAGATCCCAATACCCGATCCGGTGCTTGATCCCACACCGGAACGAACGACAACCATGCCCGAACCGGCCGAGGCTCCGGTAGTGATACCTGCTCCAGAGCAAAACAGCGGCGGCATGATGTGGCTCCCCATCCTTATATCCATACTGGCGCTGCTTGGATGCGGCGCTTGCGTATTTTTCACACTTAAAAACCGAAAGGAGACCCCTCGTTATGAAAAAGTTCCTGATTATGATTACCCTGATCCTTACCCTGACAGCGATGCTGGCGATACCGGCGCTGGCGATGGAGACAGTGAGCGGACCTGACGCCGGCTTATTTGGCAAACCGACGGTCGTCGACGAGGTTGTGACCGTCGGCGGCTATCCAACCGAAGCCGACAATATTAACCGCAGCAAAGATAGCTCATTCGCACCGCCGCCATTCGGCAGCCCGGCGTCCAACACATTGGGATCGGGAGATTTATTAACACCCGGCATTTCCGGCGTCTCGCCAAATCCGGGCGGCTATACCATTTCCGGCGGCAACACCTATGCCCCCGCTGATTCCGGGGACTCGCTGCTCCCGCCCCCATCCGCGGATTCATCCACAGGAGGCGGGTACACCAGTAAGTTCACTCTGCCCGACGGATTATATTACGCAGACGTATCTATCGGCACGCTCTCGATCCCCAAACTGGGCGTTTCGGCGAAAGTCTATGAAACGGAGAGCCTGGAGAATCTCGCGAAAGGTATCGGGCACTTCAAAAGCACCTCCTGCTGGGAGGGCAATGTAGGATTCGCCGCGCACAACCGAGGGATCGCCGATTATTTCGGACAAATCCATACGCTGAAGACTGGCGACAGAATTGTCTACACTACAAAACTTGGCACGAGGACCTATGAAGTCTATTTTGTTGGCCAGATACATGAAACCGACTTTTCGCGGCTCGGCAGATCTGACAACAATATCCTGACACTGATTACCTGCGTTAGAGATATAAGGGATCAGAGGGTATGCGTGCAGGCCCGCGAAGTGCCATGATTTCAGGCGACCCTCCTCCACACCGGGACGAATTTGTTGCAAAAGCATCGACTTGCCGGTAGTAGTTATATATAATACAAATACAGGAGGGTCAAATGATGAAGCGCAAAAACGATAATTCAAGAGCGGTGTATGCCATCGCCGGTTTCCTGCTCGGCGCCGCTGTGTTTGGCAGCACCGCTGCAATAGCAGCGGGAATCATGGCGCAACCAAGGACAGCCGAGATAGTGATCGACGGGCAATCTGTCGACCTGAAAGGCTATCTTATCGAGGGCAGCCACTACTTCCAGCTCCGCGACATTGCAGAGAAGCTCGCACCTAGCGGCAAGGATTTCGGTATAACCTGGGACGGCGACAACAACAGGGTTCTGATCGATACGTCAAGGCCATACACGCCTGAGGCGTCGGCACCGCAGGCGCTACCCGGAGAAGACTACTCGCAGCAGGCGAACCCGGCGATTTTCGACTGGTTCTACACCCGCGAGAAATACAACGAGGACAGGCAGAGGTACCTTGAAACGGGTTCTATTGTGAACTGGGGTGTCAACCGCCCGCCGCAAAGTGAACGGGCAATCGCGGCAGCGGATAATCTTATCAGCAGTCTTATGCTGATGACCGGGCCCGATAAAGTCGATAGAATAAATGAGTTCCTTTGTGCCCACTTGACATACAATTTGAACGGGGCTTTTTCCGGCGAGAATTTCTGGACAGGCGTTACGTATGGAGTATGCGAGGACTACGGCAGAATGTTCCAGTATATCTGTGAGCGTGTCGGGCTGCCATGCCTGTATATCAGCGGGACGAGATCGCCCGCCAACTCCACGGGGCGCCACGCTTGGAACGAAGTGTATTTTGACGGGCGCTGGCATTTTTATGACGGCACACTGAGCGATTCCCGCAATACTATCGTACTCAGCGATACCGCAGAATCAGCAAACACCGGGTACGCCTATACGGATGACAGCCCCGGCGGCACAATGTACCGTAAAGAGGTCTGCGTACCCGGTAGCACATCATAGCCTTTATCACAAACCATTTGAAAGCAGCCCCCTCGACCGGGGCTGCTTTCTTGCGTCAATAAAAAAATTAAAGGAGACAGAGCATGAAAAAGAGAGCAATCGCCACAATTATTATCCTTGCGGTCGTCATGGCGGCGGTGCAGGTTGTAAGCCTTGCCAGCTTCGACGAGGGGGACTGGGTGGAGACGGGGCAGCCCGTCAACATCGCATTTCAAAACACACAGCTCGACTACCTGACGCTCAATGGGAGGGTACGCGAGTTCCGTTATACGTATTTTTGGTTCTTGAATAAAGACGGTGTCCGTGAGGAACATCCCGTATATTGCCTGAACCCCGACGCGCGCGGCGCATTTGAACTCGTGCGCGACGATGGAACAACAGGCGACGCCCCCGGCACTGCCAGATATATCACCGGTGAAAAAGTATCGCGGGCCGATTATGTGAAGATAATGGAAGCCGGATATCCGCACAATACGATCGTATCGACGGGCGTCAACAACGCTAACGAAGGTTACTACGCCACCAAAATCGCGCTTTGGATGGTTATTCTGGACATTGCGCCCGGTAGCGGCAATGTTGGCCTCAACACGTCGCATCCGGATCAGGCAGCGGCGCAGCGCGTGTATAACGCAGCAATCGCTATATACAATGAAGCAATGTCGAATATGTGGGCTGGCACAACCGAACCACGGGTCGATATCCCTGCGCCGACATCCGCAGATTCATGGCATCTGACTTCCGACAGCCAGTGGTACGAAATGACGGTGCGCGTAAGGACGAACAAGTACATTGGAACCGACCCAAACCAGTGCGGCGAGGTGCAGTTGTCGTGGGATACGAGTACAGGGGCCATACCAGCGGGCATCGTTGTACTCAACGGTTCTAATGACATCACAGCATCAATGATGCCCCTGCACGCCAACAGCATCACCACAGGCGGTTGGCGCGTGCAGACGATCACGATACGCGTGCCCGCAGAAACCGTCAGGGAATATTTTACAGGTAACGAAAATGCAACTGTATTCCCAATGCCGACACTAAAGGCGCTTGCGATAGATATGGGTGCGTCTAATTTCTACGTCGCATCATATTCCGGCAGCGGCGGGCAACCTTATCTGATCGAAGGCAACCGGAAGATGGATGTGACAGGCACATTCCAAGCACCTATACCAAGAGGCCCTGATCTGGAGGATGAGCCTTATGAGATGGGCTTGAGAGTAGTCAAGCTTCAGAGCGGTACGCTAATCCCGTTGGCTGGCGCAATTATTGAGATATACAACCCGCATGGGCAACTGCTGGGTAGTTATGCGACCGACGCCAACGGTGAAATATACCTTAGAGTTGTAGAAGCGGGGATGTACACGGTTAAAGAAACTATACCCCCGCAGTACCACATCCTGCCGACACATACATCCCAACTGATCCAGATCGACCTCGGCGAGACAGCGACAGTAACTATTACTAACGCCCCCTTTGGTTCGTTGCGAATCGAAAAGCGCGACGCCGCAAATGGGCGGCCGCTTGGCGGCGCGTCTGTGCAAGTCAAACATATTACAAGCGGTGTGACATTCAATGCGGTAACGGACGCATCCGGCGTCGCCGAGTTTTTGGACATCCCAATCGGGGGTTACGAAATAGTTGAACTGGTATCTCCGAACGGCTATGCGCTCGACACTTCGGCGCACACTGTCGCCGTATATCCCCAGACCCAGGGGGTGACCTCATACACTCTCGTGAACCACACGAATCCGGGTTTGAGGATCATCAAGCTGGATCGTGCGACTTCGACGCCGATACAAGGCGTAGTGTTCGAGATATGGCGCAATGGTGCTTTGTATGGTGAGTACACCACGAACTTCGCGGGAGAGATCCTGCTGACTAACATCCCGGCGGGCACATACACAGCAAGAGAAAAATCGACTGTAGAGCCGTATGTTCTCGACCCCACTGTCCAGTGGATTGAGATTATAGCCGGGCAGGGTCATATCTCTGAGCTCATTTTCCTCAACAGCGCGAAGCCGGGGATATATCTGGTCAAGCTGGATTCCAGTACGATGCTGCCGCTGGTCAATGCGACTTATGTGATAAAGAGGGTCGGCGGTTCTTTTTTGCAGGAATACACAACCGACATAAACGGTGAAATCAACCTGACGACTCTGGAGCCGGGCGCATACACGGTCGAGGAGGTTAGAGCCCCGGAAGGTTATCTCATCGATGACAGTATCCGTACCGTCCAGATCGACGCCGACGAAAATGCGGTTTTCGTTTTCACCGACACAAGAAAGCCGTCGCTCGAGTTAGTGAAACATGATCCGATTACCAACAGGTATCTCGGAGGCGCGACCTTCAGGATCGCAAGGATCGCAGACGGCAGTCGTTATTTAGACAGGATCACTGACACGGGCGGCCGCATACGTATCGACGACCTCGAACCGGGTATCTACTCCGTACAGGAGATTGCGGCGCCATCCGGATATATCCAAAACGACCGCGAGTACCATGTGGAGCTGTTCCCGGGTAAAACCTCTCAGATCGTCATTGAGAACATAAAGAAACCGTCGCTCATCGTCTGGAAATATGACGAGCAAACTGCAAAACCTTTACCTGACTGCGAATTCTCTATTGCAAAAATGGGCGGCGCCATAGTCTACGAAGGTGTTACCAACGGTGAAGGCTTCATCAGGCTCGATAATCTCGACGAGGGCTGGTACACCGTCACTGAGATGGTTCCGCCCCCGGGCTACCTGCCGTCGGTGCCGGCCACAAAAAACGTATACTTACATGGCGGCGCCGTCATTGAAGTGAAGTTCGACAACCTGGCCTGCCCGACGCTCACCGTCAACAAGGTGGATCGGGATACTCTTGAGCCTTTGGGCGGGGTCCGCTTCAACATAAAATTCTCCCCCAACGTGAACTTTTCGGGCAGCGTGATTGATCTCGGCGAGTATGTCACCAATGAAAACGGCCAGATTATCCTAGATGACAACCTAAAGAGCGGCTGGTACAGGGTCACGGAATTGAATCCGCCACCCGGCTATGTGTTCGGCGATGCCACGTTCAAGGACATCTTCCTTGCCGGCGGCGAGAGCAAAACCCTGGTGTTTGAGAACATCAGAAAACCGTCGCTCATCATCTGGAAGTATGACCTGCAGACTACCGAAAAACTGCCGCACACCGAGTTCTCCGTCCGCAAGAAGGACGGCTCGGTCGTATTCGAGGGCGTGACCGACGCCGATGGCAAGATCCTGCTGACCGAACTCGATCCAGGATACTATACCATCACCGAACTCGCGCCTCCTCCCGGCTACCTGCTCTCGCAGCCGACGACACGCGACGTCTACCTTGAACCGGGCAAAACACTTGAAGTCAAGTTCGATAACCTGAAATGCCCGACTCTCACGGTATATAAGAAGGACAGTATAACAGGCGACCCGATCAAAGGGGTCAAGATGAACGTGCAATTCTCGCCCAACGTCAACTTTACCGGCGGGGTCATCAATTTCGGCGACTTCATCACCGACGAAAGCGGCCGCATCCTGCTGAATAACAATCTGCAGGCGGGCTGGTATCGCGTGACCGAGCTTGAAGCTGCCTCTGGATACATCCTGAAAGAACCTATGGTCCAGGACATTTTTCTCGCTGGCGGCGAGAACAAAACGCTGTATTTTGAAAACATACCGAAATCGGTGCTCATCATCCGCAAAATCGGTAACGACGGTCTTCCCATCCAGGGCGCGACTTTCACGGTCAGGTACCTGGCAGGGAGCTCCGGCAGCGGCGGCACGCTTATAAAAACGGCGGTCACCAGCGTAAATGGGACAATCACTCTGACCGGCCTCGCCCCGGGCACCTATGTCGTCGAGGAGACCATCCCCGCCCCGGGTCACCAGCTATCCAACCCGTCGGTACAGACTGCGTTCATCAGCGGCGACGATCAGTGTGTTGTCGAGCTGGTGTTCAGTAATCCCAAGATGGGTCGCCTCGTGATCGAGAAACGGAGCAGCGCGGCCAACCATCTGCCCATCTCGGGCGTCACCTTCAAAGTGACAGATTCCTCCGGCGCGGTCATAGGCCCGAATAACGGCCTGTATATAACCGACGCCACTGGGCAGATCATCATAGAGGAATGGCTGCCGATAGGCTCGACAATCATTGTCACCGAAGTCTCCGGCCCGGAAGAATACAACCTTGACGCGCCGCCCCAGAGCGTAAAAATCCAGGAAGGCGCCGTGCATACCCTAACATTCTACAACAGCCCGAAGTCCGGCTTGCAGATCATAAAAACGGCGGCTGGCAGTAAAATCGGGCTCAAAGGCGCTCATTTCCGGCTCTACAAGGCTAACGGAGAGGTCGTCGGCGACTATGTGACCGACAAAGACGGTATCATTATTGTCCCGAGCCTCAGCCCTGGATGGTATAAGATTGTCGAAATAAAAGCTCCGGACGGCTATCAGTTGGACGATAAACCGAGGGACGTCGAAATTACCGGCAACCAATTCGTGCGCGTCGAGTTTGAGAACAAGGCGCTGTCAGGGCTGATGATCGTAAAATACGATTCCGTCAATAAATCGAAAACCTTAGCGGGCGCGGTCTTCTCCATCACTGATAGCACTGGCAGGTTTGTCGGCAACGCCAACGGGCGGTTCACGTCCGACGCACAGGGGCAGATCCTTGTCAGCGGCCTGGCTCCGGGGACGTACATCATCACTGAGGTGTCGGCTCCGGCGGGCTATAAGCTCGATGGGACTCCTCAGACCATTGAGATACGGTCAGGGGAAGGGCTATATAGCCTCTCCTTCTATAACGAACCACTTGGCGGGCTTGAAATCCTGAAAATCGACGAGGAAAGCCGCAAGCCTATCCCGAACACCGAGTTCTCCATCACCAAGATGAACGGCGAGCGCATTTCGGCGAACACGTACATCACAGACTCGCAGGGCCTCATCCGTGTGTATGGGCTGGACGACGGGTGGTATACCGTCACCGAGGTCAAAGCAGCCGCAGGCTACCGGCTTGACCCGACACCTCACAATGTCGAGTTGAAAAACGGAGCCGCAACGCCGCTGCGCCTGACCAACCGCAAAGAATCGGCTATCCTGCTCCATAAAATCGACAGTGTAACGGGCAAAGGCATCTACGGCGTCAAGTTCCTGATCTCCGACGCCAACAGCAACCCGGTCAGGACAGTTGAAACCGACCAGAACGGCTATGTCTACACCACCGGCCTGGCTGACGGTAAATATCTCATTCGCGAGATCGAGGCCGCAAAGGGCTATATCCTCGACACCGAGGTCAAGACCTTCTACGTCCTTTACGGCTCCACGCAGGAGATAACCTGGAAGAACACGCCCATGATGGGTCAGATCCAGATCACCAAGAAATCCGCCGACGATAACCCGATCAACGGTTTCCCGGCGGGTACGCTCCTGCAGGGCGCGGTCTTTGAGATTTATGACCGCGCAAACAATGTAGTGGATCGCGTCGTCAGCGATAAAAATGGGCTGGCAGTATCGAAAACGCTGCCGCTTGGCCGCTACACGATCCGTGAAGTCACGGCGCCGGCTTACTACTCAGCGGTACAAGAGACGGTAGAGGCTGAGATCGAGTTCTCAGGCCAGATCATCCGGCTGACGGTGCTCAATAAAAGCGTTTACACCAACGTCTCGGTCACCAAGCGCGGCTATACCGAGGTTGTCCCCGGTCAGTTGATCCGCTATGACTTCAAGAACATCGCAAACAACTCTACGGTTGCGCTGGACAGCTTTTATTGGCGCGACACTTTGCCGACGGACGCCGTCCGGCTGGACAAGATCATCACCGGCACCTGGTCCGCACGGCTCAGTTACAAGATCGTCTATAGAACAAATCTGAGCGGCGAAAACTACAGGACGCTGGCGGACAACCTGAGTACCGACAAGGTTCACACCATCGCGGCGTCGCCCGCGGCGCTCGGACTGGCGTCGAACGAATTCGTCACAGAGTTCATGTTCGTTTTCGGCCGTGTCCCGGCGGGCTTCAAACAGGTAGAAGCACCGTACATTTACTGCAATGTCCTGCCCGGCCTCCCGCACGAATACAGGTTCACAAACAAAACCGACGTGGGCGGCCTGTGGGGCAATCAATGGATCATGGCTAATGACCGGTGGGTGACGGTGGTCTACAACAAAACCACGCCGCCGCAGTTACCGCGCACTGGCTACTAAAATCTTCAAGGGGGCCGCCATTTACTTGGCGGCCCCCTCCTCTTTCTGGGGGTGAGTACAATATTAGACTGGATTTTTGAAGGAATCGCCAACTGGATCGCGAGCATTGTCACAAGCCTAATGGACTCCATATCGGGAATTTTCCTCAATGCGCTAGGCACGGATATGACCGCCATGGAACAGTATTTTCCGTTCGTGACCATGGCTTTCACGATCATGCAATATACAGCTTGGGCGCTCTTATTTATTATCACGGTTTGGCAGCTCTTCAAGACATTCGGCGGACCGATAACCGAAGCCGAGAATCCCTGGCATCTGCTGGTACGCAGTGCGATCTTCGCATTGCTGATCGCTTACGCACGGCCTATATTCAGCATCGCACTTGACATAGCGCGGGCGCCCTATACCGCTTTGATGGATGCCAGTATGGACCCCGGCGACTTCACTTTCGCTGGCATCGGCAATGTGCTGGGAAGCGGCCTCGTATCACTCATATCGGCAATTTCGATTGTCGGGCTGCTGATAGAGATTATTTTAATGATCGCGCTTGGTTGGAACTATTTCAAGCTGCTGCTGGAGGTCGTTGAACGGTACATCGTAGTCGGCGTACTCTGCTATACCTCACCGCTGGCTTATGCCATGGGCGGATCAAAAGCGACAAGCAAAGTGTTCCAGTCCTGGTGCCGCATGGTCGGATCGCAGTTACTGTTACTCGTGATGAACGTCTGGTTCCTGCGTGCGTTTAACTCCAGCGTGGGCTATTTCGTAGCAAATGGCGGCGCACTGACATCCGGCCAGGGCAACATATTTCTCTGGATGTTTTGCGCGCTGGCCTTTTTGAAGACCGCACAGAAGTTTGACAGCTATCTCGCTTCGCTCGGCTTGTCGGTTGCACAGACCGGCAGCGGCATGGGCATGGAAATGCTGATGGGTCTCCGGATGATTACCGGCATGGCACATGGCGGCGGAGCAAGGAGCGCCGGCAGCGTATTCAAAGGCGGGGCAACAACGGTCGGTGGCGCAACAGGGGCTGCCGGAGTGGCAGGCGCTGGAGGCTTTATGGCCGGTCTGGCGTCCAAGTTCAAAGGTAACTCGTATGTTCGTGACGCGGTCGTCGATGGCGGCGCACGCATGGGCGCCGGAGGCGGCATCGGCTTTGTAGGCCGCGCGTTCGGCGGCATGGCAGCCCGTACAGGAGCGGAGTTGACCGGTGACTCTATTTCATCCGTAGCCGCGCGCCCGGCGGCAGTATCAGGCAGTATAGGCGGCGAGATCGCTAACCGCAGCCTGAAAAACTATATGCCGCACATGGCGGGCAGTTCTGTTAGTACCGCATCCGGCGGCGTGACGTCTACCAGCACGACGTCCATTGGCCCGGGCGGTACGCCACCGGGCGGTACGCCACCGGGCGGTACGCCAACATCCGGGACAATCCCAACAATGGGAACTACAACGCCCGGCGCAGTATCGGGTGCAACGGCCCTTGCCGGCGTCCAATACGGCAATACTCAAATCTCCGGCGGGCATATCAGTACAACCGCGACCACAGCGGATGGTAAAACCGCGGCTGTCGATCTTTACAGCGCCGCTCAGTTTGACCGGCCAAGCAGCACGCCTTACTCAGAGGTAACCGCGTCTGACGGCAGCCAGTGGTATCAGGTCGCTTCCGGTGAAGCTATGGGCGCTTTCTATCCGACGCCTCAATTTGTCGGCGACGCGTCAGAAGCTGCGCAGGTCGCTTCGTCATTCCCGGGTGTTTCCGAGGGTACATCCTTGCGCACAGTGGACGACGGCGTGATTGAGGCCAGCAATCCCGAGGGCGGCAGCAATCTCATGTACAGTAGCGCGCACTATCATGAGCCGGACGCGCCTCACGAAAACATAAGAGACGGTAGCGGAGTCGGTTGGTACGCAATGCAGCCTCATGCGTCAATGCCTGAGTTTGAACACGAGCCCGCAGCATATTCGATTATCGGCGATATGCCGCACGGCGGCTCGCGCGGCGCTGACTATGACTCCCCAAGCGGCGGTGGGCTGAGTGAAGCGGCTCTGGATTATAACCGGGCTCAGTTCCAGCAGTTTATGCCCGGTTACGAGCAGCAGGTGTCCCGTGTTGACGCCGCGCGTCAATCGGACGGCATGATAGAGGTCCGCCATTCAGACGGCTCCGGTACCGCATTCTACGATAAGACTATGTATCAGTCCCCGCGCGGAGATCACCAGGTCTTCGAGGACAATCGCGGGAACCAATGGTACGCCGTACCCGGCGCCCCGACTGTTGAACGCAGGCCGGTCTATGAGGATGGCAAACCTGTCTACGACGGAGATAACCTTCGGACTGTCAATGTGGGGAGCATCAAGTATAAATCCCAGCTCATTAAATTTGAGGAACCGAAGAAACGCGACGTCAACGACCGAAAGCCGCCAAATCCAAAGAGAAGATAAAAGACACTTCATGGGCGCGTCAAAAGCCGGGCGCGCCCATATTGCATATCGGGAACCGAGGTGAATACAATGGCTGAGCCGGATAAGCAATATACCGGCGATGGTAGTGATAATTACGCGGATGCCGCGCGAAAGGCCGCTGAGGCGGCAAAGCAGATCGGGCAATCGTCCGCTCCGGGCGCTGCAGCAGCGGGCGGCCAAGCTGCCGCTAACACCGCAAATGCCGCGGCTGCCGGAGCCGAGGCAACTGCCAACGCGGCTGCGGCTACTGTGCAAGCCGGAATGCAAACCGGCGGAGCCGTGGCGGAAGTCGCGGCAGGCACAGCGGCGGGGGGGCCGTGGGGCGCAATAATTGCGGCAGCTTGGGCAATGCGGCATACGCTGTTCAAGATACTAATTTCCATATGTCTGGGCTTGCTTTTCGTCATTGTCATGGTGGTATCGTTACCATCCATTATATTTAATTCCATCTTCCATACTGACCCCGCGACGGTACCGGCTTCCGGACCGACAGAGATGTTTGCGATTTACGAGGAGATGTCGGCGACTGTATCCGGTTGTGTTGCCGGTGGCTATGACTACGCCCGCGCCGTAGTTGAGTTTATAATCGCAGCAGGCGGCTTCGATTATGAACTGTCTACGGAAGCGACCATCGACTACGGACACATCTCGGCGGATTACGACATTTGTTATATCCTCGCTGCCTATTCTGCCAGTATGGAGCAGCGGGGGACCACAAAGCTTGACATGAAAAGTAAACTGGACGCGGTCGCCGCGCTTATGTTTCCCGTTACATATGAGGTCAAGGAAACCACGGTCACCCTCCCCGCTGAAGACGAGGATGATGAAGACACAAACGTGGTCGTAGAATATGTTCAATGCACCATCCACCCCTTTGACGCCTCATTGATCCTGTCCGCTTTCGGCATTAACCCCGACGCACCATATGGACAGTTTAGCATCCGCACCGGCGACGCCATCGAGAATATGGCTTTAGCCCTGAAACGGACGCTCTACGGCGTGACCGGCGCCGGTCAGGTTCCGGCCATTACGGATGCGGAACTGATCGCGTTTCTAAACAACCTTACCTGCAGCCCGGCGCGCAAAGAACTGATGCGCGTCGCAGTATCGCTGGTCGGGCGCGTACCTTACTTCTGGGGCGGCAAATCCGCTGCTGGCTGGAACGACGAATGGAACACTCCGAAGCTGGTAACCTCGGCGGGCTCCAGCAGCACCGGGACGATCCGGCCATACGGCCTCGACTGTTCCGGGTACACCGATTGGGTGTACAAAACTGCTTTAGGGCACAGCCTATACTCCGATGGT
>Ga0082212_10009689_pt1 | contig 12399 bp, 9 predicted proteins | sample TergutNt197P3_FD_71548 | JGI IMG/M metagenome (GOLD analysis project Ga0082212, IMG submission 71548) | Neocapritermes taracua P3 segment gut microbial communities from Petit-Saut dam, French Guiana - Nt197 P3 | ecosystem: Host-associated > Arthropoda: Insects > Digestive system > Gut ... | reverse complement strand
GAACTGTTTCGTAAAACGTTGTTATACAATAATGAATATCAAAAGAGAATAGATGCAAAATTGCAACGTTGGGAATCGGAGCGTGTGATGGAAATTGATACGATTTTAATGAAAATGGCGATGTGTGAACTAACTCAATTTCAAACCATTCCGGTAAAAGTTACTATCAATGAATATATAGAATTAGCCAAATTATACAGTTCTCGCAAAAGCGGCGTTTTTATTAACGGCATTTTAGATAATATTGTTACCGATTTCAGAAACGAAGGAATGCTGAACAAGATGGGACGAGGGCTAATTAATTAACAATTAAAAGAGTAAAATTCAATGTTTAAAGTTCAAAGTTTAAAGTTTAAAGTTCAAGGTTCAAGGTTTAAGGTTCAAAGTTCAAAGTTTTCTAATCCTTCAATCCTTCAATCCTTCTGTCCTTCAGTCCTTTTCTCCTTTCTCCTTTTCTCCTTTCTCCTTTTTTTCAGTTGCAAAAGCCCCAACAACTCCGATCTCTCAGTTTCGGATATAAGAAATCCGGCAACAGCTGATGGGATAAATAAAAAAGAGAATATGCCTGAAATCCAATTTGATAATATTTCTTACGACTTCGGCAAAGTGATACAGGGAGAAATTTTAAGTTATACTTTTCATTTTAAGAATGCAGGAAAAGCGAGTTTGATCATATCCGAAGTGGATGCTTCTTGTGGGTGCACTACTTCCATCCCTCCAAAAGCGCCTGTTAAACCCGGTGAAAGAGGTGAGATTACCATTACTTTTGACTCAAAATTCAAAAACGGCAACGTAACTAGTTATCTATTAGTTACCGCAAATACATACCCAGCCAATACCGTACTTTCGGTAAGCGCAAACGTGATAAACCCGTAACAATTAACAATTAAGAATTAACAATTAAGAATTAAAAGAACTTTAAACCTTAAACCTTAAACTTTGAACTTTAAACCATTAACCACTAATCATTAATCACTAACCACTAACCACTAATCATTAACCACTAATCATTAAATATTATGAACTTCCTACAATTTTTATTACAAGCCCAGCCTCAAACCACCAAAGGAGAAGGCAATAGCAGTTGGCCTACGTTCGTTATGATAGGCGCCATTATTTTGGTGTTCTATTTCTTTATGATTCGTCCGCAGCAAAAGAAACAAAAACAGATGACCAACTTTCGTGATGCGCTGAAACGGGGCGATAAAATCGTTACCATTGGCGGCATTCACGGTAAAATTACCGACGTTCAGGAAGGTACCTTCATCATTGAAGTGGAAGACGGTACCAAACTGAGAATTGAAAAAGCTGCCGTAGCCGTTGATCCCAATGCACAGGCAAAAAAAGATTAAAATTGCCCTCACCGGCGGTATCGGAACAGGGAAAACCTATATCTCGAAACAATTTGTAGATATGGGTATTCCCGTTTTTTATGCAGATGATGAAACAAAAAAACTATATGCAACAAAAAAAGTTTGTAGTTTTTTTATAGAAAAATACGGAGATTCTTTTTTTACGAATAATGAATTGGATTATCAAAAATTATCTGTTTTTGTTTTTGAAAATGAAGAAAATAGAAAACAGATTGAAGCCTTTATTCATCCATTGGTAATGCAACAATTTGAAGAGTGGGCGGCGCAACAAACTTCAAACATCGCTATGTTGGAAAGCGCCCTAATTTTTGAAACCGGATTAGAAAAATTTTTCGACAAAATAATTGTGGTGGACGCCCCATTAGAGGTTAGAATTGAACGTCTTACAAAAAGAAACTTGACTGAACCGGAAATATTGCAACGAATAAATTCGCAAATGCCGCAAGAAGAAAAATGCAAGAAAGCAGATTTGGTGATAAATAATTAGATTATCAGTTCTTCCGTAATGAAATCCAATAACAGCAACCCTTCTTTTGTAATTGAAATGTTATCTAATTGATAATTATAATATTGTGGGTTAATTTTTTGTAATTGTTGGAAAAAATAATCTCTTTTTTCTTTTCCAAAACAATCTTCAAGGTGTTTTAAGTTAATGCCGGTTTTCGTTCTTAATCTTAATAAAATATATTCATTATATTGGTTTGTGGGCGTTAATTGTTCCACCTCAAAAAAAGGTTCATTTTTTTGAATAGCGTTTATATATTGCTCAACATTAGCGATATTCCAACTTCTGGTATTGCCGTTAAAACTGTGTGCAGAAGCGCCAAAACCCAAGTAGGGCGTTCCATTCCAATAATTGGAATTGTGTTTTGAATGATAATTTTTTAATGCAAAATTGGAAACCTCATAATGCTCAAAACCATGCTTTTCGGCTTCATTCATAAGCAGTTTCATTTCTTCCAACGCTTGTTCTTCATCAAGAGTAATAACTTTTTGTTGAGAAATTTTTTTGTGTAACAACGTGTTTTCTTCAACGGTTAATGAATAGGCAGACAAATGTTTAACCGGCAAACGAAAAGCCGTTTTCAATTCTTCTGCCCAATCTTGCATTGTTCGTAAATAAATTCCATAAATGAGATCAATAGAAATATTTTCAAAGCCTGCTTGTTGCGCGTTTTCAACGGCAAGCAAAGCATCTTTTCCCGTATGCGTTCTTCCCAAAAAATGTAAAACATCATCATTAAAAGATTGAATACCAATACTTATTCTGTTAAAACCCAACTTCTTTAAATCTTTTAAATATTGTAATGATAACTGTTCCGGATTTCCTTCAATGGTACATTCCACCTCCTCAGCCACCTCAAAATTTTCATAAATGGCAGTCATTATTTTTTGTAATGAATGAATGGGCAACAACGTGGGGGTTCCGCCGCCGAAGTAGAGGGTTTCTATATATAAACTACCTCGTCCGGCTACGCCGTCCACCCCTTCAAAATTTGAAGGGGATATTTCTTCCGCCCCCATCTCCCTTCCTCTTGATTTTTTTTTCCATTCTCCATTCTCCATTCTCCATTCTCCATTCTCCATTCTCACACCGCATATCTCTTTCACCACCGCCCTCACATACTCCTCCATCCTCTTGTGGTTTACAATAGAATAGAAGTTGCAATAGATACACTTTTTGTTGCAAAACGGGATGTGGATATAGATGCCTGCCATAGAGGATTAACGTATGATGAGGTGTGTTATTTTGTATATTTTCGCACCCAAAAAATTATATGCTCGTTAATTACTCTAAAATTCTTGAAACTGCTGTGAATGAAATCGCCAAGTTGCCGGGCATCGGGCGCAGAACAGCCTTGCGTTTGGCGTTGCATTTAGTGAATGCCGAAAAAACAGAGGTAGAAACTTTGGCGCTGGCATTAACCGAACTCAAATCATCATTAAAAATTTGTAAACAATGTTTTGCTATTTCCGATAACGATGTTTGCGAAATATGCGCCAACCCGAAACGAAACCCGAACATTGTTTGTGTGGTTCAAGATATTAGAGATATGATTGCGGTGGAAAACACCAACCAGTACAATGGCGTGTATCATGTGCTGGGCGGCGTAATCTCTCCCGTGGATGGCATCGGTCCAGGACAGTTGAAACTGCAAGAACTTTTTCAACGTATTGAAACAAATCCCATTGAAGAACTAATTTTGGCGTTGCCCTCCACCGCCGAAGGGGATACCACAAACTTTTATATTTACAAACATTGCATGGGCAAAATCCCGAAGATTTCTTTGCTGGCGCGCGGCGTGGGCGTAGGCGAAGAGTTAGAGTATATAAACGAAGTAACGCTGGGGCGCTCGTTGATTACACGGGTTAGTTTTGAGGTGCAGTATGGAAGGATTGAAGGACTGTAGGATTGAAGGACTGTAGGATATTTCTCATTTCTTCTATCGCCCAAAAATTTCTCGGCGAAATCACATCAATCCACCCCGATTCGATGGGATACACACGACCTTCTTTCACGGCATCCAACAAAGTATAAGGATAGGTTTTTACAAAATAGGGTAAATCTTCTGTTCTAATAAAAACAATATCAGGATTTTGGGTAAACAAATATTCGCGACTGATATTCCATGTAGTCAAATTTTCGCCAATATTTCTACCTCCTGCGTATTCAATAATTTCGTTAATGTGTGAATTTGCAGGCGCGGTAAAGTCACCGGCAGCGCCGAAACTAACGGCGTAGTAAACGGTGGGCTTACGGTGTGAGGTGTGCGGTGTGAGGTGTGCGGTGTGAGGTGTGAGGTGTGAGGTGTGAGGTGTAAGGTTTGAGGTTTGAGGTTTGAGACATCGTTTACTTTCTGTATTATTTGTAACGTGTAACGCTTGTAACGTGTAACGTGTCACGCAAGTTCTATACTCCTCCAACAAATTCCTATAGTACAACCCCAACGAATCCGCGCAACGCTCATTATTAACAATTTGCCCCAGCATTTTTAGCGCATCCAACATCCCTTCCAATTTTTCTTCCTGCTTAATGGCAATAACGGTGATCCCCGATTTTTCCAATTTATCCACCTCATTTTTAGGGATAATCGAGCCAATGAGCACCACATCCGGCTGCAACGAAATGATGTTTTCTATGTTTATATTTTGTAAACCTCCAACTTTGCGAATGTATTGAGTTTCTTCAGGATAGTCGCAATAATCGGAAATGCCAATTAATTTATCTTCAGCATTCAACAGGAACAACATTTCGGTGATGCCGGGCGAAAGTGAAATGATTTTTTCGGGCTCTTTGTCTAATTTTATTTCTCGATTATAAGAATCGGACAGGCACAAAAAAGTACCTGCCTTATCCTTTTGGGACAGGCAGGCACCACACAGAGAAATAAAATAAAAATATACTAATGCCTTTAACAGGCGGTTAGTCGATTTATATAACACCGCAAAAATATAATTTATTGTATAGGTTCAGTTTTTCAAGTACATTATTTTTTATGTGAATATAATCATCAACACCTGCTTCGTTCAGTGTATCAATGATTTCAGTAGGATTTCCGGCAATAATTACGGGCATTTTTTCTGAAAATTTCTTTATTTTTTTAGTAATTTCAACTCCCAAGGTGGCGTATTCTTCGTCAGAACTGCACAAAACGATGAGGTCTGGGGAAGCATTTAGGGCAGCATTTACGCCTTCGTCCGCAGTATTGAAACCGGCGTTGTCAATAATTTCGTAACCGGCGCAACCGAAAAAGTTGGTAATAAAACCTGCGCGTGCTTGGCGCATTGCCAAATTACCCACTTTTAGCAAGAAGAGTTTCGGGCGGTGGTTGGCTTTTGCCCACGTTTCTGTTTGCAAACGCAACGCCTCGAAGGCTGCCGCACCACGATACGATTTCAAACCCTCTGCACTGCAAGTTTTGGGTTCTTCAATCTTATCCAGCATACTCTCATTCACATTCGGGTATTGGTTGGTTCCTAAGAAGATATATTTGCGTGTGGCAATATCCATATCGCGTTTTTGGGCGCTTTGTTCAATTTCGGCTTTTATTTTTCCGGTTTCCATTTGTTTAATAAAACCACTTTCTTTTTCTGTTTCTTGAAACAATAACCACGAGTGTTCAATAATGGAATTAGTCAGGTTTTCAATGTAATAAGAACCGGCGGCAGGGTCCACCACTTTATTAAAATAGGATTCTTCTTTTAAGATAATTTGCGTGTTCCTGCTGATGCGGCTCGAAAACTCATCTTCCTGTTTATAGGCTACATCAAACGGTTTCAGTGCAATAGCATCGGCGCCGCCCAAAGCCGCCGACATTGCCTCAGTGGTAGAGCGTAGCATATTCACATACGGGTCGTACAACGTTTTATTCCACAAAGAAGCCACCGTGTTGAGCGTTAAATGATAAGCGCAGTCGCACGTCGGTTGGTACTGTTCTATTAACGTTGTCCACAACACGCGCGCCGCCCGCAACTTGGCGATTTCCATAAAATAGTTGGAACCCACAGAAAGTGTAAATTGCATTTTCGCCGCAATTTTTTCCGAAGCGATTCCTTTTTCGGTGGCAAACGATAGATATTCATTAGCAACTGCAAGCGCGTAGCCCAATTCCTGAACAATGGTGGCGCCGGCATTGTGCATCGCCAATCCATTCACATTGATAATCTTAAACTTTGGAAACTCGGAGGTTAACATAAATAAATCTAAAACTTCCTGCAAATCGGTGGAAGCATCTCTATAAAATTTTCCTTTTTTCAACGCATAGATAATCGCATCAAAATCAATAGAACCGGAAACTTTTGTTTTATCCAATTTTTGTTCCTCAATATATTGAACAAACCATTTCATCAAATCAATATAAGAAGCGGCGCAACGAAATTGCACGCCTTTTTTCTCTAAATCAATATGTTGTAATAATGATTTTACATCTTGATAAGAGGTAACATTTTTGGTGCAAAACGCAACGGTATCTGCGCCTTTGTTCAGCGCATTCACAGCAATGGCGTTTGCCGTTTTCGGATCTTTTTCGGTAATTTCCTGCACAATATTCCATTCATTATCTTTGGTTTTGAAACCTCTGGTATAAGGAAAATGGTTGGGCAGCGTTTCCAAATAGTTTAAGTTATTCAAATGTTCGGCGCGGTAGTAGGGTTGCACATTAAAACCCTCATCGGTGCGCCACACCAATTTTTTTTGATAGTCAGCGCCTTTTAAGTCTTTGAGAATTACTTCTTCCCATTGCGCGGTAGTAACCGGCGGAAACTCTTGAAACAGTTTATTTTCTACACTCATTTACGATTATTTTTTTGAAGGTGCAAATATGCACGAAAATTTTGATTATCAATTATCCGTTTTAATTTGAAAATATTATAGTTTCGCAACGCTTAACCAATCTTAATTTTTTAATTTTATGAAAAAATCTTATGTAATTATTTGTTGCATAACGTTTGCATTAACGTTGTGCGTTGGGGTTTTTGCCCAACAAAATGTAAATCCAAAAAGTGTGTTTAACAATCCAAGTCGGGTAAATGTTGAATTTACTGATATGAGTATTGCAAAAGGCGCTGTTGTTAATGTAACAAAGCCTGTTGCAAATTCAGTAAAAGGTTTCAGAGGTGTAGGTGCCTTTAACATTGAAACAGGAACAGGCACCGGCGAAGGATGGACATGGGATACCCCTGTGCTTACCATTCTTGATGCTTCGGACGTTACGATCACCGGTCGTGCGAATGGTTCTTCAAACCATCACAGAATTGTAATTGCCGCAGGCGCTACTACTCACATTACGCTAAATGATGCTTCTATCATTACAGGGGAATGGGAATCAGGGGACTACGAGCACCCTATTTACTTAAGCGCAGGAGTTACCCTTACGCTTACCCTTGAAGGAGAAAATATTATTGTAGGAGGCGATTATGTACCGGGTATATCAGCTGCTACAGGCAGAACGCTCATTATAGACGGTACGGGAAGTTTGTCGGCAACCGGCGGCTGGTCGTGCGCAGGCATTGGAGGCGGGCTATGGGATTATGGTCCGTGTGGCACGATTATCATCAATGGCGGAGATATTTATGCCAAAGGGGCTAATAGCAGCTGGATAGGCACCGCCGGCGCAGGAATTGGCAGCGGCGCCGCTTACGCCTGTGGCGATATTACCATCAACGGAGGAACAGTAACCGGAGTTCCCGGAAACGAAACGGCTAAAGGTATCGGCAACGGTGGCGCTGATGCCATAGGAACACTAACCGTAACAGGAAGCCCCATTATTTTTGCCACAAGTATTGCCGATATGAACTCCGGAAACAAAACCGGTGGCATTGTTGTGGTGCGCAATGCAACCCATTGGTTTGCAAACGACAACTTTACGTTAGAACATAATACAACTGTTCCAAGCGCCAATGTGCTCACTATTGATGAAGGAAAATCACTAACTATACCCGCCGGCTTTACACTAATTAATGAAGGAACGATTGTTAATTATTCCTCCATTACCATTAATGGAACTTTAATCAATAACGGTTCCATATTAAATATAAATTCAGGAACGATAAACGGTACGGTTACAGGTAATGCTCCCACGCCTTTTACTCCGGCAGACAACCATATTGATTTGAGCAATGGAAGCCCCTCAAAAGTAGGTGCCGGATGGGTGTTTGCAAATAATGTTTATAACATTTTAGATGGCGCCGATGTAGTGATTACCGGAGCCAGTTCAGGTCAAAGACGCGTTGAGGTTGCTTCTAATGCTATAGCAAACATTACGCTAAACGATGCTTCTATCACAGGCATCGGCAATTATCAAACTCCTTTAATGATAAACCAGGGCGCTGATGTAAACCTAATCCTTGAAGGTGAGAACACCATAACCTCAGCAAGGAGCAAAGCGGGCGTGCAAGTACCTGAGGGCGCTACGCTTACCATAGACGGTACCGGCAGTTTGGCAGCAAGAGGAGGCGAATACGGCGGCGCAGGAATTGGTGGCGCTTTCTGTGAGAGTTGCGGTACTATTACTGTTAGTGGAGGAACAATAACAGCATTATCTGTTGCCAGCGGCTCTTACCACGACGGCGCCGGTATTGGTGGCGGTGGCGCCGGTATTGTCTTCTTCTCCTTTGAAGGTATGGGCGGCTGGGGCGGCAATATCACTATTAACGGTGGTATTGTGAATGCAAAAACCGACCCGTCATCAGGCGCTGCCGGAATTGGTGGCGGTAGCGCATCTTCAAACGGCGGTATGCTAACTATGGCAGATAATGGCGTTGCCTTTGCTTTTTCATTAAAAACATTTAATGGAACACAAACTGATATTAGCAATGTGGTAAACGGAATTCTTTTTGACCTTGCCGACGGACTTCTATATGGAACGGTTGCCTTAATTGTTGATGTTGAAATACCCCAATACTATACACTTACCATACCGGAAGAAACAAAATTGATAATACCGGAAGGAAGAACGCTTACTGTTAGCGGTAAGGTTATCAACAACGGCACAATTATTTTATGCGGCACAATAATCGGCACTATAGATAATAATCAGCCGGTTGAATGTGAACCTGGAATGTACACCGTAACTTTTTATGTGTTCGATGCGCATACCGAAGAGCCTGTTTTAGATGCCGTAATAACAATTAACGGAATAGAATTGGAGGGTTATGAAATAGTAATTGTAGAAGGAAATCATCAATATTCGGTTTCTCATCCGCTTTATGAAACATATAGCGATTGGCAAAACGTAACCGAAACAATGACCATACCTGTTCCACTTGTACCCAAAGTGGGTATAGCCGACATTACAATAAATGATGTAGTACTTTATCCTAATCCTTTTACAAATGAGATTTATATCAGTAATCCTTCCATTGTGAAGAGTGTTGTAATTACGGATGTAACCGGACAAAATGTTAAAGCCGTAACTTTCGATGGCAATACTATCTCAACCCAAGGGCTTGCAACTGGAATTTATTTCGTAATATTAGAAAGCCACAATGGTGAAAAGATATTTGGCAAGATGATAAAAAGGAAATAAACCTATGTTATGATTAAATAAAAAAAATAAAAGACGCAAATATGATCGTTTTAGCGAGGCAGATAAACAAATGATCATAGAAGATTATCTACACAGTGGTTTAACGAAGAAGGAGATTTAAGCTAAGTACATAGGTCGCACCAATGAACATGACGTAATTTCGCATTGGATGTATCAATACGACCATTTTTTGAGCAAGAGAAAAAAAGGTTATTTTTCCTCTAAAAAAACGCACGATGCAGAGCTAAATCTTTTTTTTCTAATACTGAAAAAAGATTTAGCCTGTGTATAATGATTTTACGTGTCATAAAAATTATTTTTTTTATACGCTAATTATTTTAATATTTTTGCCGACTTTTTAAAGAAATAAGTATGAACAATTTATTAGAAAAATTAGAAGCGATTTACCAACGCTGGCTCTCTATTGGTGAGGATATTACACAACCCGATGTGATGTCGGATATGAAACGGTATATTAAATTGAATAAAGATTATAAGGATTTGAACGCCGTGGTGGAAGCCTACAAAGAGTATAAAAACGTGCTGGAAAATATTGATAATGCGAAAGATCACTTGGAAAACGAAAAAGATGAAGAATTTCGCGAAATGGCAAAAATGGAACTCGACACTTTTATTTTGCGCCGCGATGAGTTGGAAGAGGAGGTTCGGCTGTTGCTACTCCCCGCCGACCCGCAAGACAGTAAGGATGCACAAGTGGAAATTCGCGCCGGCACCGGCGGAGATGAGGCAAGTATTTTTGCCGGAGATCTCTTTAGAATGTACGAACATTACTGCGACAAAAAAGGCTGGAAGTTGGAGGTGCTTTCGATGACCGAAGGCACAGTTGGCGGCTTTAAGGAAATTGTGTTTGAAGTTACCGGCGAGGGCGTTTACGGGCTAATGAAGTACGAGTCGGGCGTACACCGCGTGCAACGCGTGCCGCAAACCGAATCGCAAGGGCGCGTGCATACCTCCGCCGCCTCTGTAGTGGTGCTCCCCGAAGCCGATGAATTTGACGTAGAACTCAAACAGAGCGATATACGAAAAGATACCTACTGCTCGTCGGGTCCCGGTGGACAGTCTGTGAATACCACTTATTCTGCAGTTCGCCTTACGCACATCCCTTCCGGTATTGTGGTGGCAATTCAAGATGAAAAATCACAACTTAAAAACTTGGATAAAGCAATGCGCGTGTTGCGCACACGGCTTTTTGAGCGCGAATACCAAAAATGGTTGGATGAGGTATCTTCCAAACGCAAAACCATGGTTTCCACCGGTGACCGTTCAGCGAAGATTAGAACATACAACTACCCACAAAACCGCGTTACCGACCACCGCATAAACCTCACCATGTACAACCTCACCTGCTTTATGGACGGCGATATCCAAGACACAATTGAGGCGTTGCAAATTGCGGAAAATGCAGAAAGGCTGAAGGAAGCGGGGGAATAAGGATGAAATCCTTATTCAATATTTATAACCAACTTTTTATACTTTCGCCAACTTTTTTTATACGACTATATTTATAATACAAGTTAATAATAATCAAATACATAACATCTAATGAAAAAAACTTTAACCATCATTTTGTCTATCTTTTTTATGACACAATTAACTATTATGAATGCGCAATTTATTACCGAAGGTTTGAAGAAAAACACTATTCAAGAACTTTCTACCAGCAGCAATTTATCGAAATCAATTATTGAACGCGGCGTGAAACAAGCGGCAATGCTGTGGAATGCTACAGATGGCTCTGAAACAGATTTCTACAATTTTTGTATAGAAAATTTTTGTAAAACTAAAGATGAAAAAAAGCAACTTTTCGACAGAATTGCAGAAAACTTTGAAACTATTTTCGGGCATAACAATCGCGTTACGATAGAATTGCTACGCCCAACGCAAATAGCAGGATACAACCCGCTGCCCATTGATGATCTTTTTGCAACTTACGATGTGAATGCGCATTTTTCTGATGATATGTTTGCCAATAAAATTGGTTTTATTATTGCGCTGAATTTTCCCTATTTTAATTTATCTGAAAAAGAAAGTAGTGGGCATCAATGGACTGAAACCGAGTGGGGTTATGTACGTTTAGGCGAATATTTTTATTCTCGTGTTCCGGCAAATTTGCAGCAAAATATTTCAACGGCGCTTGCTAATGCCGACAATTATATTGCCAATTACAATATTCCGATGTGGTTAATTGCAAACAGCGCCAATAGCCGCTACTGGAATTATGGTACGAAATTGATTACGCACTGGGGACTTCGTGATGAGATTAAGGCTTGTTATGCCGACAACAAAACAGGTTTGGCTAAGCAACATATCATTTATGGAATAATGAAAGCCATTGTTGATCAATCTATTCCAACTGAAATTATGAAAGAAGTGGAAGGCTATTATTGGAAACCCGTTAGCAATAAAACGCTTCTGTACGAATTAGTTGAAGTGGGTTCTACCCCTGAACCCAACACCAGATACCAACATCTGCTCAATATTTTTAACGCAATTAGCGCTACCGATAAATGCTATGCAGGAAAAAGTACTTATCTTTCAAGAAGATTTGAAACCGAATTGGAGATGACGCTCGCCGATGTGGAAAAACTGTTCATCTCGCTCATCACTTCTCCGCAAGTGAAACAAACCGCAGATATTATTGCCAAAAGATTAGGAAGAAAACTGCAACCTTTTGATATTTGGTACGATGGATTTAAATCGAGAAGCGCTATCAATCAAGATTCTCTGGATATGGTTGTGCGTGAGAAATATCCGGATGTGGCAGCTTTTCAAAAAGATTTACCCAACATTATGATTCAGTTGGGATTTACGCCGGAAAAAGCCAACTATATCTGTCAATACGTGCAAGTTGATCCTTCCGTGGGCGCAGGACACGCGTGGGGCGCCGAAATGAGAACCGACAAATCTATGCTCCGCACACGCTTTGTGGAAGGGGGGATGGACTATAAAGGCTACAACATTGGAACTCACGAGTTTGG
>Ga0082212_10009688_pt1 | contig 12399 bp, 11 predicted proteins | sample TergutNt197P3_FD_71548 | JGI IMG/M metagenome (GOLD analysis project Ga0082212, IMG submission 71548) | Neocapritermes taracua P3 segment gut microbial communities from Petit-Saut dam, French Guiana - Nt197 P3 | ecosystem: Host-associated > Arthropoda: Insects > Digestive system > Gut ... | reverse complement strand
TCAATTATATTCAATCGAAGGAACGCATCAGCCAAATTGCGGTTTCGCAACTGTGAAATGCCGTTTAGGATGTCCTCAGGCAATAACCCTGCAAGCAGGCCGCCTACAGAGATGAACTCTATGCGTTTTTCATTCACATTGATGATAATGCTTCCGCTAAAGCTGTAGTCCCTGTGAATCAGCGCGTTGACAAGGGCTTCCCGCAAAGCTTCTTCTGGGTAGTCCCAGTAATCTGTACGAGCAAGCCCATTAATCACTGAACGATTTTGATTGCAAAGCTGAAGATACGCGAAAGTTTCTTCCAACTGCGCGAACACCGACCCGGTGAATTCTTTCCTATCGCGGAACACAGTGTTTCCTCCGTCGGAGAATACGGCGACTTTTACCGTATGTGCGCACTGGTCGGACAGGAGCAGCCCAAGATTTGTAAAAAGCCCCTGAAAATTGTTGCGGATGCCGAGAACAGCGAACTTCTCTTCCCCAAAAGCGGTTTTATAGTCAGAAAATGTCTTTGAGCAGGATTGAAAAGTAAGCACTTGTTTCATGGAACGCAGTTCTTCGAAAACGTCGCCGTCAGCGTTTTTTATCATCTGACGAATTTGTTCGGACGATACCGGCACCGAGGACGCGCCCTGGCGTACATAAACACCGGAAGGTTTTAGCCCCTTTGACTTGAGGTAATATGGTTTATAGGACCCTTCACCGATTTCAATGCGGATAACGTTGTCTTCTTCAAGCGTGTACTTGACAAAAACCGTCACGTCTGGTGCTATGGCGTCGCGCACACCATTCGTTACCCGGGTGTACACATCGTCAACATCGGCAAGCGGTGCTGTTTCACCGGCATTTGTAATGCCCACTATTATTGTTCCGCCATCGGTGTTGGCAAAGGCGACAACCCCTTTGTAAAGTTCGTCTTTTGCAATTTCTTTGAATTCTAATTTTTCCGTTTCACTGGCCATCTTTTTGCCCTCCTGATAATTCGCTTTGTTCACATTGTACACTGAACGTCCGCTTTTATCAAGTGGAAAAGTGGATTTTCACGGATTTTCCTATTGCGACATGTTTTCGCTTCTCTCCTTAAAAGCAAAACCCATGATTTGACTTATGGCAGATTCAATATACTCGCTATTTCCGCTATAAAAATAAGCGCAAAAAATCTCCCGAATGCGTAATATTTCCTTCAAGCCGCCGTAGGACAGCTTTTTTTCACTGATGAAATCGTCGATCAGGCATATTACCCTGTCTCCGTAATTTTTGTTGTTCAAACGCACTGCGCGCTGCGCTTCGACAGCTATATTCCCTAGAGAAAGCCTATTCATCTCTCACCCAAATACGGAAAACACGCTCAACTTGGGCGCAAATTTTCGAATCCAAAATATCGGTGGATTTGTTTTCCATCGGCCTTATGTTAATTAGCGAATTGTACTCCAATTTATCATCGTCTGGATAATAGTTGAATCCCCATAAGCTTTTTTGCTCGGAATTGTCTGCCAACAATTCTGCTTCTAAATCCGCGTGCCATTCGGCATCGTACGCCAAAACCTCACGCTGCAGATCCACAACCAGCTTCACCATAAACCCACCAAAATTTTTATGCGTACAATTTTGAAAATCCATTTTCCCTATTGGCTTGCTCAATATCATTTCGTGCACCCCTATATGTATTGTATTGCTTTCCCTAAGTGTAACAGATTTTTACTCAAAATCAACCATATTGCGAATAATCTTGGCAAGAATTTCCCGGCTGCCCTATTTCAGCAAACCATGGTCCTGCAAATACTTCCGGGCTACGGCTTCCGGGTTCATCTGCAGCTCGTCAACTTGGTAGTTCAGCTCGATCATGATGTCGTTGCTTAATGAATTCCCCAGTTTCTCAAGTACCGGCACGATTTCGGGGTACTTCTCCAAAGCATCTTGCCGGATCAAGGGCACTGCGTAGTAAGGTGGGAAGAAATCCTTGTCGTCTTTCAAAACCACAAGCTTGAATTTCTTGATCAGGCTGTCCGTGGAAAAAGCATCCACGACGTCAACGTCATTGTTCATCAGCGCAATATACCGCGCAGAGCCGTCTATGCCAACGATTTCTTTGAAATCCAGACGGTACATGCTCTGAAGCCCTGGGAACCCGTCGTCGCGGTTCAAAAACTCCAAGGTAGCACCCAGCCTCAATCTGCCGGGTATCTTGTTCAAATCGCTGATGGTTTTCAAATCGCCTGTTTGGGCTGTTTCCGGCTTTACCGTCAAGGTATATGTGTTGTTGAAGGACATGGGCGCCAGCACCTCGATATTGTACTGTCCTTTCAGTTCGCTTTTTATTGTGTCGTACACCAGTTCCGTATCGCTGCTGCCAGAAAGCTCCAATATGTCTCCATACGCCGTCCCTGTATATTCAATGTACAAATCGATGGAGCCGCCCCTCAAGGCGCTAAAGCACACTTGAGTGCCGCCCAGTTCAAGCTTTTTGCTCACTTTCACGTTCGTGTCATGCTCGATCAGGATCGCTGCCATGTTGGCGACAATGTCCTGTTCGCTGAAGTCTTTCCCTCCGATCACGAGCGCATTTTGGCTATTGCTTCGATTTTCAACTGCATTGTACAAAAACAGCGCTGCGATCAGCATCAAGCCGATGGCCAGAATAACTTTCTGATGCCTTCTGGTTTTCCTCGCCGCTTCCCCAGACTTGCTCTTAACGTGCTGCAAGCTGATCGGGGTGACCAGTTTTTCGACAAGCCCCGCAAGGTAGTCCACTGCCAAAGCAAGCATGCACGCAGGGATCGCGCCAGCCAGGATTTGAGCGTTGTTGACCGTCCGGATGCCTGAAAACACGAGGAAGCCAAGGCCTCCCGCTCCAATAAAAGCTGCAATTGTGACAAGGCCCACCGCAGTTACCGCAGAGATCCGAACGCCGCCCATGATGACCGGAAGCGCAAGGGGTATCTGTATCTTCCGCAATATCTGCAGCTTGGTCAGGCCGATGCCCCTGGCAGACTCGATGGTGCCCGGATTGATGTTGGTGATGCCTATGTAGGTATTTTTGATAATCGGCAGAAGCGAATAGAGCATCACTGCAACTACGGCAGGAACGATGCCGATGCCCAGGAAAGGAATTGCAAACCCCAGAAGCGCCATGCTTGGGATTGCCTGAAGGACGTTTGAAACCCCGATCACAGGCTTGCTCAGCTTGTCGACATAGCAGATAAGGATGCCCAAAGGGACCCCGATCAAGATGGCAAGGCCAACAGACAGGGCCGTAAGCTGAATGTGCTGCAGCGAATATTGGATGATCTGGCTTGCGTTTTGAGCAAAATAATGCATTATGTACATAGTTTCCCCTCGGAGCCGTCGCTGTCTGAGATATACTGACTGCTGAAGGCAGCCACTAGGCTGCTTTCAGTTACCATGCCTTCCAGCACCCCTTCTTGGCTCAATACAGGCACCATGGATTGGCGGTTCTTTTTGACGATTTCCAAGACGTCCAAGATCGACTGGTCCGGCAATACGGAAACAAAGCCGGCGGTGGAACAAGTAGCCGGCGCTGTCGACATGACGTCGCTGGCCTTGATGTATTCCGGAGAAGCCCAAATCCTCTTTTTGCCTACGAACTGCGAAACAAACTCGTTCGCGGGGTTTCTCAATATGGATTCCGGCGTATCGTACTGAACGATTAGCCCATGATCCATGATGCAAATGCGGTCAGAAATCCGGATTGCCTCGTCCATGTCGTGGGTGACAAACACGATGGTCTTTCTAAAAGTGGACTGCAGGTTGATCAGCTCGTCCTGCAGCCCGACCCTCGTTATCGGATCCAATGCAGAAAAAGGCTCGTCCATCAAGATAATCGCAGGGTCAGTCGCAAAGGCCCTGGCGACGCCTACCCTCTGCTGTTGGCCGCCGGAAAGCTCTGTAGGGTACCTGTCAAGGAACTCCGTCCCCGCAAGCCCGACCATGTCCATAAGCTCCAGCGTTTTTTTCCGCATCACCGCTGCATCGCGCTTTTCCAGCCTAGGTATGATCTCAATATTGTCGCGAATGGTCATGTGGGGGAACAAGCCGGTTTGCTGGATGACGTACCCCATGTTCCGGCGCAGCTTAATTACATCCATTTTGCCGATGTCTTCGCCATTGATATGGATTGCCCCTGAAGACGGGTCGATGAGGCGGTTGATCATCTTCAACGTGGTTGTTTTCCCTGACCCGCTGGCACCGATCAAAGAAACCAAGTCCCCTTCCCGTATCTCAAACGAAATGTCCTTCAAGACCTCAACGTCGTTAAAACGCTTGCTGACATGCTCAAATGCAATCAAGTATGGTTCCCCCTTCTTAATGGCCGGCGCAACTAATCAGGTCATCGACCAGCTTTGTATCCCGCCTGCCTGCCCTGCGTCGCCGTGGAATATCGAATACGATTTTTTTAGAACCTCGTCCGTGTACTGAGGGAGGACCAAGAACAAGTCCTTGTTGATTTTTTCATAAATCTCAACATTTTCCCCAACCGGAGTAAAAACGTCTTTTATTTTCACCATTTTTCCGACTGCCTCTTCATAAGACCCATAAAACCCCAGCCCCACTGCGGCGTTAATCGCAGACCCCAGGCTTGCGCTGCCGTTGATGGCGTTTCGCTTTGTAGGCATATTGAACACGTCGGCAAAAATCTGCATGAACAAGTCGCTGTTGGAGCCTCCTCCGGTAACGATGAGCTGCTTCGCCCAATGCCCCATTTCACTGCACATCCTGTCGTAGTTGTTCTTCATGGTCAGGGCTATGCTTTCCAGAATGGAGCGGTACATGAAGGCCGGGTAGTCCATCCCTGCATGAAAGCCGAGTATGATTCCCCTTTTGTAGGGTTCCCATGGGTTCTGCAACCAGTCAAGCAAGGTGACCAGTCCGTCGCAGCCCGCCGGGACAGCGGATGCAACCTTGTTCAGGTACTCTTCAGGGGAAAGCCCGCTGGCTTTTGCGTTTTGTATCAAGGATTCCCCAAGCAGGTCCCGCAGCCAGCTGACCGTCCACATGCCTCGGCGTATCCCGTAGCCCTCGTAGAGCAAAACCTTTGGAATGGATGACATGACGGCCCAATAGTGCTGCGTGTTCCTGGGAATCTCCTTTCCGTTCATCATCAATGCGATGTACGTCCCCAAAGAAATGAACGCTGTCTCATCGTCGATCAAGCCCGCCCCAAGCGCTTCCACAGGCTTGTCGCTGGTTGTAGCGATCACAGGCAGCCCTTCCGCAAAGCCGGTTGCGGCTGCGGCTTCCTTGGTTATGCAGCCCAGCGTGGTCCCAGGCATTTGGGTATTGAACAGCTTGCTTCTTGGGATATTGAATTTTTTTATGACATCATCGTCTTCCGACCATTGCCAAGTCTCAAAGTCCACCGGCCACTGGCCCATGTAATTCCCTATGTTGTCCTTGAATTCGCCCGTAAGCCGCTTGGCCAAATAGCCGGTAAACGAAGTCACATAGGCAACATCGTCGTTCTTGTGCTCGTAAGGCCTGCTGATCCGGGCGTCCTGCCAGTTGATCAGCTGCGCCGCCGGAGTGCCGTCTGCTTTTAACAATGCCCTGGTATATCGAATAGACCCGAGGCCGATGCCGGCGATTTCATCACTGTTTCCGGTAAAGCGATCCATCAAATCCTTCCCTGCGGCACACAGGGACACCCACAAATCGTCATCCGGGTGCTCCACAGTGTCCGCATCCGGAATATGCATCGGGCGCAAAAGCCCTTTTCCTTCACAAACCACGTTCCCTTCCAAATCGTACATGACGACCTTAGTGCTTTGGCTTCCGCCGTCAATGCCGATCAGATATTTTTTTGACATGAAACCCTCCTCTGTATCAATTCGTACAAACGCAATCGCATCCGCTACCTCGTCAAAAATCCCCCGTCAACCGCCAATACATGCCCGTTTACGAACTGCGAAGCCTCGCTGGCTAGGAATACGGTCGCCCCCATCAGGTCATGGATGTCCCCCCACCTTCCCTCAGGAGTATGGTCGACGATCCATTTGCTTCTTTCCGGGTTCCCTGCAGAAGCAGCTGCCACCCTCGTCTGGAAGTAACCGGGCGCAATGCCGTTGACCTGAACATTGTACTGCGCCAGCTCGTCGCAGTACGCCTTCGTCAAGCCTGCAATGCCGTGCTTGCTGGCCGCGTAAGCCGGGGCTTGCTGGCCGCCCAGCCAACTGAACATGGAGCAGATGTTGATGATTTTTCCGCTCTTTTGCGGGATGAAGTATTTTGCGGCTTCATAGCTCATTTCAAATGCCGCCGTCAGGTTGATGGCTATCGTTGGATCCCACTGTGCCCTTGTGTATTCCAATACGTCCGCACACGGGCATATCCCAGCGCAGTTGACCAGAATGTCAACCGAGCCCAGCGTTTCTACGCATTTTTCAACAATCTCCCGCGGCACGCCGGGCTTTGTGATGTCAGCGGACATGTATACAGCCTTTACGCCTTCCGCTTCAAGCAAAGCATTGTGCTCCGGGTCGTCAGGCATGATGCTGGGCATGAACACGTTCGCGCCGCCCTTTGCGAGAGCCAGTGAAAAAGCCTGCCCCAAACCGGTATTGCCGCCGGTTACGATGGCATTTTTGCCCTTGAGGGAAAAATACCCCATGTTGAAATCAGTAATATCGTGTACCATCACATCCTCCATTCTGTGCATGCATGCACTTGTAATCATTCGACATTTTACCCCTTGGATTCCTTGCCCCGCCTGATTCTGGCCAATAGCCTGTTGACGAACTCCAGCGCGTCCCCCTCCACGACAATGTCAGCCTGGCTGCAAATAGGGGCGTACCGGTCTGTGTTTGCGCAAACAATGTGCTTCACGTCTCTCAAGCCTTCGAAATGCTGCATTGACCCGTGTATCCCCAATGCAAGGTACAGCTTGGGGCTCACCATCTTGCCGGACTGCCCAACTTGAATGCTCCTAGGGGCTATCTGGTTGTCTACGGCCCTCCTGCTGGCAGAGACCATCCCGCGCAATTCATCGGCCAGGGGCTGGATTTGATCAAACCCTTTGATGATCCCCCCTCCCCCCGATATCAAGACCTCGCAGTCCCGAATGTCGGAAAAGGTTTTTTTCTTTGTTGCCTCAAGCAGTTCCACCTGCCTGGGGCTAGCCCTCATAGGTATGAAATCAGCCTTGTCAGTCGCCTTGTCCCTAGCACCCTTATACGAGAAGACACCAGGCCGCACGCTCATCATCAAGGGCTTACTGCCGGTGCTGACAATGCCTGCCAGTATTTTCCCGTCAAACGCCGGCCGCACCATCAGAGCCTCCCCGTCCTGCAAGCGAATATCCGTAACGTCGGCAACCAGCCCGACTCTCAGCCTCATGGCCAGCCTTGGTGCCAGCAGCCGCCCCATGGGAGTGGCAAGAATGACGATGCAGTCGAAATCATCCCTCTCGTGCAGTTCTTCGATTGCGTTTGTGATGCTGAGCACGTCGTGCCACTCAGGCGAAGGCTGCACAACTCGGATTACCCGGTCGAAATAGCCTTCCGGCGCAGTTCCGTTGCCGCCAAGGCAAAGTGCGCAGGTCTCAAAGGCACAGTTTTGGCCCACTTGGCGAACCACTTCCAGCAGGTCGATCGCAGCAGCCTCGTATCCGTTCTCGATATAGACTAGGGCTTTCTTCATGGCATGTATCCCTCTTTCTTCAGAAATTGAAACACGGTTTCAATGCCCTCGTCGTCGTTTCCTACAATGACCTGCTCCTTTTTTTTCATCTGCGGCTGCCAAGTACTGGCGACCTTTGTCAAAGACCCTGCTATTCCCACTTCCTCATGAGAAAAACCCAGCTCTTCGTTGGTGACGACTGTGACTCTGTCGTCGACATTCAAATCCAGGTTTTCATACCGCACAAAGGGCAGCTTGTACCTGCTTTCTGCAAGAACCCCCAAAACGCACGGAAGCCTGACCCTAAACCTTGCGTTCGCGTTGTCAAACTCAGACTCGAACACGCACGTTCCGTTCAAGAAGCTGTCGTCATCAAATCGGACGATGTACGCCATATGGTCAAGGCCCAAAAGCTCCGCCACCTGCACCGGTACATGCTCCGTGTCCCCGTCAAGGGCATGGGTCCCCGACAGGATGACGTCGTACTGGGCATCTGCCAAATACCGGGCGATAATACAGCTCGTTGCATAGGTGTCGCTCCCGCTGAAGAACGCATCCGAAATAAGCACGCCCCTGTCGGCACCAAGCCGAAGCAGCTCCTTCAAGTTTGGCAAGAGGCTCAGGGGCGCCATGCTGAGCACCTCGACCTCAACATCCTGCCTGTTTTTTTTCAGCGCCAGCGCATAGGCCAAAGCGCAGGCGTCATCCGGGTTCAAGACAAGGTCCATGTTTTCCCGAACTAGGACGTTACGTTCATAATCGTAAACAAAGTGGTCCACATCCGGTATGAATTTTGCCAAGCATATGATTTTCATTGCACAGCCACCTACTGCGGCATGGCATCCAGCCCTGCGTTCCTCCTTCGCGTCACTGCGCGGAAAAGGAAGACCAAGGCCAGCCCGGCAGCCCCCATGGCTGCGCTGAAGATGAAGTATGAATTGTAGCCGCCCAAGTCGCCGAATTTTGCAAACAAGCCGTTTATGATGAGCGGCAAAACAATGTCAGGCAGGTACCCAAACAGCGAAATGGTTCCGATTGCAACCCCCGTAATCTTCTCATCGATGCGGCATTCGCCAAGCAGTGACCAATAGGTTCCACGAATCATGAAGATGAAGATGCTTAAGACTATGATAACGGCGAACACCATAGACGTGCTTGTCGTGTAGGGCAAGACGCCGATCAGCGCCAGACAGCCGATGCAGATCAAAAACGCTCCGCTCAAGGTGTTTTCCTTGCCAAGCCGGTCTGCCAAAAAGCCGCCCAGTATCCCGCCTACAGGCCTCATCCAAAGGCCGACGACCATCACTTGCGCAACCGTCACGGGGCTGACCCCGATATTCGTCTGCATGTAGCCGCCAAAATAATAGAACGCCCATGTCACAATGTAGCCAAAGAAGATAATTGCCGCCATGATAAAGATGGTCCTGTTTTGAAAGATGTCCTTCATGTCGCTGAGGTGGAATTTTTCCTTCTCCTTGATTGGCTCATCTTCTTCACGGTTGGTGGCAGCGGCCATGTCCTTATCTTCCTTAACGAAAATCGCGACAAGTATGGAAGTTGCAAGCAGCATGAAAGAGTACAGGTAGATAACGGCCACCAGCGCGTGGCGCTTGTCTTCAATGTCCGTGCTGCTGCCCAGGATCAAGCCAAATATAGCAGCGGCCACCAGTGCCAGCAGTGCTTCAACAGCACCGCGCCCACCGTCCAGAATGCCGAAAAACCTGCCTTCTTCTTCTTTTTTTGCCAGCAGCTTCACCAGCTTCATGTGTGCGCTCCAAAACGTAAAGATGGAGAAAGTCCCCCAAATAACGAAGCAAACAATCATGGATCCGTAGCCGGGAATCTGGGCAAACCAAAAACCGCCAAGTGAGACTCCCAAAAGCGACAGCGCCAGCAGTTTCTTAGCCGAGAACTTGTCGCTCAAAACGCCGCTGGGGAAGTAACCAACCACATATGCAATCCCAAGAACCGAATAAATCACGTTCAATTGCGCAAGGCTTATGTTGAACACCTCAAGTATGGTTTCCTGATAGGACTGTCTCAAGTAAATTATCGGGAAAATGGATCCTGCCGCAATCACGATCAAAAAGAACTGAAAATATCTGCTTTTGTTGCTCTGCATTTCACCCTCCTAGCACCTGGTTTTTTACTGCTTGTCCAGTTGTTGGTACTTGACCCCCTCAGCTTGCGGGAAAATCGTCCCGAAGTTCATGATGCCATTGGGGTCGAATGCAGCCTTTAGCTTCTCCAGCATGTAGTACGCAGACCCGTGTTCCTCTTCCGTCCACTGGTTGCGGTACTTGCCTATGCCGTGGTGATGGCACATGGAGCCGCCCAGTTTCAGCGTTTCCTCAACAATAATGGTCTGTATGGGATGATGGTACAGCCTCATCTCGTCTTCCGGCTCGGCTTTTATGTCGTAATTGTACACAAAATACATGTTCGTCCCGTTGATGTAGCTGTGGGAAGAATGCCCGCCAAGCATTGTAATGTCCTTTGCCCTGGGGAATTCATTGCGGATCCGGTTCACCACGTTGTAGTAAATTTTTGGAATCGTTTCCCAGTCGGCGGAAATCTCAGTTGTAAAGCCGTCGTGCTTGTCGTTGTCAATCATGCCCTGCCTTTCGTCATCCAAGTCCTGCTGTGACCAGTTCAGGTGGTTGAACCAGGTTTCAATAAGCTTGCTGTCCACTTGTTTGACAATGCCGTCTTTGAATTTCTCCACGGCTGCCTCAATGCCCTCCCCTGTAGCGTTCACAATGCCAAGCGGCCCTTCAGCCATGAATATCAGCACTGATTTCCCTTCATGGAAATGGTAGAAATGCTGCTTCGCGTCTTCTTCCGAATAAGTGCGCGCTACCGATGGCCGGTACCCGTTTGCAACCACTTCCCGAAGCACCTTGATGCCTGTGTCGACGTCCTTGATTAAATACCCGTAGAACTTGTTGTTGTCCGGATAGTATTTGAATATTTTCACTGTTACTTCCGTGATAAAACACAAGCTGCCTTCATTTCCCATCGCGATATGGCGAATATCCGGCCCGCCGGCGCGGCGCGAGACATTTTTGATCCGGGAAATGTGCCCATCCGGGAAAACGCACTCGAGGCCAACCAGCATGTCCTCTATGCCGCCGTACAGGGTCGAAAACTGGCCGATGCTCCTAGTCGCAACCAGCCCGCCGTACTGCGCGACCGGCTTGGACTGTGGGGAATGGCCCGCAGTGTAGCCCAGCGGCCTCAATTCGTCTTCCAGCCTCTGCAGCTGCACGCCCGCCTGAACCGTTGCCTGCATGTTGTAGGTGTCAATCTTGACGATCTTGTCCAGATTCTTGCAGTCAATTACCAAGGTGTGCTCTTTCCAGTTTTCCAATCCTCCCTCTGTGGCTGTCTTTCCGGCTCTGGGAATCACGTTGACTTGATTCGCGTTGCAGTACTCCAAAAGCTTTTGAACTTCTTCCGCGTCCTTTGGGTACACAATAGCTGTCGGCGACGGTGTGTCAACAACCTTCTTGGCTTTTGCGTACTTTTTGTAGCGGTCTGCCCGTGCGTCGTACAAATCGTCTGCATTTGTGTTAATCTGCTCCGGTGTTAAGAATTTTGACAAATCACTTAGAATCTTTTGGTTATCCATCCTATATCCTCCTATTTTTTGAAGTCGTCCGGCATATCACTGGCTAGTTCCTCGCTCCCCCCTCCCTTCTATACTTTAGGCACACAAAAACGGAGTGCATCTGGTATGCGTCCACGCCAAACACACCCCGCAAGTCACGGAGAAGACATCATCTTATGTGAAACTTCACATTTTTGTTGTCGAAATGGACCGCATCTGGTGGTAATACATAAGTACGCTGTGTAATTTTCTTCTTTTATACTACCATAAATAAGCATTTATAACAACATCTTTTTGCAAATTCGCAAAAAAAGTCATGCGAACGGCGACGTTGTACCTAAATTGGATGATTTTAGGTTTTGCCGTCTTTGCTGGCTTTGGAGTTGTATGATATTTTTGCGCAATTGTCGTAATTACACGACAATTCATCGATTCGCTATGGCAGGCATACACTGTTTAAAATCAAGTAGAAAGGAGGACTCCGATGAAAATGAAGCTGATAATTATTGTAATATTAACAGTGTTCGCTTCTGTAACCGCTGTCGGTTGCATGAACCTGACTGGTAAAACCCCAGTCGCAACGTCTGAGGCAGCCGTGCAGATAGCGAAGGATGCATTAAGTGCTCGCTTTCCAGATGAAAACATATGCGAGGAGTGTGAATTTGAAGCATACGATGGTTCTGTGTTTGCAGATTCAGTGGACAAGGAGGATTTTGATTTTAGCAAGCATGAAAAGGATGGAGTATGGGTGGTTCTCGCCAGAATTCCCCTCCCTTATGAAGAAAGGCTTTTTACCTTTGGCGGTGGCTATTCCGTAATTATTAGAAAAACCGACGGGAAGATACTAAAGGCCCAAGTCGACGAATGATTGGTGGCTTCATGCTTCTGCGCTTCTGAAAACATGCAATACATCGTGTAGTGAGTCGCCAACACCGCAAAAATCAAAAATAATTGAAACCTCTTATACAGCACCAAACGGCAACATGGTGTGCAGCCTGCCGTACACGCTCGAAAACGGCCCGGGCAGCGGCGCTTCGGTCGGGGCGGGCCTGCTCGGGGCGCCAGGCGCCGAAGGGGGCGCGGCTTTGTACGAATACGACAACCGCAACAACATGGTCAAGGCCGTCTGCGGCGAAAGCACCGTCCTTGCCAAGTAC
>Ga0082212_10009687_pt1 | contig 12400 bp, 12 predicted proteins | sample TergutNt197P3_FD_71548 | JGI IMG/M metagenome (GOLD analysis project Ga0082212, IMG submission 71548) | Neocapritermes taracua P3 segment gut microbial communities from Petit-Saut dam, French Guiana - Nt197 P3 | ecosystem: Host-associated > Arthropoda: Insects > Digestive system > Gut ... | reverse complement strand
GGCATAGATGTGCTTGATGAAACCATGCTGAATTGGGAGCAGCGCCAGTTTTGCCGCCGTTACTTTCGCGATGTCGTCAGCCCCGGCATTGTGCCGCTTTTTCTGCGCAAAAGGCTGCAAATCCCCTTTTTGCCCGACACGGAAATATACCACGCCGTCCGCATGGAGTCAGGCGATTCCCGCAAAACGCTGTTCGCCATTCTCCGCATTCCGGTCAACAGCAGCTGCCCGCGTTTTGTCCAGCTCCCCTCTTCAGACAGAAAGCGCAGTATCATTTTTCTGGACGATATCATCCGCATTTGTTTGGATGATATTTTTTTCATGTTCAATTGTGTACGCATCCAGGCGTTTACGTTCAAGTTGGTGCGTGACGCCAGCCTCAGCCTGGACGGCGATCCGCACAAAAGCTTTTTGAAAAAGATGGAGGAAGGGCTGGAACAGCGCATGCGCGGAGAACTCGTGCGCCTGATCTATGATGAGGAAATGCCGGAAGAACTTTTGCGGACGCTCACTTCCAGGCTGAAACTCAAGCAAGGCGCGCTGGAGCCCGGCAGGCGCTATCATATGATGCGGGATTTAATGAAATTTCCTGTAATCCGCCCTGATCTGGAAGAAAGGCGCACGCCGGCGCTGCAGCATCCACATCTTTCGTCTTTCTCCAGTATATTCAGAAAAATCGACCGCCGGGACATCCTGTTGGTCTTTCCTTACCAAAGCTTTAATCATGTCATTGATTTCCTGCGCGAAGCGGCAATCGCTCCCAAGGTAAAATCCATCCATATCACACTGTACAGGCTGGCGGCCGATTCCAAAATCGTCACCGCGTTGGTCAGCGCCGCGCAAAACGGGAAAAAGGTGGTAGCCTATGTGGAACTCTTCGCCCGCTTCAATGAACAGCACAACGTCAGCGTCATTGATACCCTGCAGGAGGCTGGCGTTCAGGTCATACACAGTTCGTCTGCCTTGAAAATCCACTGCAAGCTTATTCTGGTGCAATACCATGAGCAAAAAAACAAAAGCAAAAATTATGTGTATATAGGAACGGGAAATTTTAACGAGGATACAGCGAAAATATATAGCGACATTGGTATTATGACAGCAAATCCATCCTTTTCCGATGATGTGCGATCCATTTTCATGTTTTTGAACGATATGCATCATAGATTTATTTGCAAAAAACTTCATGTGGCGCCGTATGATCTGCGGAGGTCACTTGTCAAACTCATAGAGCGCGAGATAGATGCCGCAAAGAAAGGGAAAAAGGCGTATGTATGGATAAAATGCAACAGTCTGACGGATGAAAAAATGGCGCTGCTGCTGTGCAAGGCAAGCCAGCACGGCGTACAGATTCGCCTTATCGTGCGGGGGGCCTGCTGTGTAAGGCCGCAGGTTTCCGGCCTGAGCGACAACATACGGGCCATCAGCATTGTCGACAATTACCTGGAACATGCCCGGCTCATGTTTTTCGGCAACAAGGGCGACGAAACCGTCTATATATCCAGCGCGGACCTGATGACCCGCAACCTGGATCGCCGTGTGGAAGTTGCCGCTCCCGTTTTGGACAAACGCATGCGAGAAGAACTGCGGCGTTTTTTCGAAACCCAGTGGTCGGACAACGTCAAGGCCAGAGACCTTGCCTTCCCTGGCGAGAATCGCTACGTTTCCGCTGCCGGCGCCGCATCGGTGCGAGCGCAGGCGGCTCTTTACGCGTTTTATGCGCACCACGCGCCAGAGGCAGACTTGTGAAGCCATCCACCCTTGCAGCCATTGATATCGGCTCAAACGCCGTGCGGCTTCTCATCAATCACGTGGAAGTCAACGGCAACGGCTGTACGTTCAAAAAACTCGCCTACCTGCGGGTTCCCCTGCGGCTTGGCGAAGATGTCTTTACCCAGCGCCGGGTCAGCGATGCCAAGACTGCCCGGCTTGTGGCAGCCATGCAGGGCTTCAGCCATCTTATGCGGGCCTATGCGGTTGCCGAATTTCGGGCCTGTGCGACCAGCGCCATGCGGGATGCCGCCAATGGAGCAACGCTGATCACGGCCATCAGGGAAAAAACCGGCATTGATGTTGAAATCGTCAGCGGTGTGCAGGAAGCCGACCTTATTTATGCAGCGGGCGCTTACGTTCCGCAAACGGCATTACGCGACGATGACGCCTGTTTGCACGTGGATGTGGGCGGCGGCAGCACGGAACTTGTCGTGTATGCGGATCAGCGGATGCGCTTCCACGGTTCTTTCCAGATAGGCACGCTGCGTATGCTCAACAATGTTGTTGAAGCAGCCGAAAAAAAGCGCTTTTCCCGCTGCTTGAAGCATCTTCACGAAAAGTATGCTCCGGCATATATTGTGGCTTCCGGCGGGAACATCAATAAGGCCCATAAAATACTCGGCAAAAAGGACAGCACCCCGCTTCAGTTCAAAGAACTGGCAACGCTGTGCGCCAGCCTCCAGGCGCTGAGTTTCGAGGAAAGGATGCGGGTTTTCAGCCTGAACGACTACAGGGCGGACGTCATTGTACCGGCCTTGGAGATCTTTCTTGAAATCGGCAAGACTGCCCCCTCCCTGCTGGGTGTATACGTTCCAAAAATAGGCCTTGTGGACGGGTTGATCAAAGATTTGTGCAAAAAGCGCATGGCCCGTGCGGAATGCGCCGGAGCCGCCTGAACAATCTGAGCGGCAACGATACCAGTCAAAGGAGAGCCAGATGAAAGCCAAAAACATTCCCGTTGATTACGTTGCTGACCTGTGTACCAGGATAGAGCAAGGCGAAACGCCCCGGAAAAGCAACGCGCTTGCTCCCAAGGAGTTCCTCCGGCAGATGCTGCCCCACGCGAAGGTTTTTTTGGCGCAGGGCTATACCTATAAGGAAATAGCCGATTTTCTGGGACACATTTCGGCCGACGATCTGAAGAAGGCCGTGGCGAAAGAAGCCCCCGCGCCGACCAAGGGCAAACAGATGCAAGCCGGACCGGAAAAAACGGCGCCCCCCCCGATCCCCGGTAAAAAGAGCAAAGCGGGCAAAGCGCCGCAGCCCGGCGTGTAACCCATCGACACATACTCCGCGCCTCAATATGCGGCCATATGGCGTCACGCCTGCCGGGTTCGCGCAAGGTGCGCCTTGAGCAACTTGGCGCCCACGGCGTAGGTCCACCCACGGCATGGGGAGCCCCCATCTTTTATGTAAATAAAGCGCAATTTTAACCTTACCGTCACTGACTTGTCGCGCCAAGCGGGAGATATAGGGCACTATCACCGCCGAAACACAATCGCCTGAGCGGCGGATGCTTGCGAGCGCGAGGAAACAGCGTATGAATGTTGAAAAATTTGCGTCCATTATAGAGAACAGGCTTGTAAAAATCGTCTTTCAGCCGATTGTGTCCCTGCGCGACGGGCATGTGCTCGGCTACGAAGCCTTGATGAGGACCACGCTGCAAGACATGGGACTGACTACGGAGCGCATATTCAGTTTTGCGGAAGAACACAATTTTTTGTGGGATCTTGAGTATATAGCCCGGACCACCGCCCTGGAGAGCGCATCAGAGCGCATTTTTACAAAGGGCATCCCCGCAAAATTGTTTATCAATGTCAGCCCCGTCATCATACAGGATCAACGTTTCCGAAAGGGGGTTACAAAACAATTATTGGAAAGTCTCAATATTGTGGAGAGTGATATAATTTTTGAGATTACGGAAAAAAATACGACTTCTGATATGCAATCATTCAAAAATATTATTGATCACTATAAAGAACAGAAATTCAATATTGCTGTTGATGACCTGGGGGCAGGCTACTCCGGCTTGAATCTCATAAGCGAGATTGCTCCGCAGTATGTCAAATTGGATATGCACCTGATACGAAATATATATACTGACCGCTTGAAACAGGGGCTTATCAGGGGGATTGTCGAATTTTCAAACATATCAAACATTTCTCTGATAGCTGAAGGAATAGAACATCAGGAAGAACTGGAAACGCTTGTCAATCTTGGTGTGCAGTATGGGCAGGGCTATTACATCCAAAAGCCGGATGACGACATTCTGAAACCCGATTATGTCTTTCTCAATATTCTCAGGGATATCAATGCTCGCAAGAACAGCATGTACAGCAGGAATCTCTCCGATATTCATATACGAAACATTTGCACGCATAGCCCTACCGTATCGCCGGACGCCAAAATCGAAGACGTCTACGCCCGGTATGCTAAACGCCCTGATTTTACCGGGCTTTGCGTGCTTGACAACAACGGCGCGCCCATAGGCATCGTAACCCGCGAAACCCTGTACCGGGCGCTCGGGGGCGCTTTCGGCTTCAGCCTGAACAGCAAGAAGGCCATCTCGGAGATTATGGACACGGACTTTCTGCTCGTGGATGAGAGAAAAACCATTGACCTTGTCTCCGGCATGGCGATGAACAGACCACACGACAAGCTCTATGATGCTATAGTGGTGGTCAGCGGGGAGCGCTATCTCGGCGTGGTCACCGTGAAAACCCTGCTGCTCAAAACGACGGAAATAGAAGTTGCCACTGCGCGGCATCAAAATCCGCTCTCAGGCCTGCCGGGCAATTTCATCATTGAACGGCAACTGGCAACCATGCTGGAAGCGCAGCCGAAATTCAGCGTCGCATATATAGACCTTGACAATTTCAAGGCTTATAACGACGCGTACGGCTTCGAATATGGGGATTGCGTGCTCAAGCTTTTCGCTGACAAGCTGAAGGAGCTTGTTTCTGACGATTGTTTTATTGGGCACGTCGGCGGCGATGACTTTGTTGCAATTGTCGGCGGGCACGTTACGGAAGATTTTTTTTCCGATGTGCTGGAACGCTTCAGGACGGAAGTCCTGTATTTCTATAATCAGGCGGATATCAAAAACGGGTATTTCACGGCATGCGGAAGAGACGACAATCTGGCGTACTTTCCCCTGCTTGATACCACCTGTGTTATTGCGGACAACAAACACAGAGCGTATGCAAGCGTCGCCGAACTCGGCGAACACCTCGCCCGTCTCAAAAAAGCCGCGAAAACTTACAAACGCGCCGAGTTTACGAGCTGCCCCAGCCTCATGCCGCCCCAGCAAAACGAAGTTACACTTTCCGCCGCAGCCTGTCGCGCAGCACGATAGCCGCTACGTTCATGCCGAGCACCAGCATGATGAGCACAAGCGCCGTGCCGTATTGCAGCGGGCGGGTCTTCTCAATGTCCGTGCCTGCCGTTGCCAGCACATACATGTGGTAGGGCAGGGCCATGATGGAACTGAAGATGGAATCCGGCGTTTTGGGGGTATAAAAAACAGCGGCGGTAAACATGATGGCCGCTGTCTCCCCGGCGGCGCGCGCCACTCCCAGGATGGCGCCGGTCAGCATGCCCGGCAGCGCCACAGGCAGCGCCACGCGCGCGATGGTCTGCCACTTCGTGGCGCCCAGGGCCAGGGAGGCTTCGCGGTAGGTGTCCGGCACCTGGCGCAGGGCTTCTTCCGCGGTGCCGATGATGACAGGCAGCGTCAGCACCGCCAGGGTGAGCACGCCGGAAAGGATGCTTACGCCGAACCCGCACCAGGTGACGAAAAAGGCCAGCCCGAACAGGCCGAAGACGACAGAGGGCACGCCCGCGAGGTTGTTGACTCCCAGGCGTATGACGCCCGCCACGCGGCTGCGGCCCGCATATTCATGCAGGTACACGGCGGTGGCCACACCCAGGGGAAAGGCCACGACGATCGCGCCCAGGGAAAGATAGACGGTGCCGAGTATGCACGGCCAGATGCCGCCTGCCGTCATCATGCGCCGGGGCGGCTCGGTGAGAAATTCCCAGGACAGGGCGGGCAACCCGCGCAGGGCCAGAAAAACGCAGACGCCCACAAGAGCCGCGATATTGATCGCCGCGCACAGGCGCAGGATGCCGAACATGCACGCCTGCCGGCGCATGCGCGTGGCTGTAAGCGCCCGGCTCATAAACTCGAACTCCCGACCTGCTTGTAGCGTTCCGAGACGTGGTGGGCCAGCATGTTGAAGCACAGGGTGAACAAAAAGAGCACCAGGCCGGTTGCGAAAAGCGCGTGGTAATGCTCGCCGCGGAAAGCCGCTTCCGCCATTTCCGCGGCGATGGAAGCGGGCATGGGGCGCACCGGGTCGAAAACGGACCCGGGAAGCATGGCTGCGCCGCCCGCCACCATGAGCACCACCATGGTTTCGCCTATGGCGCGCGACATGCCGAGCATCACCGCGGTGCCTATGCCGGAAAGGGCGGCCGGCAACACCACCCTGATCGTTGTTTCCCAACGCGTAGCCCCCAGGGCCAGCGAAGCCTCGCGCAAATCGCGGGGCACGGCGAAGATGGCGTCCTCCGCCACGGAACAGATGGTGGGCACGCTCATGAAGGCCAGCATCAGCGCCGCGTTGAACAGGTTCAAACCGGTGGTGAGATCAAAGCTTTCCTGCAGGAACGGCGCAACCACCACCATGCCGAAAAAGCCGATAACCACGGAAGGCAGGGCAGCGAGCAGCTCAATAAAGGGCTTCACAATCCGCCGCACAGTGTCTGCGGCGATTTCCGTCAGGTACGCGGCGGTCAGCACGCCGAGCGGCACCGCGAAGCAGGTAGCGAGCAGCATGACGGACACGGAACCCGCGATAAGCGGAAAGATGCCGAAATCCGGCGGTTCCGCCGTGGGGTACCACAGAAGGCCGAAGAAAAAGTCCAAGGGCTTGTAGCCCGCAAAAAGGGGCAGCCCCTCGGCAAAAAGAAAGACCATGATGCCGAGCAGCGCCAGCAGGGAGCACAGGGCGGTCCCGGCCAGCAGCCGGCGGATGACGCGTTCACGCAGGGATTCCCGGGTGCGCATGATCGTGACGCCTTGGGTTTACGCAATCGCGCAGTGGGGTCAGTTCGCCGTCGGGCGCGAACTGACCCGCTTTGCGGCTTACTTCTTGGGCAGGGGAATGAAACCCACTTCCAGCACGGCTTTCTGTCCCTTTTGCGGGTCAAGCAGGTAGTCCACCAGCTTTTTGATGACTCCCTTGGGCTCGCCGTTGGTAAAGATGTAAAGTTCGCGGGCGATGGGCCATTGGCCGGACAGCGCGCTTTCAGGCGTAGCCTTCAGGCTGCCGATATTGAGTCCCTTGACGCTCGCATCGAGATACCCGAAGCCGATATAGCCGAGGGCATTGGGGTTTTTGGAAACAGCCTGCACCACGGCGCCGTTGGAAGCCTGAAGCAGCGCGGAGGGGGCCACCTTTTCCTTGTTCATGATCTTCTCGTCCCAGGTCTCGTAGGTGCCCGAGGACGTGTCGCGGGAGATGACGGCAATCTTCTTGTCGGCGCCGCCGACTTCCTTCCAGTTCGTGATCTTGCCGGAATAGATGTCCCGCAGTTGGTCGACGCTGAGTTGGGCAAGGTTGTTGGAAGGATGCACGATGGGCAGCAGGGCGTCCACGGCAATGGGGATGCGCACGGGCGTTACGCCCTTGCTTTTGGCAAGTTCCGTTTCATTGGCCTTCATGCCGCGGGAGGACATGGCAATCTGGCACAGGCCGTCCGTCAGCGCCTTGATGCCGTTGCCGGAACCGCCCCCGGAAATGGCAAGCGACACATCGGGGTTGGCGGCCATAAAGTTCTCGGCGGCCTTTTGCATAACGGGCAAAACGGTGGTGGAACCGTTGATGACAAGTTCGTCCTTGGCGGCCAAAGCGGGTACGGCCAAGGCCAGGCTGAGCAGGATCGCGCCCAAAAAACGCAGGGTGTTCATACAAGTTCTCCGTGTTGTGTGTAGTGCGTGTGGCGTGACGCGCCGGTGTCGGCACGTCCGCATTGCGCCTGTTCTGCCCCCCGTATATGACGGGAGTGTGACGGCAAGCTGAAAGTATTGTGACGGATACGAAGATGTACTAGATGCTGTGGCGTATCGCTTCCAGTTTTTCGTGAAGGGTAAACTTTATGAAGGCTTGGCGAGACACGCCGATCAAATCCGCCTGTCGGTCGATGGCTTGTACCATCCACACTGGAACGTCCACACTTACGCGCTTGGCCTCAAGGTTTATGTGGCGGGCGGATGCAAGATCAAGATATTCGGCGATATCCTCGCCTGCGTCAAAACGCCGATCAAGTTCCTCGGCGGGCAAGCGCTTCTTCATAAATTTTCATCTCCTGTTTACGGGCGCGGCGCACGGAAATAATGCGCGCAGCCTCTTTCCGGCAGGTAAAAAACGCGGTCCACAATACATCGTCAATGCGGCCAATGACCGCGTAACGCGGTTCAGTGTCGCTTCTGGCGTCAAGCCGCAAAGCGTATGTATCCGCCCACAGCGCTTGAGCTTCTTCAAAATCAATACCGTGCTTGACTTTATTACTCCGGCTTTTTTCCGGGTCGTATTCGTACCGCATGCGGATACTGTATATAAAATGTGCTGCTTGTCAACATAAAAAGCACAGTTTCGCCGCTGTCCTTCTCTCTCTGGCTGAATCCTTCACCAAAATTTTTGGGCAATGATGCATACGCAACTGTCAACAGGTGTCATAGTATGGGACAATATGCACTTGCAAAAAATGACCTGAAAGATACGGCGGACCATGATTCCAGACAAAATACGGCGAAAAAAACGATCTTTTGGCGTACTCAAAAGGATACTTCTCATCAGGGCAAGGCGGAATGGACGCGTGTGCGGCAGCTCCGGCATGGACATCGACATTGACCACCGGGCGTTGTGGCGGATGCGCATGGCCGCTCCGGGCAAAAGCGTAAGACTGACATCCATGGAGGACGAAATCCCGCCCACGGATGACGGTTCTGATGGAACAATTGCCGATTCTGAACCAGAAAAACCATAAGCGGGTGGGTTCACCGCCAAAAAACTTCTTGCCATAGTCCCATTGTGGTGTACATCCGCTTCGTCGGCACACATTCCCAGTATGACGCTATCGATGCGCAAACGGTATGAGGAGGTGGTTATGCGAATCAGACCCATACACGACGAAGACGCCTATCGTGAGGCCCTGAGCCGCATTGAGGCGCTTATGGATGCCGAAGCCGGAACGCCCGAAGGCGATCAGCTTGATGTCCTGACGACCTTGGTGGAGGCATACGAACGCAAGGCGTACCCAATGGATGCGCCCGATCCGGTGGAAGCCATCAAATTCCATATGGACCGCAACAGGCTGACGGCCAAAGATTTACAGCCGATGATCGGGCGCGCAAACCGCGTATATGAGGTGTTGAACCATACGCGCTCACTCACCTTGCCCATGATCCGCAAGCTGCATGCCGAACTCGGAATCCCCGCCGAGAGCCTCATCAAGGAATCCGCCCGCATCTGATGTGCTTTGTTTTTTCAGCCAATTGTCACACGCTTGTCACACAGTCTTCATGGCGTCGTCGCCGAACATGGCGTATGCATGTATGCACAATGGAGCAAACATGGTCAGGCAGAAAATCGTGATCATCGAAGACGAGGCCGATATCCGTGATCTGCTGGCCTATAATCTTCAGAAGGAAGGCTTTGCCACGCTGGAAGCCGGCGACGGCAGGTCCGGGCTGGAGATGGCGCGCGCCCATGCCCCGGTCCTGGTGCTGCTTGACCTGATGCTGCCGGGCATGGACGGTCTGACGGTCTGCCGGGAGCTGGCGCGCGACCCAGCGACCGCCTCCATCCCCATCATCATGCTCACCGCCAAGGGCGAGGAAATGGATCGCGTCGTCGGCCTGGAACTCGGCGCGGATGATTATGTGGTCAAGCCCTTCAGCGTGCGGGAACTTATCCTGCGCATCCGCAACATCCTGAAACGCCAGGCCCAGGCCGACAGCGGCGCCGGCCTCTCCCGGCATGGCGTGACCGTGAACCAGGGCGCGCACAAGGTGAGCGTTGACGGCGCGGACGTGGCCCTGACGGCCACGGAATTTCGTCTGTTGGGAAACCTGATGCGCCACGCCGGGCAGGTGCTCACCCGTGAACAGCTTTTGAACAGCGTCTGGGGCTACCAGTTCGAGGGTTATGCCCGCACCGTGGATACGCATGTGCGGCGTTTGCGCTCCAAGCTCGGCGGCGCTGCCGACATGATCGAAACCGTACGCGGAGTCGGGTACCGCTTCAAGGAATAGACGGCAGGCATAGGCGGGCATATGGCGGCGTTGTTTTCTTCATTCCGCGGCAGGCTTTTCGGCTGCTTTCTGGTTGTGGCGGCCCTGGCCCTGATTCTGCCCGTGTATTACGTGCGCCCGGTCCTGCATGAGGCGCTTCTGCGGGATGCGCTTGATCGTCTGCACCAGGAAGCCCTGCTCGTGCAGGGGCTGCTGGAAAGCGAAACAGGACGGGCCACTGCCCTGGCGGCCCTGGAACAGAGCGCGATCCGCTTTACGCTGCTGGATGGGCAGGGCGCGGTGCTTCTTGATTCCGGCACGAGCGACACGGACGCGCCGGAAAACCATGCGGACAGGCCGGAAGTCATGCAGGCCATGCGCGCGGGCCAGGGCAGCACGACGCGCTTCAGCGCCACGCTGCAGACGGAACTCATTTACGTGGCCCTGCGCCTGCACGACGGAAACATCCTGCGCCTGGCCATGCCCTTTGCCGGGGTAAAACAGCGCATTGACGCGCAAATGGCCGGTTTTTCGCTGGCCGCCGGCCTGGCGGCGGCGCTTTCCCTGCTGCTTGCCTGGTTTTTTTCGTATCGCGTGGAAAAGTCTCTGTCCGGCATGGTGCGGGTGGTGGAAGGCATCTCCCTGGGACACTTTTCCCGCCGCCTGCATACCGTGCCCGGCAAGGAGTTCAGGCCCCTTGCCGACGCGGTGAACCGCATGGCCCAGTCCATTGAAGAGTTCGTGCGCACAGAGAGCGACCAACGGGGGCAGTTGGAAGCCATCCTGGAAACCATGGCGGAAGGCGTGCTGGTGCTCGGCCCCAGGGGGAGCATCCGCAGGGCGAACCGGGCGCTTGCGGAGCATTTCCCCGTGGCGTCGGGCGCAGCGGGAAGCCAGGTAGTGGAGGTCATCCCTTCCCCCGAGTTGCAGGAGGCCGTCATCAGCCTGCTTGCCGATACGGAGGGTTTCGGCAAGATAACGGCGCTGCAGATAGAACTCCGTCCCGACCAGATCTTTTCCGTGCTCCTGGCGCGTCCTCCCAGAGAGGCCGCGCACGCCATAGGCGCGGTGGCCGTGTTTCGCGATATTACGGATCTCATGCGCCTGGAAACAGTCCGCCGGGACTTTGTGGCCAATGTTTCCCATGAACTGCGCACCCCGCTCACCGCTGTTCAGGGCTATGCCGAAACCCTGGCGGGCATGGAGGAGGTGCCGGAACAGGGGCGGCGCTTTGCGGAAATTATCCGCAAGCACGGCATGTTTTTGAGCGCCATGGTGGACGAACTGCTTACGCTGTCGCGCCTTGAGAACAACAGCACCGCAGTGCGTTGCGAACCTGTCGATCCGGTGCAGGCCTTGCACGCCGCACGACACATGCTGGCGCACGACATGAAACAGGCCGGGGTGCGCATGGAGGAGGATCTTGCGCCGGGCTTGCAGGTCTTGGCCGATGGCGCGCACCTGGAACAGGTGTTCCGCAACCTGCTTGAGAATGCCTGCCGCTACGCGCCGCCGGAAAGCGCCCTTGTGGTCCGCATGCGTCCACAGGGGCACGAAGCGCTTTTCTCCGTGTCCGACCAGGGGCCGGGCATCCCGCCGGGCGATTTGGGCAGGGTCTTCGAGCGCTTTTACCGGGTGGAAAAGCACCGCGGCAGCACCAGCGGGCTTGGCCTTGCCATATGCAAGCATATTATCGAAAGGCACCATGGGCGCATCTGGGTGGAAAGCCCCGCCAGGGACGCCGCGACATGCATTTTCTTCACGCTGCCCCTCGCCCCGGAGGCCTCCCATGCATAACAGCATCCGTGCCGTCAACGTGGATTTTTTTTACGGGAAAAGCCAGGCTTTGCACGATGTGAGCCTTGACTTCCCGATCCGCAGGGTGACGGCGCTCATCGGCCCTTCCGGCTGCGGCAAGAGCACGTTTTTGCGCTGCCTCAACCGCATGAACGATCTGATCCCGGGCGCAAGGGTGCAGGGACGCATCGAACTGGACGGCCAGGACATCAACGCGCGCGACACCGATGTGGTCAGCCTGCGCCGCCGGGTGGGCATGGTGTTTCAAAAGCCCAATCCCTTTCCCAAGAGCATTTTTGAAAACGTGGCGTACGGGCTGCGCGTCAACGGCATGAAGAACGAGACGGAAATTTCCGACCGCGTGGCGGCAAGCCTGCACCGCGCCGCCATTTTTGAAGAGGTGAAAGACCGCCTGCACAGTTCCGCTCTGGGCCTTTCCGGCGGGCAGCAGCAACGCCTGTGCATCGCCCGCGCGCTCGCCGTTGAACCGGACGTGCTGCTGATGGACGAACCGGCCAGCGCCCTTGATCCCAT
>Ga0082212_10009686_pt1 | contig 12400 bp, 11 predicted proteins | sample TergutNt197P3_FD_71548 | JGI IMG/M metagenome (GOLD analysis project Ga0082212, IMG submission 71548) | Neocapritermes taracua P3 segment gut microbial communities from Petit-Saut dam, French Guiana - Nt197 P3 | ecosystem: Host-associated > Arthropoda: Insects > Digestive system > Gut ... | reverse complement strand
ATTTTTTTGTTTTTAATTTATTTATAATATTACTAAATGCTAAAAAAGTGTTACTGTATTTGTAAAAAAATTATGATTCTTTACTCATAACTAATTTTCCGTGCTTTATTCCTTTAATCCCTATTAACTTGTCCGATAGTTCAGTAAGTCTGTTGGCTTCGCCTTTAACTGCAATAATTTCCAAACATATTTCATGACTTAAATGGTAATGCTGCGATGACAGAATTACATCATAATAGTTGTGCTGAATGGCATTTGAGCGTATGTCAATATCTTTTTTATGGTGGTCGTACATCATAACAATAGCGCCGGCAACAATCTGATTGCATTGCCATTTTTCTTTAACAATGTTATTCTCAATCAAATACCTAAGCGCCTGCGACCTGTTTGCAAAACGATTATTTTTTACATAACCGTCTAATTCATCGAGAAGTTCTTTTTCAAGGCTTACACTAAAACGAGAAACCGACATAGTAATACATTTTTCGGCAAAGGTAATACTTTTATTTATTGTGCAAGAAAAATGTATAAAAAAATGCGGGTATAAAGAAAAATTTTATTGGTTTAAATTTGTTTGTTGATTTTATAAAAAATCATGTATATTTACATGCTAACTAAAAACCATTTGCCTATGAGTATATAAAACAGATTGAATTGAACGAAGCGGCGCGTAGTCGCACAGTTCTACACAAAAAACATAAAAAGCGTTAGCTTAATTCTTGCATCTGAAACTTAGACAATTTCAATGCTGACAAGATTAAAGCGTAAACGCTCACGGTAACGTGGGCTTTATTGAATTATTTGTCAGCAAGGTAGTCTAAGACCTCAGATGCAGATAAAAGTTACTGTCCCACGTTTTTTACGTTCTTAACCCAAATTATTAATTGCCGCGGGACAGGGTATAGAACTTAAAAATTATAACAAATGAAAAAACAATTTTTATTATTGTTGATTGCCGCAACAGCAATACTCGCAGGTTGCGCTACCATTATCAGCGGAACCACCCAATCGGTAAATTTTAGCAGTTCGCCAAGTAGCGCCACTATTTATGACAATGGCATGCAAATAGGAAAAACGCCATTGTCTGCTGAGTTATCAAGAAAAAAAGAGCATGCAATAGTCATAGAATTAACTGGTTATCAGCCTTATGAAATGATGATAAGAAAGGAATTCAATGCGTGGTACTTAGGAAACATTTTAATTGGTGGACTTATTGGTTTGATAATCGATCCGATTACCGGCGCTATGTACAAACTGACTCCCGCACAAATTAATGCCGAACTTAGCGGACAAACAACATCGTTCAAACAAGCAGGGAACGATATATACATAGCCATTTCACTAAAGCCAAATCCCCAATGGGAACTCATAGGCACTTTGGAACCGATTTAGCATAGTGCTATTTTCAAGAAAATGAGAATGAACTTCCTCGCCTAAAGCGGCGGGGAAGCTACCTAATTTAATAACAGAAGCGTTTCTCATACGAAAAGCGTTTCTGTTATTAAAACTTGTAACTATTTTTCACGGTCTTATTATCGTTCCGTCATATTTTCTTATAGTCCAGCCTCCAGCCCTGTTATGTATCGGGAATTTTGCAGCTTCTTTTTCGTCAATATCAACGCCAAGACCCGGAACTTCATTTACATACAGATAACCATCTTTGCATGTTGGGCAACCGGGGAATACGGCTTTTTCATTGTCGGTGAAGAAGTATCCTCCTTCCTGAATACCAAAATTCCACACGGCAAGGTCAATATGCGCATTGGCGGCGTGTCCTACGGGCGATACATCGCCGGGACCATGCCATGCCGTTCTGACATTGAACCATTCGCCAAGCCTTGCGACTTTCATTGCAGGAGTAATTCCGCCGATTTGCGAAATGTGTACCCTGATAAAATCGAAATAATGTTTTACCATTGGCTCAACAAACTCGTTTATATTATTAAAGAGTTCTCCCATTGCAAAAGGAACCGTAGTGCTTTCTCTGAGCTGTTTCCACCAGTGAGTGTTTTCCGGCGAAAGAGGATCTTCAATAAAGAACGGTCTGTATTGTTCGAGTTTTCTACATAAATGGATTACATCTATAGGCTGGTTTCGTTCATGAATATCGTGTAAAAGCTCCACTTCTTCGCCGCAGGCTTTACGCACAGCCTCAAAGAGTTTGGGCACGGTTGACAAGTATGCGTATTCATCAATAAACCCATCTCTTTCGCCGCCAAAACCCGCTGCTCTGAAATCGGGCGTTGCTTGAGCAATGCCGCCATAGCCGCCTAACTGGATTCGTACATGTTTAAATCCTTGCCCCATGTATCTTTTTACATTTTCAACAACCTCTTCTATCGATCTGCCGCTTGCATGAGCATACAACGGCACAGCAAAACGCGATTTGCCGCCAAGCAGTTGATAAACCGGCATACCGGCTCGTTTGCCTTTTATATCCCACAGAGCCTGATCGAGACCGCTGAGCGCATTATTCAAAACAGGTCCGTTACGCCAGTATGAACTGACGTAAAATGCCTGCCACATATCTTCAATATTATCGGCATCGCGACCAACACAAAATTCGTTCATGTATTTTTCTATTGCGGTAACAACAGGAAACGCACGCTGTGTAAATGTTGCACAGCCAAGTCCATATAAGCCCGGCTCGGTTGTTTCAACTTTAACTACAATAAGATTTGAACCGGCTGGAGCTGTAGATATTGCCTTAACGCTTTTAATTTTTACAGGAGCCATTGCTTGCGCATAGCTTGGCGCTTCGTAAGGAGCAGCGGCGTTTAAATCGGGTAATCCCATTAAGCCGGCAGCCGAACCGAGAGCGACTGTCTTCATAAAATTCCTTCTGTCTGAGGTAAATTGTTTGTCTTCCTTATTCATATTAAATTCTATTTTTGAAATTCGGTAGCTGTAAGACCGTTAAGATCCCAAACAATGCGTCCTGCCCTGATGGTTAATTCAGCGACTAATTTTTCGGTTCCTTTTATCTTTTCGTTTGCAGTGTCGGCAAACCAAAAATCACCTTTATTAATGCTGAATAGGGTAATATCTGCCTCGGTTCCAACGCTAAGGTTGCCTAAATCAGGTCTATTAAACATAAGCGCCGGTTGCCATGTGGAACGGTTAATAACGTCCTGTAAAGGAATTCCAAGGGCTAAGAAGTTCGACATTATGTTAGGCATATCTTGCATTGGTTTATTCATGCTTCCGGCGTGAAGATCAGTACTGATTACATCGGCAATAAAGCCTTGCTCAAGCGAAGGAACAGCTACTTTCCAACTGAATGAAAGTTCGCCGTATCCGACATCAAACTTAATTCCTCTTTTAACTGCTTCGAAAACGCATGGTCTGACTTTTCCGTTCTCGTCAATTATGGATTCTCTTGAACTTAAATAAGCGTATGCATGCGAATAAACATCGCCGGGTCTGAGATGCTTTAACAACAATTCATCGATTGGAAGCGGCGGTCGAGCACTTCCAAAATCAATAACTACAGGAAGGTTTGCAAGATTACCTGCTCTTACAACACTGTCGGTTGGTCCCCACTCATGTCCGTTGTAATGAGCCAGTTTTAAGCCAACTACAACATCCGGATATTGTTTTGCCATATCGGCTGCTCTGTGAGCAATCATGTCTTTTGTAGTCTGCTCAAAAGGACCGCCTCTTAAACCTTCACCTACAATGTTAATAAGAGCAAGAACTCTTGTCTGCGAATTGTCAATAATCGTTTCCTTGAATTTTGGAAAGGTTCTGTATCCGGCACTTCCACAGTCAATCATTGTGGTAACACCAGTCCTGAATGAAAATGCATCAGGCTGTACTGATTTGTAGCCATCTCCGGTGACATAACCATTCTTTGTGCCGAAATATACATGAGCATGAGCATCAATTAATCCAGGCGTTACATAAAGACCTTTTGCATCAATTACTCTACCAGATCCTTGCTCATTAATATTTTGCGCTACCGCTGCAATCTTGTTGTCTTTGATTGCAACATCCATAACGGCGTCAATATTATTTTTTGGATCAATGACGTGTCCACCTTTTATGACTATGTCATAACTACTCTGGCAGGAACAAATCACTGGTATAATCAGTAACAGTATATTTAAAATTAAAAATTTAGGTCTCATAATTTTCATTTAATGTTATAAAATTTTTTTATCTGCCGCGTACCAATTTTGCAGGAGTTGCAATACCGTTCATATCATAAACAATAACACCTGCCCGTATAGTCATCTGACATTCTAATTTTTTATCAGTCGCATGCTTATTTCCTAAATAATCGAATATGCCAAACTTACCTGTCCTCATGCTAAGAATTGCTATATCGGCTTCGCTGCCAACTGTAAGATGACCAAGGTCAGGCCGTTTAATGATTTGAGCAGGTTCCCACGTGCTGGCGTTAATAACACTTTTAAAATCCATTCCTAAAGTAAGGCATTCATCCATACAATAAAGTTGATCTCTGGCTTCGTCCAGACTATTAGCATGAAGGTCTGTGCTGATAGCATCAGGATAAAATCCTGCTTTAAAGGCTGGACTTGCTTGCGAATAAGCAAAACTGATTTGTCCATGACCTACGTCAAACTTAATACCTCTTTTCCTTGCGTCAAGCGTGAATTGTTTTACCTGACCTGTGTTGGGGTCTATAATACAATCTCTGCTTGTTCCAAGCTGTGCAAAACAGTGGGTAAAGATATCGCCCGGATTTAGATAATGCAGGAACAATGAGTCGAGCGGAATATTGGGATTAGCGCTGCCAAGGTCAACCATGAATGGCAAATTAGTAAGTCTTCCGGCTTCTGTACCGCGCAAAATAGGCGTCCAATCGTGTCCTACAAAGTGCGCAGTTTTAAAACCGACAATAATATCAGGATATTTTTCTACACATTCAACAAGAGGTCTAACCACCATATCTCTGGTATTTTGTTCAAGTGGTCCGCCCCTCATTCCTTCTCCGATAATATTAAGAAAGGCAAGGACTCTTGTTTCCGAAATGTCGACAACTTGCTTTTTGAAATCCTCAAAATATCTATAACCGATACTACCGGCGTCGACTACTGTGGTTACACCAAATCTAAAAGTAAAAACATCGACAAAGGGAAAAATAGCAGGACGCGCATGAACATGTATGTCTATAAGTCCGGGAGTTACATACGTTCCTGTTGCGTCAACAACCTGAATAGCATCTTTTGCATCGATATTTCTTGCAACAAGAGCGATTTTACCATCCTTGACGGCAATATCCATTAGTCCGTCAATGTTGTTTTTAGGGTCGATAACATGACCGCCTTTAATAACAATATTATATGTCTGGGCAAACAGAAAAGCCGGCGCCATAAAACATATCAGCATAGCGAGTAAGATTTTTTTTCTCATTTCAGATTAAGTTAAGGTTATTTTTTAATTTTTCATGATAATGTCAAATATATAATTTATCTGCTGCGTGGTACTACAAGCGGATTTGCAATACCATTCAGGTCATAAACAATTCTGCCGGCTCTTACAGTCATTTCGCATTCCAATTTTTTATCCGTCTCCATTTTTTCGCCTCTGCCGTCGAACAAACCGAATTTGCCGGTTCTCATACCAAAAATTGCTATATCGGCTTCGGCTCCAACCGAAAGATGTCCAAGGTCGGTGCGTTTAATAATTTGAGCAGGATTCCATGTAGTAGCGTTAATAACGCCTTTAAGATCCATTCCCAAAGCCATCATTTTATCCATACATATAAGTATATTCTTCATAGAACCATTCATTGCTCCGCTATTAAGGTCTGTGCTGATACCGTCAGGGAAAAATCCGGCTTTAACAGCAGGTATCGCCACAGGATAAAAGAAACTGGATCCTCCGTGCCCTAAGTCAAAATAAATACCTTTTTTTCTTGCCTCAGCCATAAACGGTCTCAGTTGACCATTAAAGGTAATAGCTTGCCTGCCGCTGTTGCCGATATTATCAGCGCCGCCATAGCAATGGGTATAAATATCGCCGGGGTTGAGATAATGTAAAAACAATGAATCGAGCGGTAGCGGAGGGGTAGCGCTGCCAAGGTCAATCATAAACGGTTTATTGCAAATTTTTCCGGCTTCGGTGGCGCGCAGAATTGGCGTCCAATCGTGTCCTACAAAGTGAGCAAGTTTAAAACCTACGATTATTTCAGGATATTGCTGTGCACATGCTACCGCAGGTCGAACTTGCATATCATTGACATCTTGCTCAAACGGATCGCCTCTCAGTCCTTCTCCAACAATATTGAGAAAAGCAAGAACTCTTGTTTGCGAAAAATCTATAACCCTTCTTTTTAATTCGGGGAAAGTTCTCCAGCCTGTACTGCCGGGATCAACTACTGTAGTTATTCCTGATCTAAAGGTAAAGCCATCGGCAGGTATAGGATTGCGCCCCCCTGGTCTATCATGCACATGATAATGTATGTCAATAAGACCGGGAGTTACATACATTCCTGTTGCATCAACAACCTGAAGAGCATCTTTTGCGTCGATATTTCTTGCAACAAGAGCTATTTTACCGTCACTAACGGCAATATCCATTATTGCGTCAATGTTGTTTTTGGGGTCAATAACATGACCGCCTTTGATAACAATATTATATGTCTGGGCAAACAGAAAAACAGGAGCCACAAGGCATATCAGCATAATAAGTAAGATTTTTTTTCTCATTTCTAATTATTTTGAGGTTATGTATATACGTTGTCAGTTACAAGTTTTTAGATTATATTGTGTTTATAAACAGATAATTAAATCGACTTTTATTGTAAATATTGTTTAAAATTTTATTTAAAATTTGTTACGATAAAAATAAAAAAATATTATTAAATTATAACATTCGTAATAATTTTTTTTAGTTACGAGTTACAAGTTACAAGATGAATTGCAAATTCGAGAAGCTGTTTAGAGCTTAATAATTGAATAATTGCTATTCGTCAACGTTTTTATGCTGTTTGTCAAAATGCCGAATTATATTGCAAAAAGATTAAATACATTTGACTTTTTACTTAAAATAGAACAGGTATGAAAATTAACCAAACATTTTAATTTAATAAAATCAATTATGAAAGAAAAAGTACATTTAACAATCTTACGGTTTTCCGTTGTTGCGGTCTTAATCGCTGTTACAGCGATTGTTTCGTGCACAAAGGACAAAGACAAAACCGTAGCAGGGAAGCTTAATGCACCCGGCACAGTGACTATTGACGCCGCAGGCGGAAGCAAAACATTTGCCATAACGGCTAATTTGGAATGGACAGTTTCGGGACACGAGTCTGTTGCATGGCTGAACATTTCGCCCTCGTCGGGCAGCGGCAACGAGACCATTACCGCAACGGCTACGGAAAACACGGCTGCAACAGCGCGCGAAGCCGAACTTACCATCTCGGCAACGGGCGTTGGCTCGGTAAAAGTAAAAGTTATCCAGCAAGGCACAGCGCCGGCAACGCCTCTTAGTATTGACCAAGATCCCGAAGACGTCGATATTTATGTGGGAGGCGATGCTACATTTACGGTTGCGGCTATCGGTGGCGAAGGCGAGTTGAGTTATCAATGGCAATCTTATGACGATGACGGCGAAGAGTGGTACGATCTGGAAGACGATACCGGCATAGAAGGCACAACGACCGAAGAACTGACGTTGCAGTATTTGGCAATTAGCTGGAGCGGCGCTCAGTTTCGATGCATAGTAACCGATGAAAATGACGACAGCGTTACGTCGGAAACGGCAACGCTTTCCGTAATGAACTACCTGCTGGTAGATGTGGCTTCGCTAAGTTTTGAAGGCGAAGGCGGAGATGAAGAGATTATTATTACCACATCCACAGATTGGTGCGTCAGCGCCGATTTGGGAGTGGACTGGCTTACGTTTACGCCGGAAGAAGGCGAACCGGGAGTAATTACGGTGAAGGTTACAGCCAAACCCAATAGCAAAATTCCACGGGAAACGAAAATTGTCGTGGGCGGTACAGAGGACGTAGATATACAGGAAATCTTAGTATATCAGGAAGGAGACCCCACATCTGATTTGCCATACCTTGACGTAACAATGACTTCACTATCTTTTACAAGCAGCGCCGGAGCCAAAGAATTTACAGTTGAATCCAACGTAACAGGCTGGGCTGTCAGCAGCAGCGCGGCGTGGTGTACGGTTTCGCCGGCTACAGGCTCAAACAATGCTCCGGTAACGGTTACAGTCACTGCCAATACAGGGGCTGGTCGAACGGCGACTATTACCGTAAGCAAAGCAGGCGTGGAACCACAAAAAATCACTGTAACTCAGTCGGCAAACAGAGGTGGTTTAATTACAGGTGTTAGCGTAGATCCCGATTTATTAAAATTTGGTGTTACTGCCTCAACCAAGCAATTTACGGTTGAAGCCAACCCCACCCAAGCATGGACAGCAACCAGCTCCGCGGCGTGGTGTACGATTACGCCGTCATCGGGTCCGGGCACCAAAACAGTTGATGTTTCAGTTACTGCCAATTCAGGTATAATGAAACCACCGCGAACAGCTACCATTACTATAACATACACCCTTCCGCTCGCAAAACTTCCACAAACTATAACTGTAGAAGTTAAGCAGGATGGAGCGATAGCAACAGTAATAGATCCCATTTTACCAACAGATCCTGGTAAGATTAAACCAATAGATCCTATAATACCTCCTATTGAGAAACCTATTAAGGTACCAATACTTAAACCATAGCCTTACAGGGTTTGTGCTACGGCACATCAGTAAATAACAAAGGGGCGCAGGGGTGCGCTCCTTTTTGTTTGTCCTCACCCCCTGCCCCCTCTCCAATTTGGAGAGGGGAACGGGAATTACGGTTTTCCGAATAACCGAATAACCAAATAAAAAAATAAACAATAAAATAATTATCTTTGCGGGGAGTAATAAAAACAGAATATTATGGATGTATTAGTGCAGAATATTTCACAGGCTGATGCAATATTTTTTGAGGAATTTGCAAAAAGAATGGGTTGGATTTATAAAACTACGGCAGAAGAAAACAAGGAAAAACTGTTAAAACAGTTTTTAGATTTTGCAAGCGACAATTATCTAACCGATACTTCGTTTAAATTTAACCGCGAGGAGTTGTATGACAGAGAAAATATTCGTTGACAGCAATGTTTGGGTATATCTTTTTGCAAGCGGCGAAGTAAGGAAAAATACCATTGCAAAAAATTTCATTGCCGAAAACGCTTTGAACAATAACATTCTGGTAATTTCGTATCAGGTGCTGAACGAAGTGGCAGCAGTGTTGAAAATTAAAAAGAAACTCAGCGAAGAAAAAATACGGTTTGTTATCGAAACCATGTTTGATTTGTGTGTAGTGCAGAATTTTACAAAAAACGTTTTGATGAATGCCTCTGCTTTGCGTGATGAGCATGACTTATCATATTGGGACAGCCTGATTGTTGCAACTGCGGTGGAAGCCAAATGCAGTAAACTTTTAAGCGAAGATATGCAGCACGGACAAGCAATTTCAGGTCTCATCATTCACAATATTTTCCAACAGTAGATTGCTTCGGCAACAAGTTGCCTATAGCAATGACGTATGGATTTGCTTGTAACTTGTATCTGAAAACTTGTAACTAATAAAAGGCACAAAGCGCCTTTTATTATTCAGCTATTTTTCCTGATTTTCAGTCTTTGTCCCACCTGTATTTTACTGGGGTCTGAAATATTATTCAACGACAGAATCTCCGAAGAGGTTACATTGCCATACAGTCTCACAATATCCCAAATTGTGTCGCCTCTTCTTACAACGTGAATTATGTATTCTCCGTCTGTTTCGGGCTGGGTGGCTGTAACCGCCCGACTTTCATTTACAGGAATGTTTCTCCCTCTCATAGCCTGTTTCTCCTCAAATGTCATTGAATTAATTTTTGAAAAGAAGTCCGACTGTTTAGGATCAACGTAAACAGTAATTCTTTGTCCTACTCTTATCGTATTACTGTAAATATTGTTCCAATACCTCAAATCCGACAGACCAACCCGATACCAGTCGGCTATATATCCAAGGTTATCGCCCGATTTGACAGTATAAGTAAGTTGCGTTTTTCCGCTGACATTCGCCGGTGCTGATGATGACATCACAGGATTGGCAATTTGGGTTGACCTGTTGAGATATGTTGCAGATTTATAACTTCTTATAGAATCATTCAAATCAATAAAATATCCTATGTACGTCATCGGTAAAGTCAGAGCATACGGTTTTGACGATCCGGGTATCAAACCTGTCAGGTACTGAGGATTGAGCATCCTAAGTTCTCCAAACGGGATACCCATAATTTCCGAAATTTGAGACAGGTGTATATCTTTATTTACCATTACTGTATCAACCGCCAAAGGAAAACTTATAGGCAGCGGATTTATGTTATGTTCTTTGTAGTAATTAATTGCATATATCGCGGCAATGTATTGGGGAATAAAACCTCTTGTTTCACGCGGAAGGTGGTAATAAATTTCCCAATAATCTTTTTTGTTTCCCGATCGCCTTATTGCTTTGTTTACATTGCCCGGACCGCAGTTATAAGCGGCTATGGCAAGCCCCCAATCGTCATATATTTTATAAAGGTCTCTCAAATAACGTGCGGCGGCGTCTGTTGCCTTTATGGGGTCTCTCCTTTCATCTATTATCGAGTTTATGGTAAGTCCGTATAATCTTCCTGTGCTAACCATAAACTGCCATAATCCTGTTGCCCTGACTCTGCTGACGGCATTCGGATTAAGCGCCGATTCTATAACCGCAATATACTTCAATTCGGTTGGAAGACCGTATGAATCAAAAATATCCTCAAACAACGGAAAATAGTAATCGACCAAACCAAGAACGGCGCCGAATTTCTCTCGCTGCCTTATTGTATATACATGTATATGGTTTCTTATTATGCTGTTATAAGGTAATTCTATGAAATAGTTTATCTTGCTCAAACGGTCAATATATACAGAATCGGGGCATTCCAATACAGTTGTGTCGTCCGGATATTCAAAAGGAGTATTCTTCAATGCAAGACTTACATACCATGAATTAATAAGGCTGTCAAGATCGCGGCTTATTTTTTCAGCCGATTCGTCCGAACTCAGAATTATCGTATCATTTTCGGCTTTCAGCGCCGAAGTAGTTAGCAGGAAAATGCACAAAGTAATTATGTATCTCATAATTTTATTTTTTAAAAAGTTATAGTAAAACGCAAGTTCAATCCGGCAAACGGCTGAGCTCCCGGTATGTTAAACATTTTAGGCGACAATGCAAGTTCGAGATTATCGCTTACGTCATAATCCAAAAGGCTGGCATCGACATTTGCATCAAGTATTTGAAGAAAATACCAGGCTCCTGCAAGTATAATTGATAAATCGCGGTACCGTTTATGATAATCTACAAGCCTAAGTATACTTTCTTCGTATGTCTTAGCCAGCGACTTATTATAATTGGGATTCAATGCACGGTCATATTCGAAAGGATCGCCCATAGTAATAAATTTCAAATAACTGTTGGTTTCAGGTATGTTGTCGGTAAGATCAACATAACCTTTATAGTACATTTGATAATTATCCGAATTAATTTTATACATATAAAATAACGCTCCAAATCCTCCATAAACAACAGGCAATTTCCAATATTTTCTATTGTATATTTGTCCTCCTCCCGGAAACACCGCCGACATCATTGACGCTTTCATCGGGTCGCCTTTACGTTTAACAATACTATTTATCGGAGTCTGAACTGAATCGTTCGTTATATCAATAACTGTTGCCGCATTTCTCCCCCTTATTCGCGGTTGGGTTCTAATAATAATGGTATCCGATTCTTCAGAGTTGCCGTTAACCGATATAGTATCCTGTGCAACAGCAACTTGCAATGCACACAACTGCATCAGCATTAGCAAAAACGATATTTTATAATAACTTCTCAACACAAAACTGTTCCGGAATAATTCCCGTATCGTTTAAACGCGCATCAAAGATAAATATTTTCAGGAGTTAAGACGATCAAATACTCCCAAAATACGCTCCATTTCTTCGGGAGTGTTAAATGCAATTACAATTTTGCCTTTCCCCTGTTCGTTGATTCTGAAGTTTACGTCTGTTGAAAACAGTTTATTAAGATGTTCCGACAGTTGTTTGTAATCGTCGTTTAATTTTTTCTTTTTTTCTCCTTTCTGCGGATTTTTCAACTTATCGGTCTGAAGGCGTCTTACCAAATCTTCGGTTTCGCGCACCGACAAATCGTTGTCAACAACCTTATAATAAACGTCTATCTGCTGTTTTGTATCTTCAATATTAACAAGAGTTCGCGCGTGTCCCATCATAAGATTTCTGTTTCTTATTCCGAGTTGAATTTCGGCAGGCAGTTTAAGAAGCCGCAAGTAGTTCGATATTGTAGAAC
>Ga0082212_10009685_pt1 | contig 12400 bp, 8 predicted proteins | sample TergutNt197P3_FD_71548 | JGI IMG/M metagenome (GOLD analysis project Ga0082212, IMG submission 71548) | Neocapritermes taracua P3 segment gut microbial communities from Petit-Saut dam, French Guiana - Nt197 P3 | ecosystem: Host-associated > Arthropoda: Insects > Digestive system > Gut ... | reverse complement strand
GGCATATTGTGACTTCCGCACCGGTTCGCCGCCCTGGACCTGTCCCACTGTGTATCGTCATGTTGCAAGAAAAAAGCGTATAACAATTGATATTAATAGTCATTTTGCGCAGCAACAATGTGAAATTTTAACGTGTAGAACCGGTCATGCTCCATAAAAAGGAGATATTCTTTGCTAGATTTCCCGAATTTCCCTTTTGAATCCTGTGGAGCTCAATGGAGCCAGCCTTTTTTCTGGTTTTCCTTGACTTAACCTTCAAGGTACTGTATGCTTAAGCCACACAAGAACAAAAGAAGAATGGTTTTCACAAGCCAGCAAGAAGGGTTTCACCGACAAAGGTCAACACAGAACAGAAAGGAAGACCTGGAAAAGAAGGGAAGGCTCGGGGAAGGGCCAAAGGGAGAGGAAAGAAAAATGAAAACGCTGCAACCCACATGGAAACCGTTGGGTCTGGATGCCGATATCCTTTCGGCGCTGGACGGGGTAGATTGCGATGGACTGGCGGAGCTGTTGGCGGTGATACCGGCTGAAGTTGCCGGGCTACAGGCGGCCTTTCCGCTGAAAAAAGTACGGCTGATCAATGCAGCCTGGATATTGTTGTGCCTGGTGATCTTCACCGGGGCGCTGTTGTTTGCATTACACATGCTGGCGAAGTAGCCGCAAGGCAAACGAGGCAAAGCAAAGGAGAGGAGAGGATGAAAGCAATGAAGCGGGACATGCTAATGAGATTTTGTGCGAAAAACAGACGGCTGCTGGGCATGCTGGGGCTGGGTTTTTTGCTCATCGCCTTGATCACGGGCAGCACCTTCGCCTGGTTTACGGCTTTTGACACGAAGGTCAATCCGATGGATACCCCTCAATTCGGCGATGTTGCAATTGTGGAGGTCTTTGAGGAGCCCGAGTCGTGGATCCCGGGCCAGGAGATTATAAAAGAGGTCGGCGTGAAAAACCTGGGCGAGATGGATGCCCTGGTACGCATCGCCTTCGAGGAACTGCTGGATAAGTACAGCGGCCCCGTGCAGGCCGCGGCTGCCCCTCTGAGCGGAACACAGGTCCCAGTGGTATTCGACAACACGAAATATACCTCCGCCAACGGGTGGCTCCCGCCAACCAGCCCCAGCCTCGGCCTGACGGTGGACCCCGCCCTGACGACCGCGCTGCAGGGCGCGACCCTGCTGGTGCGGAAAATGGAGATCACCGCGGTGGCCCCGGCCGGTGAGGACCCTTCCTCCGGTTATGGCTTCGTGATCTGGTATCCCATCCCCTCCGGCGCCCATGCGGGCAAGGCGCAGGCGGCCTTTGCGGATCTTTACTTGGACGGCACGGTGATCAAAACCGCCGGTGCGCCGGTCTTCTACCACTACAGCCCCAGGGTCATCACCTCAATCGCCTGGGCGAACCTCGCCGACCCGCAGCTTTCGCCCGCCGCGCCCGTGGCCAGCCCCGCCCCCACGGTGGCAAATATGGCCCATTCCGCGCTGGACGCGGACATCCTGTTCACCTATGACGAGATTGCCGCTGCGCCCACGCCGGGCAAGTGGTTCTATAACCAGGACGACGGATACTTCTATTTCATCGGCAAGGTGGCGCCCAACACGCTTTCCCCCAACCTCCTGGCCAGCGTCACCCTGAGCACAACAGCCGATTCCTCCCACGTGGACCTGAAATACAGCCTGCTGGTGAACTCGGAGGCCATCCAGAACTACGAGACCGCCATGACCGCCGCAAACGGCTGGGGCATGAGCTCCTCGGCCCCCAACACCGCCGCCATCATTGCCGGCATGATTGCCGCGAACGCTTTTGCCCCCATCTAGTAAAGCCGGGCGCGTGGTGATCCAATAGGGAATCAATGAAGAGAAAGGACGCTGCAAAATGTTGAAGCGCGTAAAGAAGGGTTTTCTGCAGTGGTGGTCGAAACCGATACGCCCTATGCGGCTGCTCATCCCCACCCTCGTGGTCTCGCTGCTGCTGACGGGCGGCGCCACTTTCGCCTGGTTCGTCAATACCAGCGGCGAGGAAAACAAGTTCGAATCGGGCGAATACAAATTTGAAATGGAGCTGTTCGACGACTTCACCCCGCCGTCCACGCCGCCGAATCCGGGCGGCAGCTTCAGCAAAACCGTGAGCGCCACCAACACCGGCGATATTCCCGGGTTTGTGCGGCTGCTGGTGCAGGTCACCGCCTTTAAAAACGACCCGTCGCAGGCAACGCCGCTTCCCATGAAGATCAGCAGGGAGGTCAACCTGAACATCGACACCGCCAATTGGATGCTGGGCGAGGACGGCTACTACTACTACCTGGGCCTGCTCCGGCCCGGTGACACCGCGCCGCCCCTGTTTACCGACGTCATTCTGGGCGGCTACGGCGTGCTGGATTCGCAGTATTATAACGCCGAGATAAAAATCGAGGTGAAGGTCGAGGGCGTGGACTACTACAAATGGCACTACCGCGACGGCTGGTGGGCGAACCCCGCGAGCCCGCCCTCCACCGGGAACCTGGGCGCCATCGAAAGCGCACTGAGTGCATTGGCCAAATAACGGCAAGCCGCGATATAGACGTGACAGGAAAGTAAAGCAGCGGAAGAAAAGCGTCCCTTGAAGGAGGAAAAAGCAAATGTCAGCATTCTTGAAAAGGCATCGCGTGCTTGCCGGTATCGTGTTAGCGGTGTTGGCGGCAGCCGTTGCGCTGCCGCTGGCGCTGCTGAGCTCCAGCCCCACCAAGGCCCTGCTGAGCGGCCCCGACGACCCCATCATATGGAAGCCCGGTATCCCCATCGACGCCGCCGACGTGGACTATGAAATCCGGAGGACCCAGCGGTACGGCGATACGGCCTGGTCCACCGCGAACCAGACCACCAGAAGCTATGCCCCCCTGCCGCCCACCACCGCCGGCAACACCATCATCTATGGCGGCACATCCTCCATGTACAACAGGAGAGTGCCCCTCAAGGTCTACCGGACCCCTTCCCCCGGCCTCAATGAAACCACCGCGGCAAACGCCGATCCAACCATGGACCACGTCCTGTTCTTCCCGAAATCCGGGGTGGACCCCGCCATCGTGCGTTTCGCCGGGTACTACGCCCCGCCCTGGTTCGACTACATCTATACGGAGCAGATCGACATCGCCAAGCTGGAATTTGACATCGACCCCGCCCAGTGGGTGTTCCACACCATGCACCGCGTCGGCTTTTTCTTCAAGACAGAGCGCAGCCCCGCGCCCGCGCAGCCCATCGACAACGGCGACGGCACGAAAACCTACGACAGCTCCAACGGCACGATTTCGGGCTACCTGCTCAGCATCGGCGATACCAGGCACCTGAGAGGCACCACCAGCACCAACTGCAGCCTTTATGCCGACGCCGTGGTAAATTTCGAGCTGTACTACGTGACGAATATGAACATCGACGCGTGGAACAATCAGATCAAAACCCTGATGCCCGCCGGCTGGAATACCCAGACCATTCCCCCCGGGAGCATAGCGTCCGTCAACACGAACCCCACTTACTCAACAAACAACTGGAACATGATCGACACCTGGGCCGACGGCCACAGCCTCTCGAGCCCAGTAGGCTACATCCTGCCCAAGGGCACCGCAGCCACCCGCTTTATCGGAAGGGCCGCCGGCCCCGCCATCCCCAACCTGACCGAGAACCAGGGGAAGATGCACATCCGCCTGGAATCCGACGAGACGAGCTTCCAAATCTACCTCACGGACGTAGGAGGAAATAAAAACACAGGCGTCAAAGTCAACGGTGGCACGGAATTCAAGCTGTTTGACGAGATCTTCGCCGACAAGGACCCCATCACCGAGGTGGTGACCCCCCGTTATACCGTCGGCAACGGCTTCGGCCTCTACAGCCAGAACAACGGCCACAGCTGCGACCGGCTGACTGTGACGGACTTCCTGGACTTCTTCGTGGAGGAGGCCAACGCCCCCGACCCCGTGCATCCCACGGTGAAATATCACGACCTGAACGACAACCCCATCTATGACGACTTCATCTGGCCTGACGACATGTGGGGCGGCGTGGACCACTACGACATCGAGCCGCCCGCGAAAATTGTGTCCCCCTACAACAACAAGACCTACTATTACTTCAAGGCCGACCGCGACCCGCTCACGGACATCGAGATATTGATGGACGACACCGACGCCGAGCACATCACCACACTGTATTATATCGAGGAGCCCACTATACAGAAGAACGCGAACATTCTGCGCAGCAACGGCAGCGGCGGCTATACCCCCGACCCGGGCAACCCGCACAACGGCACGGCGCAGACGCCGTATGAAATCGAATATAACGACAGGATCGAATACGAAATCACCATATCGAACCCCAACGCGGGGGCCCTCACCGGCGTGCCCATGCAGATCATAGATACCCTGCCGCACGGGCTGAAATACGTCAGCTCCAACCCCCCGGTGAACACGCCCATTGCCCTAAACAGCCGCGGGCAGGAGGTGCTGGTCTGGGATATCGCGAGCATCCCGGCGAACGGCTCGCTCACCTTCAGGGTGGTGGTGGAGGTGGAAAAATACGGCCTGATCTACGTCAACGGCGCGGACCTCTCCGCCCCCGACACGGGCCTGAATGTCACCTCCAACCGCGTGTACCACACCTCCACCCTCGCGCCCCTGGACGCCCAGAAGGACGCCCGTATCAAGGATAAGGGCACCGGCCTGTATCCGGGCAGCCCCTCCAACGGCACCTCCGGCAGCCGGGTGGAACTGGGCCGCGACGACGAACTGAAATATTCCATCAGCGTCACCAACCCCAACCCGCCCTACAACGGCCCACGCTACGACATCATCTACAACCTGGACTGGTCGGCTTCCATGTCCGCCCCCCCCAACTACCGCCTGCTGGCCAAGGACGTGGCGCTGAAGTTCAGCCGCAAGGTGTTCGACAACTACCCGGACAGCCGGGTGGCCCTCATGGGCACCAACAGCCAGAACTCCCACTCCCTCAGCGGCCAAAAGGAGCACTTCTTCCTGGAGGTGGAATCGGACTTCTACGCGGATTGGCAGTACAGCCCCGCCTTCGACAGCATATACCCCACTACCTTTGTGCAGGACGGGGACGACATGCCCCTGGGACTGCAGGCATCCATTGAAAAACTGGATGGCGACAGCAGCAACGTCTACGGCGGCGCGCCGGCGGACAGCCCCTTCCCCGCGGTGGGCGTGCGGCAGATTATTTACCCGCGCCGGGACATGAGCCGCATCCCGGTGATCATCCAGCTCTCGGACTGGGAGTTGGACGTAACGAAAAGCACCGGCGGCAACTTTGACCCGAACTACGGGAATTCCCCCACCCACCCGGATCCCACCCTTCGCCCCGCCTGGACCCGCATGCGCGACCAGCTGACGAGCTTCAAGACCCACTTCAGCGACGGCGTGTTCATCGGAGTGAGCTTCCCCGGCAGCAACAACGCCTTCAACAGGGCCGCGCTGGCAAGCGCCGTCGCCGCCGTCGAGCCCACGCCGAACAAATGGGGCACGGTGCAGGCCCTGTCCGCCCACAGCGCCGACGACCTGGCCGACCTGCTCTGGGCTGAGTTCACAGCCAAAGCCCCGCTGTACCCCAACGGCTGCACCGTCACCGATACCCTGCCCCCGGGCCTGGTGACCAGCGTGGGGAACGTGACTGTCAGCCCGCCCGGCGCTGCTACGGAGGTCAAGAACATCACCGTCACGGTGGATTCCAACGGGCAGTATGTGGTGGAGGTGGAGTTCGATACCTTCCCTGAGGGCGAATTCACGATTGATATCATCTGCACGGTGGACAGCGGCCACCTCACGGAGTTCGAGCTGGACAACCAGGCGGAGATAACCTACGAACACGGCGGTAGCACCCATCATGACGAGACCAACACCACCTATCACAAGCTGGTCCGGTGCGATGTGAAGACCACCTGGCAGGAATACTATACCGTGCCCCCGGCAGCGGGCGCCCCCCTGGGCAAGGCCGACTACACGGAAACGGTGAACGCGGGCAACAACTACTCCCTGAAATCGGGGGATCTGGACAACATCACCTACAGTGGCAAAACGTATGTCTACTATGGCTATTCCCTGGACGGCGGCGCGACTTTCACGGCGGGCACGCCCCCTGCGCCGATATTGACCAACATCAGGGGCAGCAAGGAGATCATTCTGTATTTCCGCACAACCTATGAGATCATAGAGCAATTCCACGACGACGCCAGCCCCTATATGGAAATCTTTCCGGACGGCGCGCCCATCACGGTCAACAGCGGCGACAGCTGGAATCCCGCGTCCCACGCGACAGCCATTCCGCCCGTCCGGTGGATTGCCGGCTACCCCTACACCTACGATACGGTGGCCAACCATTATAAGCAGGAGCTTGACACCAACCTGGTAAAGACCCCCCGATCCGTCGGCTACGTCAATATCCAGGAGGACCACATCGTCATCTACCCCTACACAAAGGGCGATTACACGGAATTCGAGGTGACGGAGACCTTCCGCAAGTTTACGGACCCAACCCAGCGGGTGGACGCGTCGGCAAATCCGGACATCACAACCAACGTGCCCGGCGGCGGCGACTTTGACCTGGCCTCCGGCATCCCTCCCAAGGACATCGGCAGCTACACCTATGTGGGCTACAGCATCGACGGCGGCACGATTGTCTACGGCATGCCGCCCGCCCCGCCGAGCCACCTGCTGGAGTACGTGACGGACGACCATGACATCGTTTACTTCTACGCGGAATTGGCCACCAAGACCGCCCAGGTGTACCACGGCGGCACCGGTACGCCGGACCCGGAGGATACGGGCACCCTAATGGTGCCGGTGATCGCCCTGCCGGGGGACGACATCCTCTATATCGTCAAGCTCACCATCCCCGATGGCCTGGCGCAGACTGGCAGCGTCACCGTGACCGACGAGCTGCCAAAGGGCCTGAGCACGGACAATACCAAGGTCAGCCACGGCGGCACTGTGAGCTACAACGCCACCACGCAGCGCTACACGGTGACATGGACGCTCACCTTCCCCACCGCGTCCGCGCCTAGTGGTACCCTGAACCTGACGGCACGCGCAGCCGTGGTGACCCGCGCCACCTATATCAACGAGGCGGACGTGACGCTCAACAACCAGGCCTACATCGACACCTACACCACCAACTATACGGTGCACGACCATGTGCTGCCCGGCCCGAAGACACTGCATATCCGGCAGATCATCCTGTCCCGCAGCCCGGCCACTACCTATGCCGAGCTGCCCCCGGTGGGCTTCTTCACCGCGGCCAACGGCGGCACGAGCACCAGCCTGCTCTCCACCTCCGGCCTGTGGAACCACGGCGTGACGCCCTTCACGATCTACACCTTCCCCAAGAGCGACGACCTGGAGTATCTCATCGACAACCTGGTGCCGCAGCACTACGAGTGGAAGGACTACGAACTGACCCGTGACCCGGCGGTTGCCCACGACCGCACGCACCTGACCGTGGGCAGGCCCGCGCTCGTAGATTACCAGGACGAGCGAGAGTACTGGCTGACGGTGTACCTCACGCCCAGGCCCCTGAGCGGTGCGTACAGCTGGGGCTTCAAGACCAACGTTGTGGGCCGGATTTATCGCCCGCTGGTGTTGTAACTCGGCAAATCGCGTTTCATTTTCGCACAAAAGAGGTGATCGCGTGACCTATGCGCCGCAGTACAACAGCCTTGCGATTCTGCCTGCGTCGCCCGCCATGACCGACTCTTTTGCGGACTGGGACGCGCTGGAGCACCTGGAGGATGCCGACTTGGACGCGCTGCTGCGCCTGATGGAGGGCACGCCCGATAACCCGGCTGCGGCAGGGGGCATATGGACCCCCAGGACCAGAAAGGCCCTCAGGATTTTGTCCAGCATCCTCTTTTGGACGGTCTTCATCGTCCTGGCGGCAGGCGCCGTTCTCTTCGCCGCCAGCAGGGACCCCCGGAAATCCCTTTTCGGCCTGCGCGTCTATGGCGTCAAATCGGAATCCATGACGCCCCGGGCGGACGGCTCCAGCCCCCCCGGCGGGTTCCGCAAGAACGACATGATCCTTGTCGTGAAATGCAAGCCCGCGGACGTCAAAATCAGCGATATCATTACCTTCAGCTTTTCCGCCCAGGGGGAGGAGCCCGTCTACCTCACCCACCGCGTGGCGGACATCAAGACGGAACTGAACGGTATGCAGGGGCTCTGGTTCGTCACTCGTGGCGACGCAAACAACACCGACGATCCGCCGGTCCCCGGCGAAACCCTCGTCGGGAGGAAGGTGCTCACCATGCCCGGGCTGGGCGGGTTCCTGCAGAGGATCCGGGAAAACATTGTCCTGGCGATCCTCACCATCGTCTGTTGCTTTGCCTGCGTCTGCACGTTCCGCTGGTATTTCACCATAGCGGGCAAAAAAGCAAAAAAACACCTGCACCGATACTGATCCGCCGTGCCGGAAGCGGCGGTTGGTATAAAAAAAAGAGAAAGAATAGGGGAGTAAAAATCATGCGCAAAAACAAGAAGCTCATCATGGCAATGGCCGTCCTCCTGGCAGTCGCGACACTCACCGCAGGAGCCACCTTCGCGTGGTACACGAATTCCGAGAGCATAACCAACCACATGGAAACCAGCCAGTTCGCCAACGGCGACGTAAAGCTGGCCGAAATCTTCGACCCGGAAGATCCCTTTGACCCCGGCGTGGACATCAACAAGGAAGTGTGGGTTGTGAACACCGGTTCCGGTGGCGCCCTGGCCCGCGTCTCCTTCGCCGAAGTCCTCAAGATGCTGAAGAACCAAGGCAAGGCCGTCAACGGCCAAAAGGTCTGGGACGGCACCGGCACCACCGCGGATACGATCCCGCAGCTGATCAATAAATCCGCCTTTGCCAGCGGCGGCGCCTATGACGGCTGGAGCACCTATTCGGCGGCGACCCCCCCGACGGGCGCCACCTTCGTCGTCACCGTCCCGACCGGCGTCACCCTGCTGTACAAAGACACCGTTACCACCATCGGCTCCGAGACGAAGCACAACTTCCAGTTTGTGGCCTATGGCGCCATTGGCGGCACCCCCGGCACCGACCCCTACGCGGGCGAATACCAGCTGGTCACCTTCAATCTCAGCAAGAGCGGCAGCACGCTGACGTTCTCCAACTGGGAGTACATGCAGTTCGAAAAGGACATGCCGATCTACGAGAAGTGGGCGGAGTTTGACACAAGCGTGTTCCCCGCCATGTCCAACCCGCCCTACACCAAGGCAGCGGCCAAGCCGGCCGTCGCCATCCCCGCCGGCGCGCTGTTTTCCGGCCTGTATCCCGGCCCCGAGCGCCGCTACCCCGTGGTCAGCGATCCCGGCCACTTCATCAACCTGCTCTTCAGCGAGTTTGTGACTACCGACCTCGCCATAGCCAAGGGCAGCACCACCGGCGATATGTGGTGGTACAACGTGGCGGACGGCTACTTCTACTACATCGCCAAGCTTGAGAGCGGCCAGTCCACCAACCCCCTCCTGAAGGCCGTGGGCCTCCACGAAAACGCCAACAACGCCTACACGATGCTGGAATTCGACCTGATCGTCAACATGGAAGCCATCCAGAACGTGAAGGAAGCGCTGACCTCCGGCGGCGGCGGCGGTTGGGGACTGGGCACAACCACCTGGTATGGCGACCTTGTGGACGCGCTGGACTCCAGGGGTGCGTTCGTCCTCTAAAAATGACGGAAGTCTAAAGTACTGACCCTATGGCCTTGCCGCCCGCGCGGCATTGCGGGCGGCAAGGCAAAATTCCAGGAAGAGGGGGAAAGTAAATGCCTCCCACAAAGAAAAGGACACTTTCCGTCGTGCTGGCGCTGTGCCTGCTGACTGCCATGATTTCCGGCATGGCAGTCCGTGCAGGCGCGGCCAGCGAGACGCGGCTGCCGGAAGGCGTGCTCATCGGTGATCAGGACGGGATTCACGCGGACGGGAATGGGCTCTACTACATTGACGCGCGCGGCCTGATGCCGGGCGACGTGATCCACAAGGTCATCACCATTCAGAACCTGTCGCACAACGACACAACCCCGGAAGCGAAAATACCCTACACCGTCACCATGATGACGGAGCCGCTGTCCACCACGGGCCCGGTGGATTTGCTGGACAAGGTACACCTGACGATCAAGTTGGAGGGACAGGTCGTCTACGACGGCAGAAGCCGCGGGGACGGTACGCCCAACATGACCGTGACGCCCCTCCAGTTGGGTGCCTACGATCTGGGCGAGCGCAGGATTCTCGACATCACCCTGACGGTTGACCCGGACATGGCGTTCCACGAGGAGAAAAGTGAGGCGGATTTCCGATGGATATTCTATGCCTACCGGACTGTCGTCGCGGATCCGCCCAAAACAGGTATTCTGGAGACCTACGGATACCTGCTGCCCGTCGGTGGCGTGCTATTGCTGTTCGTATTCATGGTCCTGATGAAGAAGCGGCGGGACAGGGAAGAGATTCCGGAGGTCCCATTAGCCCATGTCTGATAGGGGCATGACATTGCTTTTCAAGTAAAGCAACATAACCGCAGCGGATTTGGCTTTCCCAAATCTGTTGCGTTTTTTTCGGGGCGAATTAGCGGGCCATCATGCTTCTGAGTCTCGACAAGGTCATCCTGTGCCGCATATACGGGTGAAATACCAGTCCCGCCGCAGCCAGCTCCGGCGAGACGCCGATCTCCTCCGGCGTGGTGGGTGCGCCCGCAGCCCGCAGCAGGGCAAGCAGTTCATCGCAGGGTGGCAGGCCCTCCCGGACGATTGCTCGGATCTCCGGCCAGCAGGCCCGCAGGATTTCCGGGCTGGTTTCGTCTGTCACGCTGGGGCTGTTGCACTCCCGCACATCCTGTTCGAAGCCCGAGCCATAAGCCGCATAGACCGCGTTCCAATCCGTGGCGTCCTCACGGAACCCAGGATTTTCACGGTCCGCAAGCTCATGATATACCTCTGCGACCAGCAGCGTGGCCACACCCACTTTCCTGCCGTGGAAGTCTGAAAGCTCTCCGCGCTCGAGTTTCTTGATCTCCCAATAGTGGGCGATCATATGCTCACAGCCAGACGCTGGGCGGACGCAGCCCGCCAAGGTCATGGCCAGTCCCGTCATCACCAGTGCCTCCATCACTGCGCCGGCGGTTTCGGGGTCGTTTTTTGTCACCCTGTCCGCCATGGATACAATACGCTTTATTGCATTTTCCGTGATGGCCGCTATGTTCGGGCAATAGTATTCTCCCACAGTCAGCCGCGCGATTTTCCAGTCCACAAGGGCGATGTATTTCGCCAGCATGTCCCCGAAGCCTGCCGATTTGAGAATTGCCGGGGCCTTCGCAAGAATTGTTGTGTCGCCAATGATCACGGACGGCGCGCGACAGGGGATCGATTTTTTGAAATTGTGTTCCGTGATGGGCGCGCTGTCGGAGGCGAAGCCGTCCATGGAGGGCGCGGTGGCGAAGATCGCGAAGGCCTTGCCCGCCCGGAAAGAGGCCAAACGGCAGATGTCGTTGAGCGACCCGCTGCCTATCGAAAGTACGCCCTGCGCGTTTGCGGCAAGCTCTGTCAGCGTATTGACCTCGCGCATATCAGCTGTACGCATGTCGTCGTAGAGCTTTAATTCGCACCGGAACCCGCCGGCTTTGAGTATATCAAGGATGCCCTCCGACGCCCGGAAGGTGTTTTTATCGGCCACGACGAGCAAATTCCGGGGGAACCCGTTCGCCGCGAGTATCTTATCTGTGCGCGCCAGCAGGCCGGGAGAGATCTCCGCCGCCATGGGGGGCATGCGGTGCGGCCGCCCGCAGGGGCAGTTTTGCAGGCTGGCCACGATTTGTTGGATGTTCATACTGCGCCTCCGGGCAGAAATGTATAGAATTTCTTCGTCAATTCTTCGGGCGTGAAGCGGCCCATAGAGGGCGTGCCGTCCTCGCCCAGCTCGAAGATGCAGCGCCCCGCGCAGCCGGCGGCCTCCATGCCCCGCAGCAGGGCGGGCCAATCGATATCGCCCGCGCCGGGGAACCAGTGCCGCTCGTCTTTGAAGTCGTAGTCGGAGAGGTGCGCGGTGATGACGCGCGGCCCGGCAATGGCGAGGAAGTCCGCGTGGCGCTCCAGCAGCAGGTGGTTGACGTCGAAGCAGATGCCCGCCGCGCCCCCGGCCAGCGCCAGGGTTTCCGCGGCGGTGTTGCCCAGGCAGGTGCGGGGCAGGTTCTCGATGGCGAGGGCCACGCCCCGCTCCTTCGCATACGCGCCCAATATGGCGATGGATTCTGTCGCCGTTCGCAGCCGGGCGGGGCGCTCTTCGGCCCGGATGGGCTCAAAGCTGGCATGTAGCACCGCGATGGGGATGCCCTGCGCGCCGGTCCAATCCAGCAGGCCCTGGAAGCGCTTCAGGGTGTCTTCACGG
>Ga0082212_10009684_pt1 | contig 12401 bp, 9 predicted proteins | sample TergutNt197P3_FD_71548 | JGI IMG/M metagenome (GOLD analysis project Ga0082212, IMG submission 71548) | Neocapritermes taracua P3 segment gut microbial communities from Petit-Saut dam, French Guiana - Nt197 P3 | ecosystem: Host-associated > Arthropoda: Insects > Digestive system > Gut ... | reverse complement strand
GGAAAGAGACGAAGTTTGCATTATTGAAAACATTAATTTGGGACTTTTCCGTATTTCAACTTGGAACTACAGCGAAAGACGAAATATTTTTTCCCTGGATTTTCATGATCCGATAAGGTATATCACCTACTCACAGGGGGGCGATTTTATCATCGCTGCCGCAAGCGAGCAGCCTCAAGTGGATTTTGTCGGCATAGAGAAGACGCCGACGGTTTTGTACGCCGCCGCGGCAAAAAATCAGGGGCGCCCATTTGGACCTTTAGGGAACTTGCGTTTTCTGCCCATTGACGCAGGTAGCTTGGAGGATTACTTTTTTCCTGGGCAGATTGCGCGGATTTATCTAAACTTCAGTGACCCTTGGCCCAAGCGCCGCCACGAGTCCAGGCGGCTGACCGCAAAGGAAAAGCTTGCGATGTATGGACGCTTGCTCGAGCCGGAGGGGCAGGTGTATTTGAAAACGGATGGGGAGGATTTTTTTGCCTTTTCTTTACAAGGTTTCGTCAGCGAGGGCTGGTCAGTGGGGAAGGTGACGACAGATCTGCATCGCTCAGGCTACGAGGGGAATATCCCCACAGAGTACGAGCGGCGTTTTGTGTCTATGGGACAGAGAATCTATCGCTTCGAGGCGTGGAGACATGAGTAGGCAGCTTCCGGCAGAGCTTGCTGAGCGCCTGCGGAGGCAGCTTGGCGAGGATGGGTTCGGCGCGTTCTTGGCTTGCCTGGAAGAAGAGCCGAAGCATGGACTGCGGCTCAATACAGGCAAGGGCAATGTAGCCGAAGTGGCTGCAATGCTGGATTTTCCCATGACGCCGATCCCGTGGGCGGCATGGGGGTTTGGATTCGCGGGAGGCGAAAGGCCAGGCAAGTCCCCTTTCTATCAAGCAGGGCTGCTCTATCTGCAGGAGCCAAGCGCCATGGCGCCGGCAGAGGCGCTGGGGGTGAAACCGGGGGAGAGGGTGTTGGATCTGTGCGCCGCCCCCGGAGGGAAGTCTACGCAGATCGCCACGGCATTGGCCGGCGAGGGAGTGCTGGTTGCCAACGACAGCAGTCCGAAACGAGTCAAGCCCCTAGTCTGGAACCTGGAGCATTGGGGAGCCAGGAATGCCATCGTCTTGAACGAAGAACCCCATAGGTTGTCCCCCGTTTTTGCAGGGTATTTCCACAAGATTCTGGTGGATGCGCCATGCTCTGGAGAAGGCATGCTGCGCAAGGAGCCGAAGGCAATCCGTAGCTGGAGCAAGTATGGTGGGCAAGCATGCAGGGCAATGCAGGATGCGCTGCTGGATCAAGCGGCGCTGATGCTGGCGGAAGGCGGGCGGCTGGTGTATTCTACATGCACCTTTAATCCACAGGAGAATGAGGAAGCTGTCGCTGCGTTTCTGGATCGGCATGCCGGCTTCCGCTTATTACAGCCAAGGCTTCACGAAGGCTGGAAGGAGGGCGGGATGCTCAGGGAATGCCGCCAATTGTGGCCCCATATAGGGTATGGGGAAGGGCAGTTTTTTGCTGTGATGGAGAAGACTGCCGGGACAAAAGGTATGATGCGTAACGATGTTTCACGCCTAAAGACAGGGCGTGCCGGCGCCGACTTTGGCGAGGAGGGATCAGGGAACGCGAGTAAGGGGGATTCGAATCGAAAGGCTGGATGCGCCGAGCTTGCGTCTTTTCTCTCCTTTATGGAAGAGAATTTGTGCTACCCACTGAGAGGCCCCTTCGCTGTGTTCGGCGGTCATGTTTATCAGATCCCTGAAGGGCTGCCGGATCTTGGCGGACTCGTCGTCAGCCGGCCTGGGTGGCATTTGGGTACGATCAAAAATGATCGTTTTCGCCCCAGCCAGCCTTTCGCCATGGGGCTGCAGGCAGACCAGATGAAACATCGGCTGGATTTGGAGCCTATGGAGGAGAATACCCAGCGCTACCTACGCGGCGAAACGCTTATGGTCGGCGGGGAAAAGGGCCTGACTTTGGTCACGCTGAAGGGCTTCCCCCTTGGATTCGGCAGGCAGACAGGAGCATATCTCAAAAATGATTATGCCGTGGGCTGGAGACAGGAAGCGTGAGGACGGAAGCGTGGGGACAGAAGCGTGGGGGCAGAAGCGTGGAGACGGAAGCGTGGGACAGGGAGCGAGATGCGCAGGCTGGTAAAGCAAAGGCAAAGCATGCCGAACGAACAAGAAGACAAAGCAAGCAGACAAAGCAAGCAGATCCAACAGGCGGAGGATTGAAGATGGCAGCATCCATTGACCAGGCGTGGGCGGAGATCGACGAGGGGCATAAGCAGCCGACAGAAAGGCATTTTCCCGCGCCGGATCCAGCTGGCTTCACTGAACCGGAGATCCCGCAATTCATCATCAAGGGCATGAGGAAAGCCATTGTGGAGTTTGACTTGCTCGAAGCGGACGACAAAGTGCTGATTGGTTTTTCTGGAGGGAAAGACAGTACCTTGCTGATGCATGCACTGGCGCAGATCGCCAGGCATCTGCCTTGGAAGGTGCATCTCGAGGCTATGTTTGTCGATCTTGGGTTCAAACCTGAGGATGAGACGCCGGCAGCTGAACTAGCGGCTGCCGCAGCAAGCGCCGGGATGGCTTTCCACATATTGCGTATGGATATGTCACAGGATATCCTTCATAATGAGGAACAGAGCCCTTGCTCCCGCTGTGCCTATTGGCGGCGCGCGCTGATTCATCAATTTGCGAAGCGCAATGGCTTTGCGAAGGTCGCTTTTGCCCATCACTACGACGATGCGGTCGAGACACTGCTGATGGGATTGCTCTATTCAGGGCAGCTGGGCACGTTCATGCCCAAGACATGGCTGGATAGGACGGGCGTCACGGTGATCCGGCCGATGGTTTATATCAGAGAAAAGGACGTAATCGGCGCAGCAAATAAACTGGGGATACAAGCAATACCAAGCCCTTGCCCGCTGGACGGCTATACACAACGCACTAAGGTTAAGGCGCTAATCCGCGAGCTATGCAAGGAGAACCCTTTGGTTTTTGACCATATCGCTTCCGGGATGCGGGAGGGCAAGCGGCAGCATCTATGGCCTGCCCCCATGGAGCGTAAAGCTATGCGGCAAAAGAATCTGGATTTCTGGAAGAAGAAGTAATGACGAATCAATGGTGAATAAATGGTGAATGAATGGTGAAAAAATGGCTTGTGCTACAGGCGCGTACCTTGCTATACTTGACATGAACAATATTTATTAAATGACTCTCGTGGCTATGCATCAGAAAAAATGATTTGGAGGGCTTAGGTATGGCACAGTACAAAAGGATCGCGGTTCTGACTAGCGGGGGCGACGCGCCGGGGATGAACGCTGCGATACGCGGCGTGGTGCGCACCGCGTATGTGAACGGGATAACCACCATCGGCGTCAGGCGCGGTTACAACGGATTGATCAATAACGATATGTATGAGCTGACAGCCAACGACGTATCCGGGATCACCAGCATGGGCGGGACGATACTCTATACAGCCAGGAGCGAAGAGTTTGCCACGGAGGCGGGGGTAGAGCGCGCCGTAAGGGCATGCGAATATATGGGGGTCGAGGCGGTGGTCGCCATCGGTGGGGATGGCACCTTCCGGGGCGCCCTGGATTTGTCGAGGAAAGGGATACCCACCATCGGGATACCGGGGACAATCGACAACGATATCTCCTGCACCAACTACACCATCGGTTTTGACACCGCGGCAAATACCGCCATCGAGTGTATCGATAAACTGGACGTAACGATGCAGTCCCACGAACGCTGCTCCGTGGTAGAAGTCATGGGGCGCAGGGCAGGGCACTTGGCAGTCTATGTGGGCATTGCTACCGGCGCAATCGCCGTACTGGTGCCGGAGAAACCCTATGACATTGAAGCGGATATCATTCAGAAGATCCAAGACGGCAAGCTCCACGGCAGGACGCATAATATCGTCATCGTGGCGGAAGGCGTCGGCGGGTGCTATGAGCTGTGCAAAGTCATCCAGGAAAGGACGAAGATGGAAACCAGGGAGACCATACTGGGGCATATCCAGCGCGGCGGCGTGCCCAATGGGCGGGACAGGGTCACAGCTTCCCGTATGGGGCGCCATGCAGTGGAAACATTGTTGGCTGGCAGGGTGAACCGTGTCGTGGCGATCCAGGAAGGGGATATGCGCGACTACGATATCGAAGAAGCGCTAAATATGAAGAAGGATCTGCAGGAAACCATGTACGAGACGTCGCGGATCCTGAGCCTGTCCGTATAGCGGCGCGAACTGAAGGAGGACATGGGCGACGCCAGAGACAATTAAGACAGTAGGTTGCGCAGGATGATTTGGCTCTGGCAAGACAAGCGACGCCAGAGACAAATAAGACAAGCAAGTGAGGGAGGCATCGTTGATGAGTAGCAACATCGTTATCTTGTCCGGCTCGCCAAGGAAAGGCGCGAACACGGACCAGCTGGTGGCGGCATTTATCCAAGGCGCGGAGTCCGCAGGGAAAAGCGTGAAGCTTTTTCGCGTGGCGGATATGGAGATCGGAGGTTGCCGGGGCTGTGGGGCATGCCATAACAACGGCGGCGAATGCGTCCAGAAGGATGCTATGCCCGAGGTGCTGGACGCCTTGCGGGAGGCGGACGCGATGATCCTCGCTTCGCCGGTATACTATTTTAACGTAACAGCACAGCTGAAGCTGGCAATCGATCGGACCTACGCTATCCTTCGGCAAAAGACGCCGATCCAGAAAGCGGCCCTTCTGATGACCTGCGGCAACGGGGATGGCAGCGTAGCCGAGAGTTCCATCGCCATGTACAAGATGATCTGCAGGATACAGAGGTTCGAGGACGCGGGGATAATCATCGCACCGGGGCTGCATGGGAAGGATGAGATCCAGGGCAGGCCGGAGTTGGAGCAGGCGAAGGCATTGGGCGAGGCTATCTAAGGGCAGGCAAAGCTGCATGGACAGGCAAGGCTACTTGGGCAGGCAAAGCTGCTTAGGCAAGCAAAGCTGCCAGGGTAGGCTAAGCTGCTTAGGCAGGTAAAGCTGCATGGGCAGGCAAAGCTGCTTAGGCAGGCTAAGCTGTCTGGGTAAGCTAAGCTGCATAGACAGGCAAGGCTACTTGGGCAGGCAAGGCTGCTTAGGCAGGCAAAGCTGCTTAGGCAAGCTAAGCGCCAGGGTATGCTGCGGGCGTCCATGCCCAACATAGAAAGGAAGCGTGTATACATGAATATTCTGGCTATCTGTGGCGGAGCGAACAAAACCCGCAATACAGCGACAATGCTGAAAAGCGCCTTCGACGGCGCCATGAGCGCGCCCGGGGCGACGGGAGAGTTCATCTGGCTATATGACCTGGACTTCCACGGTTGTACGGGCTGCCACTCCTGCAAGCTACTGGACGAGAGCAGATTTGGCCGGTGCGCGGTGAAAGACGGGCTGACGGGGGTGCTTGAGAAAGCGATCGACGCCGACGTCCTGCTCATCGGCTCGCCTATCTACTATAGCGATGTGACAGGAGATACCCGGTCGTTTCTGGAGCGGTATCTATTCCCCGGGATGACCTACAATAAAGATCGGGTGCCAACCTACCCTAAGCGGACAAAGGTTGGCTGGGTATTTACCATGAATGCGCCGGGGGAATTCTACAAAGACTTTTTTTATCGGATGACCGCTTTAACTGACCGGATGATTGGCGAGTCCACCCATGTGATGGCATACCAGACCCAGCAGTTCGAGGACTATTCCAAGTATGCAGCTACCATGTTCGATGAGGATAAAGTGAAGCAGCGCCACATTGAGCAGTTCCCCAAGGACTGCGAAGAGGCTTTCGCTATGGGGAAAAAGCTGGCGCTGGGATAATCATGCGCATCACGTCTTAATATAACTCAAACTTGGATGGGAGTTTTGGTGAATTTGACGGCTGCCATTGGCTAAGAAGGATTCTACGTAAGTCAGCGAAAGGGATAAACATACGATGATCTATAGGAAAGCAATGTTGGAAGACGCAGAGGCGATATACGAATTGGCAAATTATTATGCAGAAAAAGGGGAGATGCTTAGCCGGGCTAGGCATCAGATCTACGAAAACATACGTGACTTCATTGTAGCGGAGGACGAGGGCGCGGTGGTGGGTATGGGTGCCCTGCATGTGATGTGGAGTGATCTGGCGGAAGTGCGTACGGTTGCCGTAGCGGAGGGGCATAAGCGGAGAGGCATCGGCTTCAATATCGTGGAAGAACTCCTAAAAGAAGGAAAGTCTCTGGGCGTAAACAAAGTATTTGCCCTCACCTATCAGCCGGAATTCTTCGGCGCTTGCGGCTTTACTCTGGAGCCGAAAGAGAATATGCCCCAGAAAGTATGGATGGAGTGCATCAACTGCCCCAAATTCCCCAACTGCGACGAAATCTGTATGGCGATTAAGGTGTAACAATTATCATACTATTTATTATATAATTAAAAGAATAGGCTTCCTTCGATGGTAGGTAAGTGGTATAGTTCCTATATGATACCGATTAAGACCACTTGGCTGTCGCCGGAAGACAAGGCCGAATTCAACCAGCTTAATACGGCGTTTAATAACGGGACGACGCTGCTGCTATCGGCGGTTTGCGCCGTACTGTTAAGCCTTTCCATGCTGGTGGGTTATCTATCTTACACAGGCGGCGCCGCTGGCGTGGATGAGTTTTGGATCATCTTGCCCTATCATGCCGCGGGGATCGTGTCTTCCGTGTTCGTTTTTGCCGCGACGCTCTCTATCCGCAAGAAGAACATGGCGGGTAGTACATTCTCTGATACGCTAGCTATCGCCCAGGTAAGCGTGATCATGGTTCTTTTTTTGATCAGCTCTCATGTGGAGATCCAGGCGATTGGGATCAAGAATGTCAACGCGCTGATCATCGTACAGTTCGCCACCGGGATTTTTCTCCGATTTAAGATAGCCGTTACCCTAACGCTCGAAACCATATTTACCCTTGCGGAGATTCTGCTTCTCTTTTTCGAGAAAAACCAGATCCCTAATTTTTATCCCAGCTTGATCAATTTTTCCTGTGCATTCGTCATCGCCTCTATCGCTTCCTACTTGCATTGGAATTTGCGAAAGAATCATTTTTTGTCCACAAAGAAGCTTATGCTTCTCGCCATGTCGGATCCCCTGACGAGGCTCCACAACCGTAGGAGCTTTGATGTGTATATCGAGCAGGAATGGAAGCGGGCGATCGAAAAAGACCTCTATCTGATCATGCTTTTTATCGACGTGGACAGTTTTAAGAATTATAATGATTTATACGGGCATCTGGAGGGGGATAGATGCCTTAGCGCGATTGCCGATACGATCTCGGCTTCGGTGCGGAAGAATGATTTTATCGCCAGGTACGGCGGGGAAGAGTTCGTGGTCGCTTTGACCAGCGAAAGCGCCGACGTCGCCGTCAGGGTAGCGGATAGCATGGTGAACGCTATGCGGAAAAAAGGGATTCCCCATGGTGACTCTGTCGAGCCCTATGTGACACTGAGCATCGGATGTATGATTTGCCGCCCAGGCCGACCGGATGCGGTGCGCATGAGTGAGTTTATCCGCATGGCTGACGATGCTTTGTATATGGCGAAAGAGCAGGGGCGAAACCGCGTCGTCGTCCATCCTAGGGCAGAGGCTGACAGTCGGGGCAGCCAAGGTACAGAATAAAGGGGCGCTGATGGAATGCCACGAGAAAAAAGGACTCTGAGGATATCGATTGCCATAGGCCTCATCTTGGTCTCGGGCTTGCTGATTGAAGGCGCAATGAATCTGGCTGCCTACAGGAAGGATTTTGTGAATACCCAGGCGGATAAGGCGCGGAGTATAGCCGTATCCGTCGCTTCTTCGTTTTGCGACCTGGATCTTCTCCGGGAGGCTTTCGAAACACAAACAGAAACTGCTTTGTGGAAAGAGAGGCAGGCGTATCTCAACTATATCCTCGCAGAGACAGGCGTGTCCTATCTCTATGTTTTAGATACCTCGACTGGCGAACAGGCGTATTATCTGATGGAAGGTCTGCTGCCTAGCGGGCAGCCGCCCCGGCTTGGGGACATGGGGCTTGTCACTGAGGGGGACAGGGCAGCCATCCAGGAGGCGGTACAAACAGGCAGAACGACCACGGGCATATTCCATTCTGAGCGATATGGCGGCAGTTTTATTTCTGGATATGCAGCCATCCATGACGCTGAGGGCAAGCCGGCTGCCATTGTCGGCGTAGGCATAGACAGAGGCAATAGTGCTGCTGTACCAGCTGGATTCGCTTATCAGACAAGCCTAGTAACCTTTGGCCTATGTGTACTGCTGAGCATCTTGACCTTCTGGTATGTCAGGCGGAGCGTCGGCGGGCATTTGGATCAGGCAGATCGGATACAGGCAGAAAACGAGCGGATCAAAGTATTCTTCGACGCCATACCTTTCCCCTGCCGTATGTGGAGCAGGGAGCATCAAGTCATCGACTGCAATGAGGAAGCCCTTGCGCTGTACCGGCTCAAGGATAAACAAGAAATGATCGATAAGTTTCGTGAAATGTACCCCACATATCAGCCGGATGGCCGATTGTCCAGTGAGAAAATGACAGAGATACTGGACATAGCCTTTGAGGAAGGCAGGTATGTCTTCGAGTGGACGCATCAGACGCTGGATGGGGAGCGGATACCTGTGGAGAGCATTTTGGTCCGTGTCAGATACGGGGAGGAAGACGCCCTGGCCTGCTACAGCAGGGATCTCAGGGAACACCATAAAATGATGGCGGAAATCGAGAGGGGTACGAACCTATTGAATTCTGTCAATGACGCGGCAAATATACTCCTCCAGGCTGAGAGCGAAGGGTTTGAAGAAGATCTCTATCAATGCATGGGTATGATTGGAAAGGCCGTCAGCGCAGACCGGGTGTGTCTGTGGCACAACCATACAGAGAAGGGGCGGCTATACTGCGACCTGGTCTACGATTGGCCAGGTGGTACGGGCTCGCTGATCAGCAGCGACGTCGCGGTGAACGTATCGTATGATGAGAATACCCCAGGCTGGGAAGAGGTGCTGTCCCGGGGGGATTGCATCAATACATCCATAAGCCGGATGTCGCCGGATGAGCGGGCGCAGGTGGAAGCCCACGGCGTAAAGTCGCTCTTTGTGGCGCCGGTATTTGTCCGCGGGGAATTTTGGGGTTACGTGGGCTTTGACGACTTTGTCAACGAAAAAATATTATCGGATAACGAAGCTTCCACCTTGCGGTCCGGGAGCCTGCTGATCGCCAATGCCTTGCTTCGCAACGAGATGACCCAAAAACTGCATGCTACGGCGGAAGAACTGGAGGCGGCTTTGGACGCCGCCCGAAGCGCAAACCAAGCAAAGAGCGATTTTCTGGCAAGCATGAGCCATGAGATGCGAACGCCGCTGAATGCGATCATCGGGCTTTCTGATCTGACCCTGGGCGTCGAGGAGATGAGCGATACATGTTTCTCGAATCTGGAGAAGATCAGCAATGCAGGACAGACCTTGTTGGGGATTGTCAATGATATCCTGGACATCTCAAAAATCGAAGCAGGCAAGTTTGAACTGGTCCCGGCGGAGTACGATACGCCCAGCCTGATCAACGATACCATTTCCCAAAACATCCTGCGCATAGGGGAGAAACCTATACGATTCTCACTGCGCATCCCGGAAGATCTGCCCTCCCGATTGTATGGGGATGAGATTCGGGTCAAACAGATGCTCAATAATCTTCTGTCCAACGCTTTTAAATATACAAGGGAAGGAATGGTTGAATTAAGCATCCAATGCGAACGCATGGACGGGGACGCCTTGGTCACCGCTTCGGTCAGGGATACGGGGATCGGTATTAAGCCGGAGGACTTAGGAAATCTATTTAACGCGTACAATCAAGTGGATGCAGAGATGAACCGGGATATCGAGGGGACGGGCCTGGGGCTGCAGATCACCAAGCAATTGGCAGAAATGATGGACGGGACGATCACAGTGGAAAGCGAGTATGAGAAGGGCAGCGTATTTACGGTCGCGTTCCGGCAAAGGCTTGTTTCCGGCTCTGTCATCGGCGCAGAGACAGCGGAGACATTAACGGGCTTCCAGTATAGCGATTATAAACGGCGGGGCAATCTGCGCTTTGTCCGGATCAGCCTGCCTTATGCGCGGGTGCTTGTGGTCGACGACGTAGCGACCAATCTGGACGTGGCAAAAGGTCTGCTGAAACCGTATAAAATGGCCATTGATTGTGTGATAAGCGGGCAGGAGGCAATCGATGCAATTCTCCGGGGTGAACCCAGATACAACGCGGTGTTTATGGATCATATGATGCCCGGGATGGACGGGATCGAAGCCGCCAGGCGAATAAGGGATATCGGTACGGACTACGCGAAAGAGATCCCGATCATCGCCCTAACCGCGAATGCGATTATGGGGAACGAAGAAATGTTTTTGCAGGAGGGATTTCAAGCCTTTATCCCCAAGCCGATTGAGATTGCGCGTCTCGATGAGGTGATCCGGCGCTGGGTACGGGATGATCAGCAAGAGATGCTGTACCTGGAGCAGCAGACGCCAGAGAATGCGCAAAATAAACGTTCCGGCTCAGACAGGAGGAGCGGGATTGACAGGCGCGCGCTAAATATGGGCATTGACGGGCTGGATATGCAGAGCGGGATTAAGCGCTTCGGCGATGAGGAGACGTATTTTGAAGTCGTCCGGTCCTATGCAGCCAATACGCCCGCGCTCCTGGAGAAGATAGTAGAGGTCAGGCGGGACGAGTTGGATCCTTATCTCGTGGCTGTGCATGGGATCAAGGGGTCTAGCCGAGGCATCAGCGCAGAGACGTTCGCGAAATTGGCGGAAATGATGGAGAATGCTGCCAGATCCGGGGATTTTGATTTCATCACTGCCCATAACGAAGAATTTCTAGGCGCAGGGTGGAAGCTGCTGTCGGATATGGAGGAGATGCTCTCCAAGTTTTTCACAGACGCGCCAAAGCCTGCCAAAGACAGACCAGATGAGGGCGCCCTTGACAGGCTGCTTGAGGCGTGCAGGCTTTATGATATCGATACGATAGACCAGGTGGTCGAAGAGCTGTCACAGTACGCGTATGAAGCAGATGGCGGGCTTGCTGAGGGCCTGGTTAAAGACGCCAGCCAGTTCGATTATACAGCGATGGCGGGGCGGTTGGAGGCATATCTGCAGAAGTGATCGCAGTCGCGGCCGCAGTCACGGCCGCAGTCACGCCCGCAGCAGTGATTTCAGCTATGTCGCAGGCCTTCCGTGGTGCAATGCGATATCCTCTTCGTCAAGGTTTGCTTCCAGAAATACGTCGAGCTTGAATGTCGTATAGGAGAGGGTAAAGATGAGCGACCCGCCTACGTTGTCGCCGTATCGTTGCTTCAGCTCGTTCAGAAGGGGCGCGGGGTCGCTGCGGAACTTGACCTTGTCCCAGCGGCGAAAATCCAGGATGGCATGGTCTCCTTCATCTGTGAGATTCAATTTTGAAAGCATGGCCTCCAGGGCGCCTGGACGAAGCGCCAATAGTTCCCGAATGACGCTGTCCTTGCGCAAGAGTTCGAAGGTCAGTTCTTTTTTACCGATCCGCATTCTGCCATCCACGAGGCAGTACTCTAGAATCTCATTCATAAAAATGCACGCTATAGCCATACGTGGCAGGCTGCCTACCCTGCTTGGTGAGAACCCAGAGTACCCTTTGGTTGACTTTCGGAGGGGCGTCCCCGTCCCCGTCTGTGAAGACGACGACAAAAAAGATCCTCAATGCTTCCGCGAGTTTGAATATGGGTTTGAAGTCCGTTCCGCCTTTTTTGCTGCGGTTCTTCTGCCGCCTGTATACGTCTGCGCGCTTAGGTTCGCTGCATTCGGTATCAAATTCCGTCACGAGTATCTGGGCGCCTATGACCCGGCTGATCGCCGCCAACTCATGATGGAAAAGCTGTAGCTGTTCATCTGATATGGAGCCGCTCTCGTCTAGTGCCACAAGGATCTTGAGCCCGATGCTGCGTTTGTGTCCGGGAAAGCCATCGAAGCGGCGGGAGTCGCGTTTATATGTCGCGCGGATTTCGATACGCCCCCTCACGCTGAGGAATCGTTTGAGGATATTTGTCCAGTCTATCTTCGCGCGCGTGGGGCTGATCGTGAACTCTGTCTGTAGTTCTGGCGGTAATTCGTGACGCTGACCGGCTGTGTCCACGATTTCACCCAGCTTGCTTTTCAGAGCCGACGCATCGACCTGGCTGAGGGTCTCCTCATTGAGGACAATTGCTTCCATGAGACTGCCATTCATCGTCGGCATGCTGACGACGCTCTCCCGCTGCAGCAGAGCGATGGAATCGTCAAGGAGGCTGGATAGCTTGTCATAATAGTACTCGGCGCTTTTCATCCGCGCAAGGCTGCACTGGGCTTTTTCCTCCATTTTTTCCA
>Ga0082212_10009683_pt1 | contig 12402 bp, 14 predicted proteins | sample TergutNt197P3_FD_71548 | JGI IMG/M metagenome (GOLD analysis project Ga0082212, IMG submission 71548) | Neocapritermes taracua P3 segment gut microbial communities from Petit-Saut dam, French Guiana - Nt197 P3 | ecosystem: Host-associated > Arthropoda: Insects > Digestive system > Gut ... | reverse complement strand
CGTGAGCGAAGCAATCCAGCGACTTTAAGCCACTGGATTGCTTCGCTCACGCTCGCAATGACAGGCATGAATGCATACTTACTCACTTTTATGCTTAACGAGACAGCCCCTTGATAAATTATTCCATGTGGGTGTTAAAGCTCACAGACCAGCCCACCGGCAGCACTTGTTCGCTAAAAGTGTGGGCGACAAGGATGTAGTCGTGGATGTTGGCCAGGTCGATGTCAAAAATATGCTCGTTAAAACGGTGGGCGTCGTCCCTTCGCGGGTCGTGCACGTGATGGGAATTGCCATTCGCGTCTATATACCTGGTGCTTTCGTGGAAGATATTGCTCGCGTCGTCCATGAAGAACATGATTTCCAAATACGGATTCACATGATGATTCCACAGCGCTGTTGTGTCAATTTCCCAAGGCATATAGCCCAAATCCACAAAATGTTGTCTTTCGTCAAGCAAGGCTTGCAGCTCGTCCATACTGCCGTTAAACAGCGCCAGCCTAGAGTTGCCACTCCACCCGGCCTCGCTGATAACCCTGCTGTCCGGCTGCATAAGCTGCACATGGAGCCGGTCACCTATCACGCCAATGGCGGAAATGGACGCCCTTGCGTCCGCCAAGGAAAAATGCGGCGCAAGGGAGATGGGTTGGCCGCTTGGCGTCAGCATGGGAAACCCCTCATTGCGGATTTGCTCCACGTATTGGTCATGCAAGGCCCGGATTCTTTCCCAGTGGCCGTCGTCCATAAAGTCCCCATCCATAAACACCTGCATGGACGTACCCCACGGGTCGGGGTTTTCATATTGATACAGCATGGATTCGCTGTTGGACAGGAAGTCCGCCAAAGTGATGACAATGGGCGCGAACTGCTCGTCTTGCGTGTCAAAATAAATGGCGCTTAGCCAGAAAGTAAGCTCCAACCCTTCTACCGATTGGCCAAACTCGTGACGGGCATGAACAGTAACAACGCCGCTTTCATCCCGGTCAATAATTTCTGTTCGCCCAAAGGAGCCTGTCAGCGCCTCAATAGGAAATTCCCTGTCTACAGGTGTGACGCTGTTTGCCATATCAAATGTGTTGTGCAAGCGGTTGCCGGTGGTGTCTTCCAGTGTAAAGTACACATCCACCACATTGTCCGTAATGCTTGCGGCCACCAGTTCTACCCGAATGCCATCATACAGCACCGTTTGGTTCGGGTCTTCCGAAGCAATTTGTATAGGGGTTAGATCATCGGCGGCTTCATCGCCAATAATGCCTCGCAGCCTGTCAAAGGAGCCAAAATGCTGCGCCGCCAGCGCGGTGGTGCCAAGGAGCAGCAACATAATGGCCACCATCACCAAAAGGGGCGCTTTTTTTCTTGCGGTTCGTGTTTTCATCTTCCGTTTCATTCCTTCCAAAATGTCAAAGTGCGGCGTGGGCACTTTGTTTAATGTGTGCATAATCAGGATTTCATCCCGGTCATGTTTTCTGTTTTCTGCCATACTTATCTACCCTCCAAGCCTTGCGCCCTTAGGGCGTCTGCCAATTTCTTTTTTGCCCGCTCGTACCTTTTCCGCAGGGCGGCGGGGCTGGCGCCGTACACCCGGTCCAGGGTGTCGTAGTCCATGCCATCCACCAGCCGGTTAATCACCAAAGCCCGGTCTTTGGGCGAAAGGGAATCCAGTGCGGCGGCAACCTCCTCGCCTATGCCGTTTTCATCGTGGGGCATGATGTAGCTGTGGCTTGCGGCGCTTTTTTCCCTTTCCAGGAAGCTGAAGAAGCGCTTGCGGCGGCGTAAAATGTCCATGCAGCCGTTGTAGGCAATTTTGTATAGGATGGGGGACATGTCGCCTGGGGCGTACCGGCCGGCGGCGGGGCTGTAAAACGCCTTGATGAAAGTGGTTTGTACTGCGTCCTGGGCTTCGTGGTAGTCCCCCAGCAGCAGGTGGCAATATCGTAGGATGGCATCGCCGTAGGTGGCGACAATGTGTTCCAAATCGACGTCGGTTTTTGTGTAAGTTTCCATTGGAATGTCCATGAGTCCTCCTTTGTGGAATTTGTTCACTTTGCAAAGTATGGGTGTTCAGTTTTGAAATTGGCTAAGGACGAGCCAAAATGCGCGGGTTCATGCGCGTTCTTGGTGACAGACGAAGCCAAACTTTCAATCTGAACAACGAACACCTCTATAACGAATGGCGCGCAGGGTTTGTGACATGGTAGCGGAGAATTATTTTTGCACTATGGGCAAACCCGCCCATTTGCGCTATAATTGTACCATGATAAACTTAGATTACGCATCCCACACCCCTGCCGACCCGCTGGTCCTGGCAGAATTTTGCCGCGTAGAGCAGTCTTTCCCCGGCAATGTCATGGCCGCCCACGCCGCCGGCCGGGCCGCCCGGGAAGAAATGACCCGGGTCACAAACGGCGTGGCAAACCTCTTGGGCGTTGCCCCCCAGGAAATCATCTGGACATCCGGCGCCAGCGAGGCAAACAACCTGGCCATTAAAGGCATTGCCAAAGCCTACGCCCATGTGGGCAAGCACATCCTGTCCACATGCCTAGAGCACCCCTCCGTCAGCGGCACCCTGTCCGCCCTTTCCCAGCAGGGATACGAAGTGGAACTTCTAAAAATACTGCCAAACGGCGCCATAGACTTGGCGCATTTGCAGGCCGCCTTGCGCCGGGATACGGCGCTGCTTTGCGTGAGCGCCGTAGACAGCGAACTGGGTGCCATCCAGCCCGTGGCGGACATCGCAAACATCTTAAAAAGCCACCCCCACTGCCACCTGCACATAGACGCCGCCCAAGCCGTGGGCAAGATACCCACGGCCACTGCCGGCGCGTCTACGTTCTGCTTCTCGCCCCATAAATTTTACGGCATATGCGGCGCCGGGGTGCTGGTGAAGCGGGACGGCGTGGTGCTGGCGCCCCAAATACACGGCGGCGCAAGCACCACCATTTACCGCAGCGGCACGCCGGCCCTTTCCCTGGCCGCCGCCGGTTACAAGGCATTGGCCCTGGCTTTGGACGCTATGGAAGAAAGACGCGCCGCTGTCACTGCCATGCGTCTGCGGCTTTTGGACGCCTTTGCCCAATACCCCAAAGTCACCATTAACAGCCCGGCCGGGGGCAGCCCGTATATTTTGAACCTTAGCGTCAGCGGCGTCAGGGGCACCGACTTCCAAGCCGCCCTGGACCGCCGGGGAGTGTATGTATCCGTCAAGTCCGCATGCTCCACCGACCGGGCCCCATCCCGCCCGGTGCTTGCCGTTAGTGGCGATAAAAAAAACGCCCTGTCTTCGTGGCGCGTAAGCCTTAGCCACTTGACCACGGCGCTGGATATTGACACATTTTTAGGCGCTTTTGACGCCGTTTATAAGGAGCTTGTGAAATGAAGCGGGAACTAACCCCAGTCCAACAAATAGAGCGTAGCCTGCATAAAAAATACCGCAGAACCATTTGGAAGCCCTTTGTAGCGGGCATCCAGCGGTATGAGCTGATTCAAGAAGGCGATGTCATTGCCGTGTGCATTTCCGGCGGCAAAGATTCCATGATACTGGCCAAACTCATGCAGTCCCTTCACCGGGTCAGCGACTTTCCCTTTGAACTCAAGTACATTGTCATGGACCCGGGCTACAACGAGATTAACCGCCAGCGGGTTATTTCCAATGCCGCCAAGCTGGAAATCCCCATCGAGATTTTTGAGTCCAATATATTTGACGTGGTAACGGAAACCGACCGTTCGCCCTGCTACCTGTGCGCCCGCATGCGCCGGGGCTTTTTGTACGCCCACGCCCAAAAGCTGGGCTGCAACAAAATTGCCCTGGGCCACCATTTTAGCGATGTGGTGGAAACCACGCTCATGGGCATGTTGTACGGCGCCCAAATTCAAACCATGATGCCCAAGGTGCGGAGTAAAAACTTTGAAGGCATGGAGCTGATCCGCCCCATGTACTGCGTCCACGAAGACATGATTATTGCCTGGGCGCGGCACAATAACCTAGAATTTATCCAGTGCGCCTGCCCGCTGTCAGAAAGCTGCAACGTGTTTGACGCCAGCGGCGGCGCGTCCAAAAGGCAGGAAGTCAAAGCCCTGCTGCGGACGCTGAAACAGGACAGCAAAGACGTGGAAAAGAGCATTTTCAACAGCATCCACATGGTGAACTTGGACACGATTATCGGCTACAAACAGGATGGGGTGGAGCATAGTTTTTTGGAGTGGTACTAACGCGCATCCCAGTCCTGTTTTGTCATGATATACCGCCGTTCCTTAAAATGCTTGTCCAGTTGCTTGGCGTGGTATGTGCCTTCCTTCACAAAGGTAAAGCCGCACTTTTCTATCACCCGCCCGGACTGGGGGTTTTCTATAAAATGCTCAATGGAAAAGGCGTCCATATCCAAAGTGGTAAAGCCGTAAGCCAGCACGGCGTCAACAGCTTCCAGCATCAAGCCCTGCCCCCAATAGTCTTTGGAAAGGACATAGCCAATGTTTTTGGCTTTTAGGTGTTGGTATGCTTCTTCCCGGTTAATCCAATCATTGTACAGCCCAAAGGAACCAATCACTTTTGTGTCAACTTTGTGAACAATGGCAAACCTATCCTTGGTTTCCAAAAACGACTGTAAAACCATGCGGGTTCTTTCAATGGATGTATGAAGCGGCGCACCTGCCGGCTCCAGTACCCCTGGGGTGGAGGCATAGGCAAAAAAGTCGTCCAGGTCGGCTTCGGTAAAGGCACGGAGTAGCAGGCGGTCGGTTTCTATGGTGATATTGGTTACGTCCAGCGGGAAATCCATGGGTGTCATCCTTTCGCAGTTTTTAGGATTATATCATGGATCATTGTGCGGCACAACCACGGGCATTAAAAACCGCGCCAACCATCCCATCAACCTCCGCCAGCATCCTCACCAGCTTGTCCATGGGGTAAGCAAAATCCTGGGCCACCCAACGCCCAATGGCCCCCAACGCGCCGGACAGGCAAAACTGCACGTAATATTCCATTTCCTGAGAAACATTGCCTGCCGCCTCACTCCGCTGCCAACACGCTATACACCCGGCGGTAAACAGCTCCGTTAACCGTTCAAAAAAAGCGATGTTGGTATTACCGGCAAAAAACAGCCGCGCCGCCTGCCGGTTATCCCTTACATAATTGCACAAGCAGCTAAAAAACACCGCCGGGTCAAAGGCAAAATCTGCCGTTACTATCTGGCTTATTTCCTCCACCATGGTGTCCTCCACATGGCTAAGCAAATCGTAAATATCCTTAAAATTGGCATAAAATGTAGACCGGTGAATGTCCACCCGGCCGGCCAGCTCCTGCACGGTAATTTGCCGTATGCTTTTTTCATTCAAAAGCGCCACCAGGCCCTCTCGCAGGGCTTTTTTCGTCTTTCTTACCCGCCTGTCTTCTTTCATATCCATGCTCCTTTGCTGCGCCATATGCCACGTATATTTTCCGACACCAGGCGCTTATATGTCGGATACGGGACAATTTTGCCCACATTAACCATTGCAAAGCCGACACATGTCTATTATCATACCAGTTGTAGGCAGCTTGTGTCCACACTGCCTGGATAAACGCAAGGGCAAACGGAGGATTTTATGAAAATACTGACCCTATACTTTTCCGGCACAGGCAACACAGCGTACCTGGCCACCCAATTTAGCCACAAAATGCAAGCCCGCTGCCTGTCCATTGAAGCAGACGCAGACTTTGACGCGGCCATAAAGGCCCACGACACCATCGCCTTCTGCTACCCCATATACATGTCCAACCCGCCCAGGATTATGCGGGAATTTGCGGCGCGGCACACGAAAGCCATCCGGGGCAAAAAGGTGATTATCTTTTGCACCCAATGGCTGCTTTCCGGCGATGGGGCGCGGCGGTTTGTGGCACTTTTCCCGCCGGGGGATGTGCAGGTGGTGTACGCCGCCCATTTCTTCATGCCCAATAATATGAATGACCTGCCGTTTTTGCCTATTTCCCGGGGTAAGGGCATAGAAAAATACCGGGCCAGAACAGAGCGGAAGCTGGCCCGGGTTTGCCAGGATATTGAAGCTGGCCGGGTCAAGCGGCGGGGCTTTGGCGTGTTGGGAAGGCTCCTTGGGCTACCCCAGTCGGCTTTTTTGGGGGCAACAGAAAGACGCGCCAATCACGCCGTCAGCATAGACAAAGATTGTAACATGTGCGGCGTGTGCGTGAAGGCCTGCCCCACCGGCAACTTTTTTATTGAAGACGGCGCGGTAAAACTATGGGGAGATTGCACCATGTGTTACCGGTGTATCAATATTTGTCCGCAAAAAGCGGTTCGTGTGTTGGTTAATGGGAAGGTAAAGCGGCAATATGGTGGGATGGGTTGCGCGGGTGGCAACTAAAGCGGTTATATTGTTCCAAGGCATTATGTACGTCTTCGACGCCATTCCGGGCTCACGTCAATCCAATTTACCTCAAGCACGTACTCACAACCCATCAACATCAAAAGAACTGGACTTGATCCGCAATCTCCATCTACTTTATGGCTCAACCATTACAAAAAATAGATGCTTCTAGTAGCAGATTGCGGATCAAGCCCACTGGCTCAATACCATTTTATCGTGAAAGACAAATTGCCCTTGTTCGTCACCCTATATTTTGCCTTCCAAGTTAAAGTGATTCAGGTCATCTTTCTTCCTGTTAGCAAAAATAACACCCTCTAAAGTGGTGAGGTTATACATCACCGACCATTGCAAATCAAATTGCCCTTCGTTGAAGGCGCCAATCTCCGCCATTAAGTCAATGGCTTGCGCGTCTGTCAGTATACCGTTGTGGGCTTCCAACTTCGTCTTTGCCTTGTCATATCGCTCAAACTCACAAACCCCTGCACAAATTTCGGGGTTGTACGCCGCAAAATTAGCACAAACTTGATAAGCTTCGGGGACTTCTGTGACGACTATTTCACCACCTGCAAAACCCACAATGACAGAACGGCCGCTTGCATCAGCAATGTGATACTGCACGAAGGCGCCAACCTCAAAGAAGATATTGTGTTGTCCCAACAGGTTAATTGCTTCCGCTACGCTTGTGGCTTTGTCCAGCACCAACCTCATTGCGTTTAGCTGGTTTATTTTTGTTTTACTCGGGTCATGAGGTGGTTCTGCTTGAGGAACAAATACGGCGGCAATCGCAACGCCCTTTGCGTTCATGCCGTCCATAGGCATGTATGGCGTGTTTAGTGTAGCAAAACTTTCAAGGTTTAAGCCACTGGGCAGTTGCGGCGTATCGGTCAGCGGGTTAGGAAGTATGCTATATCCGTTATACAACAAATTTACTGTGGATACAGAAGCATACCCCTTATCCGGCTTAGTGAAAAGTTGCAGGGAAGGCACAGGGGCAAAATCATAGTTTCTGCAAAGCAAAAATTCGCCCTTATCATTACGCGTGGTAAAAGTGGTGCAGCCACCGCCGGGCGCTTTGCTCACACCACTTGTGGGGCTATCGTCAATCCCTTTTAGCAAATGCTTCATCATAAAAGTAAAATCGTCTTCTGTGTCTGTAAAGCCGACTTTCAGAAATTCGTCAAAACCATAATCGCCGACATATGTCATTTGGAACATACCGTAATCGTCAATCTTTTTAAGGGTCGTAAGGCTTTGAATTGCATTTTTGAAATTTTCCATTTTCATTCTCCTTAATTTTTGCGTTCTTTATTTCGGCTTGTGAAAAAACGAATCGTTGAAACCAAGTGCCAAAGGGTGATTGCAAGCATGACGGCCAGGGCGATGTAGACGATTGTTGTATCTTCAAGCTGTACAAACAGCAACCTAACCGCACCGTCATAGCTACCGCGCACCAATGTCACCAGTAAAAAAATCGAAGCTGCCACAAAGCCCAGCAAAGTAACAATGCGGGTAAATGGCTCGACTTTCCTTTCGGCCGATTGGGCAATTTCATCGGCTTTACCCTTCACGGCCTGCTCCAAATTGCGGATTTCTTCTTCTGTCATGTTAGGGCGTGTTCCCACTAACGCAAATACATCTTTGTGCACTGATATTTCCGCTATTTCGCACACCTTCCTTCTTGCGCACTGCTAGTGCGCCGCGTTGTCAGTTGCACGAACTAGCGAAAAATCAGCACGCAAATCTGCATATGCTTATAGTGGGAACACACCCTAGTTTCTTCTTCATTGATGTAATAACGCATCTAATTTCCCTCCATACCATCAACCGCAATGATGGCCGTTTCCACCCATGCAAGCCTTGCTTGGTTCATCATCTCGCCATACAGGACGGTTAGCTTGACATAATCATCATCATTATCTTCCACCGTGCTTTCCTTCGCCTTTTCGTACTCCGTGCAGGTAACGCGGCATACTTCCTGGAAAGTACGAAGCATGTCTAAAACTTGCGTTTTTTTTGCATTGCCCGCAAAAAATAGCCGCATCAAAAATGTGCTTTTTACGCTGAAGGAATTTTTCATATCAGCGTCTGAAGTTGACAGCCAACCTAAAAACTCTGCTTTGCCCTCTGTTGTCATGGAGTATATGCGCTTGTTGGGCTTATCCTCCTGTACCACTCGTTGACTTGTTAGCCAGCCCTTTTTTTCCATTTTGTCTAGTTCGCTATAAATTTGGCTGTACTGTGCCGGCCAAAAGTAACCCAGCGAAGCGTTAAACAGTTTGTCAAGTTCGTAGCCTGTCATGGGCTGTTGGATTAGCAAGCCCATCAATCCATGTTTTAATGACATTTGCGCACCTCTCTCGATAATCCATATATAGATTATAGCATGTTTGAGTATGCTAAGTCAAGCGCAAATTTTCGACATAGAAAACCGACAGAACGAAAGCGGATTTGCCGCTTTTGCACTAGCCTTTGGCAGGTTTTCTGCCAATCCGGGACCAGTTTCCTAGAGCATAAAAAAGCCGTGGCAGAATCGCCACGGTCACGTGAATATTATTCGCTTGCATTGCATCTTCTATCGTCATATAAGACATTCAAAAGTTCAGTGTACTCCAATTTGGGTAATCATGTGGCAACGAACACCGCACCATGTGTTACTGATGTATCAATATTTGCCAGCAAAAGACGGTTCGTGTGTTTCTCAAAGGGAAGGTGCGGCGGCAGTATGGTGGGATGGGTCTGTAGATGCCAAATCCTCACCAACCGCGCACTGCAGCGCCTCCATGGACAGCTTCGTTTTCCCCTCAATCAGTTCGGCAATGTTCTCATCTTCGTAATAGGACGCCAAAAAAATATCCTTGAGCAAAGCCACGCCCCATTTTTTTATGATAAAACCCACCAGCAATCCGCTAATATTGTAAAACGCCGGCACTTTACTCGGGTCGTTAAAAAAATACTCGTTATCCGTCAACTTCCTTAGCAACCAATCGTCTGCGCCCATCTGCTCATGCCAAAACCTGCTTCGCTCTTGGGGCAACAACGCGTCTGGGGCCGGGTGCAGCAGGTTTTCTACATACACGGCAACGCCTTCGTTCAAAAGCGACGGGGCCTCGCCTACTTCATGGCTCCATATGGCGTGGGTTTCCTCATGTAGGAGTTTTCCCTCCAGCGCATGCCAGGGGATGTTCCATTTGACAAAATTGACCCCCGAAGCGTTGGCAACGCCGCTTGCCCACTGACTATGGGGCGTACATTCATACATAAACGCTTCTTTTGGCGTCACATGGTTACCGCCGGCTATTTTGTGGCTGTGTATCCATATGTTGTATTTCCTTAGCCGTTCTTTTGACTTGGTGGTTGCGCAGTCTATTTCCAACACATCGCAAATTTGCAAGTACCGCTCATCGGCTCCCTTAATCATCCGCTCCAGCCCTTCATCCATGTCAACGGATGACTCGATATGAAAAATATACCGCTCCGTTTCGATGATCTTCCACGTGTTTTCATTTCTGCTGCCAAAATATTGTAGTCCGGGCATTCAAGTCCTCCTTTAGGGTGTGTTCCCATCATCACCGGCCGGCCGGGCCATGTCCATACCGCCAACAGCGGCGTACAGGCCGCCCAGCAAAAGCTGCGCACTATCCAATATTTCGTATCTGTCTCCATTTTTGTGAATAAGCCCGGCGTTTTCCAAAATGGATAAATGGTGGTAAAGCTGGCCGCCTACCAGCCCGGTTTTTTGGGATATTTCAGACCCGGTTAGGGGCTGCCGCATCAGCGCTTTAAGCACGGTAATGCGCCGGGGGTTAGAAAACACATCCAGCGCCGTGGCCAGCGCTTCTTCGGGGATTTCGTCAACAGTATGACATACGCATGTGCCCACATTGCCGGCAAAACCGCCCCGGGTGTAGGCGATGCCAACAACGGTGCTTGCTAAAACAGTGCCGTGGTTTTTGCCCATGTCCTTGAAAATGTCTTGTATCTCGGCTTGGGCTTTTTCCAGTTGGGGTTGGTAAATGGTGAAGGGGTCCGGCTTTGCCGGCGGTTGATCTTGGGTTTGTTTCATTTTTTCCAGCTCTTGCTGCATGTGGGCAAGCTGCGCTTCCAGTTCCATGATTTTTTTGTCTGACATGGGTATGCCTCCTTTGGGTTTGGGTGTTGATGGGACAATTATACACTGTGAGCGGTGTACTGTCAACAGTAATTTGGGATTATACCAACGTGGCGCATGCCTTTCATATATGCCGGCAGGCGCTGCAACCCGGCCGGCCGCCTCTGCTTCCTATTGCATCTTATGTCACCGCCATTGCAACTGACGCAAAATTCATTGCCCGCGCCATTTTCACCCTGTATAATCAAAACGTGAGGTGAGCCCATGAAACTAACCGCCCAAAAGGATATAAACCTGGATGACGACTATGTAGACGTCAGGTATCGCGAACTGACGCCGGCCATCCACCAAATTTTTCAGCTTTGCGAAGACACAAGCGCCGTGTTGCTATGCGAAAAAGACGGCGCCATGAACCGGGTAGACGTAAACGATATGCTGTACGTGGAAGCCGTGGACAGGAAAAGCTTTGTATACACCAGGGACGACGTATACATTATGCCCACCCAGTTAAGCCAGCTTGAAGAAGACCTAAGCCGGCGCCACTTTGTCCGCATTAGCAAAATAGCAATGGTCAACATTTACAAAATCAAGTCCGTTTCCAACGGGCTGCACTTTAAGCTCACGGCAGAAATGGTAAACGGCGAAAAAGTCGTCATCACCCGCCATTACCGGGGCGCATTATTGGACGCCATCCACCAACTGGCCAGGGAGGGTACCCCATGAGAAAACGATATTCCATTGACAGGCTGTTTGAAGGCAACAAGCTGGTGCTTATTTGCGTGCTGTTTACCGTCAGCACGGTGATAGAAACCGTGGCAAGCGGCATACAGGGCAGGGTCACAGCGCTTTCCATTCCCGACTTGCTGTGGGGGCTGGCCTTCCTTGGGGCACCGGTGCTACCCTTGGCGGTTTTCCAAACATTGTGGAAATCCAACGTCATGGATGAAAATGACTACATTTTTTGGGTCAGCCTGCCCCTGCACTTTGCCATTTCCGGCGGGCTCATCCTGCTGCTTACTTTTGTGTTTAACTTTGTTAACCCGGTTGCCTACCGAAGCTACTCGGCGGCCTTGACAGGCTTTGCCATAGGCTATGCCATTGTGATGGCAGGGGCGGTGGTGGTGGATTTACTGCAAACCGCCGGCGCCAACCAGGCCCTACGCAAAATACAGGCGCAGCAAGATAAGCGCTAACCAAACAACACAACCAATACCAACCAAAGGATTACAGGAGCGAATCATATGAAAAAATCACTGTCACTGTTGCTGGCATTTATTTGCATGCTTGCCATTCCCCTTTCCGCTTCCGCCGCGGAAGCCACCACCCCCACGGGCATTCCCCTTTCCCAAATAGAAAGCCGCATAAATGCACTGGTGGAAGCCTATATGCATGAGTTTACACCCGGGGCCGCCATTACCGTGGTCCATGACGGCCAAATTATCTTTTCCCGCGGGTACGGCTACGCCGACTTGGCGCGGCGGGTGCCCGTTGACCCGGCCGCCACCGTTTTTGAGTACGGCTCCATCAGCAAGCTGTTTGTATATGTTTCCGTGATGCAATTGGTAGAACAGGGCTTGCTGGACTTAGACGCGGACATTCACACCTACCTGTCTGATGAATCCGCAAGTCTGTTTAACTTTGAAAAAACCTTTACCATGCGGGATTTGCTTAACCATTCCGCCGGGTTTGGCGGGTTTAACTTTAACATGGCGCAAGATGCGGAAAATGTCACCGTTCACAGAACCTTGCGTGAAGCCCTGCTTGCTACTCAGCCGCCGCAAATTTTTGAACCGGGCACCGCCACCGCTTACGCAACATTTTCCAGCGCACTGGCGGCGTACATTGTCAGCCATATCACTGGGCAGGGTTTTTCAACCTATGAACGGGAACATATTTTTGCGCCCCTTGACATGGGAAATACCCGAAGTCAGCCGGATTGG
>Ga0082212_10009682_pt1 | contig 12402 bp, 11 predicted proteins | sample TergutNt197P3_FD_71548 | JGI IMG/M metagenome (GOLD analysis project Ga0082212, IMG submission 71548) | Neocapritermes taracua P3 segment gut microbial communities from Petit-Saut dam, French Guiana - Nt197 P3 | ecosystem: Host-associated > Arthropoda: Insects > Digestive system > Gut ... | reverse complement strand
GAAAGGGGAGGAAGAGTGGAATTTTACTAATAAAGAAGCCCCAAAAAAGCCGTTAACAGAGAAGCCAAAGTTTTTTTACACAGCGGAGAGTTTCGGATGTGAACAGGTAACAGCGGGAATAATTGAATTTGGAACGGAGATAGACCTTGAATGTGTAGATATATTTGAGACACTACTGAAAAAAATGGATTATACTTTGGAGAATGCAGGAGATAGCGGCAAGACAGACGGCAATGGGTTGGTACGGAGAGGCGATATAATCCCGAGTGATAGGGTGAAATTCGAATTAGAAAATTAGTAAAAAACAAATGAGAAATTATAATGGCTATAGATAAATCTGACTATGAATATACAATAGAAGAGGGAGACAGTTTAATAAAGATAGCTGAGAGGCACGGATTAAAACCAATAACGGATTGGGCAAGGAAGATATGGGAAGATAACAGGAATTTGGATTTATATATAGAAGCGGATATGCACGGTAAAAAGGTAAAAAGGTAAAAAGGCAATTGCATCTTGGAAGCAACCATTATGAACCTTATGACCATTTTAGATACAAGTCTGGCTATAGAGGGTATGATGCGCCATCCCAAATAATATTATACGCCGGAGAGAAGATTTGGATACCGAAAACGGATTTAACGGATAGAATAATACATGAGATGACGGATGATGATTTGATAAACGGTTTTGTGCCTGAATTCGGCAAGAGATATAGATTGATATTTCCGGCAATGAAGGTACGGTTAGATATGGAAGATGAAGTATATTCAGAAAATGACAAATATACGTTATCCGGATATGATGGTAGTGGCGAGTTGATATATAGGAAGACTTTAACAGCAAAAGAGGATGGCGTAGATAATAATGGGATTAAGGAATTGGTATTTAACGCAACACCGAGGAGTTTAAAGTATAAACTTGAATTAATTACAAATGACAATGAAAAGAAGAGACAGGAAACAACAATGTTAGTAGTAGATACAACATATAATAAAATGATGACGGTTGATATTACAGCACAAGGCTATGCCGTAGGGCAAAGCGAAAATGTTATCACTATTAAAACGAGTGTTAAAGTAAAAACTTTTTTTGGGGTATGTTTAACAGCAGAAGAATTTAAATATGAAAAAAGAGACCAGACAATCTCTATTGCTAAAAAATCCGGAAATGCGAAAGTTACTGCTAAAACATTACATAGATTAGCAAATTATAAATTTGCGCAAGATGCTAAATTTTTTCGAGATAAAGATGAAACTCAAGATAAAAACAAAGAAAACAATGAACCTATAAAATATGAGTTCTCTCAACTCAATAAAAAATGTATGATCTTTGAAAGAGGGGCATATAACCCTGAATGTAAGAAATGCAAAGGAGAGAAAAAATATTGCGACAAATATAGTAATAATTTTTTATCAGAGTGGGTAAGTTTAAGAATTAACAGAGATTATATATTTATACTATCTCCGGATGAGCGTCTTATGTTGGATCAATCCGAAACAAGATATAAGAAAAAACTCGCTGCTACAGAGAAAATGGCTTACAAGATTTTTCTATTTATTAAATTAGCAGGCAAAGAAAACTATTTGGAGTTAATGCCAAATGGAAGTTTTGAGGAAAGAAAAAAAGATAAAGATATATTTCAACAAAGGGCTATGGGGAATTTTAATAATAATAATAATAATAATAATAATAATGAAACGCCAATAATACCGGGAGTACAGCAATATTATATTTTGCTTGAACAAAAAAATAATGAAAAAAAGTTTCAAATAAGCAGAGCATATTGCGATGGAGATAGGATTATATAATAGAGGTTTATATATGAATATAAAGAATTATTTATTGTTGTTAATATTCTGCATTATAATAGTGGGGTGCCAAGTGAAAGAAAATAACGGTATAGTAGATGTAAAAATTAAAGATAGATATGAATTTAATAACCGAATAATAACTCGTCCTTTAATTTTGGAAGATAATAAGAAAAGAACGCAAAGATTAGCTTTTGTAAGTTATAGAAAAGAAGGCGCTAAAAGGATTGATGAATTAATAGTATATGATCTTGATGGGAAACAATATAATAGCAAAAAGATAGAATTTGCAGATAAAGAAGGATTGGCAATAATGGCAACAGAGGCGATAGATAGAAACGGAGATGGAGTAGATGAGATATTAGTATATGATTGGTATGGCAGAGGCTGGGTATTTGAACAGAATGGAAATAAAGTAAAGGGATATAGCGCTTATGATGGATTGGGTAATAAAGGGATGTTTATTCTTGAGAGCGTGGAGCAATTTGAAGTTACTATAAATGGCGAGAAGGTTCAAAAAATAGTAACTGTTATGGGTGGTTCGGGCGGAAAATATGATGAGAAATATTTATTAGATGTAAGAACGCCCGGCAAAGACAGTTTAAGAGGTTATCCGGTAATATTTGGTGATGACGAAAGCATATCTAAGCCAATACTAGCGGGTGAGAATATATATGTCCGCTTATTCTCGGGAGGTGAATTTTTAGACGGCTATACAATAAATGGCGGGAAAAGGCTTGCCGGATTTCCAATCAAGTTGCCCGGAATGAGTCATTGGATAGACATGTGTATTTATAAAGGTGAAGATATCATTTTTTCCGATAGTAAAAACTTTATATCTCGCATAAATTTGAAAAATAAAAAGATAGATAATGTTGAAATTAAAGGTAGTAAATCTATAAAGAATATAAAAACAGGATATGCAGATGGCGAAGAGTATATATATGGTTTTGATGATAAGGATAATGTTATATATAAAATAAATAATAAAAATAAGGTTGCAGATAAACTTAAAATAAACATAGAAGAGACTTTTGAGTTTAAGTATTTTAATACATTTTCCATCAATAATGCTAATGAGACTTATCTTTTTCTCATATATGTAGAAAAAGCGTTGATGGATATAGAGAAGATGTTTAATAAATATGGGTCGGCAGAAGAAGGCAAAAAAATCGAAGAGAAGGTTTATCGTGCTTATAAGAATTATTATAAAACACAAGAACTAAACGTTGAGCAAATGAAAGAAGCAAAGGAAGATATAATTGGCTTTAAAGATGCTTATCTTAAAAGACATCTTAATGAAAAATACACTTCTATTCGGAAATTGACCCCAAGGACAAAGGTAATTATTTATAAAAGCGTTAATGATAAAATTGAACAGATAAGTTCGGATGAAGTATCTGAGTATGTGCTTGATATGTTTTTCGGAGATTATCCCGAACTGCGTCCATCAATATATTTTAACACTAAAATAGATACTCTTGCGTTTATTGTGCCGCTCAATAAAAAAGCTAAAAATTTGATAGATGAAATAGAAGCGAGAAATGAAAAGACTATAATAAAGAGTTACATATTCAGCGATATTAAGTAAGAAGTAGAGGTGTAAAATAATTTTACAATTTGATGAATAGAGGAAAAGAAAACAATGGCCGGATTTATTACTCATCAATATATATTATGCAGAGCGCTTGATGAATATAATAGAGAATCTGATATAATTTTAGAGAGATTAAAGAAAAGTTTGAAAGAAGCGTTAAAGTATGCAAAACAAGAAAGTGGATATGAAAACTATTATAATTATAGGGAGACAATTTATGCAAGTGCGGGATTTGCCCACATAGGAGCGGTAGGCCCGGACCTTTTCTATTCCGGTTTTCTTACTACCGGTATGGATTATATGGCGGATTTAATGCATTACAATAAAACAGGCCCTTATGTTATATTCGGAATAAATAATATAAAGAAAAAAATAAATGAATTAAGAGAAAAAATGAATAAATTAAAACAAGAAGATTTTAATATTGAAGATATGTTAGTACCTGCAGAATTAAATATACTGGCTTATTATATGGGGCATGCATCTCATATCGCTGCGGATGTTGTAGTACATCCGTTAGTAAATAGCCTTATAGGCGCATACCCTGACTTGCTAAATGAGTTCTTTGATTCGCGCGGGCTGACTCCAATTAAACGATGGAATTCACATAATATTATTGAACATTATCAGGATGCGTATGTGCTGCACTATAAATATCCGGGTTTTTTTGAAGTAGCAGACGATTTTTTTGATGTAAAAGAAGAAACAAAAGAAGGAGTAAAAAAAATAGAAAAACAGCCCTGGAAGAATATAATGATCGGAATTGCTGCGGCGAATGAATATATAAATTATGAAGAGAAGGATAAAGAAAAGTATTATTTCATATTAAAGAATGCATTAGATTATTATAAACACGAAAAGAATAACAAGATTAATCCTCAATCTATGGAAACTCAGAAATATAGTTTTTTTCTAGATGCTAATAGGGTTATAAATTCCTCTGTCTATTTTGATGGAACAATACCTTATAAAAAGACAATGGAGACTTGGAAAAAAGTGTTTGTGCAAGAAAATTATTTTAATGAGCATGTCGAGAGAGCTATTAAATTGACGCATGAAATGTGGGATGAAATATTCGATTATTTACTTTCAGACTCTATTGCTGAAAATGATGAAGATAATTTTGCTATTTATAAGTTTTTTCCTATTCTGAGACAGCATTGGAATCTTGACACGGGCATTGGGATGTCCATAAACGAAAAACTTAAATCTTATAATCCTAAATATGATGATAAAAATGTTATAACAGATGCCGAAATTCATCTTGTTGAATTATTTTTTACAAGTCACATTAAAGAAAGGATGCCAGCGGCAGACAGTTTGACAATAGAAGGGATTATAAAAAATATTAAAGATGGGAAGAAAGAAGAAGATAATGCTTCTTAGCTAAATTGAATGGGTAAGAAAAATATGGTAAACCGATAGATGTTGATAATTTTATAGCCATGATTTATCTCGAAATAGTGGTTTGAAGTTGGAGTTGTCCGCATGGTTCGGCGGAGAGCCTAAAAAGGCTCCCGTAAAATTTTACTAATCTGTAACGGAGGATAAAAATAGAAACCATCTCAAGAAAAATTACGGATTCCGATTTTGCCGCGTACGAAAAAAGTTTCGGCACAGTATGTATCGCTTTCACGCGCGATGCAATTGTCTCGTTATATATAACCCAGGATTTCCCTTACAGCAAAAAAGGCAGCGCGCTGGCAGGTAAAGCCGCGCGGCAAATAGAGGAATATTTCAATGGAACACGAAAATTTTTTGATATTCCCATAGCGCCTTCCGGCACCGCTTTTCAAAAAAAAATTTGGGCGGCAATCAGCAGCATCCCTTACGGAGAAACCGGAACTTACGGATATATAGCAGCCCTTGCGGGCAACCCTAACGCCGCGAGAGCCGCGGGCGGGGCATGCAACAGAAACCCGATACAAATCATTATTCCATGCCACAGGGTGATAGGCGCGGACGGTAGCCTCACCGGATACGCCATCGGACTTGATGTAAAGCAGAAACTTCTGGAGTTTGAGGCGCGAAACCGGTAAAACAATCCGCGTCGATTCGGGCGGACAGATTGTGTGTTACCAAATTACTATATTAACCTTCTGCTGCAGATGACGGGAAAGTTTTATTTTTTTCATAAGATTTTTTATTATCTGAATAATTTGAGTTTATATATTTTGCATATTCATTAAAATCTTTTGCCCCACTTTTGAGATATAATTTTCTGTGGAGTTCGTTTTTAAATTCCACACAGTCAATTATTCTTGTTGGATTTTCCATCTCTACTTAAAAAATGTCACCATCTCTTCAAGAGGCTTTTTTGCCGGGCTTCTCAACTCGCCGTCCGGGATGCCTATCGGCATCATGTTGGCGAGGAACCACCCGTCTCTTGAAAAGCCTATCTCTTTTTCAACCAATTCCTCAATCTCGCGGTGCAGCCAGTTTTGGCTTGTCATAAGGCATGTGCCGTAGCCCAAATCCATCATAGCAAGAACCGCATTTTCAAGAGCCGCGCCGAGACCCTGCATTCCGGTATTTTGCAAAAACAGGTGGTCTATTTCTTCCTGCGGTTTTTTCGCCAGATTAAACTCGACATAGGCCGCAGGGTGTACATTGAACGAATAGACTAATATGAGAACCGGCGCGCCCAGATAAAAAAAAGTAAAACGGTTTATAAATTTTTGAAAACGCAAGGCTCTTGTCTCATCTACCTTTTTTACATCATCAGTAAGTTTGTCAATGCCGTCTCTTATGACATCCGCGAGTTTATTCATGAAATCCCTGTTCTTGACTACAATGAAATGCCAGTTTTGCGAATTTTCAGAAGAAGGCCCCAGTCGGGCGGCATCCAATATTTTTAAAATATCCTCGTCAGGGATATCCTGGTCCTTGAATTTTCTCACGCTTTGCCGCGAATAGATAAGGTCATGTAGTTCCATTTTTTCCTCCGTCAATCCGTCATCAATCTATGGGGTACATTGAATTGCCGACGATGCCAAGCTGTTGCACTCTCAGCATTGCCTTGTGTTTTTTTTCAAGCATTTCTTCGGATAATGATGATGAGCTATGCTCTATCTCTTTAGCAATCTGGGTAGCCTCTTCGATTTTCAAAAACAAAAATTCAGGCAGAACCTGATTATTATTGATTCTAAGCAGAAGCGGCAACTCGTTATATGTTTCCTCTGTTCCATAGTAATATATCTCGGCACGCAGCCCCGTCTGCGCTTCTTCGTTTTCTTTTTCATCGGCCATGCTTTCAAGAACGGCAGCGGTGGTTTCGCAAAAAGTATCTTCTTCTTTCCAAAGTTCCTCGCCATAGATTAAATAACCGTTATCTTTAAGCCAGCCCCTAAGACGCGGATGTTCAACACACGCTTGCGCAATGACGCGCTTTACCGGCGCTCCCGCCTCTTTTTTACTTTTCAGGAGCTCTGCTATTTCATTGCAATCAGAGTTAGTAAACACAAGCGCGTCCGGCATATCGGCAGGCAGTTCCTTTACTCCGGACAAACGAATGTCTTTTTCATTTTCTTTAAGGTATTTTTTTATTGCTTCTTCCCTATTCATATCCCCCCCGTTAGGCGAATCCGAAACGCCGCTTAAAGTATATGCTGCCGGATATGTTTTTTAACGCAATAAAAAAACAAAACCATTTGTATTTTTTTAAATACGCCGCTTTGCGAACACAGCTTCATACAAGACCGGTCTGTTCCGGTTTTAGACGGTTTAAGTTCGCGCTTTTCAATATCTCCATCCTGTTTAAGGCGTCAACATAGGACATTATGCCCGATATTGTAATATCGACATGCACCGCGTTGCCGAAGACTTTAAACTCGCGGCCTTCGTACTCTTCAATTACAGTACAGGCTACTTCCGAAAGTGCGTCGGAACCGCCGGTGATGGCCACAAGGTTGAACGATTCCAATTTTGCCCTGGTTCCTGTAATTTTGCGCACGGCGCTTATTCCGGCGTCAACGCCTCCGTTTCCAAGCGCCGACTCGAAAACCATTTCGGCGTTTGTAAAATTATCTTTGACGGCGACCATCGCCATCGGCGGCGAAAACATCCCCGTAGATATCTGGACATTCTCCACCTTGTAACGCGCGCTGGCAGCATCCTTGTAAAAGAGTTCTCCTATAAGAGCCTCAAGGTCCTCGTCGAAAATTTCTTTCTTTTTGTCGGCGAGATTCTTGAAATCAACAAACAGGCGGTCTATATCCTCCTGACTTAAATCGAATCCCATTTCCTGCAGACGGTTTTGGATGGCGTGGCGTCCGGAATGTTTTCCAAGCACCAATGTCGATTTCGATATACCTATATCTTCCGGCTTCATTATCTCATACGTCATGGGATTTTTGAGTACGCCATCCTGATGTATTCCGGCTTCATGGGAAAAAGAATTGCGGCCTACAATAGCCTTGTTCGGCTGCACGGCCACGCCGGTTATGGCGGTGAGAAGGCGGCTCGTCGCCATAATCTGTTTTGTGTTTATATCGGTATGCAGTTTGAAAAAATCATTGCGGGTTTTAATGGCCATTACAACCTCTTCCATCGCAGTATTTCCGGCACGCTCTCCTATACCATTGATGGTGCATTCAATCTGGCGGGCGCCGGCCTCTATGCCGGCGAGAGAATTGGCCGTCGAAAGGCCAAGGTCGTTGTGGCAATGAACCGAAAGTACGGCGTCGCCTATATTTTTTACGTTATCGAAAAGATATTTTATCATCTCGTAAAAAGCCGACGGAATCGAGTAACCGACCGTATCGGGAATATTTACCGTAGTGGCTCCGGCCTTGATTACCTCTGTAACCATTGTTACAAGGTAATCAATATCGCTTCTCGACGCATCCATAGGCGAAAACTCTATGTTACCGCAATACTTTTTGGCCTGCCTAACCGCGTTGACGGCTAATTCCAATACCTCTTCCCGCGTCTTTTTAAATTGATGGACGATGTGAATATCGGAACTTGATATAAATGTGTGTATTCTCGGATTGTGCGCCTTCTCAAGCGCCCTCGCGGCCGATTCAATATCTTTCGCGTTGGCGCGCGCAAGGCCGGCAACCTGAGTATGCTTGAGCCTTTGGCTTATTCTTTGTACAGCCTCAAAATCGCCGTCTGACGTAATCGGAAAACCGGCCTCAATTATATCAACGTTAAGCCTTTCAAGCTGTTCGGCAAATCTTATCTTTTCGTCTATATTCATGCTAAACCCGGGAGACTGCTCGCCGTCTCTTAAGGTAGTATCAAAAATAAATATTTTGTTGGGGTCAATAGCTGCGTTCATGCTTCCTCCTTATTGCTTTATTATTTTTTGCCCGCGCCGTATTTTTACAGACGCCCTTATATAGCGCGATATTTTTAAGGATAAACGGGATACTCATCCCTGCACCTCCTGTTTTGCGGTCTCTCTGAAATAAAAAAGGCCGCCACATTTCGTGACGGCCTTTGGTTCTATTCATTGTATCAACGCATCACGAAACGCATTCGGTTTGTCCCGAAAGGAGCAGCAAAAATAGACCGAGATGCTGTGCGTTTATTATTATCATAATGCCCTTTTAATTTTAATTTATGAGGCCAATATCGTTCGGCAGCAATATGTGTCAATAAATTTTTATGACTTTGCGGGACTGGGTGAACAAGGCGAGGTTACGGAATAACCGCGCTCTGTACCTCGCTGAACGGGCCGAGGTTGCCGCGCTCGTTCTGCCATCTTAGGGCGATGTAAACTGTTTTGCCGCGTTCCGCGTATGAGTTTACAGGACATCCAGATTCGCAACCGAGTCGCTCAGTTGCGCAACCGGGCTAGTCGGTTGCGCATGCGAAACACTCGGTTTCGTAAGCGAGGCAGTCGGATTGGCTCCCAAAAGGCCTGGAATGCTGCCCATAATCTATTCTCCTTCTTTTGGCATATTGCCATTACTATTGCAGCACACCGTTCGCCACCTTGATTGTGTCATTGGAGAAAGGTAGGGAACCTATGGAGTTCCATGTATCGCCGCTGAACGTGCCGTATTGGGACGTGCTACTACCTTTACCAAGTAATGCAGCGCCGATAGCGGCGGTATTTCTGGGGGCAGTATTACTCCAGTTTGAACCGTAAATAATTCCGTTACTTATGCGAAAAATTCCGCCGCCTACAAACATCCCTCCGCCGTGATTTGCGGTATTACCTGAGATTTCACCGCCGCTCATGGTAAAAAGTCCGCTCCACATGAGTACGCCGCCGCCTAACTTGGCTGCCTTATTGTCTGAGATAGCGCCGCCTTCCATTATAAAGATCCCGCCACCCGCAACACGCACCCCGCCGCCGCCTTGGTAACCTCCGGTATTACCTGAGACAGTTCCGCCTCTCATAATAAATTCTCCGTCATAAACATGCACGCCGCCGCCGCCCCTGACCGCCGTATTGCCGGAAATAATACCGCCTTCCATGGTAAATGTTCCTTTACCAACACGCACTCCGCCGCTGCTGTAGTCTGATGTGTTATTACCGGAGATTTCACCGCCTTTCATGATAAAGTCCCCGCCATACACACGCACTCCGCCGCCGCCGCGTTCGCTTGTTGCTATATTGCCTGTAATTTTCCCTCCTTCCATAGTGAAGGTCCCGTCCTTCGCAACAAATACACCGCCGCCACCGTTGGATGCCGCATTGCCGGAGATAATACCGCCTTTCATGATAAAGTTTCCGCCCCTCGTAGCGAATACCCCGCCGCCGCCCCTAGCCGCAGTATTGTCTATAATTTTTGACCCATATTCCATAATAAGTTTGCCGCCGTCTGCCTCAACAAGCGATCTACCATTACTACCATGGCCTTGCAGGATTATATTTTTACCTAAGATAAGGGTAAGGCCTGTTCTTACCTTAAAGAGCGGGCCTTTCACGTTTGGGGCAAGCCGGATGATTCTTTCTGTTCCGCCGCCGGTAAGGTGTATGGTAATATCGTTCATGCCGGGCAAGTTAAAATCTACGGGATTGATGGCCGCATTGCCGGTAATTTTGACCTTATATGAGGTGTTGCTTTGCAGGTTGTTTTTAATCCAATCCATCTGCCCCGACGGAGTACCGGCCGGAACGTTTACTATTTTGTTTGCCATAATACCATCCCTTATTTTCTTTAGGCAGACTCCGCAGGTCTGCCATTAAACTGAGGACGCCTTTGCGGCGCCCTCAGCAATAACATTACGGTTGCACGCCGTTCACAACCTTGATTGTGTTGTTGGTGGCAGTCAGAGAACCTAAGGAGTTCCATGTGCTATCGCCGAAACTACGCCCTCAGGCCTTACGGCTATCGTTATTACTAATCTAATATTCCTCTAATCTTGATATACTTGTAAGGCTCATCCGCAATACCCCCAGTATAACCTGTACCTGTCCGGATAGTCAGAGAAACGCGCCTTGCGTTTGCATAAATCTGCTCTGTGTTTGAGACAAGGCTCTGACCCTTTGCTCAGAAAATAAATCATTCATAGTTGACTTTCAGAGAGAAGCTCTTTAAAAAATCTTGTATATAGGATTTACTAAGATCTTCTACTCCATTATAATCGCCTGTATTATCTTTTGCATCTTTAAGGGCGTGAATTAGCTTTGAGATATTCCACTCAATTGTCAAGTCAATATTCTTTCGTTGATCCAGATCTATTCCATCAAATCCATTCACAACAAAATCACCACCCTCGTGGGCTATCATATGCGCCCCCGGATATTTATCTAAGAGAATCTGAGCAGGTTTAGAATTAGGAATAGAAAATCTGTTGGTATTGTTATACATAGTAAACTCCTCGCCTTCTATGAACCTTATCGCAAAAAAAGTCGCAACTCTCTGACCGTTGTACAGCAAAGAGAACTCAGTAGAAGCCATATTACAATAATTAAGACCCGGGTCCTTATTAAAAGTTGCTAACTTGAGTTGAGAAGCTATCGGAACCGCAGCACGATTTTGATCATGATCCATACCAAATCGTGCTGGACCACCTTTAGTATTTGTACAGATAAAGTGATGTACCCTAATAGAAAAACTATCTACAGGGAAATCTCCGAAATCTTCTCCATCAATTATAGTATTAGCAAAAGCTTTTGATGAGAATATCTCTATTATCGAATCAATTATACTACGAATATTAGTACGAGCCACAGGAGAACCGGCTTTCTTAGCATGCAGATTGATACTGCTGCCGCCTATGGTGTTATTAATTGTTCCAAACTCGCAGGCTGTAATCAACGCCGCTATAACGCCAAACACCGCAAAAAAATATAATATTTTTCTTTTCATAATTGTACCTTCCCTAATTAAAATTTGAAACCGGCGCCAATGGCCGGCATAAGCAGAAATTCTCCGCCGTCGCCAAAATTGTATATCGCGATAAGACGTCCGAAAACATTCCAGCTATTGCCGAATTGATACACGGCCTCTACGGCAGCACCGACACCCATGTTAATTGCATACTGAATACTGTCGCCTTGTTTTGCCGTGAGCGCCGTAACAAAATCAAAATGATACCCCAATGTTACGGGAAGCGAAAACGCGCCGCGCTCAAAGACTATTGTTGAAGGCCCCGCGAGAATCGACGCCACTATACCTGTCTGCATATCTCCGACATCATCTTCCACAAAAGGCATGAGAATATTAAGATATGACCCAAGGCCAATCCAATCCGTGAAAAGTCGCGGATTGTTATAACCGGCTCCCAGACCAACTCCGGGAGAAGTCTTTCCGTCCGATACGGCCAAAAGCCCGCTTGGACCAAAATTAAAATAATTCTGGTCTTTCTTCTGCGCATATCTCTGCGCGTAACCGTTATTTACGCATACCAACATGATTGCCAAGATAGCGCAAACAATCAGGTTTCTTTTTACATTCATAAAAACTCCTTTTTTAATAAGCCGCCATGCGGCGTTTTTTTTTGTGAGATTGCGAAAGAACGCGCGAGGGCTCGCCCTGCTTTTTCACGGGTGTTAAATAATTCGCGGTTGTTGTTAATTGAAGTGAAAGG
>Ga0082212_10005845_pt2 | contig 12402 bp, 9 predicted proteins | sample TergutNt197P3_FD_71548 | JGI IMG/M metagenome (GOLD analysis project Ga0082212, IMG submission 71548) | Neocapritermes taracua P3 segment gut microbial communities from Petit-Saut dam, French Guiana - Nt197 P3 | ecosystem: Host-associated > Arthropoda: Insects > Digestive system > Gut ... | reverse complement strand
ATTAAGCATTCTTGCCTTACAATTAAAAAAACTGCGGAACTTTTGGTTATCCAGTTTTACATCGCCGGCAACAACAACGATCATCGCATTATTTTCTAATCCTCGCAGAGAAATGCTTTTTGCAATTCTTGCAGGAATAACTCCCAGGGCAGAAGCCGCTAATTCCACGGTGGCGGTGGAAATATCCATTTCGATTATGTCTTTATCTTTATTCCAGCGGTTTAAATATGTGCGTACCTGATCAATCGACATACTACGATTGTAGGGATTCTGCAAAGTTTTTACAACTACGTTGAAAGATTGTTTTACGGCAGTTATAATGCAGATTGCCATGAAGTTATTGGATATTATTTTTATTGCCGTAGGTTTATCTATGGATGCATTTGCGGTTTCAATAACACTTGGCTTATCGGTTAATACTTCAAAAAAACTTGAATATATTATTCCCGGGATTTATTTTGGGTTTTTTCAGGCATTAATGCCATTAATCGGGTATTTTACCGGGGCGCTTTTTTCGAACAAGGCAGGACAATTTGCTCACTGGATTGCTTTTGTTCTTCTTGGTTTTATCGGCAGCAAAATGATCATAGAAAGTTTTTCCCGGAAAAAAGAAACAATTTACAATAATCCATTTAACGCCGTAAAAATGCTTGTCCTGGCAATTGCAACCAGTATAGATGCCCTGATGGTTGGTGTAACATTTGCTTTTTTTGATATTAATATTATTAACGCAATTGCAATAATAGGATTAATCACTTTTATAATTTCCGTTTGCGGTGTAAAAATCGGGCAACTGTTCGGGATGCGGTTTAAATCGTATGCGGAATTTATCGGCGGAGCGGTGCTGCTGCTGCTGGGAATGAAGATATTGGTTGATCGTTAGGGATTGATAAATTAAATAATTCCTGATTATAGTAGTAGTATGAATATTCGAATGGATTCCCTTATTAAGTCCATAGCCGCAGCTCTGGATATTGTTGAGCATGATCTTTTAGGCGCCAGTACAAACCATGGCAAACGGATCGCAGTGCTTTGTGCAAAAATGGGCAAGGCTCTGGGAAAAAGTCCGGAAGAAATTACCGCCCTGGTGCTCTGTGCAATGCTGCATGACAACGCGCTAACAGAGTATATTATGTCCGAACGAATGGACGGGCAGCATGATGTTTCCATGAAAAAACATTGCGAATTCGGCCAGCGGAATGTAGATGCTCTGCATTTAAAAACCGAGGTAAAGGACTTAATCCTGTATCACCATGAATGGGCCGACGGTACCGGACCATTCGGGATCCGGGAAGGGGAGGGACCGCTTGAGGCGGAGCTGATTACCATAGCCGATTCAATTGATGCGGTTCATCATCTGCAGCGGCTTGGCCCGGGGGGACTCTCTTCCATTCAATCGGTTATTAAAGAAGAAACCGAAAAGCATTTCAGCAGAATTGCTGCAGAAGCGCTGCTGGATGTGCTTGACGAGCCGTTATTGCAGTCTCTAAAAGACGATGTAATTCATGAAACAGCAGAAACAGCTTTTACTGCCTGGCATGTCGATATAGAAGCAGAAACCATTTTCGGCCTTGCAGGTTTTATGGCAAAGATCATCGACTATAAATCGGTTTTTACCCAGCGGCATTCAACCCAAATTGCCAATAAAGCCTGGTTAATGGGTGAATTTTACGGATATGAGCAGATGGAACGCAGGGGACTGTATTTGTCGGCGGCTTTACATGATATTGGTAAATTGAATGTTCCTACCGCAATTCTGGAAAAACCCGACAGACTTACTGACAGTGAATTCACTGTTATTAAAGAGCATGTAAGTCTTACCTGGGAACTTCTTAAAGACATTGAAGGACTTCAGGATATCAGTACCTGGGCTTCATGTCATCATGAAAAAAACAATGGCTCCGGGTATCCCTTTGGAAATATGGAAAATGAACTGGACTTTAATTCGCGGCTTATGACCTGCATTGATATTTACCAGGCTGTCAGCGAAGAAAGGCCCTACCACCCCGGACGGAACCACAGTGATACGATGAAGATTCTTTACAGTATGTCGGATAAGGGTGAAATAGACAGAAACATTGTAAAGGATTTGGATGACGCGCTGGCTTCCTACGACGGGGGAAATACCCCTTTAATAACCACGGATTTCACAGATAGAAACGGATAGCACGGATTCGAATGAATTTGCGCAGATGGATTAATTAATATCTAAAAAAAACAATCTGTGTTTATCTGTTATTATCCGTGTAATCTGTGGTTAACTTCGGTGACAGGTAACGCACAAAAGTGTTTGTCCTTTTCGTCAATATCAAAACCCAAAGTTCCGCCGGGATTCATTATATTGTCCGGATCAAAATGCCGTTTAAGGGCGCGGTACACAGCATATTCATTGCGCCCGATACTGCCTTCCAGCCAGGGGCCGAACATTTTTCCGATGCCGTGATGGTGGCTTATGGCCGCTCCTGATTTCTGGATTGCGTCCAGAATACCTGCATGGAAGCGGCGGAATTCTTCCGGGTCGTGCATATGTGCAATAAATATCCAGTACAGGTTTGCCCCCTGGGGATAAACATGGCTCATGTGAGTCATGCAAACCGTGTTGGGGCGGCTCTTTACATAGGCGCGCACATCGCGATGAACCTTGCTCATGTTGCTCCAGTTGACGCTGCATTCCATGGTGTCCATTACAATGCTGAAGTCCTGCAGAGTGTCGCGCAGGTATGGATCGTTAAAGCGTCCCTTTTCCCAGCCGCGGGTTACCATACCGGAAAGCCAGATGCCGCCGTATTTGCGGGCTACACGGTGTACATTCTTTGCGCAGTTTTTGGAAAAGCCCGCTTCGCCGTTGGTAAAACCAAGGTAAAGACACATCTCGCCCGCCCTGAAACCCTTGCCGGAAAAAATATGTTTCAGCGGGCTGTTCATAACCCCGTACATATGCAGCATAATGCCGGTTTCTTCGGGGTCGGACAGCCGGAACACCGAAGGGTAACCCGCTTCGCTTTGCATAATTTCGCGCGCCGCAGCTTGTCCGATCTCCCAATCCTTAAACATATACGAAAAGCGTTTGATGGTGCGGGGCATATGCCGGAAAACCCTAAGCGTTACATGGGTAAGCACGCCGAATGTTCCTTCGCTGCCCATCATGATATGGCCGAGATCGGGACCGGTTGCCTTGCGGGGATAACGGTCGGTAACAATACTGCCGATTGGGGTAGCATAATCCTGACCCAGCACGATGTCCTGAATACAGCCGTAGTAGGTTGAATTCTGCCCTGCGCCGTGGGTTACTACCCAGCCGCCCACCGATGAATATTCAAAACTCTGGGGAAAGTGGCCGCAGGTATAAGCCCGCTTTGCACCGAATTTTGTTTTGGCATTGTTCAGTGTTTCTTCCAGTTTGGGGCCGCTCATTCCCGCTTCTACGGTAATTGTTTGATCAATTTCGTTAAAATTCACTACCTTGTTAAAACGCAGGCGCATATCAAGAGAGATTCCTCCCTTTACACATTCAACGCCCCTTGTAACAGAAGAACCTCCTCCGTATACATAAACGGGAATTTTTTCCGTAGCGCAGTATGCAACAATTTGTTCGATCTGTTCTTTGGTATCGGGGTAGAGAACCGCATCAGGAACATTTTCCGCAATCTTATGCCGCAGGCGCATGATGTCGTACATTGTTTTGCCGTATGCCACCGACAGCCGGGCGTAGTCATCGGTACGGACATAATCCTTGCCAACAATTTCTGTAAAGCGGGCAATCTGCGTCTGCGTTAATGTAATTGGCAGATCAAATTTTACTTCATCAAGGCCAAGATCCTCGCTGTAGTCTTTAAAGGTATCATCAGATAATCCAAACTGATCCCGTACCATTTGGTAAAGCGCTTCTCTGGGCGCTTTAATTTGATCCGGTTCGCCCCATTTAAAAATGGAACGGTATGAATTGGCCGGAATTTTTCCGTGGAACCATTTTGGTTCAAAATGTTTGTATCGGTGCGCCATATCAGTTTCCCCTTGAAAGTTTTTTACTTGTTTCCATCTTTGCGTATAACGGCGAAAGTTTGTTAAATATTTTTTCGAAAATTTCCTGGTACATTTCTTCGTAGACAGCATGCTCTTGTGCGTCGGGAAGGAATTCATCTTTTACATGCACCATTGCTGAAATGCCTTCGTTATATGATGAGAAAATCCCCTTTGCCACAAAGGCCGCCATGGCAGCACCGATACCGGTTACCTCGTGAGTCTGGGTGCGGTATACCGGCAGCCCGAACTGGGATGCTGTAATCCGGCATATCTCGGCGCTTTGGCTGCCGCCGCCTGCCACATAGAGCCGGCTTACTTGTAACCTGCCGCGCTTTTCCATTCCCCGCAGTCCTTCCATCAGGGCAAAATTGAGCCCTTCGATTATGGAGCGGTATATGTGGATTCTTGTATGTACATCGGAAAATCCGATGATCGCCCCTTTTGCAAACGGCATATTAACACCGGGGGTAAAGTAGGGCTGCATTACCAGTCCTTCGCAGCCCGGAGGGATTTCATGGAGCCGTTCATTCAGCAATTGTTCGGCACTGATACCTCTTTGTTCCGCTTCGACAACTTCTCTGGCTGCAAATTCTTTTTTGAACCAGGAAAGAAGCCAATAGCCGCGGTAAATTTCTATTTCGGGGTTGTAGTAACCGGGAACTACCGCGGGGTATGCGGGCATAAAAAGCTGGGGTTCAATGTAGCGCTGCGTGGCAAGCTGTACCGTGGCGGTGGTTCCGAAACTCAGAGCGGCCTTGTCTTCCGAAAGACAGGAAAGTCCCAGGGTTTCACAGCCCTTGTCGCTTCCCGATACGATGTACGGTAATCCTGCGGCGATGCCTGTTTGTTCCGATGTTTGTGCGGTAATTTCGCCAAGCATTGTTCCCGGTTCAACAAGATCGAAAGCTTTTCCTTGATCTACTTCCCAAATTACTCGCTTAATGTCGCCGGCTTTCATCCAGGTTTTATTTTTATAATCGAAAGGAGCATGAGCAATAACACTTGCAACAGAATCGGCAAGGTTCCCGCAGAATTTATAGTTTAGCCAGGTGGAAATTAACACAAATTTATCGGTCTTTTCCCAGACTTCCGGTTCGTTTACGGCGATCCAGTTACAATGACTTATCCTGCGCTGCAGGGCAACTCCTGCACTCATACCAATAAGGCCGAAGAGCATGCCGGTTAGCATAGGTACGGGCGGAAGGTTTTCTGCCTTGCGATCATCCAGCCAGAGAATTGTATCCCGCAGGGGTTTGTGATCCTTGTCAAGGCATAGGCAGGTATCGCGTATTGTTGCGCTGGTAACGGCGATAATGTTCTGCCAGAGGGAAGGGGATTTTTCTTTTAGGGCGCGGCTTGTTTCGCACAGACATTCCCAATAATATTCCGGTTTCTGTTCTGCCCATCCCGGCTGTTTGGAATAGTAAGGCGGGTCAAATGTTTTCTGTGCTTTTTGAAGAATGGTTCCCTTTGCGTCTACCAGCAATGCCCGTATGCTCTGGGTTCCCAGATCAAATGTCAGTATCAAAGGGCCCTTCTGCTCTTGTTCACTCATGCTTCCTCCCTCAGGATATTACTTGTTGCAATAACATTGATTCCCAGGCCAAGAATATTTTCGGCTGCGGTTTCTCCGATGCCCAGGGGCCGGGTAACGGTAATGGTGTTTAAATGGTTCATCAGTTCCCGAATTTTCCCTTTGGGAATTTCTCCGGCAGTTCGCACCGGCAGTACCGGGATGCCGGGGAAGGAAGTACGGACTGTGGTTGTCAGAGTACGGGTGGGGTTGGTAATTTCTGCCATTGCAAAATCAATGCCCCGGTTACACTGGTTGCCGCTGACAACAAGGCCTTTCGCATTTTCTGTAACACTGAGGCGGCAGCCGTTGGGACACACAATGCAGAGTATTGTTTTCATCGTTCTTCCATTATTGCGTTAATCGTTCCGCCGTTTTGGAGTTCTGCATCTGACAGGTGCAGTGATATTCGTTCCATTTCCGGCGGCCTTAGCTGGTTGTACTGTTTGGAAAAAATATCCTTTCCATTAATTGTAAACCTGATTGTTGTTTTGCCGCGCTCTTCTTTTGAACGGAAGAACACGGTGGTTTGTTTTTCCAGACGATCCAGATCAAGCCGTTGAGGGCTCATGCACAAAAAGCTATCGTCTGTTTCAAGTATTGCAATATTTCGTGTAATCTTTTCTTCTATTTTCTCCGCGTCTCCGCGTCTCCGCGTGAAAAAATTTGGATCCAATGCAAAGTGCGCTGCGCTTCTCCCCGCTTCTTCCCCGCTCTCGGAAACATAGTCCACAAGGTCGTTTACCAGCAAGGCATTGCCGCAACTGAACACGCCGGGTATATCGGTCATACAATGCTGATCGCAAACCGGCCCTCTGGTTGCCGGATGAATGGGAACATGCAGTGTTTCTGCCAGCTCATTTTCCGGTATAAGCCCCACTGAAAGGATAAGGCCGTCACATTCAATCCGCTGTTCAGTGCCGGGGATGGGACGCATCGCTTCGTCAGCGGCGGCGATCTCCACGGCCTCAAGTCTGTCATGGCCGAATACCCGGCTGACCGTGCGGCTGGTATACAGCGGTATGTCAAAATCGTCAAGGCACTGTGCGATGTTTCGGGAAAGCCCGGAAGGGGTTGGCTTGGCTTCATAAACCCCCAGCACTTCCGCACCTTCCAGGGTAAGCCGCCGGGCCATGATAAGGCCGATGTCTCCGGAGCCGAGAACCACGCAGCGGCGGCAGGGAAGCTGTCCCAGGATGTTGGTGTAATACTGGGCAACCCCGGCGGTCAGGACTCCGGCAGGCCGTGTACCATAGATGGCCGCCTGCCGTGCGGTACGCTCCCGGCAGCCTGTGGAAAGGATCAGCGCTTTGGCGGTTAGGCGATTAATACCGCCGCTTCCGCTTAGGGCCAGCTCAAAGCCGTCGGAACAGCTATTTATCCGCAGTACAAAACTTTGAAGGTATACCTGTACGCGGGTTTTCTTTATTTCTTCTATATAACGATGGGAATATTCGGGGCCGCTGAGTTTTTCGCCAAAACGGATAAGGCCAAAGCCGTCGTGGATACATTGTTTTAGTATGCCGCCAAGACGGTTTTCCCGCTCTATGAGCGCTGTCCGTGCTCCGGCCTGTTCAGCCGCGATTGCCGCCGCAAGCCCGGCAGGCCCGCCGCCGATAACCGCTACATCAATTTCCGTCATGCATGCACCTTTGTTGGGCCGCATAAAATCTGGCTTTCCCCGCCGCTCTTGCTGACCTTTTCCAGCGGAATACCTTTTTCTTCGGCAATGATCTGCATTACAAGGGGGCCGCAGAAGCCGCCCTGGCAGCGTCCCATTCCGGAACGTACCCGGCGCTTTACGCCGTCTACCGTGTCGCATGGTACAGGCCGTCGAAGGCTGTCGATAATTTCTCCCTTGCTCACTTCTTCGCAGCGGCAGAGGATAACCCCGTAATTACTGTTGTGATGTATCATTGCAGAGCGTTCTTCGTCGTTCATTGCTGAAATATGTGGAATACGTTTTCGAACGGGATTAAATGTTTTGTTAGGCGGCACCATTTGCCCCGCAGCCTCAAGCATTTCAACTGCCCAGCGCGCAACATCAATGGCGATTGCCGGCGCGGCGGTAAGCCCCGGCGACTGAATTCCCGCGGCATGAATTAGGTTGGCGCAGCGGCGTCCCTTGCATACGACAAAGTCTTCTTCGTATGTGGGAGCGCGTATTCCGGTAAAGCATGTAATTAGCTGACCGGAGTTTAACTGCGGGCAGGTCGCGGTGAATTTTTTTATTGTTCCCTCTATCGATTCCCTTGTTACAGAAAAATCTTCCCGTTCGGGAGTTTCCACTGCATCGGGGCCAACAAGGGTGTTCCGGTGAATGGTAAAGATAACACCGCCTCCCTTGGAATGCGCGCTTTTTGAAGCAATGTCTACTTTGGCTGCGCCTGTCCGTACAAGAAGGCGGGAATATTTTTTGTCGAGGATTGAGTTGCTGCCCCGCCGCGGGTGTATCGAAAAAAAACGGTCGCCCGCCATAGCGGCTATGTCGTCGGCAAAAACTCCGGCGGCGTTTATTACAAGCTTCGGAAACACCGTACCTCTGTTGGTTTGCACTGCGATAATCTTGCCATTATTGGTTTCCATATTAAGTACGGCGGTGTCAAGGCTGATCCGCGCCCCGTTCTGCACAGCGTTCTCCCCGCAGGCGATGGTAAAGTTGTACGGGCATACTACTCCAGTGGATGGGAAAGACACCGCATAAACAAGATCGTCTTTTAGTCCGGGTTCCAGACGGCGTAATGCTTTTTTCCCCACAACCTGTGCCGGGACCCCCAGCCATTTCCAATACAAAAGTACAAGGTACAGGATTGGTTTAAACAACGGTTTGCTGAAACAGCCGAATTCGCCTCTGCGATCAAAATCAACCTCCAGTTCTTCGCAGAGCCGGCTATAGAGGGCGTTTCCCAGCAGGTTATAGTGATGCTTCCATGATCCCTTGTGCAGATCGTACCCCGGATGTACCATTCCGTCGTTACGGCTTGAAGCGTGTTTTGCAAGATCGTGTTCTTTTTCGGTTAACAGAATATCTAGTTTGTAACGGGATAATTCCCTTGCAATTGTACACCCGCTGACGCCTCCGCCTATTACAAGTACATCGGGACGCTGTCCTTCCAGTGCCTTGTCATGAATGGCCGGGACACGCATGGGGCGCCGTGCCTCGTCTGATTGTTTACCGGCGTCTAAACGAATGTTATTAACAACACCGCCGAGACGGGAATCTTTTTGAAGATTACGTAAAAAAAGCCTTGTGTCTTTTTTTCTGAAATGAACCGCAAGGTTTCCCGCCCGGACAATGTCGTTCCAGTTTTCCAGTTTCCCTTCAAGGAGAAGGCAGCCGTCGCTTTCGCGGGCTTCTACCCGGCCTGTAAATTCAGCATTCAGCCGCTTGTTTAACCGGACGACATAGTTCATCTTCTATATTGTAAGTGATTTATTTCTGTTGTCAAGGATCACTTGAATAATTATTGTCAGGAATTACGTTCACTTGACTTTTTAATAAAAAATGGTATGCTTAAATATAATAATTACGGGGAATTTATTGAATAAAATTATTAATAAATACATTATCATTATTATCATCGGTATACCGTTGCTTTCCTGTCAGAATTTAAATAAAGAAAACAATAATATTATTAAAGGACAGAAAGATAGTGATATTATTTTTGAATTAAGAACCCCCCGTATGAATGGAAAAAATATCTTAAATCTTCAAAAACGGTTATTGTTACTTGGATTTAATGGAACAGGCGATGCTGATGGCTATTATGGGCCGTCAACAGAAGATGTAATAAAAATCATTCAGATTTTTTCTGGTTTTGAGTCTGATGGCAAAGTAAATAAAATTTTATTTAACTTTATTTTTGATGATAATAACTCTTTGTTCCTGCAAAATATAAGTATTGTTTCGGAATATGACAAAAAAAATCTGGAAAAGACCGGAAATTTATTCGGGTTGCGATCCGGGCCAGGGGAGCTTATCCAGCTGGGTTTTGTCTATTATTCTGCAACAGACCGGAAAGCAAAAATATTTGAATATTATTCTAGTGATGAAAGTATTAATGGTTCAATTACTTGCTATTTTGTCAGCGAGGATTATTATTTTTTGATAAGCGATACATTAATATATGAACGTTCTATAGATGATGTTTCCTATTATCATGGCGTGTATTTGGTTAGTAACAATAACATCTTTGAAATAAATAATGGAGTTTTAAAATCCGGTTTTCTTTCGGGAGGATGGGATGGTGATTCTATACTATATAGGATTAATAGTATTAAAAATAACTTTATTGGTGTAGAGAATAACAAGTAAAAAGGAAAGATTATGAAAATGAATGCTGTAACCGTACGCCGTCTGAATGCACCGCACCAAACGGAACCATTTACACAGTTCAAGCCGCTGAACAACGCTTTAAAGGAAGAGGTGTTTGCCGCTGTCGGAGAAATTTTTGATACAGCTGGGGGTAAGGGAATGCTTAAAGCCAGCGGCGATGTCTATATCAAGCCCAACGGCATCGACAGCAAACCGTATTGTTATACGCGGCCTGAGTTGGTAGAAGCGGTAATCCGTTACTGGAAGCAGGCCGGGGCAAGGCGCATCTTTCTGTTCGAAAATGCAACCCAAAGTAATTTTACCCGCATGGTATTCGCCATTACAGGTTACAGCAAAATTTGCCGCAGCTACGGTGTTAAAGAAATCTACCTGGACGAAGAAAAAAGCGTGTCCTTTACTTTCCGGGGCAAGCTGCCGGAAGCGCAGGAAGAAGGCGGTTACCGCCATGTTACTTTCGATATCCCGTTATTCGTCGTGAATAACCTGATAGAACATGCGGATAAAAATCTATATATCAGTTTGCCAAAGTTAAAAACCCATTCCATGGCAGGAGTTACCCTGGGTGTAAAGAATCAATGGGCTTTTCCCCAGCAAAACGATCGCCGCCCCGATCACAACTACAACCTGCCCCATAAGCTTGCCGATGTGCTGGGGTATGTGCAGCCGGATTTTACATTAATCGAAGGTGTGGAAGCTACCATTTACGGACATTATCCTGTTACAGCTTTTGCAGAGAAATGTATACTGCCCTTTAAAATTTTACTGGGCAGCAATAATGTTGTTGCGGCAGATTTGGTTGGAGCGCGGCTATTCGGCCTTTCTGCCGAAGATGTACCGCATTTAAAGATCGCTATGGAGCGCGGCTACGCTAAGGGTGTCCGCAGTCTGGACGATGTTGAGATACAGGGTGATATTTCCGGTTTTACAAAACGGTATCCCTATGATCTGGTGCAGCAATTTCCGGAGGATGTAACGATCCTTAAGGGATCTAAACAGCTATGCAAAGAGGGCTGTAAGAATAATCCCCTTACCCTTTTACAAGTTCTTGCTTATGACTACCAGGGAAAAGGCGGCTGGACGCTGGTAATGGGCAAGGGTCACGACCCTGCCGTTATCGATGCTGTGCAGGGTCGCGTGCTGGTTGTGGGGCATTGCGCCATAGAAGAAGCCGGCAGCCGACTGGCAGAACGCCTTGGACGGAAAAATGTTTATTTCAGCGGCCACTGTAACGACCTGTGCAACACGACAAATGCCATGTGCCATCTGATGCATGTCAGCCCCTTGCGGATGGCGCCCCTTCCCATAATGCAATCGGCCAAGGTACTCCTGCAGGCATATCTGCACAGGACAAAAGCCAATGTGCCCAACCTGCTTGCAGATCGTATCAAAGTTGTTTAAAGGCACGTGTAACTTATGATCAACGAAAAAGGAGTCGTTATATGAGCGCTGTAGCGGAAACGCCGAAAATCCAAATGGGCGAGAAGATGGGTTTTTTAACCTTCTCCGGGGCGAATAATATTGTTTACCAGTTCAGAAGCATCTATTATCTTTTCTTTCTGACCAATGTCCTTAAATTGGAGATGGGCTGGGCCGGGCTGATCATGGCCATTGGCACAGCGTGGGATGCGATCAACGATCCGATGATTGGTTATTGGGCGCTTAATCGCAAATTCAAAAACGGAGAAAAATTGCGCCCTATCACACTATGGCATGCCGCTCCATGGGCTGCGACGGTGGTGTTGATCTTTACAGACTTCGGCACTTCCCAAAAAGTATCCGCCGGTATTTCGCTGGTACTATATCTGCTCTTTCAGGTTTTTAATACAACGATCAGCCTGCCGTATAACAGCATGGCAGGGCTTGCCACAAACAGAGAATCCGACAGGCGTTCCATCAACGTTTTCCGCAACCTGGGCGCATGCATTGGTTCGGCAATTGGTTCGGTTGCCTGCCTGCCGCTGCTGAAAGTCTTCGGCGCACTGGACAACACCGGAAACCTAAGTGCAGGCGGCGCTTCCAGAGGGTTTCTTATAGTCGCCTGTATTATGGGTTCAATTATGATTGTTGGCAGCGTAATCCATTATGCAACCACAAAGGAACGTGTAAAACAGATCTCAGATGAGGATAAGATACTTACACCAAAACAGGTGTTCGGCATGCTGTTTCAATGCCGGTCGTGGTGGTTTAACACTGTTATTATTATCTGTTATGGTGTTATCAATTTTCTGCTGATGTCCAGCGTAACCTATTACGCCACATACGTACTGGGCAGTACTTCCGCCGCGACCATGATACAGGCGGCGTATCTTGTTACGTCCGTACTGACTTCGTTCCTTGTAAGCCCAATTGATAAACTGCTGGGCAGGCGAAGGGCACTGACCCTGGGTGCGGTAATCGCAATCGTCGGCAAGATTTGGTTTATCGTTCAGCCGTTTTCCATTGGCGCAATGTATGTCAACGCCATTACCGT
>Ga0082212_10009681_pt1 | contig 12403 bp, 6 predicted proteins | sample TergutNt197P3_FD_71548 | JGI IMG/M metagenome (GOLD analysis project Ga0082212, IMG submission 71548) | Neocapritermes taracua P3 segment gut microbial communities from Petit-Saut dam, French Guiana - Nt197 P3 | ecosystem: Host-associated > Arthropoda: Insects > Digestive system > Gut ... | reverse complement strand
GTTCCAAAGCAAGTTGCTGCCGGTTCCGGCAACAGGAATAGCGCCTAACGACCCGACAGCCAACTGGGGACCGATGGCAGGCAGTCCGTTGCTGAACGCAGCCGACTTTACAGACGCCTTGCTAAACGACCCGTTCTTTGATAAAGTCGATTACGCAGGCGCATTCAAAAGCGATGCGGACGCCGATAACTGGCTGAAAGGCTGGACCAATTTCGATCCGCAGAACACAGATTATTAAATTAAGCTTCTCATAGGCAGGATCCCCCGATTACCGGAACCCACTTACCGGTATATCGGGGGATTTTTTTGTCAGTGCTAAAAAAATGTAATAAGATTTTTATTTTTTCTTAACATAGCATTAACACACCCGGTCTATTTTTGTGGTGTGTTAAAGTCATTAAATAAATTTATACTATTCATTTTCAATTGTATGCAAATTAAGAAAAATTTGAAAACCCGAACGGAGTATTTGTCGGGCAGGAAGCTGAGATGCGTCGCAGTTGTGCTATTTATGTTGATGCAGATTTCAACCGTCTATGCGCAACAGGGGATTACTGTTACAGGAACAGTAATGGAAAGAGGAGAACCAATACCCGGTGTCAATGTAACCATAAAAGGTGCGTCTGCGGGTATGATGACAGATGCGAATGGAAGGTATTCGATTACGGTTCCCAACAGAGAGGCTGTGCTGGTATTTTCCTACATTGGATATCAAACACAGGAATTGACGGTAGCCGATCAAACACGGTTGAACGTCGAGTTGCAGGAGGTGTCTTTCGGGCTTGACGAAATCGTTGTTGTGGGTTATGGCACGCAACGGCGGGTCAATCTGACCGGCGCAGTTGACCAGGTGTCCTCGAAAGTATTCGAAAACAGACCGGTCAGCAATGTGACGCAAGCGTTGGTCGGCGCCGTAGGAAATCTGAACATCAGGCTCCTGGACGGGAAACCGACGCAATCGCCCAATTATAATATCCGCGGAACAACGTCTATCGGACAGGGCGGCAGCTCACTGGTGCTGATCGACGGCGTCGAAGGCGATCCGCGCATGTTGAATCCAAATGATATAGAAAGCGTTTCTGTGTTGAAAGATGCGGCTTCGTCGTCCATTTATGGCGCAAGGGCAACCTTCGGCGTGATATTGATAACCACAAAAAACCCGGCAAAAGGTAGGGCAACCATCACCTATTCAGGAAGTATTGCATCCAAAAGCCCGACTGCCGTACCCGATCTGATAACTGATTCCTATCCGTGGGCGCAAAGTTTCAGCGACGCCTGGTCGCGCTGGCAGGACAATGGCAATACGCCTACCGCCATCAACAAGACAATGTCTTTTTCGCCGGCTTACCTTGCCGAGATCAAGCGCCGGTGGGAAAATCCTGATTTACCAAGCATAGAAGTCAACCCGACAACCGGTGAATATCAGTATTTTTACAGTACGGATTGGTATAAAGAACTGTACAGAGATAATTTCTTTGCGCAGGACCACCATGTTTCCGTTTCGGGCGGCACAGATATTGCTTCATTCTATGTGACAGGGCGTTATAACGGACAGGAAGGTTTGTTCCGGTACAATTCGGATACCTATTCCATGTATAACCTGCGCGCCAAGGGACTGGTGCAGGCGACTAAATGGCTGAGCATAGAAAACAATATGGAATTTTCAAACATGCGCTATCACCAACCCTACAATGTGGGCGAAGGCAGTAATATCTGGCGGAATATAGCCGACGAAGGGCATCCGTTGGCTCCTTTGACAAATCCTGACGGTACACTGTCGTTTTCATCAGCCTATACCGTTGGCGACATGTATCTCGGAAAAAGTTTCGGCGATTTTCAGCAGCGCGTGTTGAAAAATAAGGTGGCGGCCGCTGCTACATTTTTTGATAAAAGCCTGACTGTTCGCGCCGACTATACTTTCCAGAACAAAGATTATGGCGGTGCAATCGTGCGTGTACAGGTGCCTTACAGCCGTTATGAAGGAAGCATCGGTTATGCCGGCGCCAACACCAATGATTTTGAGGAAGACCGTAGAGTAACCACGTATCAAGCAACCAATTTTTATGCAGACTATGTTAAATCATTTAATCAGTCGCACAATATTCACCTGCTGGCAGGGTACAATTACGAACAGTCGGAATACAAACGTACCGGAGTGGTAAGAAACGGTATTGTGTATGAAGACATCAGGGATATCCGGCTTGCTGTGGGCGACAATATCACGCCAAGCGGAGGTTACGAAAAATGGAGGATCGCAGGCGGATTTTTCCGTGTGAACTATAATTTCAAAGAACGCTATCTGTTGGAAGTCAACGGTAGGTATGACGGTTCGTCGAAGTTTCCCGACAATTCGCAGTGGGCATTTTTTCCGTCCGTTTCGGCAGGCTGGCGCATTTCGGAAGAGGATTTCTGGAAAGTTAGCCCCGATGCCATATCCAATCTAAAACTGCGCGCTTCGTACGGTTCATTGGGTAATGGCGCCATTGCGGCTTATACTTTCAGCGAAAAGTTCAGCATTTCCAAATCCGAAAGAATAATCAACGGCAACCGCCCACAGCGTACCGCCCAACCGAATGTGGTGCCAAACAGTCTGACATGGGAAACGGCTACCATCGGTAACATCGGTTTGGATGTGGAAGCGTTAAATCGCAGGTTGAATTTTAGCGGCGATGTTTACCGTCGCTGGACGAAAGACATGTATACCGTCGGGCCGAGTTTACCTGCCATTTTCGGCACGTCCGTACCAAGAGGTAATTATGCCAGTCTGGAAACAACCGGTTTTGAATTGTCGGTTGCATGGAACGACCGGTTTAACCTGGCAAGCAAACCATTCCATTATGGCCTTCGTTTTATCCTGTCGGATTATGTAGCCAAAATCACCGAATACTATAACCCTGAAATGAACCTGAGCGACTATTATGTAGGGCAAACACTCGGTGAAATATGGGGTTATCGCGTGGAAGGCATTTTCCGTTCGAATGAAGAAGTCGCTAATTCCCCGTCGCAAAGCAATATCCTGAACCACAATACGCGAAGAAACTACAAAGGCGACCTGAAATTCAAAGACCTGAATGGCGATGGCGAGATTTGGCAGGGTTTGAACCGTGTAGGCGATTCGGGCGACAAGACGATTATCGGTAACAGCCAAGCGCGTTTTACATACGGAGTGAACCTGAGCGCCGACTGGAACGGATTTTTCTTCAGTTCCTTTTTTCAGGGCGTGATGAAACAGCAGTGGTATCCTTCTACCGAGTCGCCCTTCTGGGGTCAGTACAACCGTCCCTACAACGATTATCCCCGCTGGCAGGAAAATAAACAATACCGCGAAGAGTTGGAAAATTTCGACGCCTACTTGCCGCTGCTTGTCGGTTATACCGCCCAGAACGGAAGCGGCATGTTGCGGCTTCCTAACGACCGATACCTGCAAAATGTGGCTTATATCCGCCTCAGAAACCTGAACATAGGTTACACCTTGCCTACAAGCATAGTCAACAAGTTTGGCGCCAGTGACTTGCGGGTATATATAGCCGGCGAAAACCTCTGGACATGGTCGCCCATGTACCGGCTAACCAAAGATATTGATGTGACCAATATCTATGGTTCGGGTAGCGACAGGGATAACTTCAACAGCACGACTGCCGGAGGCAGCGGCGACGGATTCAATTATCCCTCCATCAAAACGATTTCTTTAGGATTATCAATCACCTTTTAATAAAATTTGAGTATGAAAAATAGATTTAAAATACTATATGCCAGCCTGATTATTGTATGTTTGACTGGTTGCGACCTGAACGAACTTCCGGTGGATACCGGTTCAAGAGACGCCATTTTCGGATCGCGTAGCGGAATGGAACTCTATACCAATTCGTTTTACGAAATGCTGCCTACCCCTTACGACGGCGTATTCCTTGTTGACGACAATTCGGACATTGTAGCCCGTAACGGCGTGGAAACACGCTTAGTGCCTAATGCGCTGAGTCCCGTTACCAGCGGCGGATGGTCATGGGGCAATCTTCGCAATATCAATTATTTTATTGAAAACTGCGAAAAAAGTGCCATTGCGGAAAAAGAACATTACCTGGGGATGGCGCGGTTTTTCCGCGCATACTTTTATTTTGGAATGGTGAAGCGCTTTGGCGACGTGCCATGGATTGACCGTACCATTGAAGTCGACGACGATGCTACGCTGTACGGCTCCCGTGACAATCGTTTCGACATCATGGAGCATGTCCTGGAAGATTTGAATTATGCCATTGCGCATATCACGCTCGAAACCGATCCAAGTTGCACGCGCATCACCAAAAATGTGGCGCGCGCGTTCAAGACGCGGGTTTGCCTGTATGAAGGCTCGTTGCGTAAATATCATACCGCCTATGGCAAACAGAGCACAGCCAATACCTGGTTTCAGGAAGTAGTGAGCGCCGCCAATGATATCAAAGGTTTCTCGCTTCACACGGGCAATTCGGCCTATCGGGACATGTTTTTACAAAAAACGCCTTATGCCGACGAAACCATTCTGTGCGTAGCATTAGATGGCGATTTGCAAACGTACAGTTCGCGCAACCGTAAGACTATCAGTCCTACGTACGCGAATCGACCGGCTTTGACGCGCCGTTTCATTCTCACGTACCTGAATAGCGACGGTACATCGTTCACCATGAGTAACCCGGATTGGCGGACAACGCCTTTTGTCGAGGAAATGAAAAACCGCGATGCGCGTTTAGCGCAAACGATACGCGCAGTCGATTACAGACGGACAGAATACGGCGAGTCAGTCGCGGCGCCACCCAATTTTGAACAGACATGGACCGGCTATCAGATCATCAAAGGATGTTATGATGAACGTTTCCCTTACGACGACGAAAGTCGCAACGAAAATGCGCATCTGATCTACCGCTGGGCCGAAGTATTGCTCAATAAAGCGGAAGCGTTAGCCGAACTCGGTCAGATGACGCCGCAGGCATGGACTGAAACTATTGGTGCGCTGCGTGCACGGGCAGGCATCACTGGCCCTACGCTGACCGCTCTGCCAACAGTAGCCGACCCCTATATGATAGATTTTTATAAAGGAAAGTTTACCGACCCCGTTATGCTTGAAGTATTGCGCGAGCGCTGTGTGGAGATGGTCATGGAAGGGCTTCGCCCCGACGATTTGATACGCTGGCGGTTAGGCGAACTGTTTGCCGAAGCCCCCATGAACGGCATGTATATCCCCGAACTGGGCGTGTATGATTTCAATGGCAACGGCGTCAATGACGTGTGTTTCTATCAGGGCGACCGACCGGCAGGCGTTACCGCAACAGCTTTTGTAAATGTAACGCCATCCTCTGCCGTCGGGATGCGCCAACTGTCCAACGGAACATCCGGAGAAGTGATTTGGAATCCGGGCGTCCGTGAATGGTTAGATAAAAAATACCTGTATCCCATTCCGGAAACAGATAAAATCAAAAATCCTGCTCTGGGTCAGAATCCGGGTTGGGAATAATCTTAAAAATTATGAAATCCAAGTATTTAATAACAATTCTATTGTTTGGTTTAGTTTTTGCAGCCTGTACCCAAAAAGAGGCGCCAACCATGAACATCGCCACGTATAACCTTCGCTATGCCAATCGGGGCGATTCCGTAGCAGGTAACGGATGGCAGCAACGTTGCCCTGTCATAGTAGGGCAGATACTCTTCCATGATTTCGATATTTTCGGAACGCAGGAAGGTCTGTACAGCCAGTTGGAAGACCTCAAACGGTCGCTTCCGGGATACGATTATTTCGGCGCAGGCCGCGACGACGGACTGAAAGGCGGCGAACATTCGGCTATTTTCTACAAAACCGACAGATTTACTGTTTTGCAAAAAGGCGATTTCTGGATGTCGACCGAAACCGACCACCCCAACAAAGGATGGGACGCCGCCCTTCCCCGAATATGCTCATGGGGCGAGATGAAAGAGAATAAGCGTAACTTACGTTTCCTGATGTTCAACCTGCACATGGACCACATCGGCGTGGAGGCGCGTCGCGAAAGTTCTAAACTGATTTTAGCCAAAATCCGCGAGATGGCCGACAAAACCCCTGTGATACTCACAGGTGATTTCAATGTCGACCAGAACAACGAGAGCCATACGTTACTAAACACATCCGGTATCCTGCGGGATGCTCACGAAAAGTCGCCTATACGATATGAAAACAATGGAACGTTCAACAGTTTCAGCGTTGAACGTAAAACGGATAGCCGGATTGACCATATTTTCGTCACGGCGCATTTCGATGTACTACGTTATGGCATCCTCACCGATATTTACTGGTCGCCTGCAACCGATCGAGAGCAAGAAGACGGAACTGAAAATCCACGCCCTGAAACAGGAATTCGACGTTATTCGCCTCGAATGCCCTCCGATCATTTCCCGGTCATGGCACAGATACAATTTTCTATCAAGTAATGACATGAAAGTTAAAGCGAGAATGGGAATTCCATTTGTCAAATTTCCTAATATTATTCATCCAACAAAATTCATAAAAATAAAAAGAATGAAAAAGCTCCTCTTATTATTTCTGGCAGTATATGTGTCGCTGCCGCTGTTTGCTCAGGTCAATAAAACGATTATTCCCGACCTGAAAGGTTATGTTACCCTGAAGTGTGATTTTCATATGCACACTGTTTTTTCCGATGGTACGGTCTGGCCGACGGTACGAATCGACGAGGCTTACCGCGAAGGGCTTGACGCCATTTCCATTACAGAGCATCTCGAAAGTCGCAGGTACCTGAATGATTTCGAGAAACTTAGCGGTTTCCCGATCAGGGATATATCGCACCATACATCGTATGAGTTAGCGCTGCCGCTTGCCAAAGAAAGAAATATTATTCTGATCAGAGGCAGCGAGATAACACGCTCCATGCCTCCCGGACACCACAATGCCATTTTCCTGAGCAATTCCGACGCGCTGGCAAACAAACCGGAATATATGGATGCGTTCCGCGCCGCCAAGGCACAGAATGCTTTCTTCTTCTGGAACCATCCGGGCTGGCTCTCACAACAGCCCGATACGACACTGTGGTGGCCTGAACACACCCAACTAATGGAACAGGGCATGATGCACGGCATTGAGGTAGTGAACACCGATTACTATCCAGAAGTTCACCGCTGGTGTTTAGAAAAGAAACTGACCATGATCGGCAACTCTGACGTTCATGGCCCCATGCAGGTTTTTCCGGCAGGACAGCATCGTACCGTGACGCTCGTGTTTGCTAAAGAGCGCACGTTGGAAGCCATCCATGAGGCGCTCACAGACAGACGCACGGCTATTTACCATGGCGAATATGTCATCGGCGAGGAAAGGTTCCTAAAAGAACTTTTCGAGAACGCATTAGAAATAAATGTAACGAAAACCAACAACACGGCGCAAATCACCTTAAGAAACAAATCAGACCTTACCTTCCGGCTAAAAAGCTCCGGTCATGACGCGCGATTAGTATATTTCCGCAATACGTCCATCGCGCCTGTAATCATTGAACCACAGGGCATTTTTACCATTTCGATCAGACTAAACGACGGCATCACCGGCGGCGACGTCAATTTCATTGTGGATAATTTCCTGGTTGAACCCAATAAAGGCATGAACTACACCATAAAAATTAATTAATATTAGGTCATTTTCTTTGCACTGTGAAGAAACGATTTTTTTAAGTTGATTAGTTTATATAGGCAGGATCCCCCGATTACCGACTCGCTCACCAGTTCAATCGGGGGATTTTATATTTTATCAAAAATCCAAAAACGTAATGATATTTTAATTTTTTCGTAATATCGTATTAATTTACTCTTTCTATTTTTGCATATTTAATAGCATGTATGATGGATAAAGTGAAAGTAGCTTTTTTTGCCGATATGCTGGTCGCTGATTTTGACGGTGCGTCCAAAACGATGTATCAGCTGATTAAGAGGATTCCGACCGACAGGTTTGAGTTTTTATTTGTTTGCGGCGAAGGCCCCGAAAGCATTGCAGGCTTTAAGTGTATGCGCGTTTTCACGTTGAGTATTCCCGGAAATAAAAGCTACCGCGTGGCAACTGCCGTGTTCCAAAAAACCGCGCTGGATAGAGATATTATTATGCAAAGCATTTCCCTTTCTTGATTGACTTTACGAAAGACAGGATTAAAAACATGCTCAAAATATTTTATAATCAATACATTTGTGCCTTTCCGGCGCAAACAGAAAAGCAAGGCGACGGCAGATGCTATTAACGATATTTATAAGACCGACAACCAAATTATTGTATTTCCTGCTGGCGTTACTTCATCAAAAAGGCTTAGTAATTTCTTAAAAAAAACTTAACCTTTACTTAAAATATCCTTAATTTTTACGTCGCACCTTTGCGCCTGAGATCAGAACAAAATTTATTAAAAGTAATCCAAATGAAAAGAGAATTTTTCCTGTTATTATTGGCAATCCTGTTTGCTTTCGGACAGGCTGCCTATTCGCAAGTCACTACTTCGTCGATCAGCGGTAACGTTGTCGACGACGACGGTTCGTTACCGGGAGCTAACGTAACGGTAGTTCATATCCCAACCGGTACCGTTTCAGGCACAATCACCGACGGAAAAGGCGACTATCGTCTGCACAATCTGCGACCGGGCGGTCCCTACAAGGTTTCATTTTCGTACGTTGGCTATAAAACGCAGGAACATCACGACATTTCGCTCGTGTTATCCGACGTTTACGTTTTGAATACACAGATGGAGCAGGACAGTCAGTTGCTTAACGAAATTGTCGTGATTGGAAAATCTACCATATCCAACATGAACAGCGAGCGCGCGGGCGCCATCACCAGCATTACGTCGAGAGACATTGCTTTGATGCCCTCCATTTCACGCAGTATAAACGACATGATTCGCCTTACGCCGCAAGCAGGCGCGCAAAACAACGGTATGAGTATCGGCGGCGGTAACTACCGGCAAAACTTCATCACCGTCGACGGAGCCGCCTTCAATAACGCTTTCGGTATTGGCGGTAACCTGCCGGGTAACGGTTCGCCCATTTCGATTGAAGCGCTCGATCAGATTTCCGTGAGCCTCACTCCTTACGACGTCCGCCAAAGCGGTTTTATCGGAGGGGCGATCAATTCGGTTACCAAATCGGGAACGAACGAATTTAGAGGCTCCGCATATCACTACCGTACAGACGACCGTATGCGGGGAAACAAGGTGGGAGATGATTATTTCAGCAATCCTCCGTCGGAAACAAAAATTTACGGGGTAACGCTTGGCGGTCCCGTCATCAAAGACAAACTGTTTTTCTTCGTAAACTTTGAGTCCGAAAAGACGATTGATCCGGGTCCTGCACGAACGGTTTCTACCAACGGCGTAGCATCGGGACAGACCATTGCACGACCCACCGCTTCTGAAATGCAGGGGATAAGCGACTATCTTCGTACTACTTACGGCTACGAAACAGGTCCCTATCAGGGTTACTCATTCGAAAGCCCCGGCAAGAAATTTTTGGCGCGTATCGACTGGAACATCAGTAATAACCACCAAATCAACCTGCGATACAGTTACATGGACGGTAAGACACCCTACAATCCTTCCACTTCGTCGTCTTATAATCTCGGCGCAGGAGGGCGCCAGGGTATGAACGCCATCTGGTTTCGCAACAGCGGTTATTTTCAGGAAACGAATTTCAGCTCCCTGTCGGGCGAATTGAACTCCAGATTCATGGACAGCAAACTAAACAACACCCTGCGGTTTACCTATTCCTATCAGGACGAACCGCGAAGTACCGGCGGAAAGACTTTTCCATTTGTTGACATCATGAAAGACGGTACCGCTTTTACCTCATTCGGAACAGAACTTTTTTCGTACGGGAACTTGCGTCAGGTAAGTACTTACAATTTTACAGACGAGATAAAGTACAGGCTTGGCATCAACAATCTAACACTTGGGTTGAGTTACGAAATGAATCATACCAAAAACGGATTTCAACGTCAAGGCACAGGACATTATATCTTCGAATCGTGGGACGACTTCAGAAATGGCGTCAATCCGATATATTATACGATCACCTACTCTAATACGCCCGGTTATGCGCAAGCCTTTCCGAGTTTCAAGTTCAACCAGTTCGGTTTTTACCTGCAGGACGAAGTAAAAATCGGGAATAACCTTACGCTTACGGGCGGCATACGTTTCGACCTGCCAACCTATCCCGCCTATCCGGAAGCCTTACAGGAACATCCGATGATCTCGGAACTCAGTTTTAACGGAACAAGGTACAACACAGCTACGATGCCGAAAACACAACTGATGTTTTCGCCGCGTTTCGGATTTAATTACGATGTGATAGGCGACCGCAAAATAGTCATTCGCGGAGGTACGGGCATCTTCACCGGTCGTACGCCTTTCGTGTGGATTTGTTCGCAATCGGGCGATGCGGGGATGTTGCAGGGGGCATTGACATGGACAGGCAAAGACAATACACCCGGCCCGTTCAATCCCGACATTAACGCATACCTGCCTGCACAACAGGCAAAAGCCGGCACACAGATACCTACCGGCGGATTCACAATTATGGATCCCGATTTTAAATTTCCGCAAGCATGGAAATCGTCGCTTGCCGTTGATTTCAAATTGCCTCTGGGTTTCAATGCAAGCATCGAAGGCGTGTACAACAAGGACATCAATGCGGTGATGGTACGCAACATGGGACTCGTCGAACCGGTACGGGCGAACATATCCGGCTATCCCGACAACCGTATGATGTATCCCAACACGGCAGAAAGATTCATTCACCGCCTCGACGGCGCCGGACAGCCCTCGCCAACCGGCAGTAATGGAGCGCAGCCATTACTGTTCTACAACGTAAAAGACAACGGATATTACGCATCCCTTACCTTTAAACTTGAAAAACAAATATGGGAAGGTTTATCGGGAATGGTAGCCTACACGCGCTCATGGGCGCAGAGTTTGCACGACGGTGGCGGCGACCAGGCGCTATCGCTGTGGCGCGGATATGTTACCACGCATGGTTCCAATATGCCCGAACTCGGCCATTCGAGTTTCGTAATGCCCAATAATCTTATCGGATCTGTTTCTTACCGGTATAAGGGTTTTACAACTTCAATTTTTTACGGCGGAAGCGAAGACGGCAGGACTTCCTATACCTATACGAATAACATTGTACAGGATGGCAACTCGTTTAACGGTATTAACCTTCTCTATATACCCAAAAGCCCGGGCGAAATTAAATTTGTTGATCGGGTCGTTAATGGCGCGACTACACATACGGCTCAGGAACAAAGCGATGCTTTCTTTAAATATATCGAACAAGACCCCTACCTGAAAACCCGCAAAGGAAAATATGCGGAAAAGAACGCCTTAACCTATCCGTGGGCGCACCGTTTCGATGTGAAGTTCACACAGGATTTCAGCGTCAAGGCAGGAAATACGAATAACATGCTTCAAATCGGGCTTGACATAACCAACGCGGGTAACCTGCTCAATTCAAAATGGGGACACCACTGGGGGGCGTACCAGACACAACTGCTTCAGGTAACGAATCTTAATCAGGTAACAGCCACAGGCACAGTCGCCCCGGAATTTAATCTCAATCCTGTTTCCGGCACAAACAACCTGCCCGGCGAAACATTCCGCAAACTGGTAGGCGCCACATCAACCTACCGAATGCAATTCAGTATAAGATACTTTTTCAATTAAAAAGATTGTTTTTTAGTTCATACTTTTGTGTGATCCCCCGATTACCGACTCGCTCACCGGTTCAATCGGGGGATTTTTTTATGGGACTAAAAATCAAATCACAGGTTAAGTGTATTCGCCATTATAATCGAATTGAAAATCTTTTGAAATGACAAGTTAAATATTTCGCATCACCAAATTTATACAAAATGCAACATGATTGTTATATTTTCTTAATATCGCATTAACATACCCGGTCTATTTTTGCGCCGAAATTATCTAAAAAAAAGAATGTTTTATGAAAAAAAAACTGTTTTATCTCATGTTGGCATTAATCGGTTCATTAACCGGATGTGATTCAGACGAGCCGAACGAACAAAACTACACGGTACCTTCGTGGACGCTTTACAAGCGTGCATTACATTCGGGACAAAGCGTCCGGGACGCAAAAACGCTGCTGGTTTCAAGGGATTTTCCCTACAATATCAGCGCCGTCATCAACGGCGACCCATCGACGCAAATGGGCATTGCATGGTTCACCAATGCAGATGTGACCGGCGGCGTTGTGCAACTCGTGGAAGGTGAAGTCCGTAACGCTTCGGCTTTTTCAAAAGCAAGGGAAATTCAGGCAGTTTATACGGCGATAGATACGGTAAATTACATAAGTACGGGCGAAGGGAACGAAGAAATGGCTACCGCAAGCGGTTTTTCAAAAGGCGTGAAAC
>Ga0082212_10009680_pt1 | contig 12403 bp, 16 predicted proteins | sample TergutNt197P3_FD_71548 | JGI IMG/M metagenome (GOLD analysis project Ga0082212, IMG submission 71548) | Neocapritermes taracua P3 segment gut microbial communities from Petit-Saut dam, French Guiana - Nt197 P3 | ecosystem: Host-associated > Arthropoda: Insects > Digestive system > Gut ... | reverse complement strand
GTTTTACATAATATTTATATAAACACCGTACAAACCGCTGTATTTTCAAAAAGGTCGTACAATATTTCCAATCTTTCGCCGTTGAGTATAACGGACGGGATATTAGCCTCTTTGGCGATTATTGCCGCTTCAAGCTTAGCGAGCATACCCCCGCTGGACAATTCTGAACCTTTCCCCTTCGCCGCGTGAATCATCTCGTCCGTGATTTTTTCAACTACAGGAATCAGCTTGGCGTCCGGCTCGGACGGATTTTTATCAAATAAGCCGTCAACGTCCGTGAACATAATCAGCAAATCCGCTTCCGCGATTTTCGCAACCATCGCCGACAGCGTGTCGTTCTCGTCGAAATCCAAATGTTCCAACGAAATCGAGTCATTGGCGTTAATAATCGGAACAACGCCCATTTCAAGCAGTTTTTCAATGGTATTTCTCGCGTTCTGCCTGCGTTCCTTGTTGGAAACAACGTCCCGCGTCATCAAAATCTGCGCCACCACGCGGTTATATTTGGAAAATTCATTGTCATAAATATCCATCAGCACGCTTTGCCCGATAGCCGCGCACGCTTGCTTTGTAGGCGTGTCCGCAGGGCGTTCGGAAAGATTCAGCCTTGCCATACCCACGCTGATTGCGCCGCTGGTCACGAAAATGACTTCACGTCCGGAATTGCGTATGTCCGATATAATTTTAACAAGCCCTTCCACGCGCCTGATATTGAGATTACCTGTTTTATACGCTATATTCGATGTGCCCACTTTGATTACAACGCGCTTTTTTCCGCTGAGGTCAATCATTTGCTTCTCTCTCCGTTTTTATGCTGTTATAATCCTTAAACTTTAAAACTGCCACGCAGTTTTAAAGTTGATTGATTATAAATTACAGTATACCATATAATTTGCCGTTCTGCAATAGGTTTTGTAACTTATTTGTAACTCAAGGTTGTTTTTTTGAATTTTTATCTTCATTTTCATCCTCATCATCCTCAAATTCACCGCTTTCTTCGCTATTATGCTTATGATGATGTCCGTGTTTTCCGTGATGACCTTCTTCCTCTTCTTCTTCCTCGAAAAAGCAGACGCTTCTTAATATTTCCATTGAAAACATGGATTTACTCAGCTCTGAAAAGAAAACATTCAAAAAAATAAAATCCTTTTTAGAAAGCGTACAGTATAAATGATTTGCTACAGCGGCAATAAGCGCGTTTAACTGGCAAGGATTCATAAAAATCACCCCTGCTAAATTCTATGCAGAGGTAATTTTTATTAGCATTTTATAGTAAATTAACTTGAAAATTGCACCAATAAACAGGCATAAAAACCCATAAATCAAAGCTTTTCATGCCTGTTTATCGGGCATTTCCTAAGTTAATTAACTATATTACACTTCTAAGAAGCCGCTTTCATAAGCGAAAGCGGTTTCTTTGTTTTTTTATTCGGTTTTTTCTTCAATGTATTTGACAATGTCGCCTACGGTTTTAATGTTTTCCACCTGGTCGTCCGGTATTTCGGTATCGAACTCTTCCTCAAAGCTCATCACAAGGTCTACAATATCTAATGAGTCCGCGCCTAAATCGTCCTGGATATTAGAGGTAAGTGTAACCTTTTCCTCGTCAACGTCAAGCTGGTCGACAATAATTGACCTGACTTTTTCAAATATCATTTTTTAGTCCTCCGTATCGTTGTTGTTTTTATTATTATAAAGCATATTGCTTAAATAATCAATAGAATTTAATACAAAAAATAATTAAATTTTTGATGTATATTTAGTATATTTTTTATCATTCGGTAAACATACCAATTTTTCGGAACTTTTCGTACCTTTTGCGGAGCAGGGTTTCGCTGTCAACCGCACAAAGCCTTTTAACCGCTTCAAATAAGTATTCCGATATATTATCAGCCATTAACTGACAGTCGTTATGCGCGCCGCCTGCCGGTTCGGGAATAATTTTCTCAGCCACGCCGAAGCCTATCAAATCCTCCGCCGTGATTTTCATCAGCTCAGCGGCTTCTTTTTCGCGTGTCGGGTCTTTCCACAGGATTGAAGCAAAGCCGCGCGGTGAAATCACCGAATACAATGCGTTTTCAAGCACCGCAAGCTCATCGCAGACAGCGAGTGCCAGCGCGCCGCCGCTTCCGCCTTCACCCAAAATAATCGAAATAATCGGGGTTTTAAGCGTCATAAACTCCATTAAATTCCGCGCAATCGCTTCCCCTTGACCTCTTTCCTCTGCTTCAATCCCACAGAAAGCACCGGGCGTGTCCACAAGGCAAACGACAGGACGACCGAATTTTTCCGCTTGTTTTGCTAATCTGAGAGCTTTTCTGTAGCCTTCGGGGTGGGGCATAGCAAAGTTACTGCGTTTGTTTTCTTCTATATCGCGCCCTTTCACCTGTGCTAAAACCGTTACGGGCATGGAATAAAAGGTAGCGATTCCGCCCATAATTGCCGCGTCGTCGCCGTAATGCCGGTCGCCGTGCAGTTCTATGAACCGGTTAAAAATCAACGGGATATAATTATTCACGGTGGGGCGGTGTTTATTTCTGATGAGCGTGAGCCGCTCGGTGGCGGTTAATTTCATTATTTTGTCCTTTCAAATCAATTGTATATATTAATCCATATTTCCGTCATTTCACGAATCAAAGCAAAAAGGATGCCCCTCAATATCAAACATAACCGTCCAATCCTCGGAAAACTGAACCTCCGCTTTTTTCGCGCCGCAGAATATCCCGTATTCCACCCATTTTTTATGTTGTTCCGCCGGAACATAAAAATCCAAATGCAGCATCATCTGCTGTTCGCCTTCGGTTTCGGGCCACACCGGTGGAATATAATCCGAATTCCTTTGAAAACCTATATCAATACTGCCGGATTCATCACCGATAATGATAAAATCCTCTGTTTCAAACCCTTTCTTCCAGCCGAGCAGTTTTATATAAAAATCAGAAAGCTTTACAGGGTCTATGCAGTCAAGCACTATTTTATCAATTTTAATTTTTCCCGGTTTGTTCATTATTTATAATTCCTTTCAATTCAATTGCAGGGTCGCCCCTACTCCACAATTTTCACATAATTGTGCATTTTAAGCAGTCTTGACAGACACGAACGCATTTTTTTGCGTTCGCAGATGATGTCCACAAACCCGTTTTCCTGTAAAAACTCCGCGGACTGGAATTCGTCGGGCAATTTTTGTTTAATTGTATCCTGAATAACCCGCCGCCCCGCAAAACCGATTAAAACCTTGGGTTCTGCGATAATGATGTCGCCCAAAGACGCGAAAGAAGCGGTTACGCCGCCTGTGGTCGGGTCGGTCATTACAGTGATATACAGTTGCCCCGCTTCTGAGAATTTAGCGATTGCGCCGCTGGTTTTCGCCATTTGCATAAGGGAAATAATCCCCTCCTGCATACGCGCGCCGCCCGACGCCGTGAATAAAATCACCGGCATTTTACGCTCTGCGGCATATTCAAAAGCGCGGGTGATTTTCTCTCCCACAACACTGCCCATGCTTGCCATCATAAAATTGCTGTCCATAATGCCAATCACGGTTTTATAACCGCGAATGGTACATTCGCCCGTAATCACGGCTTCCCGCATGTCGCATGTTTTTTGGAGCTTTTGCAGTTTATCGGCATAATCGGGGTAGTTTATGGGGTTCTGAGATTGCATTTCCGCGTCAAATTCATTAAAGCTGTCTTTGTCGGCGGTCAGTTCAAGCCGCTCTTTCCAAGTCAAGCGTGCGTGATAATTACAGTTAGAGCAGACCTTTCTGTCTTTCTCAAAGTTTTCCATATAAGATGTAACCTGACAGCGCGGGCATTTGAAAAGCAGGTTGTCGGGGATTTTCACGCCGCCGGTATCAGATTTGTTGGAAGTTTCGATTTTAACGGCGGTTTCTGTTTTTTGAACAGCTTCTGCCTTGGGGGCGGCTTCCGCCTTGTCGTCATTAAAGCGGTCTTTTACTTTTTTAAACAGGTCTTCAAGTCCCATTTTCTATTTCCTCCTCCCCAAAAATCCAATATCATAATCGCCCTTAACAAAATCCTCGTCTTTCAGCAAATCAAGCTGAAACTCAATGTTAGAGGTAATCCCCTCTATCAGAAATTCCGACAGCGCGACTTTCATTTTCTGAATCGCTTCCGCCCTGTCCGCGCCGCGCACAATCACCTTTGCAATCATGCTGTCGTAAAAAGGCGGGATTTCGTACCCTTGGAACACTGCCGAATCCAACCTTACCCCGAACCCGCCCGGCACGTGCAGTCCCTCAATTTTCCCCGGGCACGGGCGGAAATCGTTCTTCGGGTCTTCCGCGTTAATCCGACATTCAATGGCGTGACCTTTCAGCACAACCTCTTCCTGCCTGATTGCTAAAACTTCGCCCGCCGCTGTTTTTATTTGCATTTTAATTAAATCAACGCCGGTCGCCATTTCCGTGACAGGGTGCTCCACCTGTATGCGGGTGTTCATTTCCATGAAGTAAAAATTGTTATTTTTGTCCACTAAAAACTCAATCGTTCCCGCGTTGGTATAATTGCAGGCTTTCGCACCTTTCACCGCCGCCGCGCCCATTTTCGCACGCAGTTCGTCGTTCAGCGCAACGCACGGCGTTTCCTCTAACAGCTTTTGATTACGCCGCTGACAGGAGCAGTCGCGCTCGCCGAGGTGGATTACATTCCCGTGTTCGTCCGCCATAAGCTGAATCTCAACGTGACGGGGGTTAATCAGCAGTTTTTCTATATAAATTTCATCATTACCGAAGCACGCTTTTGCCTCAGCTTTTGCGGCTTGAATCTGCGCTTTTAATTCATCTTTACTGTGAACGGGGCGGATTCCTCTGCCGCCGCCGCCCGCAGACGCTTTGATTAAAACAGGATAACCCATTGCTTCCGCGATTCTTTCGGCTTCTTCTTCGGTTGCAACTACACCGTCAGAGCCGGGTATAACAGGCACACCGGCTTTTTTCATGGTATTTTTAGCATTTGCTTTATCGCCCACCGCGTCAATGCTGTCGGCGGAGGGACCAATCCACTTAATCCCGCATTTATCGCAAAGCCGCACGAAAGCCGAGTTCTCCGACAAAAAGCCGTAACCCGGGTGAACGGCTTCTGCACCTGTAATTTGGCACGCGGAAATAATCGCCTTTTCGTTTAAGTAGCTGTCCTTAGACGGCGGCGAACCGATACAAACGGCTTCATCAGCCAATAAAGTATGCAGGGCTTTTTTATCCGCCGTGCTGTAAACCGCAACGGTTTTAACGCCCAGCTCGCGGCAGGCGCGGATAACGCGCACGGCGATTTCGCCGCGGTTGGCGATAAGGATTTTTTTGAACATTTTAAGTTTTCCTTTTAATTTAAGTCAAGCGGTATAATGTATATAGTGTCATCACGGTATGCAAAATATAAAGACTGTAATAATAATTTACTATTATCCCAAAATTCTATACTTGCTAAATTATCAAAATAATATGTTTTTTCTATTGTACCGTTTAAGATATTCACTACCTCGACCGTCACGCTGTAATATTCAATCCGCGAATCCCTGTAGTAATATACAATATATTTTTTATCGGGCGATATTGAAAAGTTTTCTATATACTTTAACGCATAACCCGTTTCTTCGTCAACACCAAAAAACTGCTCAAAATTAAATATTTTTTCAATTTCTAAAGTGTCAGTATTCAACGTGTAGATACTATCTGTCGAACTTCCGTATTCCTGATGCTGTAAATATATATAGTTCCCGCTCATTCCTCTAAAAAATAATTGACTCGTGTCGGGTAAATGAGCGTATTCTCCGGTTGAAAAATTATAAATTCCGATTCCCCATGTCCATTCCCAACCGCCCATTGTATACAAGAACCTGTTTTCGTCAATTTGAGTTATAAAATAGTAATAAACCTTGCTTATGTCATCGGTTTGTCTTAATTCTTCCGGAACAGGCGGGAGCAACTCGGCTAATTCGCCGTCTTTATCTTCATATATACCGCCGTCTATGTGCCTTAAATAACGTCCGCACGCTTCTGTTAAATCCGTTTCTTCGTTTCCCGTTTCTTCCCAGTCAGCATCATATACAACGCAAAGTTCTTCTGTATCAAATAATCTGTACCTAATACTGTCGTTTTGTAAATATAAAAACTTAATATACCCGTCGTCTGTCGGAATTACTGCACGAAAATCTTTATATGCTTTTTTTATGTTTATTTCTACCATACCGTCTTCTGAAACATTAATATACTTCATCGGGTCGGGTACAGTTTCTTCTTCGTGTGTTATTTCTTCCACAACAACTTCCGGTTCTTCTGTTTCAGGTTCTTCTTCAATAATTTCAGGTTCATCTTCGGTTTCGTTTGTTTCTTCCGAAATTTGTTCTTCTTCTTCAAAATCATCAGACGACATGGGTTTTTCCGCGCAAGCGGAAAGCAATACCACTGTCATTAATAATAATGCAAAAATACGTAATTTAAAGCCTTTCATAAGTAAACTCCTTTTTTTATTTTATAACAAATGAAATCTCCGCGCTGACCGCTTTTTCTCCGTTCACGGTAGCAATACCCTTACCTATTCCCACAGGACCTTTCACCTTGATTATTTCCACCTCAAGCCGTAATTCGTCGCCCGGGATAACCTGCCTGCGGAACTTCGCTTCCTTTACGCCCCCGAAGAAGCCGATTTTCCCCTTGTTTTCAGGAAGCGAAAGCATGGCGCACGCGCCCGCTTGTGCCAGCATTTCAAGCATAAGTACACCGGGGACAACAGGATAATTCGGGAAATGCCCCTTAAACCAGAAGTCGTCTTCTTTGATATGTTTAATCGCAACCACGCGCTTTCCCTCTTCCATTTCGATAATTTCGTCAATCAGAAGAAAGGGTTCGCGGTGAGGTATAATTTCTTTTATTTGTTCTTGATTTAACTGCATAGTTTACCGCCTTTATTTTTATAAAATATATTAAGGGACGTTGAGGACGCCGTCACCTACGTAATTTTTATCATTTTTTGGTCATATTCAACAGCTTCGCCGTCTTTTACGTAAATTTCCGCTACCGTTCCGTTGTATTCGCTGATGATTTCATTCATCAGCTTCATGCTTTCAACGATGCAAACAACTTTCCCTTTTTCAATTCTATCGCCGACCTTGATAAAAGGCGGTTTGTCCGCGGCGGGTGCGGCGTAAAACGTTCCTACAATCGGAGATTTTATGAAACTTCCGGTTTCCGCTGAACCGGAAACCGATGTTATCGGAGAAGAAGCCGGAATAACGGGAACAGGTGCGGCAAAATTCACCGGTACAGCTTGTTTTGCCTCAATACAAAACTCAATACTATCAGCTTTTACGCTAATCTTGCTTAAATTCTTCTCATTTAAAATATCCGCTATTTCATTTACGGTTTTAATGATGTCCATTTTTTTATCCTTTCTTTCTCAGAATACTTTTTAAAACACAGCGAAACATTATGCCCGCCGAAACCCAGCGAATTCGATAATGCCGCGTTAATTTCTCTGTTAATCCCGCCGTTTACGATATAATCAAGGTCGCAGTCTGGGTCGGGGATTTTATACCCTGAAGTCTGATGAATAAAGCCGTTCTGCATTTGCAAAACCACAGCGATTGCTTCAACCGCACCCGCCGCGCCGAGCAAATGTCCGGTCATGGATTTCGTGGAGTTTATTGCAAGTTTCTTTGCGTGCTCCCCGAAAACATGTTTAATTGCTGTTGTTTCCGTGCGGTCATTCGGCGGGGTTGAAGTTCCGTGCGCGTTGATATAATTCACATCATCCGGTTTAATACCGGCTTCAAGAACGGCAAGCTCCATCGCCTTAGCACCGCCCGAGCCGTCCGGAGCGGGAAGCGTTTCGTGGAAAGCATCGCAGGTTGAACCGTAACCGGCAAGCTCTGCGTATATTGCTGCGCCCCTTGCCTTTGCGTGCTCGTATTCTTCCAAAATCAGCGCACCCGCGCCCTCACCGAGAACAAAGCCGTTTCTCTCCTTATCAAAGGGAATTGACGCCCTGTCTGTGTCTTTTGAAACCGTCATGGCAGTCATGTTGTTGAAAGCCGCGTAGGAAAACCCCAAAATACAACCCTCAACACCCCCCGCAACCGCCATATCCAAGTATCCGTGTTTAATGGAACGGAACGCTTCGCCGAGCGCGTGCGCCGAGCTTGAACACGCCGAAACAGGGCAGAAGTTAGAGCCTTTAAATCCGGTTTTGATTGCGATTACACCCGGCGCCATGTTGCCTATCATCTTCGGAATCGTAAAAACGGATACGCGCTTATAACCCTTATTGTGATAAGTGCAAATCTGCTCTTCGGTGGTTTCGATTCCGCCGATTCCGGATGCCATTATCACGCCGCACCGGTACGGGTCTAAGTCCTTGAACTCACTTCCCGCGTCCTCAAGGGCTTTCTTCGCCGCATAAACCGCGTACTGCGTAATTCGGTCGGTTCGCCGGATTTCCTTTTTATCAATATATTCCTCCGCGGGGAAATCCTTTACCCGCGCAGAAACAAATTTCTCGTCCGACTGCTCGGGAAACCACTCTTCAAGCGTAAAGCCGTGTTTTCCGGCTTTTAAATTACCCCAAAAGGTCTGAATATCGTTTCCAATCGGACTGAGTACGCCAAGCCCTGTAATTACAACTCTTTTCAATATTTATCAACCCTTTCTGTTAGTTATATAAATTCAGCCATAAGGCAGGGCGAACACCGCCGAAATAGTCAGTTTCGCTTACGTTGCCTTCTAAAACATTATTACCTTGAATCCCAACACAACCGCTCGGATTCCCCTTGATGTAAACGGCTTTTACACTAATACGCCCCGGCGTCCTGAGCCAATACGAATTTGCACTGCCGTTAAAGGTTGTGCCCCGTTTACCGTTATTTTCATCTTTGCTTTCAAACCAATATTTATGCTTAGGGTTTCGGTTATACAGTTTCGCGCTGCTGTCACCGAAATACTTGCACACGGCTTCCTCAAGGCTCAATAAAAATATGTAATCCTGCGTGTTTTCGCCGCCTTTTGTGCCATACCATTGGTTATCGGGATTTTTATTAATCACCGGAACGATTCGTGATTTTTCATCTTCGGTAAATCGGTTATAAAATGCGCTGTTCAGGTATTTCCGGAGCGCACAGTCAGCCCATGTTATATCAGTATAGCGGTCATGGTATGAACGTGTTTCGATTATGGTATCTGTTATAATTAAAGCTATGTTATTTTGTATATCAAGCACGCGCCAATTGTATTCGCCAAATACTATTTTATCCCCTGCTTGCATATTTTCCTCCTGTATTAATTATCTATATCGTTACATCGACAAACCCCCGCTGATTTCTATAATCTGCCCCGTTACATACGCACTGTCATCGCCCGCCAAAAATGACACCACCCCTGCCACTTCCTCTACCGTTCCGTAGCGTTTCATGGCAATTAAATTCAAAATTGCCTGCTTTTGTTCTTCGGTAAGCGCATCGGTCATGGGGGTTTGAATAAACCCCGGCGCAACCGCATTTACGGTAATTCCCCGCGAACCGAATTCCTTTGCCGCGCTTTTGGTCATGCCTATGACGGCGGCTTTAGACGCGCTGTAGTTGAACTGCCCTGCGTTGCCGTGAAGCCCCGCAACCGACGATACATTTATAACCTTACCGCTTCTTTGCTTCATCATAACAGCACAACAGTGTTTCATCATATTAAAAATGCTTTTTTGATTTACTGCGATTACAAGGTCATAATTCTCCTCGCTCATGCGCGCTAAAAGCCCGTCCCGCGTAATCCCCGCGTTATTGACCAACACATCAATCGTCCCGAAACGCGCTTTGATTTTTTTAACAATTTCTTCGCACTCGTCATGCTTTGAAACATCGCAGGGGAAAATGTCGGCTTCAACGCCCTTTTCCCTGCACGCTTTTGCGGTTTCTTCAAGAGCGTCAGCGTTTAAATCGTTCAGCGCGACATTGAAGCCGTCTTCCGCAAGCCTAAGCGCGATTTTCGCGCCGATTCCTCTGCCCGCGCCTGTGATTACTGCATTTTTTCTACTGCTCATTATAATTTACTGTCTCCTTTTTGATTAATACTAATATCCGATGAAAATGTTGATAAGATTTGCGAGGATATTTTTCGGTAGGCAAGGCAAATTTTTTCGTTAATGCTGGCGCAGTGCGCAGTGCATATGCGGAAAAATTTAACGAAGCATGACGGAAAATAAACCGCAAAGATGTCAATATTTTTATTGGATGTTAGTATAATTTTCTGTAGTGAACAAGCGCGTATAAATTGGCAACCGCAACAGTGATTCCGAAAACCCCGAAAAGCCATACTTTTAAATAAATTTGACTGTACTGAAAGTAAAACGCGGTGACAATCAATTGAATATAGGAACAAACAAGCAACCCGCGTAAAAAATAAAACCTTTTAATAATGCAAAAAAGTGAAAATACAACGATTTCCGCGCAAACAGCCAAAAAAGCACTCGATATACCGGTGCGGATTAAAACCGGACTTTCATTTTTAATCTGAAAAAATAAAACAGCCGCCCAAATCACCTGCGGTAAAAAAGAAAAATCAATCACCAGAGTGCAAATAAGCTTTTTCTTTTTTTCTAACTCAGATAATGCCAAATTATTATACTCCCTTTAAACATTTCTCCGCTTGCTTGAACATTTCTTCAAGAATTTCTCCGGCGGGCATAATTTTATTGACCATTCCCGCAATCGCGCCGCAAAGGAAGCTGCCTTCCTCTATATTCCCGTCTACGGCGGCTTTGCGTAGCCCGCCTACGGTCATGTTCTCGAATTCTTCCGGCGAAATCCCGTCCTTTTCCGCCTGAACCAAACCGCGCGAAAACTTGGTTTTCACCCCTCTGCAAGGGTGTCCTGTGAATCTGCCTGTTACAATTGTGTCCGTATCCTTTGCTTTTAAAACAAGTTCTTTATAATTCGCGTGAATTTGACATTCTTCGGCGGCAAGAAACATTGTGCCGACCTGTACGCCCTCTGCGCCGAGCATCAAACTTGCCGCTATTCCGCGCCCGTCCGCAATCCCGCCTGCCGCAATCACCGGAATCGAAACCGCGTCCGCCACCTGCGGCACAAGGCACATGGTTGTGTTTTCGCCGATATGACCGCCGCTTTCCATGCCCTCCGCGATGACCGCGTCCGCGCCCGAACGCTCCATGCGCTTAGCAAGCGCAACGCTCGGAACAACCGGAATAACTTTAATTCCGGCGGCTTTCCACTGCTCCATGAACTTCCCCGGATTCCCCGCGCCCGTAGTTACGAACGCAACCTTTTCTTCAATGACTACTTTTGCCAATTCCTCCGCGTTCGGGGACATGAGCATGATGTTCAAGCCAAAGGGCTTGTCTGTTAAGGCACGTGCTTTTTTGATTTCTTCACGGATAACCTCAGCGGGGGCGTTTCCGCCCGCGATGATACCCGCGCCGCCCGCGTTTGATACGGCGGCGGCAAGCTTATGCTCGGCGACCCACGCCATGCCGCCTTGTAAGAGGGGGTATCTAATGTTTAATAATTCTGTTAGTTTAGTTTTCATTTTCATGCTTTCCTATTCTTAATTTTATCGGCGTTTTTATTTCCTTAATTAAATTTCCTGTGTTTTTTATTGTTTCAGGTATAGTTTTTATTATTTTATCCGGGGTGGTTTCTATTCCGTTCATTTTTTGTTCGTGGTACATCTGCGCTTTTTCTCTTTTAAAAAGCGTTCTTATGGTAGGTCTATGTCTGTTCATTTTAAATTCATGCTTCATACGGGCTTTTTCTAATTTAAGATTTGCCTTTATTGTAGGTTTATGTAATTTTATTTTGAGTTCATGCTCCATTTGCTCTTTTTCTTTTTTACGGCGTTCCTCTATTTGGTGCATTTTCCAAACAAAATACCAAATTACCAAGGTTACACCTAAAAATATTAAAATACCTACCCATTCTGGCATTTTATTTCCTCCTGTTAAAATATAAATTTCGCCTTTTATCATATCTCATTCCGCATTAAATCCTCATACGTTTCGCGTTTTATCACGATTCTGCTTTCGCCGTCTTTTATCATCACCATCGCGGGTTTTAATAAACGGTTATAATTCGAAGCCATCGAATGATTATAAGCCCCCGTGACTAAAAACGCAAGAATATCGCCGCGTTTTAAATCCGGCAGATTCACGTTATCCTGTAAAAAATCCCCGCTTTCGCAGCACCTGCCGACAACCGCCGCCGTGATTTCGCATTTATCATTCGCGCGGTTCGCCGCGACAACAGTATACGGCGATTCATAAAGCGCATATCTCGGATTATCCGCCATGCTCCCGTCAACGGAAATATAATTTTTAACCCCCGTGATTTTTTTATTCGTGCCAACCGTATATAAAGTCACGCCCGCATTTGCCACAATCGAACGCCC
>Ga0082212_10009679_pt1 | contig 12404 bp, 6 predicted proteins | sample TergutNt197P3_FD_71548 | JGI IMG/M metagenome (GOLD analysis project Ga0082212, IMG submission 71548) | Neocapritermes taracua P3 segment gut microbial communities from Petit-Saut dam, French Guiana - Nt197 P3 | ecosystem: Host-associated > Arthropoda: Insects > Digestive system > Gut ... | reverse complement strand
TGCGTCTATCCTTGGCATCCATAGATGAATTCTACTCTTTTTCGCCAGTTGACGAAAGACCAATTGGAGAATAAAATGTAGAAATGCCGTGAACGGCTACCGATTATCTTACTTCCCCACCTATGAACAGACGCAATACCATCTCCCTTTTGCTCCTCATCGGCTTGGCAACAGGAATACACTGTTTCGCTGACGAAGAACCGTTGAGTCAACAAATTCAACGCTGGGTACAGCAACTCGGCGATGAAAGTTTTCTCGTGCGGCAACGTGCCGAATCGCTCCTGATCCGTACCGGTATTCAAGCCTATCCCGAATTGCAACGTGCAAAACAAAATCCCGACATGGAAATCGTTCGACGTGCCGAGTACGTTTTGAGTCAAATCGAACAAGCCTTTCTCGATATGGAAAATCGAGAAGCCGCCGCTTGGATACACACCTACATGCTCGACCCCAATCCTGCCGCCAAAGCCCGAACCATCTGGTATTTTGCCGATGCACGCCCAACTTCCGATCTTGCAAGAGGAGAAGGACTGCAAACGCTCTGCCGACTCGTCCGGTTTGAAGAAGACAGTGCCCTTCGGCTTGAAGCCGCAAAAACGTTGATCGCCTCCCCGCCTCTTTCTCCAGCGGCTCAGCAAAAATGGTACCAGTATATTCGAGATAACATTCACAGCATCGGTGACAATGAATTGCTCCAATGCGTTGCCAATTACGCAAAACTATGGTGCGATTTAGACGAATCCGACGAAAAGACAACAGCGGCATTCCAAGAACGTGTACGTCAAGTCGGCACAGAAACGCTCCGACTGCTGGAAAGACCGGAAAACCGCATCCAAGTCGGCAGCAAAATTGACATTATGCTTCATTACGCCGTTGCGGAATTGCAAGATGCGGCAGGATTACTCGAAGATCGGGACAAAACCGCTGCGCTGGCACTCGCCATTGAATCCGAACCAATACAAACGCTTGAACAAGTCATGCAAATCGACCATGACGATGATCTGTCAATGATTGAACATTACCGTACAGGACGGTATTTGAATTATCGATACCGCATTCATTGGGCAATCGCTCATTTTCAGAAGGTCATCGAGACCGAAGAGACACCGCTCCGTATTCAGGCAAGTCGAGAGGCTGCCAAATCGGCAATCTTTCTAGAAGATTATCCAACGACCATCGCTTTTATTGACAAACATATCGAGATACTCAAAGATTCGGGACACCTGCGGAATGATACGGAGTCACTCATTTTTCAGGCACAACGATTGCGGGATTGTTGTGTGGCGGAGCAAGCCGTCGCCGAAAAAAACTGGGAGGCGGCGCGGGAAGCGATTATGCGGGCTTGGACTACCGAACCACCCAATAATCATGACTCATTGGGAGACGGCGAGGATGTCGCTCTGTCGATTGCCGCACACCAACTCTGCAAGCAATTTTCCGGTATTGACAACGAATTCAAGGAAAAAATGAAATCCGAACTCGGAAAAACGTGGGGAAACATTATGTCGGGTTACGATGGTTCCGCATCTGAGCTCCGCACGCTAAAAGTGCTTAACGCTTGCAATGCCGGTGCGTGGTTGCTTGCAAATACGGACGGAGATTATCCCTCTGCTCTGATATTGATCGAAGCGGCAATGAAAATTGAACCGGATGATCTCTCGATTCAGGATACATTGGCACACGTCTATTTTCTTGGCGGGAGAGTGGAGGATGCGATTCGTGTTCAAGCACAGGTTGTCCGTTTGGCACCTGAATCAATTCTCTTTCTGCGTGCTCTCGAACGATTCAAACGTGGCAAATCCGGGGAATGAGGACTGACGATTTGGCTTGTGCCGAGACTCGCTACAAACGGTTTATAACGTCTGTACTGAAATACAATTTGAAATACCGTTTGGTATAGAGCCGGATGAATCGGTTTATAAGTACGTCAATAAACCATTCGACTTGTTTCGGCAAACGGTCATTTTCTATTTTACGGCTCTTTGTTTCTTTTCCCTCTATTTTCGGCTATAATCTACATCTGGATTTTGCATAGTACGCCCGTTTTACGATATGTCCGAACCTTATCTTTCCGAAGAACAGCAGGTCGAATTGTTTCACGCCGTCGGTCGCCGATTGGCTTCGATTGTTACCGGTACACACGGAAACCGACTTGCCGAACAAATTGTCGATATTGCGGATATTCCCCTACTCGGTGCGTTCGTCAGTCTCAAAAAAGAAGGAGAACTGCGCAGTTGCATGGGAATGATGTCCGATCAAATTCCTCTTGCCGCCGCCGTTGAACAAGCAACGCTTCATGCCGCCACGGATGATCCTCGATTTCCGCCGATCAACGCCGCCGAACTCTTCGAACTCGATATGGAAATCTGGCTCCTCTGGGGAATGAAAAGAGTTTCCCAACGTGGTACGGATCGCCTCAACGCCGTTGAAATCGGACGGCACGGCGTTCAAATCGCACGCGGCGGTAATCGAGGACTCCTCCTGCCCGGCGTGGCACTGGACTACGATATGGATGCGCAAACATTTTGGGAAGCCGTCTGCCGAAAGGCGGGACTGCCAACCGATGCTTGGCTCGATGATCGGTCGTTGCTCCATACATTTGAAGGAGTTGCCATCCGCGGTCCCGTTTCCGCAACGGAAAACATCGACAAAAAAACGGCAGACGAAATGAACTTTGCCGCCAAGTTTAATCGGCAATCGACCGATTCGCCGGTGCTGACTCCCGATGATCTTGCGCAGATCCAACGGGTTTGTGCCGATACGTTCCAAGCAATGGCGGACGGCATTTCGCCTCCCGGCTATTTTCCCGGCTTGTTCGATGCCATTGTCTCCGGCGTGGCTCTCTCTTTCAGTTTGCAGGATCGTCCCGTGTTGCTCTGTTCCAAACTATCGATTCGTCCCGATGTTCCCTTTCAGTCGGCACTCATCGAATTATTGCAAACACTGGGGGAGCAGGTGATTAAATTTGGAGCGACGGTCAACGAAGTGATGCATGCCAAAATTGATGTTACCGTCTTTTGGGACCCGGTCATTCACGGCAACGTTAATCGGCACGATGTCCGATTGGTTGATCCCGCCTATCGGAGTACGATGGTGTCGAGTCCACAGGGTTGGGTCGTGCAATTCAATCCGGTGCAAACTGTTATAGAAACCATTAACGACTCGGTCGATTATCTTTCGTTGGACGATCTTGATTTAGCGGATGTGATTTCGTTTGAGACGGCTTCCACTTCGTTGGATGTGTTGTTATCGTCGGTTTCCAAGCCGAATCGTGGAGCGGAAGTACGTCCCTCGGCGATTGCCGGTGCGTTTTATCCGGCAGATGTCAAGAAGATGGACGAGGAATTGGATCGCATGTTCGCCGACGAGTCGTAACTTAATCGAATCTGCGAACCCGCAGAACGACATTCATTTTCGATGTAGATGTACCTTCGTATCAATTAGTTTATGTGTCGCCGCCGATGTGTAACCTGATGCATTGGAACACCGCTTTGAAGACAAGGGACTTTGGGTGTACCATCCTTTCCTTTATCCCTTTTGTTGTGTACACTTAACACATGTGTTTTCAACCACTTAATTCTTGTTCCCATGATAGTCCCCCTGCATGAATTGGAGCCGAATCAAGAAGCCGATGTATTCGCTCTGCTTGTCGAAAAAGAATCGGCAAAAACGAAAGAAGGTAAACCGTATCTGTGGGTAACTTTCTGCGATGCCAAACGGAGAGTCAAGTTTCCGGTCTGGTCAGACACGTTCCTCTACAAAGAAATAAAAGCACTCAAGCCGGGTACGTACTGCAAACTGCGTGCGACCTATCGGATTGTCCATAATCATGGACCGCAGTTGGAAATTCACAAAATACGTGAGATCAACAAAGCAGATATGCGCGACGGCTTTGATATGACACAGATACGTCCTGCTTCGCCGCTCCTTGCCGATACGATGCTCACTGATCTCCATAGTTTGGCAGAGGAACAACTCGGCAAAGGAAAATTGCTCAACATGGTAACAAAAATTCTCAAAGACCATCGCCGGACGCTGGAAACCGCCGTGGCTTCGCGGAAACACCATCACAATTATATCGGCGGATTGTTGGAACACACTCTTTCCGTGGCGAAAATTGCGGTTGCTCTTGTCGATCATTACCACGGAATGTATCCTGACCGAAAACAAGATATTTCCCGACCATTGGCGGTTGCCGGAGCGATTCTGCACGACATCGGCAAGGTTCGGGAATACGATCAGCCGCAACTCGGCTTGCTTCAACATTCGGTCGAGGGGGATTTGATCGGTCATGCGATTCTCGGTCGGGACATTGTTCGAGAGGCGGCACTGGAATTTGAATTGGAACCGGCGGAGCAGATTCATTTGGAGCATATTCTCGTTTCGCATCAACGGTTTCCTGATTGGGGAGCCGCCAAACCCCCGATGTCGTTGGAAGCAATGATCGTACATCATGCCGATTCATGCGACGCACTGCTCGGTTGTTTTTGGAATACTTTTTCGCAAGACCTGACGGAACAGGGGATGACCAGCAAGAAAAACGTTATCGGCTATCCGTTGCTAAAACCAGCGGAAAGGCAATCGTAAATTCCTATTAAGAACGCCGCTCGCATCTTGCAAACAGAAACGTTTCGGATACAATGCCGATCAGCATCTATGAAAAATCCAATCGACTGGCAACGATTCGCCGAAATTGTCCATTCGGCATCAAAAATCATACTAACGATTCACCATCGTCCCGACGGTGACTGCATCGGCAGTGCCGTTGCCATGCGGCACATACTGCTCCAACTTGGAAAAGATGTCCGAATCATCACTCCGCATAAAACGCCGCCGACGCTCGCTTTTCTCGATCCGAATAAATATTGTACGGCACTCGAAGACATGACCGGCGAAGATATCCGATGGATACGGTCGGCAGACCTTTTTTTCGTTCTCGACACGAGTTCCTGGGCGCAACTCGGCGATATGGCAACATTTTTCAGAGAAAGTTTGGCGAAAAAAATCGTTCTCGATCATCACGTCAAGGGAAACGACATTGGAGCAGAACGATTTATCGATTCCAATGCCGAAGCAACGGGTGCTCTTGTCGTGCAAGCCGCCGATGCTCTCGGTATACCGCTGACCGCAGAAATGGCTCAATCGACGTTCGTGGCTCTTGCCACCGACACCGGCTGGTTCCGATTTTCAAGCGTTACGCCGGAAACGTTTCGTACAGTAGCAAAATTGGCAGAATCGGGTGCGCAGCCCGATGCGATGTATAGGGAAATATACGAACAGGAATCACTCGGTCGGATTCGCTTGATCGGTCGGACACTTTCAAAAACGGAGACCTATTCGGAAGGTCAATTTTTGTTGACGTGGATTCGACTCGAAGATTTTGAAGCGGCGGGAGCACGTTCTTCCGATTCGGAGGACATCATCAATATGCTTTTGCAGGTTAGAGGTTCGAGGATGGCGGCACTTATTTCGGAGTTAAAGGACAAGACGTTCAAGATTAGTTTTCGTAGCCGATGTGCGGTCGATTGCAGTGTATTGGCGGCGCAGTTCGGCGGCGGCGGACACAAAAAAGCTGCCGGTGCATCGTTATCCTTTCCCTTTGAGCAAACGAAACAAACGGTCATCGAAGCCGTGATGAAAGCGTTAAAAGAAATTTGTTGACAACTGGGAAACGTTGCCGTTACTCGACGTTTTGCACCATTTCCCGAATCCGTTCGATGACGGTTTTGATTTCAACAACGTGTTTCGTGATGTCCGCATCGTTCGCCTTCGAGCCGATGGTATTCACTTCGCGGAACAATTCCTGCGTGAGAAAGTCGAGTTTGCGTCCGCAACTCTCTTTCGATTGCATCGCCAACGTAAACTGTTCCAAATGCGATTGAAAACGCACCAACTCTTCGGACACGTCGCAACGATCCGCATAGACCGCCAATTCCCGAACGAAATCGGCATCGCCCAGCGAAAGTGAGAGTCCCTGCTCCTCCATTGCTTTTTCGATTCGTTCTTTGAGTTTCTGCCGATAAGCCGGTGCGGTGCGGGGTGCCAACTCTGCAATGCTACCGATCAACTGGCGGAGCGATTCGACGTTTGCTGTCAAATCTTTTGCCATTGATTCTCCTTCGGTTTTCCGCATCGTTTGCAAGGCATCTAGTGCTTCTCGGAGAGTTTTTTCGAGGAGCGACCAAATTTTTTCGTATTCGGCTTCGTTGTTTTCGTGTTCCGTGATAACAACGCCGGGCAATGTAGCGAGTTGCTCCATCCGAAGCGTTTCCTGAGCAAAATTACCAGTTAGACCGAGTTTATTTTGTACTTCCGATAACTGTTTCACATACGTTTCTAACAATGCCGTATTGATTCGATAGCCGGCATCTTCCCGTGTACCGCAGACCCGAACGTGGACATTGATCGTACCGCGTTCGATGATGCTCCGAATCAGCGGTTCGATGCGCTGTTCCAGCGCACCGTACCCGTCGGACAATTTGAGCGATAACTTGAAATATCGGTTATTGACCGCCTTGAGTTCGACGGAGACCGATGCGTCTCCCTCTTTACAAACGGCGGAACCGAAGCCGGTCATACTGTACAACATAATGTACCATTCTGACACACGCTCGTCGAAAGTCAATGGTAGGATTCCAAAACGAGGATTATTTATTACACGTATAACATGTATTCGGAATGATCCGAGTTTGCGACTCCGCATAATACGCCGAAGCATTTCGCGGAGGATAAGGCACCGGCGCAGAACCTGCCGCCCGATACGAACTGACCGTACCCGGCTTTGCCGTATATTGCGCCCCCTGAATGGGAATTCGCCCATTCAGCCGATACGTGCCAGTCGCTTGATTCGGAAAGACCGTCCGGGTAAAGGTCGCACTCTGTACGCCGTAGTAAACTTTGTAATCTTGAATGTGCGCAACGGAATTAATGACCGCCCCCTGCCGTTGGTAAGGTGCGTAACTGCTTGCCGTCGATGTGATGTTATTGATAGCCATCGCTCTGTACATCGGAAGATTTTCGGGCGATCAATCTTGCTTTTGGAAAAGTTCCTATCGTAACATTTTTGCGTATGCCGCCGCTCTTGCGCCCCACTTTGCACGACCGGTATATTCGGCAAAGCGTGCGTTCTTTAGGAAAAACCATAGTTTCTGGGAAAAAAATGACGAAAGCCCTAGCGTAGCAATAGATACGACCATTCCCCTGTTCGACGATGACTTTGAAAAAGAAAGCAAGAGAAGCAATGACAGTGTTCACGCCGCGTAGTCCGATGGAGCGACGAACCGAAGGGATGCAGAATCAAACAGAGCCGCAATCGTTAGATTGCGCAAACGAATACGCCCAAGGTAGGCAATCGACCGCCCAAGGTAGGCAATCGACCGCCGGGCGATTGCGTCGGCGACAGCCGACTGGAACGGAAAAGTTCGAGTGCGGAGTACCGCACGTTGCCGCCCGGCGGTCGGCAACCTACCTCGCAATACTATGCGCCGTTGCACTCACGCTCACGCAAGCAAACGTCTGGGCGGACAACGTCTACGTTGACTACAGAATGACTCAAAGTACGTCTGCTACTAATGAACGCTTGACCGGCAGTCCTCAGTATTACATATATGACTATGTTTGGGGTGGTGGTTCTTCAACCGGACTCAATACTTACGGATACCGGTTTAACGATAACAGTAGCGCATATTCTCTACAGACAGCCTTCAATCAGGCAGCACTTGGTACTCAGCACACTATCACTATAGGAGATGCGTCTTTGTCGCATTCGAGATCATCCGGCACTACCCAGACTGGTGTTCAAGCAAACAATAACTACTTGATTTCCCGTAACTATACTGACTGGGAACTCGTAACGAATTCACACACATACGAGGATACGCTTAACGTCAATTACGCGACCAGTGTAACATTGTACAACGATGGAACTACCGGCAGTAACGCTTTTACCATCACCACGCTCAACAAGGCAGGTTCCGGTACGTTTACACTTAGCGGTGATGTTGGGACGACTTATACTAGTTATACTTTTACCGGGTCTGGCGGAACGCTTACCGTTAATAACGACATGGTATTTCAAGCGACGACCAAAGCCACCGTCAATGGTGGATTTACAGCGAACGTCGTCGGAACTTGGAACACTACCCCGCTTTTGACCGCTAATGGTACTTTTTACAAGACCGGTAGCGGTACGCTACAGGTAACGTCTGGTTCTGGGATTACCGACATCGTTACCGGAACACAGGTTGCCCATCAGCAAGCCGGAACTTGGCAATCTACCACTCTGAATGTCGGCGGAAGAGCAACGTCGGACACGGTCGCAGCGGGAATCTTAAGCATCGAAGGCGGTACAATGCAGGCTGTAACCTCAAACGTAGGAAGTTATCGTGAAGGTACCGTCAATCAGTCCGGCGGTACTTGGTCAGGTACAAATACTTACGTCGGTAGCGGCGCACGCGGACAGGTTTTTCAATCCGGCGGAACGCATAATGATGTCAACGCACAAGTTGGATATACCAGCATCGGCGAGTACACCCTGTCGGGCGGAACTTGGACTACCAATAATACCGGTGCAAACAAAGCGTCCATCGGCGTTGGTAGCACAGGAACCGTAACGGTTCTCAATAGCGGTTCCGAATGGACTACCACCGAAGAGTTAACCGTTGGAGAATCCGGGAAAGGTACACTCAATATTCATACGAACGGTCGCGTCGAAGTTGGTACCGAGACCGTCGTCGGTCAGAACGGTGGTTCTCACGGAACGGTCAACATTTACGACCAGGGAACGATGCTTTCCCGCGAGGATTTCACAATCGGTCAAAAAGACGGTGCAGTCGGTTTTGTCGATGTGTATCGCAGTGGAACACTGACCGTTGGCGGCAGTGCGGAATTGGCACACGCAAACTTAATTGTTGCCGAAAAAGCCGGTTCAAAAGGACGACTCGATGTTCATGACACCTATCCCGGTGCCGCTGGTTCCGCCAAAGTAAATGTCTTCGGCGACTGGATCGTCGGAGAATACGGAGATGGAATTGCCAACGTCTATAACGGCGGTTTCGTCGACGTTGCCGACCAAATGATCGTCAGTCACCAAGGCGGCTCCACGGGCGAAGTTTATATCTATAACGGCGGTCGAGTGGACGTGAACACCTGTATAGATGTTCCCGGTCACCAAGCCGCTCACTTTGATATGGCAATGGTCATCGGATATGAAGCCGACTCGAAAGGTTATGTCGAAGTCGATAACGGTACTCTCAATGTTCACGGTAACTTGTGGGTCGGATATGAAACAAATTCTCACGGTACACTCGTCGTTACCAATAATGGTCAAGTCAATGTTGACGGGAGCGTTTATGTTGCCGAAAAAGACGGTTCGTATGGAAACGTCTATGTCGATAAGGGAGGGAAAATCAACGCAGCAGGCGACAAGGCGATTGCCAGCGTAAAAGAAGGTTTTGCTCACGACTACTACGACGGTCCGACATCGAGATTAGACGTGGGCGGACTTCTGACGGTCGGTCAAAAAGGCTACGCCGGAGGATTTTACTCGGAAAACCGATACGATGGCAACCGCTATCGGGAAGTAACCGATTGGTGGAATGACTACGCTCGTGAAATGGATATGAAGAATACGACCGGCGACCTCTATGATGTAAGAACCGGCAGCCAAACCGGAAACGCTCCCGGTTTAGCAGTAACACATGGAGCCACCGTACAGACCGGAACCGGACTGGTCGGCGACGAACGGGGAAGCAACGGTTACGTCGTGATTGATAGTAACGGCACGGTTGCTAAACCTGCCGAGTGGATCGTCGGAGTTTGGGACAACATGACCGATAGCCGAGGCAATCGTAATGATCCGAGCGAATGGACTTATGATCCCGCAAAAAACGCACCAAACAAAGATGACAATAACGGCGGATATTTGGAAATCGGACGCGAAGGCACCGCTTTCATGCGGATTCTCAACGGCGGTTTACTCGTTTCCAACGAAGCCCACATGAGCACCGGCGGTCCAAATGGAAACAGAACCGATTATGCAAACCCACTTGATCCCCAAATATACTCCGGTTACGGCGGTGCCGCTACGGTTCATGTCGTCGGCAATGGAGCCCTCAAAGGCAACGGCGTAATGGGTTCAGATGATCAAGGTTATCTTCTAGACGAATACGGCAAACATGTGCCTTTGACGACGAACGGCAACCGCTCGTCGTGGTATAACCTCGGTCCATTGGTCATCGGCGAAGGATTGGAAGATCAAGTTGCTCCTTTTGAAGAAAGAGACCCGATGAGCATTTCTCGTGGAACCATCCGCGTCAATGACGGTGCCTATATGGAAACCGGCGGTATGTTTATCGGTCTCGAAAAGTCCACCTGGGGAGAAGTCAGCGTTAAGGGAAGGGCTGCCGAATTGCATGTGCATGCAGTTGATACCACTCTGTACAATCACGACACTCGTCCCGAATTATTCGATGTCGATGGTCGTCCCATCACTCCGAAGGGTTCCGGTCTTTTTTCGGCAAGCGATTACGCCTTTGTGCAACTTAATGATGGAGCCGTCGTTGAAATCAGCAAGAAAGCGGAATTCAGTAATGGTGCGACATTGTTCTTGAACGCAGGCTATGAACGTGAAGGCGGCAAAGAAAATGGCAAACTTATTGTTAAGAAAGATACCCTGCCGTTGTTCTACACCGGCGACGGCGGATTCAATATGATGAATGCCCGACTCGTCGGGATCGGTGAAATCGGCGGTGCCAATGGTGTCCGGTTTCTCCAAGATGATACTTACACCGAAGGTCAAGCGTACATTGATCCCGGCTTGGTATTGCCCTACGATTTTGAGCAACGTTGCGAGTCTCCGCTGTTCTATGGAACGCTGACCGTCGGCGATAATCTGACGATGACCGGCAACGTGGTGGCGCGGTTCGACATCAACGCCAACTACGAGCATGACCTCATCGAAGTCATGCGGGTTTCCAACATATTGGATACCGACGCAGACAAAGCGGCACCGGTTTACGCAAAACTGGACGGTACGCTCCTCATTCATGCCCGGTGTACAGATTATTATGAAAAAGATGTCGATGCCGATGGCAATCCGATTCTTGCTTCCTTTGTGGCAGTCCGTGCGATTGGCGATGATCGCAGTCTTCCCACATTTGAATTCGGTAGTGATGGTAAAATCATCGGTGCCTTTGCGAACATGGAAATCATCCCGTGGCGGTTCTTTGATGCGGACAGCATTCAACAAGAACTCAAACAGGGTGTCGATCTGAGTGTGTACCTTGATGCCGATGGAAATCAAATTTATGATGGCGAAAGAGTCGGTGACGAACTTTGGATTTCGATTAAACGTAACTACCATGTGTTTGAAGAGGCTGGGATTCTCGCCGAATCTTTCAACCTCATTCAGGTCGGTCGGGAGTTAGACATGATTTACGGTCTCAATGATCCCCGATGGTTGCCGGTGCTGCGGTACTTCTGGTATCAGACCGACGAGGAATTTTTGAAAGCGATGCAACTTTTCAGTGGCGAAGTCCGGGCACACTCGATGCGGATGCCGCTGCAAAATGTTTGGCGGTTTGCTCATGAACGAGCGGACTTCCGCGTGTGCGACTGCTATCCGCAGGATTGGAAAGAACCCTGGATGCCCCGATACAAATGCATGAAGTGTCTCCGAAAGACCCACTTCTGGGGAAGCATGATTTGGGAAAAAGAAGATATGGAAACCGACGGCAACGCTTCGGCACACAGCATCAAACGTGAAGGAGTTGTGGTTGGTCTCGATAAGACTTTCCGAAATGGACACATGTTCGGCTTTATGTTCGCTTACGACGACGGCACGATGAAAACCTACCGCGCCGGTGCGGCAACGGATGACTACAACGTTGGACTCTATCACAGTACGAAGTTCCATCAGAACCGCTGGGAATGGAAAAATTACCTCGGTGCCGGTATTCAGGACTACCGTATGTGGCGGGATATGGAAATCGACTTGGCAACGACGTGCGATCAGGGACACATTCCGGGACACTTCCACGAGGAAGACCCGACGATAGAAGGTTCCATGATGACGAAGTTTCGCGGCTTGACAATGAGTGCCAGTACGGAAATTGGCAGACCGTTTTACTTCGGTGTGCATGACCGCTGGATTTTCCGACCGTATCTTGCTCTCGACGTTGCCGGCGTATGGCAGGCAAGGGCTTGGGAACGCGGACAGTTGGAATTTATCGACATGGACAAAGACAACCAGCCGTTCCCTGTTGACGTGAGTGGTCTTGTTACCTTGGATTACAAGACGGCGACGGATATTCGCTTGTTCGGTCGGCAGGGCTTTTCGGTTCGCCGGGATGGCTCCAAAGGGTATCTGCGGGGAGGAATTTCCCACTCGTATTTGATGGGTGGTC
>Ga0082212_10009678_pt1 | contig 12404 bp, 7 predicted proteins | sample TergutNt197P3_FD_71548 | JGI IMG/M metagenome (GOLD analysis project Ga0082212, IMG submission 71548) | Neocapritermes taracua P3 segment gut microbial communities from Petit-Saut dam, French Guiana - Nt197 P3 | ecosystem: Host-associated > Arthropoda: Insects > Digestive system > Gut ... | reverse complement strand
TTTATGTCAAAGTCGTAACGGAATTATTAAATAAAGCAATGCAGTTGAATAAAAGTTCGGAAGCATCTTATCAAAGGCAGGCAATTTTGAAACATATAGCTGAATTACCTCAAGATAGCGGTTTTGTCTCTATGTTTAACGGAAAAGATTTGAACGGATGGAAAGGATTGGTTGAAAATCCGATCGCCCGGTCCAAAATGAAACCGGACGAATTAGCCAAAAAGCAAGAGAAAGCGGACGAAATCATGCGCCGCGACTGGAAAGTGGAAAACGGATTGTTGATATTCGAAGGAAAAGGATATGAGAATCTTTGTTCCGAAAAAATGTATGGCGATTTCGAACTTTATATTGACTGGTATATTGAGCCTGAAACAGATTCCGGTATTTATTTGCGCGGAAGTCCACAGGTGCAAATTTGGGATACCAATCTAAAGAATGCGGAAGTAGGTTCAGGTGGTTTGTACAACAATCAAAAACATCCGTCCATTCCTTTGGTAGTTGCCGATAATCCCGCAAATGAATGGAATTCATTTTACATTCGTATGGAAGGCGATAAAGCCACCATTTATCTGAACGGACAGTTAGTGGCAGACCAAGTTATCCTGGAAAACTATTGGGATCGTTCATTACCCATCTTTACGGAAGAAGCCATCGAATTGCAGGCGCACACTACCCGGATATCATTTAGGGATATCTACATAAGAGAAATTCCGCGTCCAAAAGCCTATGAGGTATCGGAAACAGAAAAGAAGGAAGGATTTACTCCTTTGTTTAATGGTATGAATATGACCGGCTGGGTCGGTAATTTGAATGATTATTATGCCAATGAAGGCATGATTATTTGCGATCCGGAAAGAGGAGGCGGACATGGTAACCTCTATACCGAAAAAGAATATTCCGATTTTGTAATACGTTTTGAATTCTTATTAACTCCGGCGGCTAACAATGGATTAGGAATTCGCACTCCATTAACCGGGGATGCGGCATATGTGGGTATGGAATTGCAAATTTTAGACAACGAAGCGGATGTTTATAAAAACTTGCGTGAATACCAGTATCACGGTTCCGTATACGGAGTAATCCCGGCAAAGCGCGGTTATCTCAAGCCGGTAGGAGAATGGAACTATCAAGAAGTGATTGCAAAAGGCAATCGTATTACGATTACGCTGAATGGCACGGTAATTTTAGATGGAGATATTGCCGAAGCCAGTAAAAACTTTACTTCCACTATTGATGGGAATAGACACCCCGGATTATCCAACAAACAGGGACACATCGGTTTTCTTGGACACGATTCATGGGTAGCCTTCAGGAATCTGAGAATAAAAGAATTGAAGTAAATTATCGTAAAAAGAAAATAATTTATCGATTACACAACTCTTTAAACTCACAATAATCACAGTTGGAATCAAAAGCAGTCTGTTGAAACGGTACATCCGGATTAAACAGGCTGCTTATTTTTTGTAAAAACAGTTTTTCAAACGCCGGATTTATTTTGCGAAAATCACTGACAGGTTCTTTTTCATAAATGATTTCAGGCGAATAATTTTCCCTGCCCATATCTTGCATATAAAGTAAACAGGGGATGATGGGAAAACCGGACTCGTTCCAATGGGTGAGCGCCGAAGCATACACGAAGGTTTGGAAAATATGGGAGGCTCGCTTGTCTTTTTCCGAAACCAAATCTTCGAGCGTTTTAAACGTTTTTGCCGAACCGCCGGTTTTATAATCCAAAAGATAATATTTGCCTTCTTTTTCTTCCAAGCGGTCGATAATCCCGCCGATTTTAAGTTTGACCGGATATTCTTCTAACTCAAAGAGACAATAATTTTTCCATTCCAAACCAATCACTGTGAAAGGGGTTCGCTGCCGGTCGAATTCGATTAAGCGGTTCAGCATTTTACAAATCACATTGAAGTTAATCAATTGTTCACCATTGTATTGCGTTTCGTCAACAGTTCTTCCTTTGAAATAGACCTTTTCGAAAGCATTGGATACAAATTTACGAATCCGGTAATATGAATCCGGCCGGAGATAAAAGTCCAAATGTGATTTTTCCACAACGAAAGGAGGGAATTGTTTTTCACCGCCGGTCCTTCCGATTTCATGATACAACGACTCGGCTGCCTGATGAAAAATAGTACCGAAAACGGAAGAATCCAACTCATCCGGTAAGCGGTCGGGACTCTCATAGCCTTGAATTTTTTGGAAATAAAAACGAAGCGAACAATCAATGAACATATTCAGATACGATGGCGTCAAAGGTTTTGCTTCCGGATTTGTATTAAAATCATATAATTCTTTGATTTTTAACATAATTTCATCGCTTTTCGGAATGATAAGCGGTTGAGCCTGCCATGGTTTTATTGAAGATTGCAATGTCCGTCTTTCAATTTTCAGTCGTGAATCGACTAATAGTTGAAGAAGAAAACGGCTCATTTCGGCTTTGCCTGTTTGCGTTTTATCCGTATTGTAAACAAAAGTGATTTTTCCGGCGCGCTGAATCAGGCGGTAGAAATAATAGGCATAAACGGAATCTTGCCGGTCGATGGTACTTAATTCAAAATGAGCGCGAAGAAATTCCGGAATAAAGGTATTGTCATTGCCGGTACCGGGCATAAATCCCTCATTAACGCTAAGCAGGAGTAAATGTTTAAAATCAAGCGTACGGGTTTCCAAAACACCCATAATCTGCAATCCTTTCACCGGTTCGCCATGAAAAGGCACGTGTGTTACCGACATTATCTTCCTCAACAGTCGCAAAAAAGTCGGTTTTTCCAATGTCCATTGTCCGGATTGCAACAAACCGTAAAGGCGGTTCACAAGCTGATATGCCCTGAAAATCGATTCCTGATACAAACCATTATAAACATCCTTGAAATCTTGAATATCCTTGTATGCTTTTCCCAAATTTTCGATAAGGTTTAACAAGTAACGGGCTAATTCGGTTGCACCGGTAGTGCTTGAAAAAATCGCCTCATTCTTTAGTGTTTTTATATCCGGAAAAAATATATTGTCGCTGGTGATTATTTTTTCTATTTCCTGCGATTCGGGGAAAATAATCCGGGTGTAAGGATGCCGCAATACCGGTAAGACATATTTGTAATGGAAAGCGCCGGAAGACGCGATGCCTTTTGTTTGCAAATCGCTCAATACTTGAAGAAAACCGGCAACAGGCGTATGCGTAACAGGGAAGCCCATAGTAATATTCACATTTTCTACTCCGGTCGAAGGAATGGCGTGTATCACTGCGGGCAGAACCGATTCATTACAAAGTACGATAGCCGTATCCGGATCATCAAAATCCGACGATTGGCGTAAAGAATCTATCCAAGTAGGGACAATGCCGGATTGTCCGCTCTCGGTGGAAGCAGCCAAAAAAGTAATCTCTTTGTGTTCATTCAAAAAAACATCGAAATACGATTCATCCAAAGCCGAACCGAATGTACTTATGTTCTTCCGGATAAATTTTCCAGCTTCCGATTGGAGGTAATAAGAGTCATAATCCCAATAAAACAATGATTTATGTTTTAATCGCTTGAAAATATTTTCCTCACATTTGTTCAACACGTTGAATCCGACAAAAACGTATTGTTTACCCGTAAATTCAAGGGATTCGTTTTCAATAATATTTCGCATCATCATACCGGGGTATGCAATGCCCTGCTGATGCAGATTTTCTTTGAAAGTAGAATACACATCTCCCAAGAGATTCCAAATCGAGGCGAAAGCGGCTTTCAACTTACTTTCCCCCAGAAAAATATCGCGGAAACGACTCAATGCCTCCCGTTGGTTTTCCGACAAATGGGAAAGATCGTCTTTCAACCGGTCTAAATCTTTGAGATTGCTGAACAAGGCTTTTGGGTTGACCAAGTTTTTATCTATATCATCGAAATCACGGAGTAGAATCTCCCCGAAAAAGAAAAACTCGTCTAAGGTCTCAGCCAAAGGTTTTTCGGAACAGGCATTATAGACGGAAGCGTACGACTGATATAAATCACCGGTTAATTGAATCGGATCTGCTTTACGGTAAGGAGATACGTTTTCAAAAAGTTCTTCGATTGAAACATATTGCGGCGACCATAATGGATGGTTTACGGCTTCATATAGATGCCGGTTAAAGAACAGGTGCGCCCTCCGGCTCGGAAAAACAACCATAAGTTCTGCCAAATTCGTTCCGAATCGCCGGAGTAAATCGTCAGCTACCAAACGGAGGAATGGAGTAGGGGATATATGATTTTTTTTTGCCCTTATTTGCATTTTTGCATACTTTTTATTAGCTTGCGACGTTTTATTGGCAAAGATACAATTTTTTATTAGGAATTATTTAATAGTTATGTCATCCCGCGCTTGACGCGGGATCTCCCGAATGAATGCAGAAGCTATTATCGGGAGATTGCGGGTCAAGCCCGCAATGACAGCAAATTTGTGAAATTAAGAATTAATGGACTTAATCGTATGAAAAAATTAGAGGAAATAATCAGGATGTTGGTTGAACTTATCGATCGGCTTTGGTTTTGGTTGCAGCATCGTCTTCGTTTTATTTATGCTTGAAATTGAGAATCTTGCTTCAATCGAAAAGGCAGCTGAAACGTTCACACAACACATAAGTAACCGCACTGTTTTTGCTTTCAGGGGAAAAATGGGCGTGGGGAAGACGACTTTTATCAAGGCGGTATGTAAGGTTTTAGGCGTTTCGGAAACGGTCAACAGTCCTTCGTTTGCCATTATCAATGAATATGTATCGGATACAACCGGAGAAACCATTTATCATTTCGATTTTTACCGAATCAATTCTGTCAGGGAAGCGATGAATATAGGCGCTGAGGATTATTTCAATAGCGGTTCGCTGTGTTTTATCGAATGGCCCGAAAAGGTAGAACCTCTGTTACCCGCCGGTACCGTTTGGGTGGATATGGAAGAGCGGGAGAGGGGGAAGAGAATTATCAATTATGTAATCAAAACCGCAACGACACATTAGTCATTAAATGTATTCCCGCTTGCGGAAAATAACTCTTTTCGGTATAAGGTACTAAACTGCCGTCGGCTTGGCGGTAATAACAAGACCAGACCCAGCCGTTTGTCTCGTATTTTTCATTGAATAAATTGTTTACGGATAGTTGAACGGACAATCGTTCCCCGCCTCCCCATGGGAAATCATAACTTAAACGAAGATTATTAACAAAATAAGCATCAATGCTCCGTTCTTTTTTTCGCGACATCTGATTGGCGTCTGTTTTGCCGGTATTGTCCAAATACTGCTTGCCGGCATAATTAGAATGGAATCCCGCAGTAAACGATTTGTGCTTGAATGTGAATAAACTATTGGCAATCACGCCGGGCGAAAACGAAATATTCGTTGTTCCGTAATAATCGGCTTGCTGTTCCGCCTCCGGATTTCCATCGCTGTCATAAACCGTAACATATTCGGTATATTTTTTAATTTTATTCCGGCTCAGGTTCAGATTGCCGTTCCATTCCAAACAGGGGATAATCCGCAGACCTGCCGTTAATTCTATTCCCGAACGGTAGCTTTCCGGCACGTTAGACGTCAAGGGTTCGCCGATTTCATTGACTTTTCCGGTCAAAACCAATTGGTCTTTGTAGTTCATACAATAATAATTTGCGCTGAAAGCCCATGTTTTGCGGTTGAGACGATAGCCCAGTTCATAATCGGTCAGGCGTTCCGGTTGAGGCGGCTTGTTACTTTCGGCATCGGTATAATTCTTCCGGTTGGGTTCGCGATGGGCGACGGCTATTGAACCATACAGAATATTTTCCGGGTTCAATTGATAAAACAGACCCGCTTTCGGATTCAGAAAATTAAATATTTCATGTATGTTCAGGTTCTGCATTTCCTCGGATAACCAATCCCAAGTAGCGTTCTTTCCACGAATGGTATAATCAATGCGACGTATCTGTATATCCCCGTAAATATTTAAATGCTTTGATAGCGAATAATTCCCCCGCAAATACAGATTGAGGTCTGATTTTTCCCCTTTGCTTCGGTAATACTCGTGCGAGGGGCCGAAGGCAGGGTCGCCGGCATAATTCTTGACCCAGATCACCCGTCCGAAATGATGTCCGTCGTAACGGTTCGCACTTCCGCCCAACGAAAAACCTCCTTTATCCTTGTTATAATCAACGGAAAACACAATGCCGCCAAAATCGTTGTCCAAATGTTTTCGCCGTACCAAATCGCTTTTCTTGAAAATCTCCGTATTCAGTTCAAACGGTTTTAATCCGTATTCTTTCAAGGTTCGCCCCTGTTTGTATTCTTCATAATACCCAAGTCCACGCGTATAATGCAGTGATACATTGAATTTCAGGTAAGGATTCGCCACTTGCAAAAGGCTGAACTGATAATGCGTCTGCTCGTAATTATCCGTCTGATTCGGATAATACAGCGGATTACTTTCTGCATCAACGCCCATATAACCCGACGGATTGTACGTACGGTTTTCTTTTTCGGACGAAAGCGCCGGAAAGAGGATATAGTCGGGAACGCCGTCCCAAGCGTGGTAAGTCTTTTCTTTCCCGCCGAAGGTGACAAATTTAATCAGTGTCTGTTCATTGAAATAAGCGCCTTGTGCGAAATAGGATTTTAAATTGACACTCGCCCTGTCGATAAATCCGTCGGAGCGGATCGATGAAATACGCGTATCGAATGCCCAATGGTCGCCAAGCTGACCCGAACCAGTTTTAATGGTCGCTTTGGAGGTATTGAACGAACCATAACCCCCGTTCACTTCGCTATATGGACTCAAAGGGATAAACTCTGTTTTCATGTTTATCGACGCGCCGAAAGCGCCGGCTCCATGGGTGGAAGTCCCGACGCCGCGTTGTACTTGCAAATCCTCTAACGAAGAAGCAAAGTCGGGCATATTGACCCAAAAAACACCATGCGACTCGGAATCATTCAGCGGGATTCCGTTGACGGTGACATTGATGCGGTTGGCATCCGTCCCGCGAATCCTGAATCCGGTGTACCCGATACCGGTTCCGGCGTCTGAAGTGGCAATCACCGATGGCGTTAACTGAAGCAGGAAAGGAATATCCTCCCCGAAATTGACCGCCCGGATGGCTTCCTTATTCAAACCGGAAAAAGTCACCGGCGTATCACCGGTCGCGCGAACCGATACGATTTCCACTTCCTGCAAAGGAACGCTTTTTAAGCTATCCGTATCTTCGGAAAAACCGGAAACCGATGACAATAGTGCGGCGGATAAAAAAAGAACTTTCATCATGATTATGAATTATATGATGATTATGTCATCCCGCGCTTGACGCGGGATCCCCTGAAAAATACAAATCAATTTTCAGGGGATTGCGGGTCAAGCCCGCAATGACAATTCTTAATTCTTAATTTTTAATTAATTAAAAAGGGGATATTCTACAGAACAACATCTTTGTTCCTCCGCAGGTACTAACCTGTTCAGGTTCAAAGGGTATGATCTCAGCCTGTTGAGGCACCCCTAAAGATATCGGGAGCAAAGGTAGTAAAATTTCTATGAATTTCCATCCCACCCGGCGGACAAGTTCCATTTTCCTGAAACTTCGATAATCATAAGTTGTTTCAATCACTAAGTAGTGTTGTCAGTGTGGTAAATAACTTATAAGTTTAAAAGCCATTCGCGTTTCATCTTTGGAATGAATATTATCGATCATTCCTTTGAATCCCACAAAATAAATCCGGTAGAAACCCGTTTAAAAGTTTATCATTCATAAATTGTATGTATAAGCCGTATTGGGTTTTTTATCTGTTTATCATTTTTTTATCGACAAACTTTTTTGCCTGTAAAGATGATTTTGAGAATTATTCCTATAATCCTCAGGATCTTCTTTCTTTTTCCGCTGATACGGTTTCGTTCGATACGGTATTGACTACGGTTAATTCGCCGGTCTTGGCTTTTCGTGTTTATAATAGAAATGCCAAATCTTTACTCATTTCATCGATTCAGTTGGCCGAAGGGACAAACAGCGATTTCAAGATCAGTGTGGATGGAATGGCAGGCACGTTTTTTGAAAATGTTGAAATATTGGCAAAGGATAGCCTGCTTGTTTTGGTAGATGTCAAACCGAAAGAAAACGGAAAATACACGCCGGTTCTTTTTAATGATTATATTGTCTTTGAGACCAACAATATTCAACAAAAAGTTGTTTTGGAAGCCTGCGGACAAGATGTTTATTCTTGGAAAGGGGTAATTCTATCCTCTGATTCCGTATTAGATAACCAAAAACCATATTTGATTTACGACAGTTTGGTTATCGAAACCGGCGCAAGGGTTGAAATCGGGGAAGGCAATGTCTTTTATATGCATAATGACGCACAACTCATTGTCAATGGAACAATTAAGATAAAAGGAACAATAGAAAACCCTGTTATATTCAGGGGGAGCCGAACCGATTATATGGTTACGATTCCCTACGATCTGATACCCGGACGATGGGGCGGCATTCGCTTTGCTCCTGAAAGTTACGACAATGAATTGGAAAATGTGCAAATACGGAGCGGTAAATACGGAATGGAATTAGAAGTGTGCGACGACCCGTACCGAAACAAACTCTATATGAAAAACCTTGTGCTAACGAATGTTTCAGGCACTTTACTGCGTGCGGTCAATTGCAATATTGTTGCGGAAAACTGTGAGTTTTCTAATGCAAAAAACGCTTTATTAAACATAGTTGGAGGTTCAAGCCGGTTCACTCATTGTACGATTGCCAATTATTATCTACACCGCCCCGAATTGGGATGGGCTTATTCAAACAATGAAACTTTATACCTTACGGATTTTCTTGTATCGCCGGATTCACTTGAGTTTTATCATTTCCCTGTGATTAAGGCCGAATTTTTCAATTCCGTTATTTGGGGTGTGAAGCATTCCGGTACTTCAAATGTCAGAATAGAATATATCTCGGACACAGATGTCCCTTTCTTATTCAAAAACTGTTTGTTGCCAAATAAGGAAATGGAGGATTCACGTTTTGTCGATTGCTTTTTTCAGGCTGACCCCTTATTTCAAAAAACCGATGCGAACGATTTCGAAAAAAACACTTGGTATCCATCTTTCGACTTCCGTTTACAAAAAGATTCACCGGCGAAAGATGCAGCTTGCCTCGAAATTGCATCTCAAATTCCCTACGATTTGAAAGGCTTTTACCGGCTTGACGATGGGCATCCGGATATAGGAGCCTATGAATATCAGGAAGATGAATAATAAATATTTAACAATAAATACTTAAAAAAATGAAACCAAAACTTTTAACTTTAACAATTTCTTTTCTGTTCTGCTTTCCGGTAGTGGGACAAACTAATTTCAGAATTATGTTCTATAATGTTGAAAATCTCTTCGATACATTCGACGAACCGGGGAAAGACGATAATGATTTTCTGCCGGATGGTGCGATGTTTTGGACAGTAGGACGTTACCGGAATAAACTGAATAACATTGCAAAAGTGATTACTTCTGTGGGAGAATGGGAATCTCCGGCATTGGTAGGATTATGTGAAGTGGAAAATGAAAAAGTAATCAAGGATTTGACTCAATATTCCCCTCTAAGGAAAGTGAATTACAGGTACATTATTACAAACTCACCGGATTCGCGGGGAATTAATGTAGCTTTGTTATACCAGCGTGAGAAATTCAAGTATTTGGAACACAAGAGTTATACAATCTACTTTCCCCATGATGTTCGAAAACGCACAAGAGACATCCTGCATGTCACAGCTCAAGTGTCTGTTCGGGATACATTGGATGTTTTTGTCTGTCATTTCCCTTCGCGGCGTGGCGGAGAGAAAGAATCGGAGCCCGACCGGTTGTATGTTGCGTCTGTTTTAAAAGCCAAATCCGATAGCCTGATGCAAATCAGAAATAACGCGAATATATTGATTATGGGGGATTTTAATGATGAACCCTCCAACCGGAGTATTTCCCAAATCCTCCAAGCTCAGCCGGTCTCGAAAGACCTTGTTCGTCAAAATCTGTACAATCTTTTTTCCTTGTTTGAAAAAAGAAATAATACAGGCAGTTATAAATACCAGGGACAATGGAATATGATAGATCAGATTATTGTGTCCGGCAACCTGATTTCCGGCGATCAAAACGTCCGGGCGCTTCCGCATACCGCAACTATTTTTTCACGGGAATTTATGATGACCGACGATAAAACCTACGGGGGAAAACGTCCGAAAAAAACATACAACGGACGCAGGCACGAAGGCGGATACAGCGATCATCTGCCAGTTGTAGTTGATTTTGTGATTGAAAACTTAATGGAAATAAACTGACACTATTAAATGGAACTATCAAATATTCAAAGTAAGATATGCGAAATAAGAGGCTGCAAAGTGATGTTGGACTTTGACTTGGCTGAGATATTTCAGGTTGAAACGAGAGTCTTAAATCAATCGGTCAAAAGAAATATAAAGCGCTTTCCTGATGACTTTATGTTTCAACTGACAAAAATAGAACGTGAGAATATGTCATCACAAATTGTGATGACATCTCGAGTAAAACGGCCTAAGTCGGCCCATCTATTCGCATTTACCGAACACGGAGTGACTATGCTGTCCAGTGTGCTCAGAAGCGATGTTGCTATTGATGCAAGCATATTGATAGTCAGAGTCTTCGTAGCTATGCGTCAATTGGTACTAAACCCGCCAACAGATAAAGTGGGAGAGTTGCAAAAAGAAGTGAAGGAACTGAAACAGTATGTTGAAGATGTTTTCAAAGATTATAACGATATCAATGAAGATACAAGGATTCAACTTGAACTTATCAACGCATTATTGGCAGAATTACAAGCTAAAAAGAAAGAATTGGAGAAACCTCGGAATCCGATTGGGTTCAGACAGTCTTCATCCATTAATTAGTTAATTATAATAAAAGATTTTACGAATTATGAATTTACTACCCTCTGAAATAATCCAAACAGGGATTGATACGTATCTCGGTAAGTACCCTACAAACTCACGAAAAATATATTTGCTTGTAATCGGTTTTATTACAATCGCTCTTGTGGCTTTGCCTTTTATCTACATTGATATATCGGTACAAGACAGCGGTATCATTCGTCCGGTTGTTGAAAAAACAGAAATCAAATCAAGTATGACAGAATGGGTCGATTCTGTGTATGTAAAGGAAGGACAAATGCTTTTTCAGACCGGAAGTTTATTGGCAGTCATCAGTCCTGATTCTACGCTGTATGCCGAAATTTATGTGTCCCTTCGTAATATTGGTCACATCAGTAAGGATATGCCGGTTCATATTCAAATCGGTTCTTTTAACTACAACGAATGGGGAACAGTCGCCGGAAAGGTTACGGAAATATCGTCCGACTTTATGACTGATGCTTCCGGGAGTAAGGTATTTTACATAGTGAAATGCAGTATGGACAGAGATTTCCTGATGAGAAAAAACGGAGTAAAAGGCTTGTTGAAAAAAGGGATGCCCGTTTCAGCGCATTTCATGATTGCGCGACGCTCATTGTTCAACTTACTGTATCAGAAAATGGACGACTGGGCTAATCCGTCGCAATACCAAAACAATAAATATCAATAAACGATGGAAAAAAGTATTCAAATTAAACAACATGATATTACCGATTGCGGTGCGGCTTGTTTAGCTTCTGTCGCCGCTCATTACGGGCTGAAAATGCCGGTTGCCCGTATCCGGCAATACGCTTTCACCGACAAGAAAGGAACCAATGTATTGGGAATAATTGAAGCCGCTCAAAAATTGGGTTTTGAAGCCAAAGGCGTCAAGGGGTCTCCCGGGTGCTTAACGGAAATTCCAAAACCTGTAATCGCCCACGTAATTGTCAACGAACTATTGCAGCATTTTGTTGTCATCTATAAAGTGACCAAACATACGGTTGTAGTGATGGATCCGGGCGATGGAAAATTACACAAAAAAACGCACGAAGAATTCGAGAAAGAATGGACAGGCGTTTTGATATTGATGCTTCCCAAAGAAACTTTCCAGAGAGGCAATCAAAAAAGGAGTCCCGTGCAGAGCTTCATCGAACTGATACAACCACACCAAAGCATCATGACACAAGCCCTATTCGGAGCTGTAGTCTACAGTATACTCGGACTTTCTACTTCTATTTTTATTGGTAAAATAACCGATTACGTCTTAGTCGATCAAAACCTGAACCTGTTGAATCTGATGGGAATCCTTATGATTGTCATCATTCTGTTGCGTACTTTTATAGGAGTTATGAAAAGTATTTTGGCGTTGCAAACCGGACAACGGATAGATGCTTCTTTGATATTGGGTTATTATAAACATCTCCTTACTCTACCTCAGCAATTTTTCGATAACATGCGTGTGGGAGAAATTATTTCCCGCATCAACGACGCCGTCAAAATCAGGGTATTTATCAATAATGTTTCTTTAGAT
>Ga0082212_10009677_pt1 | contig 12404 bp, 11 predicted proteins | sample TergutNt197P3_FD_71548 | JGI IMG/M metagenome (GOLD analysis project Ga0082212, IMG submission 71548) | Neocapritermes taracua P3 segment gut microbial communities from Petit-Saut dam, French Guiana - Nt197 P3 | ecosystem: Host-associated > Arthropoda: Insects > Digestive system > Gut ... | reverse complement strand
ACCGCACCGGCTGCTGTTTCGGTGTCGCCAGAGACTCCGGCGCCGGATGAACCTGAGGCAAAACCCGACGTCCCCGAACAGGAGGGCATATACATTATCAGGTCCCACAGCTACGGCCTGTTCTATGCCCAGTCAGAGCCCGGCGTACCGCCATATGTCACGGTTGGGGCCGAGGTTAAGGTGGACGACACAGTCGGTCTTATGGAAATAATGAAAACATTCACAGCCATCACATCGCCCGTAGCCGGCGAAGTTGTGGCGATCCACGTAAAAAACGAAGAAACGCTCGAACCCAACCAACCTCTGATCTCCGTAAAAATCTCGTAATATGGGCATTTCACGAATATTAGTCGCCAACAGAGGCGAAATAGCAGTCAGGGTCATCAGGGCATGTAGAGTCCTAGGCATAGAAACCGTCCTTGCCGCATCGGAAGCGGACAAGGACTCGACAGGTGCGCGGCTGGCAAATCAAACCGTTGTTATAGGTCCCCCGCCCGCGTCCACATACCTGAACATCCCTGCGATAATCAAAGCGGCAAAGGAAACTAAAACGCAAGCCCTCCACCCCGGTTACGGCTTTCTGTCGGAAAAACCGGAGCTTGCTTTAGCATGTGCGGAAAACGGTATCATTTTCATAGGTCCGAAAGCGGAACATATCCAAAAAATGGGCAACAAGCTGGTCGCGCGACAACTCGCCCGCGAATGCGGCGTACCCATACTCTCCGGCTCCGACAAGGTGACCTCTTACGACGACCTCAAACAAACAGTCGACGAAATAGGGTACCCAATCATGCTTAAAGCGGCTGCCGGAGGCGGCGGGCGCGGTATGAAAATCGTCACTGAAGAAAACAGCAGCGCACTCAAACGCGTTTTTGAAGAAGCCTCCGCAGAGGCAGCGGCGGCTTTTGGCGATAAAACTCTATACGTTGAAAGATACATAGCAAACGCGCGCCACATCGAAGTCCAGGTCCTGGGCGACAAACACGGCGGCGCGGTACATCTCGGCGAACGCGACTGCTCGACCCAGCGCCGCCATCAGAAACTCATAGAGGAAGCGGGCGCCCCAAACATCACCGAAACGCTGCGCAGCGAAATACACAACGCCGCGGTGAAACTCGTTAAAAACATCTCATACGAAAACGCAGGCACGGTCGAATTCATCTACGATGGGGACGCTGAAAAATTCTATTTCCTCGAAATGAACACGCGCCTCCAAGTCGAACACCCAGTGACGGAGATGGTCACAGGCATCGACATAGTCAGGGAGCAGATAAACATAGCCGACGGCGGAAAACTGCCGTTCGCGCAAACTGACGTCCGCACCAAGGGTCACTCGATAGAATGCCGCATCAACGCGGAGGACCCATTCGAAGATTTCAGGCCCACCCCCGGTATAATTACAAACTGGGACATACCGCAAGGCCCCGGCGTCCGCGTTGACACCCACTGCCACAGCGGCTATAAAGTCCCTATATACTACGATTCACTGATAGCAAAAGTAATAGTCCACGGCGACGACCGCGAACACGCCAGAAAGCGTATGGTTTGCGCCCTCGACGAATTCCGCGTCGAAGGTCTCTCCACAACGACCCCATTCCTAAAAAAAGTCCTAGAAACCCCCGACTTCACCACCGGAAACGTAGGGGTCAGGGAGTAATGCGAACCCGCCTTACTCCCTGACCCCTAAGCACACACATCCTGGAAAACACATCCACCGGGTGAGGTATATGAATCGCGATTTGGTAATAACCCTTGTTATGTTTTGCTGTTGAAGTATTCAATCGTAACTCTAAGCTGCTTATGTAAAATCGCTTTCCACAAGTTTCCTTTAATCTCACCGGTTCCTTTTGATACTCTAGTGAACCTCGGCGTATCAGCATCGTCGTCTTTTCTGTAATAATAATGATCTGTATCTTTGTATAGGACCCAGCCGTCACGCTCACAAAACCGTTTCAAATCTTTCCATGACGGCATTTTATTAAGCCTCCTATCTTATCAACGTCGTTGAGAATCAGAGCCTTGAAAACATATGGAATATGGGTCTTTCTACCACCCCTTGACCAATAAGCGAATTCTTCGTAAAAGTCTTCCGAGTATTCAAAAATGGCATTCGCCAGCTTAGACACAGCACTCGGCATGTCAGCAGCATTTTCCACCAAATCAATTTCATCAAGTGCCAGAGTTACGGAACCGTCGTCTTCCGTAAACGCTTCCGCATTGAAAGAATACGCGGATAAGAGGTTTTCCATAACGACAAAGTCAGACAGGAACATATAATCTCTAGTCCTCTTAATAAATGCCGGTTTCTCCCTAATGACCGAATCCGCAACCGTACTCCAATCATTTCTCACTGTTGTCGCATTCATTACAAGCATCTCAATCATCTCCCTTATACACCTATTGTCACACACAACGAACACAATGTCAACAGTGTACACTATTGCACAACTAGTGCTTTAAACACCCAACCGGGTTACTATTGCCAATGCGTTGTCAAAATCGTACTGCTTTAGCGCCGCGACAACGTCCGTGAGCGAAGTGTTGATATCCTCGCCAAAATCGTATCCCCGCAACACGCTGACTATTTCTGCAGCGGCGTCGCTATCGTAGGAACCGATAGCCTCAGCCGCTTTTTTCAGGTTTTCCCGAAGCAGGGCCTCATCGCCTTTTTCCTTTTCCTCTACAGACTCGTCGGCTGGGAAAATATCTGATAATTGCTTATGCAGCGACCGGAGACTGTCTAAAAAACCGGGAAAATGCGTGGCGCAGTATTCGATTTCGCTGCTTTTTGAAGCCATTTCCAACCTGAACGCGGCGTCCGACAACTCGGTGGAACCTATGCTGGCAAGCGTTGATTTCATTGCGTGCACAGAAATGGAAAAACTCGGATAATCCTGCCCGGTCATCTGTTTGCTTAACTTTTCGCTGTCATCAAAAAGCCTGTCGTAAAACAGCTTCAGGTTATCGTGGTACATCTCTTTCAAACCGTTGAACCGGCGCAAACCTATATCGACGTCGATCTCGCCTATGTTACTGAGCGCATCATAAAACTCCCCGTATATTTCATCGTCCAAATTATCGTCGTCGCCGCTTTTTTCTTTCTCAATAATTTTTTCCGGCGGCAGCCAATCCACAAGAATCCTTGTCAAGTCTGACATTTCAATCGGTTTTGACAAGAACTCATTGAGCCCGTTTTCCAGAAACATTTCTTTCGCGCCATGGATAGCGTTAGCAGTCAGCGCGATAATATTCAAAGCGCTGTATTTTTCCCCCAGAGCGCGGATTGCGGCGGTGGCCTCTATCCCATCCATCTCAGGCATCATATGATCCATGAGAACGATATCGTAATCCTTTTCAGTTATTTTCTCAATCGCTTCTCTGCCAGAGGAAGCCGTGTCCGCGTCGATCTCAAACAATTCCAGCAAACCGTGCGCGACTTTCAGATTATACTCGTTGTCGTCTACCACCAGGATTTCTGCTTGAGGCGCACAAATCTCCAGGGCATGGACGTCTTCGTCGTGCTTGACCTTCGACGGATCCCCCAAAACAGACGGGATAACGATTGTAAAAACCGTGCCCTCCCCATATTCGCTGTCAAGCCGGATACTTCCGCCCATCATTTCAACAAACGACTTGCTTATTACCAGCCCCAGACCCGTACCCGCGACATATCTGTTTTCCTCTGTTTTTGACTGCTCAAAGGCGGAAAAAAGCTTTGGGATATCCTCTTTCCGGATACCCATACCGGTGTCAATAATTTCAAAAGAAACAAACTGGGTTTCTTCCGGCGCGCTGATCCTCAGCGTCACAGAACCCTCTTTCGTGAATTTTACTGCGTTCCCGCATATGTTGGTGATCACCTGGCGCAGCTTGATATCGTCGCCATAAAGCGTCTCCGGGATCGTCTCGTCCGCCTCAAGCCTAAACTCGATACCTTTCTTATCGGAAACATATGTAAACATAGACGCAATATTATCGACAAGCGCCCTGAAATCATAATGGGTCGGGTTAAGCTCCATTTTTCCCGACTCGATTTTAGACATATCCAAAATGTTGTTTATGATGTGTAATAGAGAATGCGATGACACATTGATGTCGTTCAGGCAATCCCTGTCATGTGTGGAGAGGTGGGACGAGCGCGACAAAAGCTCGGTCATGCCGATGATCGCGTTCATAGGCGTCCTGATTTCGTGGCTCATATTGGAAAGAAACTCCGACTTTGCAACCGAAGCCGCCTCCGCCAATTCCGCCAATTCGACAAGCCGCTTTTTCTCCTGCCGGGTTCGAAACGACAGAATCAGCAGGAATACGACCCCGCACAAAACTATGACCGTGCCAATGAATATTGACCTGTTAGTCTCATCTTGCAGCTTTTTCATCGGCATAGCGACGGAAAACACGGCAAAGGTTTCCCCTTGGGGATTCAGCAAAGGCATATAAAACGTCTTATACCGTTCGCCGAGGACGTCGGCGTTGCCGATGAACTCTTGTTTTTTGTCGATCACAATGTCCGCAATCTTTGAATCCAGCTCCGTACCTTCGATACTTTGCCCATCCCGCTTTATGGACGTGGCGATCCTCTCACTACCCAAGAAAACCGTAACTTCTGCATTAAAGAGAGCCTTCAACTCATTGACCGCCTCCGGCGTATCCAGCCGGACGCCTGCCGAAATGACGCCGATCAGTGCACCGTCTTCATCAAATACAGGCGCTCCTGTGCGGACGGACACCCTCACCGCCGTCCCCCTCTCGAAATAGGTCGACACCTTCTCATCAAGCGCGTCCTTTACGTTTTGCTGGTTCAAAACCGAATCATCGTAGTTGTCCGGCTCATGCGTCCGGGCTAATACGACGCCTTCATGATCGGTGATGGTGTAGTAGTTTACGCCGTACAAATCACAAGTAGGGGTAAAAATCCGCAGCAATCCCTCTCTGTCGCGCTGTTGAATAGCTCTGATAGCGTCAGTGTTGCCCGCCATAGAAACAGCTGCCGACATTGAATTCCTGCCGCTTTCACTAAGCCGCAGTTTCAGACCGTTGACATTTGCGTCTAGTTTTTCACTGATCAGGGAATCGCTGAACTCCACAAAACTCACCGACAGAAAAACGATCTGAGAAGCAATAACGACAATCAGGATAGCCGTCAGAACTATATTTCCTTTCCCCCTAAGCAGCTTAACAAACATCTCTCCAAGCCCCCCCTAGCGCCACAAGCGTCACCTATCATTATCTATTCAGACCGATTAGACATCCTATACCCTATTTCAATTTAGTCGGTATACCGCAGAACAAACGCACCACTTCATCCGACTCCTGCGCGATCAGCGTCAACGCCCTCCCGGTGGCTTCGCGCCATTTTCTCATAACAGGGTCTTCCGGAACCACACCGCCGGACACGTCGTTGCTAATAACAACGGCGTCTCTATTATTATCGGCAAAACGCCGCACCGCTGCCCCGGTATCAAGCCCCTCTCTTACGAGCGCCAAAATCCACTTGTCAAGCTCATATATGACATTCTTGCCCTCAGGCTCGTAAATGCTATCATCGCTGCACCTGTAAATCTCGTCGCCCGCCGCCCCAAATCTCTCCACAGCATAATCAAGCATCCCCTGATAAACCCCGCCAAAAATAAGAATCAATTCACCCTCACTCCAAAAACACATTCTAACCCAACAACTTGCCACATGCAGCAATACGAATAGCAACAAAAGCAGGCCAAATATTTCTGCATTCTGCATTATTATTTATTATTTCACAATCCACACTCAAATACCCCTAACCACCGCAAGCGCGACCAAACCGCACAGCTCGCTAACAACGAGCGCGAACCCAGCAAGATCGCCCGAAACAGCCTTAAACCCTGAAAACGCGCATACCATAGCCGCAGTATAACCAAAAACCACAGCCGCAACAGTTATCAAGCCGGAAACGCCCTCGAACACGTAAGACAAAGCCACAGCTACCAGCGTTATTAAGAGCACAACCACCATGTGCGCCGCCCCGGTATTATTCCTGAACATTTTGACATAACCGCTAAACTCCGCCGGCCTCAGGCATAGTAAAGAGAAAGCGGAGCCGCACCGTGAAATAATCGGTATGACAATAAGCAGCCTAAAAAACTTCCCGTTATCCAGAACCGCAAACGCCGCCGCAAACTGCAAAACAAACACGAGACCAAGCATAATAACGGCAAAAGCGCCCGCATTCGGGTCTTTCAAAATACGAATCTTATCCTCAAGCGTACGTCGCGACAAAACAGCGTCGCTGGTATCCATAAACCCGTCAAGATGCATAAACCCCGCCACAAAAAACGGAACCAGCGCCAAAACAGCAGCAGCAAGCACAGTGTGTATTGCGGTGAAACTCAGCAATAAAGCTATTCCCCACCAAATCAACCCAATAACAGCCCCCACAACCGGAAAACAAGGCATCAGCAACCCCGTGCAGTCGTCATCCCAAAGCTTCGGCAAAGGAATAACGCAAAACATCCCAAACGACATATATAGACCTTTAAGCAACTTTTTCATACATTTCCAATGCTTCCCTTGTGGACAAAAACCCCGGTGTAAGCAACCTCGATGACAACGTCGCATAACCTCGCGGCAGCACGGTCGATCTCCGCCAAAGCCTTGCGGTACCCCTCCGTCAGCGAATCGTAAATAAAAGCGTCGCAATAAATAAAGTCCGACACGATCACGATATTTTCAATAGCCGACGTCACCTGCGCCAGCCCTGAAACAACACGCGACCCGGCCAAAAAGTCCACATAGCAACTCGGCGGGAACATCTCGTTTGCGAGCAACGCGGTCAAACTGTCCAACAGGAATGACCCCCCGCAGTCGCTCTTGTTTAAAATTTCTTCGATGCCAACAGGCTGCTCCAGCGTCTCAAACCCCCACCCGGCGCGCTCATCCCTATGCCGCAAAATACGCTCATCGTCCTCGGCGTCGACAGGCGCCATAGTGGCTACATAATAAAGCGGGCCGTTTTGCTGCGATTTCGCCAACCCTTGGGCATAAAATGACTTCCCGTTCTTGCACCCGCCCGAAATAAAAATCCTCATTTAAACCTCAACTACCCTCTGCGCAGAGCCTCGAATCAGTTGCTTAAATTTTATTCCGCGAGCGAGCCAAGGATGGCGGAGCGCGCGAATTGGCGCATGGACGCGCCACTGAGCGATAAGGAATGAAATTTAAGCGACTGATTCGAGGCGGAGTTGGTAATTACTATACATTATGAATCGAAAAACTGTCTCCCTGCCTTATATCATCCAGATAATCGTCGTTTATCTCCGCCTCCTCAAAAGTACCCATATCCCGTATCACCGCGCAAGCCGCGTCAATCACCGCAAACATAATAGGACACCCGCTTCCCTCGCCAAGCCGCATACCCAAATTCAGGCATGACTCAATCCCAAGCGCATTCGCCGCATGGACAAACCCCTGCTCGAACGACTCATGCGAAGCAAACATGAACTCCTTGGCGGCAGGGGAAATCCTCGACGCAACCAAAGCTGCGACCATTGAAATAAAACCGTCGATCACCACAGGCACCCGCATAAGAGCCCCGCCAAGGAAAACGCCCGCCATAGCCGCTATATCAAAACCGCCCACCTTAGCCAGAACGTCAATAGGGTCGCCCGGGTCGGGCTTATTATTCTCAACAGAAGCCCTGATGACTTCGATCTTATGCTTGTAGGCGTCTTCCTTCAAACCCGAGCCCTTCCCTGCAACCTGCTCCGCCGGAATCCCCGTAAGAGCGCACAAAACCGCCGCCGAAGTGGTCGTATTTGCAATACCCATCTCGCCCGCGCCGAATAGCTTATACCCATCGCCGGCAGCCTCGACCGCCGTGTCCACCCCAACCAATACAGCCTCTACAGCTTCCTCATAAGTCATTGCGTCCCGTTTTGCAATGTTCCAGGTGGACTTTCTGATCTTCCTATTTTTAACCAACGGATGGGAAATATCCGCGTTGACCCCGACGTCCACGACAATCAAATCAGCGCCGAACTGTTTCGCGATAGCAGCAACCCCCGTCAGCCCCCTGACGAAGTTTATCGTCTGCGCATACGTCACATGCTGCGGCGTCGCGGCGACCCCTTCTTCAAAGACTCCATTGTCAGACGACATGATTATAACACAGCGCTTGCCCGTGTCATAAAACATACCTCCGCTGATACCCGCAAGCCTTTCCGCGATACTCTCCAGCTTACCCAAACTCCCGGGAGGCTTGGCAAGCGTCTCAAGCCTCGCCCTAGCCCCCGCCGCCGCCTCAACATCGAGCCCCCTGATTTGGGACACAACCTCATTCAACCTATCAATCGACAAAACAGTTCCCATACCTTTCTATACCACAACCCGAGCTAATATTCCGGAGATCCAAACGCAACCCGCGTTATTATAGCACGTTATTATAGAAATTTCGAGGCGTTGTTCTGAATTAACCACACTTGCCATTTCCCTCCGCGGATGGTAGTATTAAGCAAGACTCAAAAAGGGGGTGCGCGATGAATATTCATATACGCGACATACTCGCTGTTTTACCCGATGGCGCTAAGACATGTTCAGTATTCATCAGCAACGGGAAAATCGTGTCTGTAACCACGGCGCCCGACGGCTTTATAGCCGATAAAACTATACACGGCACGGGGAAAATGCTGATATCCGGGCTGATAAATGCACACACCCACGCATCAATGACGATCCTGCGATGCTGCGCGGACGATTTACTATTCAACGACTGGCTTTTCGGCAGAATAATGCCGCTTGAGGATAAGCTAAACGGCAAGGACTGCTACTACGGAACAATGCTCGCCATTATGGAAATGCTGCGCTCCGGGACGACGTCATTCATCGACATGTACTATTTCATGGACGACCTTGCGCAAGCCATAGAGGAGTCCGGCGTCCGTGCTGTGCTGTCGCGCGGACTTCAGGGCGGAGCCGACGACCCTGCAGGGGGCGAGCAGCGATTGCGCGAAGCCCTTGACGCTGTCGAAAGGTGGAAAGGCCGCGATAATCTCAGCTTCATGCTAGCCCCGCACGCGCCCTATACCTGCGACGAAGGCTACCAGCGGGAGGTCGCGTCGGAAGCAAAAAGGCTGGGGCTACCGATAAACACGCACTTGTCGGAAAGCCTTGCCGAAATAGAAACAATCAAGGAGCGATACGGCTGTTCACCCATCGAACTTGCTGACAGGACAGGGCTGCTGTCAAACACGACAATCGCCGCCCACTGCGTGCATCTGACAGAGAGCGATATTGAAACTCTGGCGAGCCGAAAAGTAAATGTCGTTACGAACCCGGTAAGCAACCTGAAACTCGCAAACGGCGTCGCGCCCATATTGAAACTCCGCGAAAAAGGCGTCAATATAGCGCTTGGGACGGACGGAGCCGCAAGCAACAACACGCAGAACATGTTTCGCGAGCTTTCGATGCTGACCCTCATACACAAAGGAGTCAACCACGACGCGCAAGCAATAAGCGCCCGCGAAGGACTCGAGATCGCCACGAAAAACGGCGCTGCTGCAATGGGCAGGAGCGATATCGGAGAAATAAAACCAGGCAATACGGCCGACCTTGCAATCATCGACACTAGTTGCCCGAATATGCAGCCGCTCAACGACCCAATCGCGGCGTTGGCATACGCCGCAAACGGCAGCGAGGTCGAAACAGTTATCGTAGGCGGTAAGATACTCATGGATAACAGGGATTTCCTTACCATTGATGTAGAACGCGTTTTATATGAAGTCTCTAAGATATGCGAAAGGATTGGTACAAAATGAGCGAAGTGCGCGATATCATCTTAGCGCCGTCCGGTGAGAAAAAAATAACCTGGGCATGGCGAAATATGCCTCTGTTGAGAGCGATAAAGGATGATTTTGAAAAGGAGAAGCCGTTTGAAGGCCTCAAAATAACGCTTTCAGTCCACATGGAGGCAAAAACAGCCTGTCTGTGCCGCGTATTTGCGGCCGGCGGCGCTGAAATGCACGCGACAGGATGCAACCCGTTATCGACGCAGGATGACGTCGCCGCCGCTCTCGTCGCGGGGGGGATAGACGTCCACGCATGGCATGCCGCAACTCCTTCCGAGTACGAGCGGCATCTTACAATGGCGCTGGAATCCGGACCGAACATAATAATTGACGACGGCGGGGACCTGATAAACATATTGCACACAAAACTGCAACACCTAATACCCGGCGTCTACGGAGGCTGCGAGGAAACCACGACAGGCATAAAGCGCCTTTATTCCATGGCTGCCGACAAAACCCTGCGTTTCCCGATGATCGCCGTAAACAACGCGAATTGCAAATACCTTTTCGACAACAGGTACGGCACGGGCCAATCGGTCTGGGACGGCATCAACCGCACAACAAACCTAATAGTCGCAGGTAAAAACGTTGTCATAGCGGGCTATGGCTGGTGCGGCAAGGGCATTGCGATGCGCGCCAAAGGGTTTGGCGCAAAAGTCATAATCACAGAAATCGACCCTGTCAAGGCACTCGAAGCTATGATGGACGGTTTCAAGGTCATGCCAATGGACGAAGCCGTAAAACTGGGCGACTTATTCATAACCGCGACAGGCTGCGCTGATATAATTACCGAACGCCATTTCGCTGCGCTCAAGGACGGTGCGATACTCTGCAACGCAGGTCACTTCAACGTCGAAGTCGACGTCGCCTGGCTTGATAATAATACAAATAGGCAGGAACAAAAGCCGAATATCATGGGTTACACGCTCAATAACGGCAAAACGATATTCGTCCTCGCCGAGGGGCGGCTCGTCAATCTCGCGTCAGGCGACGGGCATCCCGTTGAAATAATGGATATGAGCTTCGCGATCCAAGCACTCTCAGCCCGGTTCCTCGCGCTGCACCACAAAATGCTCGGTCCCGGCGTCATCCCCGTACCTCCGGAAATCGACACAGACGTCGCTAGAAAGAAACTGGCTTCCTGCGGACTGTCGATAGACACGCTGACGCCGGAGCAGTCAAAATACCTCGCCAGTTGGAACCTGTAGATGAAAAAAGTGATGCTTGTCTTCGGCACAAGGCCGGAGGCGATAAAGATGTGCCCGCTTGTCCTTGAGCTTCGGCGCCGGGAGTACTTTAATACAGTTGTCTGCGTTACAGGGCAGCATCGCCAGATGCTTGACTCCGTCCTTCAGGCATTCGGAGTCACCCCCGACCACGACCTTTCAATAATGGACAGCGCACAGACGTTGTTTGACATCACGTTTAAAGTCATGGACGGAATCAGGGACGTACTTGCCGCAGAAAAACCCGACGTCGTACTCGTGCACGGCGACACTACGACTACCTTTGCTGCGGCAGTGGCAAGTTTTTACATGGGCGTCCCCATTGGGCATGTAGAAGCAGGTTTGCGCACATATGACATACACTCGCCGTTCCCTGAGGAATTCAACCGCCAGGCCGTGGATATTATCACTCGTTTCAACTTTGCGCCGACCGAAACATCGCGCGACAATCTGCTGCGCGAAGGCAAAGACCCTGAATCAATCCATGTCACCGGCAACACAGGTATAGACGCATTGAAAACGACAGTCCGCGACAACTTTACCCATCCGGAACTGGAATGGGCGTCGGGCTCGCGGCTTGTCATGTTGACAGCGCACAGGCGCGAGAATCTCGGGCAGCCCATGTCTCGCATATTCAGGGCGATACGGAGGGTAGTTGACGAATTCCCGGACATCAAAGTGATATACCCCGTCCATTTGAACCCCGTGGTTGTGCAATCAGCGCAAGCCGAATTTGGCGATCATCCGCGATTCCGTTTGATCAAGCCGCTCGACGTGCTGCCGTTTCACAACTTCCTCGCCAGATCGCACCTGATTCTGACCGACAGCGGCGGTATTCAGGAGGAAGCCCCGTCGCTCGGAAAACCAGTGCTGGTGCTGCGCGACACCACCGAGCGCCCGGAAGGTCTCGAAGCCGGCACATTAAAACTTGTCGGAACCAACGAGGACGCAGTGTACGAAGGCTTTAGATCCCTAATCACCGACAAAGCCCTGTTCGAATCCATGAGCAAAGCGTCAAACCCCTATGGCGACGGCTTCGCCTCAAAAAGGATCGCCGATATTTTAGAGGAAAAACTTTGACAATCGACAAAACGAGTCATGTTTGTCTTAATTATGCATTATGAATTATGAATTATGAATTGATGACAGGAGGGAACCCGATGACAATACCAGCGTTCGACGTGAAAGAATTGACTGTGGTTGAGGAAGTCCCAAATCGTCTGGGAGGACTACCTGCGCAAATCTATAATTATTCTGTAACGCCAAAGGAAGCTTTCAAGGCTATGATGAGACGAAGCCCTGTCTGGCAAATCGCCGAGGTGGAAAACCGGTATTTCGCCCCTATAATCATTCCTGACAA
>Ga0082212_10009676_pt1 | contig 12404 bp, 6 predicted proteins | sample TergutNt197P3_FD_71548 | JGI IMG/M metagenome (GOLD analysis project Ga0082212, IMG submission 71548) | Neocapritermes taracua P3 segment gut microbial communities from Petit-Saut dam, French Guiana - Nt197 P3 | ecosystem: Host-associated > Arthropoda: Insects > Digestive system > Gut ... | reverse complement strand
CAGACAGCGCGGACGCTGAAATAGAAGTCGCCTTTCTTGAGTTTTCGAGCGGGGCGCGTTGGCTTACTCCCAATGGTCCGATGAAAGTTGAAAACTATCCTTGGAACGATTTTTACGCAGACGGATTGACCCATATGGGAGAAGCCTTCCGGATGCTGGAGGAAAAACTGCATAAAAGCAGCGGATTCATGAAGCGAGCATCCGGTTCATACGCACCAGTATTGTTTCTGATGTCTGACGGCGAACCGACCGATGATTATAAAACCAATTTGGCGAGATTGCAGAATAACGGATGGTTCAAAGCGTCACTTAAAGTCGCGCTTGCTGTTGGAGACGATGCTAACGATGCCATCCTTATGGAATTTACCGGTAATAGCGAAGCGGTGGTCAGAGTTCCGGATGGGGAAAATGCGGGAGAAAAATTAAGAAAAATGGTTCAATTCATTGCCGTAACTTCCTCGCAAGTTGCCAGCAACCCACTTGATGCCGGCGATAAAACAAAGCAGGAGCAGTTTAATGATAACCTTCAAAGCGCAATGGACGATGATGATTTTGATATTGGTGATTCTTCCGGCGGTGATGACGATGATTTTGATTGGTAATACAAAATATCGACAGCGTATCAACCGTTCGGCGCAAAAGCTGTTTTTACATATTACACAGAGAGGAGTGCGAATATGGAAATGTTCCGCTCATTTTCAGTAACGGAAACTGGCTCTAAACATGAAGATGGCATATGCCAGGACGCTTCGGATAGCAAGGATTATGACAATATAACGATTGCTATTGTAGCCGATGGTCATGGAAGTTCACGTTGCTTTCGCAGTCATGAGGGTTCGAAGCAAGCTGTGAGAATAACAAAGAGCTGCATTGAGTCATTTATGGCGTACCCTAAGAATGCTCTATTAAATCCGGCAGAAGCAAAAAACAACAACGGAAAAGAGGGCAAGGCTGAGTTGCGCGAGTTGGGACGGCAGATTATTAACAAGTGGTTTAACGCTGTTATGAATCACGAAAAAGCCAGCCCTTTAGCAGACGATCCAAAGATTGAACTAATACCCGAAAAATATAAAAATCGTTATCTGGATAACCTTGATTATCGTTGCCACGCTTATGGCACAACGCTTTTAGCTGTAGCTGTAACAAAAGATTTTTGGTTTGGAATTCAGATTGGCGATGGGAAATGCGTCGTGCTTTATGAGGATGGTAGTTGGGCTTTACCTATTCCGCCTGATGACAGATGCTCACATAACACAACGACATCAATTTGTGATGATGAACCTGTGTCAGCGCTTGAGGAGTTGCGTTGCTGGTTTGGGCTTAAGGATGAAATTGGAAAGTATATAGAATACTGTTTCGGTGTTGATGGGCAAAACAAAGATTCCACAAAAGAAGTTAATTCAAAGCCTCTGGCTATTTTTATCGGTTCGGATGGGGTTGAGGATTCATACCCTCGTGTTGAGAACGATAAGTATGTGACCAACTTTTATCGCAACAGGGTTATAAACATCTTCGAAAGTGGCTTTGAAACCACCAAAGCAGAAATTGAGGAGTGGGCAAAAAGATTTGCCCACCGTGAAAGCACAGACGATGTTTCTATTGCGGGGATTGTCGGTGATTTCACAGACAAGACTGCCATGATTGAGACGATGAAGCGAGAATCGGCAAATCACGAAATAAGTGAGTTAGCCGCAGTAAAACGCCGTGATGCTGATGAAAAAAAAGAGGCTCTTGCCACCGTAGAAAAGCGAACAAAAGCTGTAATCGCAAACCAAAAGCAGCTTGAGGGCAGAATATCAACTATTGAGCAGGAACTTTCTACTTTGAGAACAAAGAAATATTCATATGAAACTACCCTTGAAAAAGGCAATACCAAAATAGCAGTAAATGAACGCAATATGCTTGACAATCAATATAATTTACACAAATTGGAAAAGGAGCGAGGGAGTTGCGTAAGAGAAGAAAACTCTAGCGCCAAAAAAATTACATTTGCAGACGATGAAATAAGAAAAGCCAAAAAGACATATGAAAAATTGGAGAAAGACTGTAAATCCAAACAGAATTCATTGCAAAAAAAGAAGGATACATACAACAAGTATTTGCAAAATCTGCCTACATCAAAACTCTCAGCACAGCCGGTTATCGACCAAGATCAAAAAACTTTTGTTACACAGATATACAAAGCCATTACGACAAACACAAACATAGATAGACAATATCCTGATCCTCCTTCTACCCTCTCAGCTTTTCATGCGCATACCGGGGTAGTCGCTGATGATAAATTAGAAAAATTGATGTATGAAATCAATAAGCTAACTACAGGACTGGAATCTTCGAAAACGCAGATGATAGACACCAGACAAAAAATAGAGGCAAAGAGTAAAGAACTCGCGGATTTACATCAGCAGCTAGGTTATGCTATGCAACGCACCCAGCAAGTCGAGGCTGACATCGAAAGAGCATTACATGAATATCGCATGATTGAAAATCAGAACCGTCAGCAAAAGGATGCTGTGATGCAATGCCAAAGTGAGATTGCCGATGCCGATTGGGGAATAGAAACCAAGCAAGCCGAAATCAATAAGCTCAAAACCGAACTGGAAACTTACAGAGAGCAAACAAAAAAGCAAACCGATACGCTTGCCATTATCAGAGACGCTTGGGAAAAGGCTGAGGAAGAAGCAGCAGCGCTTGAAGCTTCTATTCATCAAAATAAGCTGTATGGAGATGATTAAGCTATGAAATGTAATAGTTGCGGGAGCGAATGGAAAACCGATGCGAGCCGGTCTACTTCAATAACTGATTGTCCATTCTGCCAAGAAAGCCTTGTGAAAAACGAAACACCAAAGTCGTTTGACAGCGTTAAAGAGGTGTTAGCTTTTATTGCAAGCAACAAATTTACTATCGGTAATAAATTACTGGATGGACGTGAAATACTACTGAGTGAAAAAATCGTCAGTTTTTTCTCAGATATAGCGGCTACATTGAAAGATGAGAAAGAATTGATACAAATTATTAGGGATAGAGGCGCATTAGAAATTTTGAAAGGCGCAATGAACGCATCACTGTCGGAACAGGAAGTTGCTATTAAGAGAGCAGCGGTAAAACTCCCGGCATTTGTGGATAAAGAAGTAATTACAACAATACTTTATGATTTTGCGGAAGCGTTGGGATGGAGTATTGCAAAACCACCCTTGCCATCTCCACCTGTTGTTAATGTGACAATAATCCACCCGGCAAATCGCTCAGAAATCGAACTTGAATTGCCGATCAATATGATGCTTCGTGATGTCTTAAAGCAATTGATAAGCGCAAGTTTTATCGAAGCTGGGCCGTTGTACACGGCTATACTTAAAGCTACCAGTAAGCCATTGGATAATAACAAGACAATTAGCGAGAACGGCATTAGCAATAACTTCACTATTCAAATCAAGATGGAGCATACCCCTAAAATCGGCAGCATAATCCGCTTCAGCAACTACGACTGGCGCGTACTCGACGCACTAGATGGCAAGATATTGATAATAAGCGATAAGATAATCATAAAGAAGGCATACCACTCCACAGAAAAAAGCATCACCTGGGAGAAATGTGAGCTGCGCGGTTATCTTAATGAAGCGTTCTATAATTCATTTGGACAAGATAAATCACGAATAGTCAAAATGAAGGTGGTAAATAAAAGTAATCCTTGGTATGGTGCATCGGGAGGCAGTGACACAGAAGATTGGATATTCTTATTAAGCCTTGAAGAAGTTTGCGGTTTTGCTGAAATTACTTATTTTGGAAACAGCAGTTCAAGCCTAAAGTATAAGGATAGTCAAACATACAGGATATCTGATGAAAACAACAAAAAAAGAATAACAGATCATAGAAATGGAGGGGCTTGGTGGTGGTGGCTTCGGTCGTCCGGCAAATATGCTCATTGTGCCGCCAGCATCGGCGATATTGGCTGCGTCCACGTCTATGGCAACTCTGTTGACGATGATAGCGGTGGTGTACGCCCCGCTTTGTGGCTAAGTCTGTAATTTAAATCTAATAATCTGTTACGCTACAGGTGAAACAACCCGCATCGTGAAACGGCATAATCAATCTATCGCAGCAGGCGGTCGTGTAATTTTTATTTTTGAGAGAGGAAATTAATTCCTATGAAATGCAATAAATGTGGAAGTAAATGGGAGACCAACGCGAGCCGTTCCACTTCTATAATCGTTTGCCCATTCTGTCAAGAAAAAATCGTAGCCGAGAAACTAAGCGACTGGCAATTCTTTGATAACACAAAAGAATTGTTGACTTATATCGCGACGGAATATGGGAACGATGCCCTGTTTGGTAGAAAATACTTTTCCGACCACAGCTTACCCTCAATGCCGCAAGGGCAAAAAAACCTTGTGAAGCAAGCATTTGAGTGCGGTGCGATAAAAATCCTCCAGGACAATATGAACTCCGATCAAGCCCGAAAGGAAACCGCCGTCAAGCAAGCAGTTGGTAAGTTGGTGGATACATACGCAAGTGCAAAAGAAGCCGCCGAGCGGGTGGTTTGGGAATTTACCAATGCTATCGGGTGGGCTATTCCGGAACAACAAGAACCAATCATTTTAGTGGAAGATGCAAAAAATCAGCACAAAAAACTGAAAGAAATGCGTGAACGTTTTGCTAAATATCAATGTTGTATTTCGGCTGGCTCTATTACAGCAGGATTAAAAACAGATGGTACAGTTATCGCAGCCGGAGACAGTAAAAGGAAATATAATACATACATTCTTGATATCGAAAAATGGTTTGATATTGTTGCAGTTTCTGTTGTCAATGATGGCATAATAGGCTTAAAATCAAACGGAAATGTAATTGCAGCCGGAACCTTCTGGAGTTATAGGAAATTCGAAACCTACATATGGCATGATATTGTTGCAATTTATTCCAGAGGAAGCTGCGTAGCCGGACTGCAAACAAATGGCAGAGTTGTCAAGAATTGTTCCAGTTTTCCTGATAATGATTATAAATGGTTTAATATTATTGCAATTTCTGTTAGCAAATCTCACATGGCTGGATTGAAATCAGACGGAACAGTTATTGCTGATGGTAATAATGACGACGGTCAATGTGATACCGGAGAATGGAGCGATATTGTTGCAATTAATACATCATACAGACAAACAGTCGGAGTGAAATCAGATGGTACAATTGTTGGAGCGGGCTATAAATCTTACGAGTTTCTTGCATATAAATGGAATGATATTGGATCCCACTCAAATAAATGGACTGGCATAGTATCACTTTCCGGTCCCAGCCATTATACAGTAGGGTTAAAATCAAATGGTACCGTTGTTGCTACTCAACACTATCATACCTATAATGAAAGAAGTGAAGTGCGTAACATTATTTCTGAAATTAGTGAATGGCGTGACATTATTGCGGTTTTTAGTGAAGATAATTTTGTAATAGGATTAAAATCAAATGGTACAGTTGTTGCTGCTGGACAACTTTATTATGGAGATATAAATGATGAGTCTTGGGGAGATTTAAGAGAAATCACAAAATGGCAAAATATTATTGCTATATCTATAGGGCATAGACATATAGTTGGACTAAAATCGGATGGTACGGTTATTTCACTCGGCAGGAGCAAAGATGATAGGTGTAATACCGGACAATGGCATAATATCGGGTTACCGAATCGCGGATTAATGAAAAAGCGAACACAAGAAATGGAAGAAGAATTGCATAGAGAACTACTTCGCGCAGACCAATCCGCCCGTTGGAAGAAGCAAGGTTTATGTCAGCACTGTGGCAGTAAGATGAAGGGAGTACTCAATAGAAAGTGTACAATCTGCGGAAGATTACTTTAACAACACTGCAGTAGCAATTTGCATTTGATTTTTGAGAGAGAGGAAATTAGGCCATATGAAATGCAATAAATGCGGAAGCAAATGGGAGACTGATACTACTCTTTCTGCTTCGATAACCGTTTGTCCATTCTGTCAAGAAAAAATCGTGACCGGGAAGCCGAGCGACTGGCAATCCTTTGATAACACAAAAGAATTGTTGGCTTACGTCGCGACGGAATATGGGAACGATGCACTGTTTGGTAGAAAATATTTTTCCGACCACACCTTACCCTCAATGCCACAAGGGCAAAAAAATCTTGTAAAACAAGCGTTTGAGTGCGGTGCGATAAAAATCCTCCGGGACAATATGAACTCCGATCAAGCCCGAAAGGAAACCGCCGTCAAGCAAGCAGTTGGTAAGTTGGTGGATACATACGCAAGTGCAAAAGAAGCCGCCGAGCGCGTTGTTTGGGAGTTTACCAACGCTATTGGTTGGAATTTACCAGAACCGGCAGAACCCCAACATTCTCCGGCTGGACAACTATCTACAAGCATCTCTAAGTCGTTCGCAACAATACAATTACCTCACGAAACAGAGGCATTGATGAAACGAGGTTGGTTTTTTTTGGAAGATGGTGATTTCAAAAAAGCAGACGAATACTTCAACCGCGTTCTTGATATGTATCCCGAATATGGGTTAGCGTATTTGGGATTATTATGTGCCGACTTTAGATTGACATATGAAAGTCAATTGCCGAAAATAGGTGATGGGAACATCATTATCAATCATAGGTATTTCAAAAGAGCTATGCAGTTCTCTGATAACACACTAAAAAACAACTTGGTTGAATATGCTAAAACAGCATACCGGACTCAACTGGCGCGATTATTATCTCTCCTGATAAATAAGAAGAGAAACGAAATCTGGGATTGGTAATTGCCGGGATACAAAGTATAGAACAGCTTTATGGGATTTACTGTCAAAGAGGTGGTAGAAATATCGCTGCGGAGGTTTCCTCAGTTTACATAATCGAATTTAATATGGTACCGTAGGTGGTCGCGAAAACCTTACTTTTATAAGGGAGGAAATTTGGTCATATGAAATGCAATAAATGCGGAAGTAAATGGGAGACCGACGCGAGCCGTTCCGCTTCTATTACCGTTTGTCCATTCTGTCAAGAGAAAATCGTGGCCGAGAAATCAAGCGATTGGCCATTCTTTGATAACACAAAAGAATTGTTGGCTTATGTCGCGACGGAATATGGAAATGATACGTTGTTTGGAAGAAAGCATTTCTCTGACCATACTTCACCTTTAATGCCACAAAGACAAAAAAACCTTATAAAGCAGGCGTTTGACTGCGGTGCAGTTAAAAATTTACAGGACAACATGGACTCCGGTCAACAGAACAAGGAAATAGCAATCAAGCAATCTGTTGGAAAATTAACGGATATATACTCCATTGAAAAATATGCCGCCGAACGGGTGGTTTGGGAATTTACCAATGCCATTTGTTGGGGTATGCCGGAACCGCAAGAGCCAGTTATTTATAGCCCCGTGACTGACTCCGGAGCAATCAATCTAACAATCATTCCTCCCTCTGCACCGGAATCTGAGTCATCGAAAAACTGGTGGCAACGTCTTTCAATGGGAGCAAAAAGCGTTATGGTTGCTTTATTTATTGGTGTTGTTGTACTTGGTTTTGGTACGTTCAGCAGATGGGTTAGCAAAAACAGCAACAACCCTGCCATGAACAATCCGTTTATTCAAGAAGCGAACACATTTTCGACTGTTAATAATCAAGTGACACCCAAATATCAACTGGATACACATACAGCAATGGCGGAGAATCAATCACCGACAAACACTAATCAATCGACCAATGATACACAGAAATCTTCACAAGACTTCAAAGATACCACACAGCAATTTATGGAGAATCAATCACCAACAAACACTAATCAATCGGCTAATGATATACAGCAATCTCCACAAGGATTCAAAGATGTTACGCAGAAATTTATCGGGAAATTAATTACTATAATATCTGTTGAAAATGGTAAATACGTTGTTTCAGTATTGAATGAATCCGCATCCCCCCTTCGTGCTTACGAGAATTCTGAAACTTCTTGGGGTATTTATCAAATTTATGGTATATCAGATGGCTATATCGCTCTAAAATCAGTTCATAGCGGTGAATATGTAACAGCAAGTATGAACAATAATAATATTCCCTTGCATACAAACGCTTCATCTGTCCAAGCGTGGGAATGTTTCAAAATATACCAACACGACAATGATTATTATATCAAGGCTTCTAATGACAAATGGGTTTCTGCACAGTTAAACATTGCAAACGCACCTTTATGGGCGAATGTTGATGTGGCTTCTACATGGGAAAGGTTCAATATTATTATATTGCCAGAACGAAACTTCATTGATGTCACCTCACAATTTGCCAACAAAACTATCGCACTAAAATCTGTTGAAAACAATAAATATGTATCTTCTGTGCAGAATGAATATGCCGCACCGCTTTACGCTTCTGCAGATATAGTAAATGATTGGGAAATGTTCAAAGCAGAAGGTACATCGGATGGTTATATTGCGTTTCGTTCTGTTTTTAATGAAAAATATGTATCAGCAAGATTAACTGATAATAATGTGCCCTTAAATGCCGAAGAATCAACTATACAAGAATGGGAGTGTTTCAAGTTATTCCAATATGAAAACGATTACTATATCAAAGCGTCAAACGATAAATGGGTCTCAACGCGTGTAGATATTTCAACGGCACCACTCAATGCGAATATTAACTTTCCTCATTATTGGGAGCGATTTTATATTCAAATACTTAATTGATGAAAATTACTAGGAGTCTCGTGGTGAGAAATCAACTTTATTCTGTTCTTTTCAACGATGGCTGTTGAGCGGTAATGGTAAAAAATTTTATTTTTGAGATGGAGGGAATTAGGTCATATGAAATGCAATAAATGCGGAAGTAAATGGGAGACTGACGCGAGCCGTTCTGCTTCGATAACCGTTTGTCCATTCTGTCAAGAAAAAATCGTGACCGGGAAATCGAGCGACTGGCAATCCTTTGATAACACAAAAGAATTGCTGGCTTATATCGCGACGGAATATGGAAATGACGCGTTGTTTGGTAGAAAATACTTTTCTGACCACACCTTGCCCTCAATGCCACAAGGGCAAAAGAACCTTGTGAAACAAGCGTTTGAGTGCGGCGCAATAAAAATCCTACAGAACAATTTGTACTCTGACCAAGCGCACAAGGGAATCGCCGTCAAGCAAGCGGTTAGGAAAATGATAGATGCATACGCAAGTGCGAAAGAAGCCGCTGAGCGCGTTGTTTGGGAGTTTACCAACGCTATTGGTTGGAATTTACCAGAACCGGTAGAACCTCAACATTCTCCGGCTGGACAACTATCTACAAGCATCTCTAAGTCGTTCGCAACAATACAATTACCTCACGAAACAGAAGCATTGATGAAACGAGGTTGGTTTTTTTTGGAGGATGGTGATTTCAAAAAAGCAGACGAATACTTCAACCGCGTTCTTGATATGTATCCCGAATATGGGTTAGCATATTTGGGATTACTATGTGCCGATTTTAGATTGACACATGAAAGTCAATTACCGAAAATTGGTGATGGGAACATCATTATCAACCATAGGTATTTCAAAAGAGCTATGCAGTTCTCTGATAACATGCTAAAAAACAACTTGGTTGAATATGCTAAAACAACATACCGGGCTCAACTGGCGCGATTATTATCTCTCATAGCAGATAAGAAGAAAAAGGTTACTAAGTTACGTAGGTGGTCGTAAAAACCTTATTTTTGGGAGGAAGGGATTTAGGTCATATGAAATGCGAAAAATGCGGAAGTGAATGGAAGACCGATGCGAGCCGTTCCGCATCAATAACCGTTTGTCCATTCTGTCAAGAAAAAATCGTATCCGGGAAATCAAGCGACTGGCAATACTTTGATAATACAAAAGAATTGTTGGCTTATATCGCGACGGAATATGGAAACGATGCACTGTTTAGTAGAAAATATTTTTCTGACCACTCCTTGCCCTCAATGCCCCAAGGGCAAAAAACCTTGTGAAACAAGCATTTGAGTGCGGCGTAGTGACAATTTTGCAGGACAATTTGAACTCTGACCAAGCGCACAAGGAAATCGCTGTTAAGCAAGCTGTCAGAAAATTAATGGAAATATATTCCATTACAAAAAATGCTGCCGAGCGGGTGGTTTGGGAATTCACCAACGCTATTGGTTGGGGTATGCCGGAACCACAAGACCACAGTAATCAACAAAATGAAACAAAAATGCAAGGAAAAAGCGGAAACGCAACCAGCTCTTCACCCCCGCCAGCTGGATTAAGCTCCCTAATGAAACTGGCGGCTATTGGCTTGCAGAATGGAGATTGGCAAGAAGCAGAGGATTACTATAAGGATGTGTTAAAACAATCTCCAGAATACGCCCCTGCTTGGATAGGACGGCTTTGCGTGGACCTGAAGTTGTCCGAAGAGAGCAAGCTTTCAGTTTTCGCAGACCCGAATAAGCTCATCAATCATAGATTCTTTCAAACCGCTGTACGATTCGCCGACCCAACAATAAAAGCCCGCCTGGATGGCTATATCCAAACCATCAAAGACCGCATTGAAGCGGAGAAAAAGGAAGCTGATGCGGAAGCCGAAAGGCAGCGGAAATTGGCGGAGGAAGCTGCGCGTAAAAAGCGTGTGCAGGATGCCTTCGACAGCGCTTGCAGGATAATGAACAACACACAAAATCCCGATGATTACCGCAAGGCTATCGCCGCTTTTAGCAGCATAGACTCGAAGTATCTGGACATCAACAATAGAATCAAAGGAAGGATAGCAGAGTGTGAAAAGAAAATAACCGCCATAGAAGCGGAACGAAAAGCTGCGGCGGCTGAAGCCGAAAAGCAACGGAAAATCGCCGAAGAAGCCGCCCGCAAAAAACAAGTTCAAGATGCCTTCAACAGTGCTTGCAAAATTATGGACAGCGCAAAATACCTCGATGATTACTGCAAGGCTATCACCGCATTTGGCAGCATAGACACAAACTATCAGGACATCAACAGCAAAATTAAGAGTAAAATTACCGAGTGTGAAAATAAAAAAGCCGCTATTGAAGCTGCGCTTAGACAAAAATACGGCGTGTTGTTAGATCGCTTAAGCAGCGAAGGCAAAGCTCAAGCCGGGGAGCGCCGAAAAGCGGCGCAAGCACAACTTGATAAGGAAAACGCTAAAGCGAAAGCCGCCGTAGAAACAAAATGCGCTCAACTACAACAACAATACGATGCTGATTACAAAGTATGGCAAGAGAAAGTGCATGAATTGAAAGCGCCATACGAAATTGCTTACAAGAACTGGGAAGAAGAAGTAATCAATCTCAAGGCACAATCTGAAACATGGAAATCGAGAAATTTATGTCCACATGATGGTGGTACTCTAAAAGGGCTGCTTTTAAAGAAATGCACTGCTTGTGGGAAAGCACCAAGTGAACCTATTACGGTACATCCTGCCCCGAAACAACCGAAATATCCACCCGAACCTCAAAAACCGCAAATGTCGATGTTTACACCGCGCAAATTGGAGCCAGAATCTACATTACCCTCTGATGTGGTAGCTACTATTAGGGATGAGTTTGTATTCATCAAATTAGGCGGCATTGACTGGCGCGTGCTGGCTGTGGAAAACAATAAGGCGTTACTCATCAGTGAAAAAATCCTTGAATCCCGCCCTTATAATACAGAGTATAAAGACATAACTTGGGAATGGTGTACCCTCCGTAAATATCTCAACAGCGATTTTTACAACAAACTGGGGATGGCAAAATCCGCGATTGCAGAAACCCGAAATAACAATCCTAACAACCCTTGGTACGGTACAAGCGGCGGCAATGAAACAGTAGACAAGATTTTCCTGTTGAGTTTAGATGAACTGGTAAAATACTTTGGTGATAGTGGCGATTTACGGAACAAGAAACGATATGGATGGGAAGATTCAAAACATTGTCTACAATCAAATGGATATTTATTACACGACCAGTACGATGACGCACGAATAGCAAAAAATGGCAAAGGCGAGGCGTGCTGGTGGTGGCTTCGGTCGCCCGGCCACATCAGTAACTGTGCCGCGCGCGTCAGCTTTGGTGGTAGCGTCGATGTCTTTGGTTACGGTGTCATCCTCGACACGGTTGGTGTTCGCCCCGCTTTGTGGCTGAATCTGTAATCAGAAATCTTTTAATCTTTTTTGCCGAAGGCAAAATAATCGCGACGCGAAGCGGCGCAATCAATCTACCGCCGTAGGCGGCCGAAAATTTTTTTGGGTGATGTGATGGCTATTCCGAAAAACGAATTGACCGTAATTATGAAAGCAAAAGATGATTCTGCTGCATAAAGTACCTATTTTGTTATTACGAGGAGTAAAGTAACGAAGCAATCCGGGAAAGCCCCAGTATACCTAGGCTCTAGATTCTGCGACTTCGCGCAGAATGACGATAATAAGAGCTGAAAGAGTGTTTTTGC
>Ga0082212_10009675_pt1 | contig 12405 bp, 13 predicted proteins | sample TergutNt197P3_FD_71548 | JGI IMG/M metagenome (GOLD analysis project Ga0082212, IMG submission 71548) | Neocapritermes taracua P3 segment gut microbial communities from Petit-Saut dam, French Guiana - Nt197 P3 | ecosystem: Host-associated > Arthropoda: Insects > Digestive system > Gut ... | reverse complement strand
TTTCCCGCAGAAGTATTAGAAGAAGCCAAACAAATTTCAGAAAAAGTTGATAAATCAAATCTAATAAATCGAATTGATCATACAGACTTAGTAACTGTGACTATTGATGGAGATGATGCTAAAGATTTAGATGATGCTATAAGTTTAGTCAAACAAGAAGAAGGTTACATTCTTTATGTTCATATAGCTGATGTTTCTTATTATGTTTTAGAAGGCAGTGCTTTAGATAGAGAAGCTTATTATCGATCATCTTCTATCTATCTTACTGATAGAGTTGTCGGTATGTTGCCGAAGGAATTATCAAATGGTATATGTTCACTAAATCCTCATAAACTACGTCTCTGCCTTACTTGTCGCATGGAAATCACAAATTCTGGTGATATAAATAAATATGATGTGTATCCTTCATATATTAAAATTACGGAAAGAATGAGTTATGAAAATGTAAATAAGATTTTGCAAGGTGATCAGATAGTTATAAATGAATATCATAATTTAAAGGATTTATTTATTAACATGAAACACTGTTCACAAGTAATTAGAAGTAAAAGAGAGAGATTAGGAGCTATTGATTTTAATTTGAAGGAGATTAAAATTCTCGTTGATAAAAATGGTCTAGTTGAAGATATAGTACCTCGTGTGCGTTTAGAAGCGGAAGACTTAATAGAAGACTTTATGATTTCTGCTAATGAAGCTGTAGCTGATTTGATATTGAAAAAGAAAATTCCAGGACTGTATAGGGTACATAAAAAACCACAAGAGAAAAAACTGAAAGAGTTTGTCAGTTTTGCTCGTGGTTTAGGATATAAGATTAGTTTCAATAATAAAGAAGAACTTAGGGCGACTATGCAAAACATTCTAAAGGACTGTGAGAACACTCCTTATCAATCTATTATTAGTAGAAAACTTCTACAAAGTATGAGTAAAGCAATTTACAGTGAAAGTAATAAAGGACATTTCGCTTTAGGATTAGAGAAATACTTACACTTTACTTCCCCAATTAGGCGTTATAGTGATTTGATTGTTCATCGCCAATTATACAAGTATATATTTAATCCAAATAGTGAAAGAAAATTGATAACGCAAGAGAATATCAAATTAAAAGAAATAGCTAATTATCTATCTATACAAGAACGAAGGATAACTGCTTTAGAGTACGATGTTGAAGATATGAAAAAAGCTGAATATATGCTAAAATATCAAAACCAACCGGTAAAAGGAATAATAACTTCAATTACAGAATATGGATTTTATGTGGAATTGGAAAACATGATAGAAGGTTTTGTGCCTATATCAAGCTTAAAAGGTTATTATAGTTATGACAGTAATAAAAGTCGTCTAATAAACTATCGTAATAATCAGAATTACCAATTAGCTTTACAGGTTGATTGTATTGTGAAATATGTGAATAAAGATACTCGGCTAATTGAATTAGAAGTTTTAGATCAAAGAAAAAGAGTGAAAAAACAATGGAAAAAATAATAGCTATAAACCGTCAAGCTAGCTACGAATACTTCCTACTAGATAAATTTGAAGCAGGTATTTCTTTAGTTGGTTCAGAAATAAAGTCAATTCGCTCAGGGAATTGTAATTTAAAAAATTCCTTTATAGATATTAAAAACGGAGAAGCTTTTGTAAATGATATGCATATTGCTGAATACAAACAAGGTAATCGTTTCAATCATGAAGCAAAAAGGCCAAAAAAGTTACTACTTCATAAAAAGGAAATATTGAAACTAGAAACTAAAGTAAAAACAAAAGGATTTACTATAGTACCAACAAAGATGTACTTTCTAAAAGGAAGAGTAAAATTAGAGATAGCTTTAGCTAAAGGAAAAGAACTCCATGATAAAAGACAGAGTCTCAAAGAAAAGGAGTTAAAAAGAGAAGTAGATAAAGTGATGAAAAATCGCTAATTATGGGGGTGTAAAGGATTTCGACAGGTAATGATTGGATTTTAGGAGCAGTGGTCTGATAGACCATAAGATCAAAACAAAAAATAAACGGAAACTACAATTTAAGTTTCGCTGCTTAATACCCAATAGCGGGCTTGCAGCTGCCGTCCTTTGATTTATTCTTTGGTTAAAGAAACGGTATCAGAAACAAAGAATAAGCGGTTATGAAGTTTGTAAGTAACCGACGAAAATTTAACAAACACCTTATCTTCATTCTTGTCTGTTAGTTGTTGATAAGTATTAAACAGACTAAACTGTAGCGCCTAAAATGTGGATCTTATCTGGACAGGGGTTCAATTCCCCTCACCTCCACCAATATTGTTTTATAATGTTAGATATAGTTGACAACATAAAAATACACAAAGCAAATAATAGATTTTAAGGAACAAAATATGAAAGCATTTCCCCTGCCTAAAAAAGATATAAGAATAAAAGAACTTATAGAAATAATGGAACAAAAAACACTAGCCATTTGGGCTATTGATTGTCTTGAAAGATTTATGCCTTATCTTGAATTAAACTATCCAAATGAAGAAAGGCCAAGGACAGCTATCAATATATTAAAGAGTTGGATTAATGATGAAATAACAATGTGGGAAGCAAGAAAATATTGCTGGAAAGTTCTTGCTTTTGGTAGAGAAATAGAAGAAAGTGACAAAGTTGGGTGTCAAATAGTAAGAGCCTGTAGTCATACACTTGCCACTTGCCATGTTCCTAGTCATTATCAAGGAGTAATGATTTATACTCTATCTGCCATACAATATCAAAATATGGATAGAGAAAATGTAAAAGAATTAATGGAAAAAGAAAAAGAATGGCAAATTAATCATCTGTTAGAATTGAAAGAATAAAAATAAAGATAGAATAATTAAATAGATAAGCTATTGAAGTAAAACTACAGAGGGAAACAAGCACAAACAAGTGCTTTTTTATTTTACCTAAATAACTTAAGCTTGGTATAATATAATAAAGATACTAAAGGAGAGATCGATATGAAAGTAGAACTGCTGGATTTAAGCAGAAGCTTTGCTGATATTGAAGAAGAGATAAATCAAGAAATAACAGAAATATTTAAAAAATGTTCTTTTATAATGGGAGAGAATGTTAGAGAGTTGGAAAATGAATTTTCAAAGTTTTTAGATGTTAAGCATTCTATTTCTGTAGGTAATGGTACGGATGCTTTAATTTTAGCTTTATGTGCTTTAGGAATAGGTCCAGAAGATGAGGTGATTACTACGCCATATACTTTCTTTGCGACCCCAGAAGCTATAGCTAGAGTTCATGCTGTTCCTGTATTTGCGGATATACGCTTAGATACCTATAACATTGATGAAGATAAAATAGAAGAAAAGATAACTGCAAAAACAAAAGCAATAATGCCAGTCCATATTTTTGGCCAAACATGTGATATGGACAAGATTAATGCTATTGCTAAAAAACACAATTTATATGTTATTGAAGATGCCGCACAAGCTTTAGGAGCTCAATATAAAGAGAGAATGGCTGGTAATCTTTCTGATATTGCTTGTTTCTCTTTCCACCCAACTAAAAACTTAGGTGCTGCTGGTGACGGAGGCATGATTGTGACTAATAATGATTTTCTAGCTAGTTATTGTCGAGCTTTAAGAGTTCATGGTAGTGGAGAAAATGGTGAAAAAGTTTATAACACTTTAAATAATATTGCTAAAAATGAGATTGATGAAGCAGGTGCCAATCACACTATTTACAATCCGGCAAAATATCATAATTATGTAATAGGATTCAACTCACGTTTAGATGAGATTCAAGCAGCTGTACTAAGAATTAAACTTAGAAAATTAAATGAATATAACAAAAAACATGATGAAATTGGTAATTATTACAACGAAAGCTTTAAAGATAGTGAACTAATACCACCAAAGGTAATAAAAGAAAATAAACATATTTTCCACCAGTATGTACTTAGAACGAGAAATCGTGATCAATTGATGACAAAGTTAGCAGAAAAAGGAATAGCCACTGGTATATATTATCCTTTACCTATGCATTTACAGAAAGCTTTTGATTATTTGAATTATCAAGAAGGTTATTGCCCAAATGCTGAATTATTATCCAAAGAAGCTCTAGCTTTACCAATATATGCAAAGTTAAGTGATGAAGAAAAGGAATATGTTGTTAAGTGCGTACTAGAAAGCATTTAAATAGAACTAATCTTGAGATGAAAGTACTAATTTTGTTATAATTAATACAGTAAAATACGACTGCTATTTAAGGAGTATTAACATGATTAGATAAAAGTCTGTAATTTAATGGAAAGGAGTAGATAGAATGAAAAAAGTCTTAACAATAGTTGGGGGACTTGTAGTTGGATTAGTAGTATTAGGATTAGCGATTTTCTTCTTTGTTTCTGGAACATCAAAGAAACTTGCTTGTAAATCATCATCTGGAACAATCACAATAATGTATAATGATGAGAAGTTAACTGGTTATACAGCTAATGGCTATACATTTGATCAAGATGGACAAAACGATATTGTAAAACAAATTGGTATCGATGCTTACATTCAAGAATTTGAAGCTTGGATGGCTAGTGAACCAGATGGAAGTTGTACAAGAAAATAATCACTAAGTAAAATCAGAAAGAAAAGACTGTATATTAAGCAGTCTTTTTTATTAATTAGTGTTCTTGTATTAATTTAATCTTTAGTTTATAATAATAGTTGAACAATCATTCAACAAAGGAGTAAAGATGGTAAATAAAGAAAAAATGACTTGTGATTGTAATATCATACATGAAGATGTTGTTAACAAAGTCAAAGAGATAATGCCAGAAAAAGAAGATTTCTATTCTCTATCAAATTTGTATAAAATGTTTTCAGATAATACACGAGTTAGAATTCTTTGGGCTTTGTCACTTGAAGAGATGTGTGTTTGCGACTTAGCTAATTTATTGGATATGACAAAATCAGCTATATCTCATCAATTAAAACTATTGAGATACAGTAATTTAGTTAAATATGATAAACAAGGCAAGATAGTATATTATTCATTAGCGGACAAACATGTCAAAGATATATTTAGAAGAGGTTTTGAACATATCAAAGAATAGGAGATTTTATGACGTTAGATTATTATTTAAAGGGTTTAGATTGCCCTAACTGTGCAAAGAAAATAGAAGATACTTTAAAAGGGACAGAGGGGGTAATCTCTTCATCGATTAATTTTTCAACATCCTCATTGCATATTGAAACTGATGATTCCATAATAAAAAATTATGAGCACTTAGTTAATAGAATTGTAAATAAACTGGAACCTCATATTGAAGTAATAAACAAAAACCAAGAAGTCAAATATGTGGAGAGTAAAACAGATAATTACAAAGAAGAAATTGTTATAGTTTTAGGTAGTTTATTAATGATAATTGGTTTATTTTTTAAATATTTCTCACACACAAAAACCATTTATGAGAATGTTTTAGTTTTAGCTTATTTAATCCTTGGCTATCGAGTTTTAAAAAAAGCTATACAATATGTTTTTAAGGGTTTTATTTTTGATGAAAATCTTTTGATGACGGTAGCGACACTTGGAGCTCTAGCTATTGGGGAAGTAGGTGAAGCAACTGCGGTAATGTTGTTTTATCGAATAGGTGAGTACTTACAAGAAAAAGCTGTTAAAAAATCTCGTAAAGCTATAGAAGATTTAATGGATATTCGTCCTGATTACGCCAACATAGAAATTGATGGTGTATTAACAAAAGTAAATCCTGAAACTGTAAAAATTGGGGAAAAGATTATAGTTAAACCGGGAGAAAAGATTCCTCTGGATGGTATTGTGATAAATGGACAAGCATCAATTAATATGGCTGCTTTGACAGGGGAGTCTTTACCAGTTTTTGTAAGCGATAACGTGGAAGTTTTATCAGGTAGTATTAATTTAGATGGTGTTTTGATGATTGAAGTCACAAAAGTTTATAAAGAATCTACTATCAGTAAGATTTTAAACTTAGTAGAAAACGCTACCGAGAAAAAAGCTGATAGTGAAAATTTTATAACGAAATTTGCTCGTTGGTATACTCCTGCTGTCATTATTCTAGCTTTTTTATTTTTTATAAGTGGAGTTTTATTTATTACAGGAGAGTGGTTAGTGTGGTTAAAAAGAGCATTGGTTTTTTTAGTTATTTCTTGTCCTTGCGCTTTAGTAATTTCGATACCGCTTAGTTATTTTGCGGGAATAGGAAGAGCATCAAGCAAAGGAATATTAATAAAGGGTGCAAATTATCTGGAAGCTTTAAATAAAGTTGATACGATATTTTTTGATAAAACAGGAACCTTAACAACAGGTATTTTAAAAGTTAAAGAAATAAAAACAGTTAAAGAAGGTAAAAAGGATGAAGTTCTTAAAATGGCAGCTTTAGCTGAAAGTTTTTCTAGTCATCCTATCGCAAAAGCAGTACTTGATGCGTATGGTAAAGATATCTTAAGAAAAGATCTAAGTAACCTTAAGGAATATCCTGGTAGAGGAATAGAGGTTAATTACCAAAAATCATTAATAACGGTTGGTAATGCCTTGTTTATGCAAGAAAAAAATATTAAGTATCAAGAGGGAGATGGTTTACAAACAATTATTTATGTGGCAGTAAATAAGAAATTTATTGGCTATATTACACTAGAAGATGAAATAAAGAAAGATAGTTACTTAACTATTGAAGGACTTAATAAATTAGGTATTAAAGAAATTGGAGTTTTTAGTGGAGATTCTAAAAGCATAACTAAAGATGTCGCAAATAGATTAAAAATTAAAACTTATTTTGGAGAATTACTTCCTCAAGATAAAGCCCAATTAGTTGAAGAATACCTTAATAAACAAAATACTAATAGAAAGCTTATTTTTGTGGGCGATGGTATTAATGATGCGCCGGTATTAGCTTTAGCTGATATTGGAGTCGCTATGGGTGCTCTTGGGAGTGATACGGCTATTGAAGCTGCGGATGTAGTATTAATGAGTGATGAACCTGCAAAACTATTAGAAGTTATAGACATAGCTAAACATACTTCCAAAACAGTGAAGATGAATATTCAAATCGCTTTAGGAGTCAAATTGTTTTTTCTAATATTGGGGGCACTAGGAGTCGCAACTATGTGGGAAGCTGTTTTTGCGGATGTGGGAGTTACTATAATTGCAGTTATTAATAGTATTAAAATACTTAGAAAATAATAAGTCTTAGTGTTTTTCAGAAAATAGTTTGATATAATTCTTGAGTAATAAAGTAGGAGCTAAAGTTATGAAAACATTTACTACTCAAGCAACAGGAATACGCTTACCAATAATTCATGAAGGTGATAATCTTGCAGAGATTGTAGTCTCTTGTTTATTAGATTATCTACAAGAAACTAACACTAAAATCGAAGAACATGATATTGTGGGAATAACTGAAGCTGTTGTGGCCAGAGCTCAAGGAAACTATGCCTCCATTCAACAGATTTCTAAAGATGTAAAAAGTAAGTTTCCTAGTGGTCCTATTGGGGTAGTATTTCCTATATTGAGTCGTAATCGTTTTTCTATTTTATTAAAAGGAATCGCTTTAGCAGCTGAAAAGTTGTATATTCAATTAAGTTATCCTGCTGATGAAGTTGGAAATCAATTAATAAGTTACGAAGAACTCTATAAATCAGGTATCAATCCTTATACTGATGTTTTTAATGAAAAAGAATTTAGAGAAATCTTTAAAGATCTTAAACATAGTTTTACAGGTATTGATTATTTGGATTTATATCGAAATTTAGGAAATAACGCAGAAATAATTCTTTCAAATGATCCAAAGGAGATCTTAAATTACAGTAAAAATATTATTGTAGCTGACATTCATACTAGAGAAAGAACTAAGGCTCTTTTAGATGAAGGTGGAGCAATGAATGTTTATGGTCTTGATGATATTTTAAATACTAGTGTTGATGGTAGTGGTTTTAATCCTGAGTATGGTTTATTAGGTTCTAATAAAGCAAATGAAGATCGAGTTAAACTATTCCCCCACTCTTGTGATGTATTTGTGGATGAAATTCAAAGATTGTTGCAGGAAAAAACTGGAGTGAAGGTTGAAGTGTTAATTTATGGTGATGGTGCTTTCAAAGATCCAAAAGGAAAAATCTGGGAATTAGCTGATCCTGTTGTTTCTCCAGGGTATACTTCTGGATTAATAGGTTTACCTAATGAACTTAAATTAAAGTATTTAGCTGATAATGAATTTGCTGGTAAACGCGGTGAAGAAGCTAAATCAGCGATTATTGATCGATTACAAAACAAAGCTGCTAATCTTAAAGGAAAAGAAGACACAGAAGGTACAACACCTCGTCATCTAACTGACTTAATAGGTAGTCTATGTGATTTAATTAGTGGAAGTGGAGACAAAGGAACACCAGTGGTTTATGTTAAAGGTTATTTTAATAATTTCGCTGATGAATAACTTAGAGTGTATTTCTTTATAAATCGTGAGAGAAACTTTATAATAGTATTGTAATAAAAGAGATTTAAGAAAATGAGAAACAGAAGATTAATTAAAGGCTTATTTTTAACATTTATTGTTGTATTGATAGTTTTAATAGGTTGGTGGTTCTTTAAGGAGAACAACCCAGCAAAAGTTCTTCCTTGTAAAGTTGATCTTTGTTGAGGTAAATATATGAAAAAAAATCAACTTCTTATAATAACGAATACAGCTTTAGTGTTAGCTTTATTATTAACTATCCAGTTTATGACTAGATCTTTTGGTCAATTTGTGACTGGATCTTTAGTTAATCTTTTATTATTAGTAGCTGTTTTAGTAGTGGATTTTAAAAGTGGGTTGTTTATTGGCGCTGTCTCACCATTTTTAGCTAATTTATTAGGTATTGGTCCAGCTTTTATTCAAATTGTTTTCTTTGTCTCTTTAGCTAATATTATTTTTATCTGTGTAGCTTGGACTTTAGTAAGAAAGACTATTGAATCTAGCAAGAGACTTATAAATAATGTTTTAGGGTTGTTTGTGGCAGCCTGTCTAAAGACAGCTTTTTTATGGGTTATTTTGGTTAATTTTGCTTTACCTTTTATTCCAGGTATTAATGAAAAACAACTAATGTTAATTAGTTTAAGTTTTTCTTGGCCACAGTTAATTACTTCTTTAGGAGGTAGTTTATTAGCAATATTGATAATTCCGGCTTTAATAAAAGCTAAAAAATCAGGTCACAGACAAGTATAAAGAAATAGTGTTATACTTGAAGTAAGGAGAATAATAATATGGAATGGGTATGTAAGCTTTGTGGTTATATTTATGATGGAGAGACCCCTTTTGAAGATTTACCTGAAGACTGGGAATGTCCTCTTTGTGGAGCTAGTAAAGAAGAATTTGTTTTACAATAATAATCTTAGGAGAATAAGTGGTTAGTAAAGAGAAAAATGAAGTTACCTTAAGCAAACTTTTTAGCACATCTTTTTTTGTGAGCCTTTTTATGATTGGAAGTGGTCATGTAGCTTTGCCAGTTTATCAAAAAAAGCTAGTAGAAGATTACAATTGGATGACAGAAAAGGAAATGTCAGATATTTTAGTTATTTCTCAATGTAGTCCAGGTGCGATTGCTGTAAATATGGCAGTAGCTATTGGTTATCGTTTAAAAGGTTTTGCTGGAGTGTTTGCCACCGTATTAGGGACTATACTACCTCCTTTTATACTAATGATAGTTATTGAACGTTTTTATAGTTTGTTAGTTAATAATCCTATTTTACAAGCTGCTTTTAAGGGAATGAACATCGCAGTTGCAGCTGTGTTAGTTAACGTGGTCATTTCTTTAGTTTTAGATTTAAAGGATAATAAACTATTAAGTTTTACTTTATTGTTGATATCTTTTGCTTTAGTTTATTTCTTCAAATTAAATGTTATTTTCATTGTTGGTGGAGGAATTATACTTGCCTTAGTTTATAGTTTGAGGGAAAAGAAATGATGTGGTTATTGTTTCTTGTGTTTATGCAAATTGGATTTATCGGTTTTGGTGGTGGTTATGCAATACTTCCTCTAATTCAAGATTTTTGTGTTAAACAAATGAATTGGATTACCCTCAGTGAATTTAGTGATTTAGTCACTATAAGTCAGTTGACTCCAGGACCTATACTAATAAACTCGGCGACTTTTATTGGCAATAAAATTGGGGGAGTAATGGGAGCTGTAAGTGCAACAGTTGCAAGTGTGTTACCTTCAATTATTATTGTAGTTTCACTTTCAGCTCTTTATTATAGGCATCAAAACCTTAATTTAGTACAACTGATAATTCGTTTTTTAAAACCTTTAGTGACAGGCTTAATTATGGCTGCTAGTGTTTCAATTTTATTACTTGCCCTTTTTAATGGATCAAAGATAAGTTTTGATAGTTTAGACCTAGTTGGTTTTATTATGGTAATATTAGCTTTTATAGCTTTAAGGAAGTTTAAAGTAAACCCTTTACCACTGATTGCTAGTTATGGAGTAATAATGGTGATGCTTTATTATGGGGTTAGTTACTTTAGTATATAGAAAGAGAAAAAGATGAAAAAACTATTAATAGTAGTAGATATGATAAATGGATTTATTACTGAAGGAAACTTACATGATTTGAATATTGCTAAAATCATTCCAAATTGTGAAAAGCTTATTCAGCAGTTTTTAAAAAATGGTGATGATGTAATAGCAATGCGTGATTGTCACACAGAAGATAGTCAAGAGTTTTTAGCCTATCCACCTCACTGCTTAGTCGGAAGTAATGAAAGTGAGTTGGTTGATGAATTGAAGAAATATCAAGATGAAATGACAATTGTTTTAAAAAACTCAACTAATGGCTTTTTTGCGCCAGGATTTGAAGAGATAAAACAAGATTTGAATAATTATAATGAAATACTTTTAGTTGGTTGTTGTAGTGACATCTGCGTTTTACAATTAGCTTTATCATTAAAGACCTACTGTAACCAACATAATTATGATTGTAAAATTAAAGTGGATAGTAAAGCTTGTGCAACTTTTAATATACCAGGACATAATAATGAAGAATATGATAAAATTGCTTATAATTTAATGAGAAGCAATGGAATAATAGTGTTATAGGAGATATCGATGAATAATAAGGATAGAATGTTATTGGCAGATTATTATGAATATTCCATGGCGTATGCTTATTTTAAAGAAAACAAACATTTGGAAGTTGCTTATTTTGATATGTTTACGCGCAGAATTCCAGATGGTGGAGGTTATTTAGTTTTTAATGGCTTACATCGTTTTATTGATTTTGTGAAGGATTTCTCTTTTACAGAAGAACATTTATCTTACTTAGCTAAAACAAATAAATTCTCTGAAGATTTCATTTCTTATTTAAGAGATTTAAGACTAAATGTTGATGTATGGGCAGTTAAAGAAGGAACAGTTGTTTTCCCTAATGAACCTTTTGTGACTATTAGAGGTAATTGGATCGAAGCCCAGATAATAGAGACAATTTTACTTGTTTCCATCAATTATGCGACTTTAGTATCTACTAAATCTAGTAGAATAGTTAATAGCGCAAAAGAAAGAGCTGTCTATGAATTTGGAGCTAGAAGAGCCCATGAAAGTATGGCAGCTGTTGAAGGCGCAAGAGCAGCGGTTATTGCCGGATGTAAAGGAACTTCTAATACATTAAGTGGTTATTTATATGATTTACCTGTTGTAGGAACAATGGCTCATAGTTTCATTCAACTTTATCATGATGAGTATGAAGCCTTTTTAGCTTATGCCAAACACCAACCAGAGAATACTACTTATCTAGTTGATACTTATGATACGATTAAAAGTGGTATTCCTAATGCTATAAAAGCAGCTAAGGATTATTTAATACCTAATGGATATACTTTAAAAGCTATTCGTTTAGATAGTGGTGACTTAGCTTACTTAGCTAAAAAAGCTCGGGTTTTATTAGATGAAAGTAGCCTAAAAGATACTAAGATCATGGTATCTAATTCTTTAGATGAATATTTAATTGAAGACTTACTTAATCAAGGGGCACCTATTGATAGTTTTGGCGTAGGTGAAAACCTAATAACAGCAGCGTCTTCTCCTGTACTTGGAGGTGTTTATAAAGTTGTTGCTCATGAAGAAAATGGAAAGATTATTCCAACCATTAAAATCAGTGATAACTTAGAGAAAGTTACAACTCCAGGATATAAGAAAATCTATCGTTTTTATGATAGAAAGACAAATAAAGCTATTGCGGATTTAGTAGCTTTAGCTGATGAAGTTATACCAAGTGATTCTTATGAATTGTTCGACCCTTTAGCTCCTTGGAAAAGAAAGTTAGTTACTAACTATAATCTTCGATTATTACATGAAGAAATATTTGTGGAAGGAAAACTAGTATATCAAGTTCCAAATACCACAGAAGTTATCAAATATCATCAAGAAGAAATGTCATCTCTTTGGGATGAAGTAAAGAGATTACGTAATCCTCAT
>Ga0082212_10009674_pt1 | contig 12406 bp, 13 predicted proteins | sample TergutNt197P3_FD_71548 | JGI IMG/M metagenome (GOLD analysis project Ga0082212, IMG submission 71548) | Neocapritermes taracua P3 segment gut microbial communities from Petit-Saut dam, French Guiana - Nt197 P3 | ecosystem: Host-associated > Arthropoda: Insects > Digestive system > Gut ... | reverse complement strand
CTTTTTGAGGATTTGTATGATTGGGCCGGGCAAATTAGAACTGTCAATATATCAAAAAAGGGAACCCGGTTCTGTTCTACTGAAAGCCTAGATGACTTTGCGACTCGCATTTTCACCGGATTGCGCAATAGTGAGAACTTCATAAACCTAGATCGCGAAGAGTTCCTTTCAGAAATAGTAAGCTTCTATTGTAGCACTAATCAATTACATCCTTTCCGCGAAGGAAACGGCAGAACACAAAGGATTTTCATTTCTGAATTGATCTACAATGCCGGTTATGATGATTTCGATTTCTCAAATGTTGACGGGGATCTGTTGATGATTGCTACGATTAAATCCGCTAATGGAGTGACGGATCTATTGCGAGAAATATTTGATAAGCTGCTCTAGGCAATGACAGACGTGACAAATAGAACGTCTTACTATTTAAGGTGGCTGCGATGAATGTGCGTTATTTGAAAAAGATTATTCATTCAGTACTGTCGCTGTCTGTGTTGCTGATTTGCTTGACTGCGTGCGGCGACGGTCATTCCGCTCGGGACCTTGAGGCGCCCGCCCTTGGCGCGACTCCCTATGGCTTGGGCGGCGGTGATTCGGGCGGCGGTCCGGATGGTTTTACGGGCGCCGGGTCGATTACGTTTAATGACGATGGCAGCGCTATATATCATAGCTATGCGGGGCCTGTTTTCCAGTTGTCCGTTTTGGGCGAGACCTCCGGGCTCAGCGCGACGAGAAATACGGTGTTTGATTTCAGCCCCAGGAGCGTGCCTGATGGCAGGTTCTCCCACAGCGACATAGTTATTTGCGACAGCTATACACTGACAAACAACACCGAAAACGATATTAAGGCAAGGGTGCTTTACCCATTCAATGGCTGTTTTACCGACCTTTCCAGGTTGCTTCCCACCATTACAGCGGGGGGAGTTAAGCTCGAAACCACGCTTCATGCCGGTGCTTACAGCGGTGGTTTCATGAGTTGGGACGGTACGGACAGCCCTGCGGCAAACCCGAAACCGCTTAACACATGGCAGGGTTACGAAGCGCTGTTATCCGACGGCGCGTATGCTCGTCGCGCGCTGGAAGCCGCGTCGGAACTTGACCAGATGGTAACAGTGTACGAGTTTTCGAACGCGCGCAATAACAGCAGTCAAGCGGCGGTCGCCCCGACGCTTGCCGCTTGTTTTCGGTATGATGAAAGAAAAACAACGGTTCTGCCTTATATGTTTAATGGCGGCGAAACAGATGACGGGTATATGCGCCTGAGCTTTTTCATCCCGGAGGAATGGCGCTTTCACTACGACCGCAGCTACTATATGCTGGTTTTTGGAGAAGATATAAGTGACCTCGTAATACAAGGGTATAAAAATGGCGGATGCCATGAGGGTGAAGAGCTGGACGGCGTGACGGCGGACGTGTCGCGATATGAGAGGACATACGGCGATATACTTGCCGTCCTTCTCGACGATTTTATGGCGTATTACCACGATGGACACGTTATTATAACTGACGACCGCAGCTACACGGAGCCTATTGATATGGCAGCCCTATATAAAGCCACGGTAGACCATATGTTCGATTACGGGATACTGTCAGAAAACATAGCTTGGATGTATACAGTCGGTATGGGGTTTTATGACTTCCTTGTTGACGTAATCGGCTTAGATAGGGTTTTTTACCTTGACGCCGATATCGTAGTCCCGGCAGGCGGGAGCATCGAACTGAGGGTGGATATGAACAAGCCCGGCAGTTTCAATCATTTCGGCTTTAGCTATGGCGCGGAAGACCGGCCGACGTATGGATATGATATGTTAATAATGCAAGGGGCAAACTTGCTATATGACAGCATGGCCGCCGAGGCGATTTGCATTGAAAACACCGGGATTTTTGGACAAAACTTTGGGTTTGGTCAGGATAGCGCAGCCGAATCCATGGCACTTGATTTAAACGTGCCGCATTATTACATAGATCTCCGCCTCCGCGGCGGGTGAGGGCTTTTGAGGTTAATGCTTCACGTGTTATGCGGGCTGTCGGCGAATATGATACAGTTTTGACAGGAAAGAGTATTAGGAGAATCATATGAGCGACGTATTATTGAAAATTTGCGTTTTGATGGCGAGCCCGAGAAAGAATGGCAACACGGCCTCGCTGTTAAAGCCGATGGTTGAGACATTTGAACAAAACGGCGTTGAAGCAGAAGTTATCTGGCTTTACGACAAGAAAATAGAAGGCTGTATCGCCTGCCGTAGCTGCCAGAAAGACCATACCCGGTTCGGGTGTGCCCACGATGACGATATGCAAGAGGTTTTCGACGCTGTTATAAAAGCGGACGTTCTGTTGCTCGCCACGCCTATCTATTCATGGTACTGCACAGCGCCTATGAAAGCGGCGCTCGACAGGCTGGTGTACGGCATGAATAAATACTACGGCGAGATAGAGGGGCCCTCGCTATGGGAGGGCAAGAAAGTCGCTATTCTGACTACTTGCGGCTACAAGCCGGAGAGGGGCGCCGACTTGTTTGAGGAAGGTATCAAGCGGTACTGCAAGCACTCGAAGCTCCAATACATCGGTATGCGTGCGGCAAGAGACCTGGGGTATAAAAAAGAGTTTGCTTCTGAGGAAAAAAATGACATGGCAAGAGCGTTCGCAATGGAGATAATGGGTGACGTTGCAAAAAGCCACCACTAACATCAATGCGCTTAACCTGTTGCGGCGCAGGGGCGGAGGATGAACATCACTGTGATGTTCAACCAAAATCACTCCACCCAAATGCTTATGTTCGCGCTTTTGCTGCCGCCTGAGCTGTAGCTAAACGAGTGGTCCGGCAGCAGTTCCTTGTCCCTGAAGAGGTCGAACTGCCTTGCGAGCCCCCATATGGGGGCTAAAACGACTTGCGCATCGTCGATTGCGTAGTTGATTACCAGCGAGTCGCCGTCCATGTACGCCTCCACCCGCGGGTTTGCGTATCGCATCATTTCTACGCCGTTCACAAAGTAAAATGGCGGGAGGAACCTGATGACGATCGTGCCGCCATGAAGGCGCTCCAATAATTCAAGGCCGCTGACATACGCGGACAGATCGTTCGTCGAAAACACCGTCGCCATCCCCGTCGCCGCAAGAAATATATTCTCGCCTTTGACGTCTATCCTGCTTCCGTTTGGCAAATGGGAAACATCCACGCGGATTTCTTCGGCGCCGCTGTAAAAACCTTCGACCCTCTCTTGCACAGTCTCGATCGTCTCATAGCTCCCGTCGTTTGTCGCCGTCATGAGCAGGCCTAGCGGCAGCAGAAACATTATGGCAACGGCTATGAGGATGCAAATCGCAACGGTGCTTTTCTTTGTGGCTTGGCTGCGGCTTTTGTGGTAGACGGTGTAATAGTTGACGACAAGCGAGGCTGCCGTTATTAGAACCCACAACCCCGCCGCTTTCAGGAAAAACAGCCCGAGCGACGGCTCTTTTATAAGGAAAGCAAGCACATCGGGCGCGTGCTCGATGAATGTCATAAGATTAATGACCGCGAGCGCTACAGCCGCCGTGAACGCCACGGCCGCGTAGTACGTAAACTTGCGCAATATCACCCCCACGAGCTCGACTACCGCTATGATCAGGAAGCTGTAAGCTAGATGGACAAAGAACCCGGCGGCGATGAAGCCTATGCCGGTTTTAAGCGCGAAATATAGGTTTTCCGTAAAAACCGAGAACACCAAAACAACGGCATAGTACAGCAGGTACATGACAAGCGCGGTTAATGACACAGCGGTCGCCAGGATATATTCAATCAGCAGCGTCGACGCGAATCGGCCGGTGTTCGTCTGCGGGAAAACGGACAGTCTGGCGTTTATGCTCCTGTACATGAGCATGACTACGATGAAACCGACGATCATCCCGATAAAAAACGCGAAAGAATAATCGGTCACATTGTAAAGCTTTACCGGATTGTTGTTTTGCGTTACCCCGGTGATAAATGCAGCAAGCGACCAGAGTAGCATCAGGGCGGCTACTATGTAAAACCATATGAAATTCTTCGCTTGGGTTTTTATCTTGATTTTTAACAGGCGTTTGATACCAGCGCACTCATCTCTTACCATAGACATTCCAGCTCATCCTCCTTGTTCTGCCGAGTCAGGTATACGCAAAGGTCTTCCGCGCGCACGGTCGAGACGCTCAAGCCCTGTTGCGCCGCGAGCTGCGCCGCCGCTTCCGTGCAAGGCTCGTGTATCACGGCGAAACAGCTCAGGTCGCTCGTTTTTCGGGCGATAACATTTTTGCCCCCGGCGTATTTTTCGACGGACTGCGGGTCGCCGTCCACGCGGTACGCGCTTTGCCGCACGTCGTCTATGGGGCTGTTCAGCACGACGCGGCCTTGCTCGATGAGCAATATATCGGAAAGCGCCCCCTCGAGCTCCGAAAGCAGGTGGCTCGAGACTATGAACGTGCGCGGGTGCTCGGCGAAATCGCGGAGCAGGATCTCGTAAGCGGATTTCCTGACGGTGACGTCCATGCCCAGCACCGGCTCGTCGAGCATGGTGAGCGGGGCGCGGCAGGACAGGGCGCACAGGAAGTTGAATATGCTCGCCATGCCCTGCGATAGGCTCTTGTACTTCATCTTGCCGCCGAGCTCGAAGTAAGCCATCAGCTTGTCCGCAAACCCGGCGTCAAATCCCGTGAACATCGTATTATAGGCGGACAGGATGATTTTAAGGTTCAGGCTGGGGTCGTAAGGCACGTTATGGTATGTGTATACCAGCTTGCCCAGCACGGGCAGGTTGTCCATCGGCTCCTGGCCGAAAACGAGGGCCTGGCCGCTTGTTTTGTCAAGGATACCCGCGAGTATCTTCATAAGCGTTGTCTTGCCCGAGCCGTTCCTGCCGATGAGCCCGGTTATGCTGTTTTCGGCTATAGTGAGCGACATCCCGTCAAGCGCGTAAGTCTTACCGAACCGCTTGCACAGGTTTTCTGTTTTGATTATGTCATTCATACGACCACTCCTCTCCGTAAAAGGTACCAATCGCCGTGGAAAAAATTTCCAGTGTTTCTGCATTATTATTTATTATTTTCATACTCCCTCCGGGTTTTGGTACATTTTCTTTATTTCCGCGATGACTTCGCCCTCCGTCAAGCCGATTTTCACGGCTTCGGAAACGAGGCTCGATAGCAGCTCACGGAAGCCTTTTTCCCTGCGTTCGCTTATTAGCTTTACCGCTGCGCCATGTGCCACGGTCATAGAGGCGCCGCGCTGCTTGTCGAGGACGCCCTTGGAAACGAGCAGGTTTATACCTTTAGCGGCGGTCGCCGGGTTGACGCTCAGTTCCCTCGCGATGATAAGCTGCGAGTACGCCGGGCCGCCCTCGGGGAGTTTCCCGCTGATTATGTCATCCTCTATCGCCTCGGCGATCTGAACATAGACAGGTTTCAGACTGTCGAAAATGATCCTCATAAAACCACCGCCTGCTATACTACATTAGTAATGTAAAGTAGTATAGCAGGCGACAACGGGTTTGTCAATAGGGAGAATTGCAATTTCTTTTTCACACGCACACACAGCCCGTTTGGTGGGGGACTATAGAGCAGCGGCGCGCTTTTTGTAACTGGAAAATATTCAGGCACGACCGCTCGATTAGTTGACAAATTCTTTGATTGGTTTTATTATTACTGATGCTAATATTTTTTCGGAGGTTATAAAATGAAAAAGAAAATGTTCACATTAGTTGCTCTTGCGCTTGTCGTTGCGCTCTGCGCAGGGCTCGCCGGCTGCGGCGGCAATTCAGGCAACACCGATTCGCCGGCTTCCGGCAATCAAGGCAGCGCCCCGGCGTCCCCTGCAGGCTCCGGTTCAAACGCCGGCACAGCGCCCGCCGGTTCCGGCTCAAACGCAGGCACGGCGCCCGCCGGTAACGCGGTGCCGGATCTCGGCAATTTCTCGTTCTCACTCTCCCTGCACGACCCGATAACGTCTCCTAACGCGGTATACTTCCAACAGTGGGCCGACGCGGTGTCGGCGGCGACCGACGGCCATGTGAAAATCACGCTCTACGGAAGCAGCACGCTCGCGGCTGCCACGGATGTGGCTGACATGGTCAAAGACGGCGGATGCGACATAGGCTGGCTCTACACGTCATATTACGCCGGGCAGTTCCCGCTAACTGACGTCATCAACCTGCCGATGCAGGGTTTCGGCGATCCTCTGGTCAGCACAAAAGTCCTGTGGGACCTCTATAACGAGTACGACGAAGTCAAGGCGGAGTGGGACTCGTTCAAGCTGCTTATGATGTACGGCAACCCGGGTATGATATTCGCTTCCGCCAAGGCGCCGATAGTGACGGTCGCCGACCTTGCCGGGCTAAGCCTGCGCTGCCCTGCCGGCGCCATCACGAACGTGCTCACCGCCTGGGGGGCAAACCCGATAACGATGCCTCCGCCGGACATCTATCAGGCTATAGAGAAAAACAATATCAGCGGCTATATTTTCGAGCCGTCAGGGATTACAAACTTCAGCCTTGAAGAGGTGACGAAGTATTACACCGACCTGCCGATGTACGATGGCCCGTTCGGTTTGATAATGAATAAAGCCGCGTGGGATTCGCTTCCAGCAGAATACCAGCAGATCATAGACGGACTGTCGGGTTTTGACGGTTCAATGGGCGCGGCGCAATGCTTCGCGGACGCTGTGGATATCGCGCGCGGGACTATCGTCGCCGCCGGAGGCGAATTCTTCACAGTGACAAACGAAGCTATTGCGGAATTCCGGATCGAAGCGGACAAATACGCCGCGGGCTGGGCGAGCGGCATAGGCGGCAGCGTAGACGCCGCCGGATATCTTGCCAGGGCGACGTCACTCGCAGCCCAATATAGCTGACCGTAGCCCGGGGCGTCCGTCTCCCGGACGTCCACTGATTACTAACAAATCGATCGCGCTGCTTCCTGCCGTAACTGACATGGGGTTCCGCCCCACAACTAATCAGGCGGCGGGAAGCGGCGGTGCATTAATTCCTATCGAGGGGGGATGATTCGTTGTCATCGCTCACTATCGGGATCATCGGCGTTGTGGTTTTCCTCATCCTTATTTTCAACGGGATGAACATAGGGCTTGCCCTGCTGTTTGTCGGTTTTGCCGGGTACGCGGCGATAATCAACCCGACGGCGGCATTCGTTTTACTTCGCACTGATCCTTCGACAAACGCAAGCACATACTCGTTCATCGTAGTGCCGCTGTTTATATTGATGGGAAACTTCGCTTTTCACGCGGGGCTTTCCGGGGGGCTTTACGATTGCGCGAACAAGTGGCTAAACAGGCTGCCCGGCTCGCTCGCCTGTGCCACCGTAGCCGCCTGCGCCGGGTTCGGCGCCATATGCGGCTCCTGCGCGGCGACCGCCGCCACGATGGGCACGATCTCGCTGCCCGAGATGCGCAAGTACGGATATGACGACAAACTTTCGACGGGGGCGGTCGCGATGGGCGGCACGCTGGGGATACTGATCCCGCCGTCGACGCCGATGATCATCTACGCGATAATGGCGGAGTGCTCGATCGGCAAACTCTTCATCGCCGGCGTCTTGCCGGGGATAATGATGGCGGTTCTGTGCATTGCGACCATTATAGCGCTAATTATTAAAAACCCGGCCCTCGCGCCAAGGGGTGAAAAATACTCGTGGCGCCAGCGAATCGCCTCGCTGAAAGGGCTTATCGGGGTCATAGTCCTGTTCGGCGTCGTGCTTGGCGGCATGTTCTCGGGGTTCTTTTCGGTGAACCAGTCCGCGGCTGTCGGCGCGTTCCTCGCTTTCGTGATCATGGTCGTAAATATGCTCATCCGCAATGAGTTCAACGCTAAAAAGTTCTGGGGTTGCTTCAAGGACGCGATGTGGAACTCTATCACGACTTTCGCGATGACGTTCCTCATCATCATTGGCGCCAGCCTTTTTTGCAAATTTCTCACGATATCGCAGCTTCCCATGACGCTCGCTAACTACATCGGCGGGCTGAATGTGTCCAAGTACGCGATAATAGCCCTAATGATGTTAGTCTATATTTTCCTCGGGATGATAATGGACGAGCTGCCGATGATAATGCTGACCGTGCCTATTTTCCTCCCGATAATAAGCAAGCTCGGTTTCGACGTCATATGGTTCGGCGTTTTCATCATACTGACGATGGAGATGGGCGCCATAACGCCGCCTGTCGGCTTGAATTGCTTCATTATTTCCGGGGTCGCCAAGGACATACCGCTCGCTACAATATATAAGGGCGTTATCCCGTTCACAGCGACTATAATAATCGGCGTGGTGCTGCTGTGCGTTTTCCCGCAGATCGCGCTGTTTTTGCCCGGTTTGATGTGATGGGGGGCGGCTTCAATATGCTTGATAATCTTAAAAAGGCCGGAAACGTCGTGGGCACAATAACTAAAATCGTGTGCTATATTAGCTTCGCGGGCGTCCTTGCTATTCTGCTATTGAATGTTGCGGACGTGGTGCTCGCAAAGACATACAAGCCTATCCTGGGCGCGTATGAGATAACCCAACGGCTCTTGCTCTGCACGGTTTTCGCTTCTTTTGCGTATGCGCAAACGAAGAAGACGCATATTAATATGACGATTCTAGTTGTTCATTTCCCTCGCGCTTTGCGCTTCATATTGTTCACGGTTGTGAGCCTTCTTTCCGTTTTCGCTTCAGCAGCCCTTGCGTACGCGGCGTTTCACCAGGGCGGAGTTTCCCTTGCCGCAGGCACGGCGACCGAGGTCCTGTATATTCCGCTGTTCCCGTTTTTCTACGTCGAGGCGCTGGCGATGGCGGCGTTCACCATCGTGCTTCTTTACGACTCTGTCATGTCGTTTTTCGCCATTTTCAAGGAGGACTTCGCAGTTCATGTAATGTCTTTCTGGACGTGACGCCCCAGAGCAGCCTAGCCAAACTGTCCATATAAAGAACGCGGCCTATCGCGAGCCGCGCGAGAGAAAAATCTCTTGACAAACGCGCTACTCTGCGTTATTATGTAGCCGTACCTAGCATTGTTAGGTACGGCTCTTCGTAATAGAGGGATCGAGGTGGTGTTGTTGGAAAATCTCAGTGAGATGCTAAAAGGGGTGTTGGAGGGCGTCGTGCTTGAAATTATAAGCAGCGGCGAGATTTACGGCTATGAGATCGTCAAACGCTTGAGCGCGTTGGGCTTCGAGGGGATAGCCGAGGGTACGGTGTACGCCCTGCTTGTACGGTTAGAGCGAAACCGGCTGGTTCACATTGTAAAAAGGCCGTCGGAGATCGGCCCGCCGAGGAAGTTTTACTCGCTAAACGAGAGGGGACGGCGGGAGCTTGAGTCATTTTGGTCGAGATGGGAGTTTCTAAGCGGGCGTTTAGAGGCGCTAAAAACAGGAGGAAGTGGAAAATGAGTTTTAGCCAGGATATAAAACAGCAGATAGACGAGTTTGCCAAGGAGCAGTCGCAAAATTACTTGGACGCCGCCGAGATGACTTATATGGAAAAAATACGGTTCAAAACCGACGCGGCTAAACAGAAGCTCGACGCAAAAATGGCGCGTTTCAAGAGCCGGTCCGAGCAGGCTGTCGACGCGCAGAATGATTTGATCCTCTATATGAGCGACTACATGAGCGATTTGATGTCGAACGGTTTGTCCGAACAGGAAGCGTTAGAAAAAGCGAAAGAAGAACTCGCGGTATCCGGCGGGTCGGATTTCAGCGCCGACCTCCAGGAGAGATACCGCAAGTATTATGAAAACCTCGACATTGGAGGCTATGAGGCAATAGGGCTTTTCTATGGCGGGTTTGTCACGCTGGGGCTGGTGCTCGGGGCTTTGATCGGGTTTATCCTGAGCGGCGGCCGACAGGAGTTCTCCGGCGGCGGTTGGATCGACGTTTTGATCGGGGCTGTGGTGGGAATACTGCTCGGCGTAGCCTGCGGCCAGCTCAGCCACGCTGTCATCGTTAAGAGAGCTAGGAAGTAGGCGTCATTGCGAGACGCCGTAGGCGTCGTGGCAATCCAGCGGAAAGCATTGAACCAGTGTGAGTTCTGGATCGCCACGCTTCGCTCGCGATGACGGGGTTAGGTTTGATCAGCGTTTTCCTAAGCCTTATTCATAAGCGCCTTGCCGACAGAAAATGCTTTACCTAATTCCTCGCCGACTGTGTAGTAAAACCTGTTGTTTGGCGCGAATATCATCGGCATGATTTGATGTATCATGGGCTGTTGATCGTTTTCGAGCATTGCGGCGTCCGCTTTGATATTCACGACCTCGCCGACGAATTGTGTGTGCAGTCCCAGATCGGTTATGTGGATGATTTTACATTCGAGGTTCACCGGGAATTCTTCGATATACGGGGCGTCGACAATATCGCTTTTTACAGGGGTCAGACCTGTGACCGCGAATTTGTCCTCGTCCCGTCCGGACGCGATGCCCATATAGTCAGCTTCGACTATGTAATTTTTACCCGGGATGTTAACTGTGTACGCTTTTCTATCAATAAGGCTTTGGTACGTGTATGTCGCCTTGCGCAACGAGACTGTCACGCAAAAGGGGTCTGAGCAGCAGATACCGCCCCAAGCTGCGGTCATTGCGTTCGGGGCGCCTTTTTCGTCATAGGTCGCTACGACCAGAACCGGAGTCGGGAACAGCAGCGGTTTTAGTTTTAAGTCTTTTTTCATATGTTAAATAGCCTTTCTTGTTGAAGTTGGTATCACTCATTATACAGGAGGAAAAAGTTTTAGGCTATAAAAAATATGCAAGCTATACTCGCGCGTATTCAGAACCCCTCTAATTTCAGGCGTTGCATTCACATTCCTTTTCGCTCATGTTTACATCCATGTGCTCAATGAGCGCCGCTCCGCATCCATGCTCCGCTAACGGAATGTAAATACAACGCCTGAACGGGGGTTCTGAATAGAACCCTAACCCCTGTCCTCCGCCAGGGAGAGCATGGGGTAAAAATCGTTGTACTGTTTTTGTATGAAAATCGCGCTGCCGCTGCTGTACAGGCGCTCGGCCAGCTTGTCGGCTATGGGGAGCGTTATGCGCTCATGGGCACACAGCATCGGGGAAATCTCGTCTATGCTGCCGGTGGCCTGGCGGTTCAGGCAGGCGCAGTAGTGGTTGCAGCGGGAGCGGATGGCGCATTCGTCGCAGCCCGGTTTTTCCGCCTCGTTTCGAGAGTAGAGCGCCTTGCGCGCCTCCTCGTCTATGCCGCGCCGGACGTCGCCCAGCGCAAAGGCGGCGTCGCCAACGAACTGCACGCAGGGGTAAAGCGTCCCGTCTGGCCCAACGGACATTTGCCGCAACCCCAGCTCGCACCGCTCGTGGCAGTATGTGCGGCTGTTCACGTGGCTGCTGATTTTGACCTCGAACGGGCTGAAATAGAACTTGTCCTCGTTTAGAGTCTTTTGCTCATACATCACGGCAAGGCGCTCGTATTGCTTTTCCAGCTCCGGCAAGTGCGCTTCATCCCAATCCGCCGAGTAATCGAGTGAAGCTATAACATAGGAAAAACCCATAGAATATAACGCCTCGACGCCCGCTGCGTAATACGGCAGCGTGTCGGGGCGTATAGTCATAAGCGCCGGGCTGTAAGGCTTTGCCGCCAGCAAGCGCCGGGCTGCGTCCGCGACGCGGTCATAGCTGCCTTTGCCGTCCGCGTCTTTCCTATGAGCGTCGTGCGCTTCTTTGATGCCGTCTATCGAAAGCGCGATAAAGAGGTTTTCCGATTTAGCGAAATCCAAAAAGCTGTCGTCTAGCAGCAGCCCGTTTGTCGTCACTTTAAAGAAATAACGGCAGCCGCCTTTCCGCTCCCGGGAGCGGGCGTAAGCTACCGTATCTTTTATCAGTCCGCGCAGGAGCAGCGGCTCGCCGCCGAAGAATATCAGCCCCGCGCGTTTCGCCCCCTTGCCCGCGAGGTCGACGACCGCCCGGGCGGTTTCGGGCGTCATGTCGCCCCCGCCGTGGTTCACGTAGCAGTATTCGCAACGCAGGTTACACCGTGCGGTCATGTGCAGCGTATAATGCATACCCGTCAGCCCTCAGCCCATAGCCACGCTATGAACGCTTCCACCTGCTGCCGCAGCATTTGCTCCGATTCGGCAAATGCCGCCAGAAAAGCCTCATCCCTCAGAGCGGCCATCCGCGCGTAGTAGTCTTCTTCGCTTTCATCGTCCTCCTGCTGCGCTTCCCATATCCTGTCAAAATCCACATTGCCGGCGACAGGGTCGTAAAAGACAACGAGCCCCGGATTGTTCTCTGTTAAGGTTTGAGCCGCCTGTTTTATATTATAGTTCGACACTGAAACCATGAATCCGGTATCCTCATGCCAGTCTCTCATGTCCTCGGTCGATACGAACGCGACCGGCAGGTCGTTCTCCTCTAGGAAACCGTCGGGGCTGAAAGCGCTCTGTGCGGTATTGAGGCAACTGT
>Ga0082212_10009673_pt1 | contig 12407 bp, 3 predicted proteins | sample TergutNt197P3_FD_71548 | JGI IMG/M metagenome (GOLD analysis project Ga0082212, IMG submission 71548) | Neocapritermes taracua P3 segment gut microbial communities from Petit-Saut dam, French Guiana - Nt197 P3 | ecosystem: Host-associated > Arthropoda: Insects > Digestive system > Gut ... | reverse complement strand
AAGGGGTTAATTTTTTGCATCCAGTTGGAATTGTCTTGTTGCAGACAGGTTTTCATCTCGTTGATGGTAAATTTTCCGGTGGCGGCGGCATAGAAAAGGTCGGTCAGAGCGCTTTTTCCGGATAATTCTACAAGGCGGTCTTTATTTTCTTTGTTCCATTCTAAATGAACTTCTTTGAAAAGTTTTTGCAATTTTTCTTCGCCTTCTGGGGCAAGCAGTTTTTTCTGTTCTTTGAGTGCATTGTTGATCACTGTTCGCGCCCGAGTGGTGATGACGATGTCGAGCCAATCAATGGAAGGTTGCTGGGCGTTGGAATCGAGAATTTTTACCTGATCGCCGGTGCGTAGTTTGTAGGTAATGGGCTTGAGTTGATGATTTACTTCCGCTCCGATACATTTATTGCCCTTTTCGGAATGAATGGCGTAGGCAAAATCAAGTACCGTAGAGCCGTTGGGAAGGATGCGTGCTTCGCCTTTTGGGGTAAACACAAAGACTTCATCTACAAACAGAAATCCGAGAAATTTCTCCATGAAATCAATGGCATTGGGGTCGGACGTTTCTAACATCTCGCGAATACGGTTAAGCCAGTTGTTCACATTGCTGTTTTCTATCTGTATATCGTCTTTATATTTCCAGTGTGCGGCGTAACCTTTTTCGGCGATGTCGTCCATACGTGTTGAACGGATTTGCACTTCTACCCAGCGTCCGAATTGGCTCATGACGGTGGTATGTAATGCTTGATAGCCGTTTGATTTTGGCGTGGAAATCCAGTCGCGCAGACGTCCGGGTTTGGGACGGTGTTGGGTGGTAACGATGGTGTAAGCGTCCCAGCAGGCGCGTTTTTCCATTTCAATGGGAACGTCTAAAATGATACGCACCGCAAAGATGTCGTAAATCTCTTCGAAAGGAAGTTGTTTGCGCTGCATCTTTTCGTAGATGCTGTTGATGGATTTTGAGCGCGATTTCATATCCACTTTATATCCCATTGCCGACAGTGAACGTTTGAGCGGTAATATAAACTTCTGAATATCAGGAGCATATTTTTCCATCACCGCTGTAAGTTCCTGTTCAATCCGCTCGTAGATGGTGGGATTGGTATATTTGAAAGCCAAATCTTCGAGTTCACTTTTGATGCTGTATAACCCCAAACGGTGCGCCAAAGGTGCAAAAAACAGCGTCGTTTCACGAGATATTTTTATCTGTTTTTGTTCGGGCAGCGACATCAAAGTGCGCATATTATGCAGGCGGTCGGCTAATTTTATCAAAATAACGCGTACGTCTTGCACCAGCGCCATGACGATTTTTTGCAGATTGACGGCGGTGATGGCTTTTGAATCCAAATCCAAAAAATCCGAAACTTTGGTCAAACCATCGGTGATGGAGGCGACTTTTTCGCCAAACAGCGTTCTGATGTCTTCGATGGTGTAATCGGTATCTTCAACTACGTCGTGCAACAGCGCACACACCACCGAGGTAACGCCCAACCCGATTTCGGAAATGCAGATATGGGCAACCTCCAAAGGGTGATAAATATAAGGCTCGCCGCTTTTTCGCCGCATATCTTTATGTGCGGTAACAGCCAAAGAAAACGCTTTTTTCACCAAAGCGCGATTATCTTCGTTCAATTTTCCGCGCAAACTCAACACATATAAAATACGTCTGTATTTATTCTGTATCTCTTTTTCTTCCTGTTCCAAGTCTATTTTGTACATATCAAAGGAACTTTTTTATGATAACCTACCCGTAAACTCGTAACTCGTAACTCGTAACTAAATATTAAAACTTAAAGCACAGTCCGAAATTGGGAAGAATCGGCAATTGGTTGATTCGTTTCTTGTCCATCACGCTGTAATAGAACGGATTTTCTCTGTTATAAACATTGGTAACGCCGATGCTGGCGTCCAAAGTGGTGAATTGTCCGAGAAAAAACGTTTTTTTCAAGTCTAAATCGAGGCGATGGTAAGAGGGAAGACGGTGAGAAAAAATGTCTCCGTACAACATTCCGATGGTTCCGTTTTGGATGATATAATCTTCGTCCACAGTGTCGAAGATCAGTTTTTCAAATGAGCCTGCAAGGGGGGTAAAAGGGAACCCGGAGCCGTAATTCCAGCGAACGTTCGCTTCCCAGTCGGATGCTTTTCCCCATTTATAACTTGCCAAAAGGTTTAAATTATGGCGACGGTCGTAATGCGGATTATAGGTAACAATTTCATCGCTACGTTCCACGTAAGCCAACGAATAGGCTGCCCAAAAATAGATTTTGTCGTAGTCGAACTTGGCGGAAAAGTCCATCCCGTATGCTCTGCCGTTTTCGATGATAAAGTCGTTGCGCAGGTATTCCGGTTTGTCCACATCTTCGCGTTCGTACATTTTATTACGGTTGATGGTGGTCAATTGCGAGAAATTTTTGTAATAACCTTCGAGGTTGAGTGTCAAGTATTTTCCAAAGTCGTATTCCAAACCTCCGACAACGTGCTGCGCTTTTTGCAGGTTGGAAGTCATCGTATTTTTTTTGAATGTTTCGGGAAGATTTTCCACGCTGGCTAAAAAGCCATAAAACAGGTTCACCACATCGCGGTCGGAAGTGGCAGCTACCAAATTTTGAGAATATAATCCGCCCGATGCTTTCAAACGAAGATGGTCGGTGATGTTATATTTTAACGACAAACGCGGTTCGGGTGAAATTTCCTGTAACGAGGCGTACCATTGAAAACGAACACCCGGTTCGACAATGAGTTTGTCCCAAAAAATACCTTTATATTTTATGTAAAGTCCAAATTCGTTGTTTTTATCATCTAACGTTACCGATTGTTTGGTGAAGTTAGTAAATTTATAGTTGGTATTTCCGGCATTAATCTCAAATCCCCATTTTACTTCGTGCTTACCTATATAATAGTTGAAGTTCATTTTAGCGGTCAATCCGAAAATATCGCTTTCGCGTTCCGGAGATTGAACAGCGTGTTCCTGCATATCGGTTGTATATTTTGAAAGAGCAATACCTCCGTCCATTAACATAGAAACGGTTTCGGGAATAACCAAAAAACTGAAAGCGCCGCCGTAAGTATTCCAATTATAATCCAACGCTCCCATATAGTTGTTCACATTGTCATCGTAACGAAAGCCGTACAGACTGAACTTGGAGCCGTTGTTGGCGCTCAACGTTACTTTTCCGTAAAGGTCTAAATAATTAAATGGGAGTGTTCCGCTCAGCGAGTCGGTGGCGTATGGATAAAAAATCTTTGACGATTGTTCCAAATAAGAGCCTTTTGCCGACATCACGTATGTAACGGCGGATGCCTGATCGAGTTTCATCTTTTTCAGCGGTCCTTCTGCCATCACATTGGCGCCGAAAGTGGTTGCCTGCACCTTGCCGCTATGACGTTTTTTGTTTCCGTCGCGTATAGACATATCCATAATCGAAGATACCCGTCCACCGTAATCGGCATTAAAACCACCGGTATAAACATCTACATTGCGGATAAGGTCGGTCTCAAAGACCGAAAACATACCGATAGAGTGAAACGGATTGTAGATGGTCATTCCGTCCATCAGCAACTTATTCTGTATCGGCGCACCTCCGCGAATGTAAAGTTGCCCGCCTTGGTCGCCCGTAAAGATGATGCCGGGAATCACTTGCAGATATTGCGCAAAATCGGACTGTCCGCCCACCGAAGGCAGCCGTTCGATCTGTGCCGGTGATACATTAATGGTAGAGATGCGCGTTTCCGTCATCCGTTGTTCCTTTTCGGCGCTCACCACAAACGTTGTCAAAGTATATTTTTTGGCTTTCAGATAGAGGTTTTTACTAATCAAATCTGTTTTTCCAACGTGCATCGCAATCCGCATGGTGTCATAACCCAACGCCGTTACCTGCAAAGTATAGTTGCCTTCCGGTATTTTAGAGATAACATAATAACCATTAACATCGGTTGCCGCACCCAGCGTAGTGCCTTTCAAATAGACATTGGTGAAGATCACCGGCTCTCCGTCAGCCTCGTCATAAACAAAACCTCTGATTTGACCATTTTGGGAAAAAGTAACCATTCCCGTCAAAAAAAACAAAAAAGTAAACGTACAGTATTTCAAAAAAGACTTCATAATAAAACATTTACATGCTTTTCAAAAGCATATTACTAAACGGCTGCAAATGTAGTGAAAAAGTTGGAACATAAAAGGGAAAAATCCGTAAAATAAAAAAAATTATCTTTTTGTCCACACAACTAAAAAAATACATGTATCTTTGCACCATTAAAAATTATTAAAATAATATTGTTAAATTTAAATTTTAGAATCATGAAGAAAGTATTACTTTTGATGGTGTGTGCGTTAATGGGTTTTGCATTAAACGCGCAAGTTAGTGAAGATTTTTCCGACTATAATGTAGATGGAAAATTAGCACAACAAGCCCAAGCAATGGGCAGAGATTATTGGACTACATGGACAAATGCTCCCGGTACCGCTGAAGACGGCGTTGTTGGAGAACAACCTGCGGGCAACAAATGTGGGAAATTCACCTATGGCAATGACCAAATTTTGAAACTCGGACAAAAAAACTCCGGCGTATGGGAATGTTCTATGAAAGTGTTTATTCCGACAGGCACATGTGGTTATTTTAACATCCAGGCAAACTTTACCGGCGACCAGACAGGTTCTTGGGCATTTGAAGTCTATATGGGATGCAAAACGTCAAGCGATCATGGTTTGACACCGGGAGTTGCCTATATGCACGCCGGAGGACAAAATTCGGCAACATTCAACTTTGAACACAATACGTGGATAGATGTTAGAGCCTACATCGATCTTGATGAGGACGAAGCCGTAATGTACATTAATGATGTTTCTGTTCATTCATGGACATATTCAGCCGGCGCCAATTCCGCTTGTCCGTTGGTAATAGATTGTTTGAACCTTTTCCCTCCGATAGCAGGCTCAACTTTCTATGTTGATGACATTGATTTCGCAGAAGCAACAGCGTTACTACCGGCAATTATTTCTGTTGATCCCGAAGAAGTGGTAATCGAATTGCCGCAAGATAACACCAAAAACGCACCTTTTTATATCATTAATGAAGAAGAAGGTTCAAGCGCTGCCAGATGGTCAACCTACATTGACTATTCTCCGATTGCAATAGAAGCAGGTCCCAACTTTGATTTATATCTGTGCGATATTTACTCAGTGGGGTGTTCGACATGCGGTATTGGAAGTGATGATGGATATGACAGAGAAATCGGCATGAAACTAAGACCCGAATTTTATAAAGAAAAACTCGGAAGCGTGCTTAAAAAAGTTGCATTCTACATTTTTGCGGCACATTCTCCTGCCTCAAATCTTACATTCCGCGTATATGGACAAGGTCCTGCTGAAAATATGCCGGGAGAATTATTGACTGAAGTAGCTTATCCTACATCAAGTTTCATCTCCGGTGATTGGAATTGGGTGGATATTGACCCTATACAACTTACAGGAGGCGAATATTGGGTAACAGTGGCAATGTATCAAACTGCCGGTACATACCCATTGTCAACGGATGGTGCTTCCACAGTAGAAGGCGGAAACTGGATTAAAACCGGTACAGGCGGATGGGGAAGATTAAGTTTGGACGGCAATTGGGCTATTCGAGTTGAAGGAGACGGAAAAACCTCAAAAGCATGGGGAACATTAGATCAAGCATACGGAATTACATTTGCCGCAACAGAATCGGAAATCAAAGTTACTGCCAATTCAACAGGTTTTGATGATGGTGAATATACCGCAAATATCGTTGTTTTGACAACTGTTGAAGACTATGACCGCTTTGACATTCCTTTTACCATGAAAGTTGGTGAAAACTTTGAATCAGGCGATACAAGCGTAGATGAAGTAACTGTTGATGGTATCGTTGCCGATGAACAAGTCGGTATGCCATACGATTACAGAGTTACAATACATACTGATAAATACACCGCAGAAATTGCTGTAACCCCGCACCATGAAAAAGCAACCGTAAAAGGAGAAATAGGCGAACAAACCATAAAACAAGGAGCCAATGATTTTGTCTTTACTGTTGTAGCAGAAGACGGAACAGAAGAAGATTACAATTTAAGAGTAATGGCTGATATTAAGGTTGAAGCCATCTCCGAAATAACCAATGAAATGTCGTTATATCCCAATCCGGTGAGCGATTATCTCTATATTAAAGCAGATGTTGTGATAGAACAAGTTACTATCTACGACTTAGCCGGAAAAGTGGTAAAACAAGTGAAACAACCTGCCAACTCTATTGATTTAAGCGAACTCGCATCAGGCTTTTATATGCTGAAAGCAGCCACTCCGCAAGGAGAAATGATGCAGAAATTCATCAAAGAATAAGCATCTATTAATTTTAAGGTTTATAAAAAAAACGCCGACAGTACTGTCGGCGTTTTTTTTTGTTTGACATATCAAAAATATATGTATCTTTGCACCATTAAAAAATAATGAATTTTTATAGTATTAATATTAAATTTTAGAATCATGAAGAAAGTATTACTTTTGATGGTGTGTGCGTTAATGAGTTTTGCATTAAACGCGCAAGTAAGTGATGATTTTTCCGACTATAACATTGGCGGAAAAATCGCTCAACAAGCCCAAGCAATGGGCAGAGATTATTGGACAACGTGGTCGAATGCCCCCGGTGGCAGCGAAGATGCCATTGTTGACGAAGCGCCCGACGGCAAAAACGCCGGACACTTCATTGGCGGAGGTTCCATTGACCAAGTTATGTTATTCGGTGGAAAAACCTCAGGCGTTTGGGAACTATCATTCAAAACATGGATCCCGACAGGTAAAGCAGGATATTTCAATATCCAATCTAAAGCGCCTGTTAACTACAATCCTAATGAGTGGGCTTGCCAATTCTATATTGGAAGCAACAGCACTTCACAAGGAGATCCCGCCGTGCTAACGCCCGGAGTTGGAACTATGGACTGCGGTGGATCAGCCATTGCAGATTTCACCTTTCAACACGACGTTTGGACTAATATAAAACTTGTTATGGACCTTAATTTGGACTATGCCGAAATTTTAGTGAATGGAAACTTTGTTTATTCATGGACTTATACGGACGGAACTTTTGGATGGGATCCCCCAAACACCGGTTGCATCAAACAGATAGACGCTATGAACATCTATCCGGGAGAAAGTTTTTCGGATTTCTACATCACCGACATCGTTTTCAAAGAGAGTACAGACAGATATTCAACCAGTTTTGATGATGTATCTTCCGGATCTTATGTAGCACAATCGTATCCCGATTGGTGGACAACATTTTTCCACCTACCCGGCACGCCTCAAGATGCTTTAATTACCAATGAACAATCTTCCTCTACGCCTAACTCCGCTAAATGTACTTATGTGGCAGGCGATAATGGTACCGACTTAGTATTCAAAGCAGGCAACAAAACCGAAGGCACTTATGCAATTGACTTTGACATGTATGTTCCAACCGGATCAAATGCCTACTTTAACTTATTACAAAATTTTGACGGATACAGCAGCACATGGGCAGTAGGCGTTTATTTTAATGTCTCCGCAAATCTTCCCTACAATCCTGCCGGAACTTTTGTTCAACATAACGGAGAAATTACCAATTTCACTTTCCCGTATGCTACATGGTTCCCTGTTTCAATGCTTGTTAATTTAGATACCGATGTTGCCAGCATAAAAATTAACGGCACTCAGATTTTAGAATGGCAGTATAGCATTGACGAAACCGGTGACCCCGGCATTACCAGATTGGCAGCAGTAGATTTCTATCCTTCCGAAACCGGTTCGATATTCTACATCGACAATTTTGTATTTGCAAAACAAGGATCAACATTGCCTCCGCCGACCCTTTCTGTTGATAAATCTGAAATCACGATAGAATTAAAAACCGGTGACATCAAATTCGATAATTTCACAATCATCAGTGAAGTAGAAAATACACAAAAGGCTAACTGGACTACATACGTTGACTATGCTCCGATTGCCATTGAAGCAGGACCGGAATTTAGTTTAGCATATTGCGATCTTTACTCAGCAGGAGCAGATGCTATTGGACATTCAGAAGGATGGGACAGAGAAATTGGCATGAAACTAACTCCGGAATATTATAAAGAAAAAGTTGGGGGAGTACTTAAAAAAGTCGCATTCTATATCTATCCAACACATATTCCTACCACAAATCTCATATTCCGCGTATATGGTCAAGGGTTTGCTGAAAATATGACAGGAGAGATATTGGCTGAAGTATCTTATCCCACATCAAGTTTCATCGCCGATGACTGGAACTGGGTAGATATCGACCCCGTTCAACTTACAGGAGGCGATTATTGGGTAACCGTAGCAATGTATCAAGCCCCCAATACGTTCCCATTGACGGTAGATGGTGGTCCTGCAAAAGAAAACGGAGACTGGCTTAAAACCGGTTCAAGTGGAACATGGAGCAGATTAGGAGCAGATTTAAACGCTAACTGGGCTATTCAAGTCAAAGGCGACGGAAAAGTTCAAAAAGGATGGGGATACATAGATACCCCCTACGGCTATACACTCGCTGCAATGGAATCGGAAGTTAAAGTAACTGCCAACGCAACAGGCATTGCAGACGGCATCTATACCGCAAATATCGTTGTTTTGACCAGCGTTGAAGATTATGACCATTTCGATATTTCTTTGACTATGAAAGTTGGTGACTTTGCATCAAACAATACCAATGTAACAAAAGTAACTGTTGATGGAAAAGAAGCCGAACTGCAACCTGCCGGTTCAGCATTTGATTACAGAGTTGTAATAACTACCGATAAAAATACGGCAGACGTTGTTGTTACTACCGAAGACCCGAATGCAACCGTAGAAGGCGATGGCGAAAGAGCCATACAACAAAATGTTAATGATCTTACCTTTACCGTTACCGCTGAAGATGGCGTAACCACAAGAGATTATGTATTAAGAATAATCGCTGATATAGTAGCCATCTCCGAAATAACGAATGAAATGTCGTTATATCCCAATCCGGTAAGCGATTATCTCTATATTAAAGCAGATGTTGTGATAGACCAAGTTACTATCTACGACTTAGCCGGAAAAGTGGTAAAACAAGTGAAACAACCGACGAACTCAATTAATTTGAGCGACCTCGCATCAGGTTTCTATATGTTGAAAGCAACCACTCCGCAAGGAGAGATGATGCAGAAATTCATCAAAGAATAATCTGTTTTTGATTTGAAGTTTCATAATGAAAAACACCGGCAGCAATGTCGGTGTTTTTTTTTGTATAAACGATCATTTTATGATTTTTTTTTGTACATTTGCAGCCTAATAATTAATAATTTATTAAAAAAGTCATAAGTTATGATGAAATTTGTTACAAAAATGTTGTGCATGGCGCTAATAACGCTGTGCGTGGGCAATTTAACTGCTCAAAAAGTGAACAAGGCGGAGGAAAACAGAGACCGCTCGGAGTTTATTAACCAAGAAAGACCGGCGCCGGACAGAGACGGAACCGGAACCGTAAACGGGAACGTTGCACCTGACGGAAAAAAACGCAACCCGTGCATCAAAAATTTATCTGAAACCGGAGCAAGCGCAGAACGACCGGCTCATTTGCCGACAGTGAAACCGCCTGTTACCCCTCCTTCGGAAGGACGGAAACCGACACGTGCGGAAGAACGGCAAGCGGCAATGTCAGAACGACAGGCAGCGATTACGGAAGAGCGGCAATCGGCAACGAAAATTCCCATACCAACGGGAGGCGAAAAAAGTCCGAGTTCGGTGGCGTATTGCTTTGACCACTATTATTGGACTCCTGCGGCGATACAGTTGAGTAACCCCGAAAACCTGAACAGATTCGGTTATACCGGTTGTTCTATGACCGGCGGCGACTGGATAGACGGCGGATGGTATGCCATGTGTTATTATGATGGCGGCGTCTATAAAATAAACACTTCAACCGGCGATTATACTACAACGTATGCCGGTCTTTATAATGCAAACGGGATGGCTTACAATCCGGTGGACGGCTTGGTATATGTTAGTTGTCTTTACTATTCTTACGGTTATTGTTCTAACGATTTTTATACGGTAGATCTTGCTACCGGCTATACCAACTACATTACTTCTTTTGAAGGTGATTTTATGTATTTGGCGTTTGCCTTTACCAACGACGGACGTTGTATAGGACTTCGGGCGACAACTGATCTTTATTACGGTTATAATTACGAGGCTTATCTCGTGGAGATAGATATCTATGGAGGTTATGAAGACTATCTGATGTACCTGCCTTATTATGGCATTGGCATATCCAGCGACGGATATTTCCAAGATATGGCAATTGACCGCGACGACAATAAAATTTATTTTGCTGCATTTAATGAATACTATTATGAAAGCGAGTTATATAAAATAGATGTAAATAATTATGACATCTCTTATATTGGATATTTCAACAATTATGGGCAGTCAATAACCGGATTTGCCATACCGCCATCAGGAAACTCCGGCGGCGGTTGCGATGCCGTCGTTACTGTTGGCAGTAACTATGGCGATGGTTTTAGTTGGATATTAGCCGACAACGCTACCGGCGCTATTTTAGCATCAGCCGGACAACAAGCAACAGGATATAATGCGAATGGAATATACACAGCAACACTTACCGGAAACGCCACTTTTTATCTTTGGCATCATAATTATAGTGATAACTGGGCAACAGTAAACATTACCGTAGATGGCAATGAAATTGTCAATTTACCGCAATTCTACCCGCATGATGTCGGCAGCGTAACCGAAACAGTGCCATGTACTCTCGAAGGCTGCGCCACAGAAGTAGTTGTTTTAGACTACAGCATGGGTGATTGTGTTAGCTGGACATTGACCGACAACGCTTCCGGCGCTATTTTAGCAGGAGGCGGATACCAAAGTCCGATGGGCTATCTCGATACAGGAACATTTCCGGCAACACTTCCGGGAGACGCCACTTTTAATCTGTGGCAACATGGCAATTACGGTGATAACGGCATTGACCTAATGATTAAAGTAGATGGAATAGTAGTATATACTTTTACGATGTATGGTATTCCCGTTGGGTACAGTACCTCAGAAACCATACTTTGCGACGGCGGCGGCGGCGGCGATGACGATTGTAGCAGAACTTTCGCCTACACCGGCGGCGTGCAAGAAATCACTTTAGAACCCGGAACGTACGAAATAGAGTGCTGGGGCGCTGATGGCGGCGGTCAGTATGGCGGTAAAGGAGGTTATTCAAAAGGTAATTATACCATAACCTCTCCCACCACATTATATATATATGTAGGCGGAAAAGGTGGATATACCGGTTATAGTCAAGGAATGGGCGGCTGGAACGGCGGCGGAAATTCCGGAATTTATAGTGCCACCGTTGGCGGCGGCGGCGGCGGCACCGACGTAAGAACAACTCAAAACACCACGTATGCCAACAGAATTATCGTTGGCGGCGGCGGCGGCGGCATGGGCGCTAACTGGCCTGACGACCCAAGAGTGGCAGGCGGCAACGGCGGCGGTACAACGGGCGCCGATGGAAACGGTCCGGGAGGCACCCCCAGCGCTGCCGGTAAAGGCGGCACTCAAACAGCAGGCGGCGCCGGAGGGCTGTACTCCAGTAGTTATCCGCAATCTCCTTCCGGAGCATTTGGTACAGGAGGATCGTCATCACTCTATCAAACTGATGGTGGCGGCGGCGGCGGCTGGTATGGCGGCGGCGCAGGCTCGTGGGAAGGCGCCGGCGGCGGCTCAGGCTACATTGGCGGCGTAATCGATGGCGTAACAGCACAATACTCTCAAGGCGGATTTGCACAAAACCCGAACTCTTCCGGTAACGGATTTGTAAAAATTACATCTTCGGTATTTTGTAGCGGCGGTGATGACTGTGATAAAACTTTCGCCTACACCGGCGACGTGCAAGCGATTACCTTAACCTCGGGAACTTACGAAATCGAGTGCTGGGGCGCCGATGGCGGAGATGCCCGTAACGGAGCAACAGGTAAAGGAGGCTATTCAAAAGGAACGGTTAATGTTACATCAACCACAACCTATTACGTTTATGTTGGCGGAAAAGGAGTTACTACCTCCGGACCTGCTCCGGGCGGATGGAACGGCGGAGGCGCTGTTACAGGAGGAACATTTTCTTCCGGTTACGATGGAGGTACCGGCGGTGGCGGAACAGATGTAAGAACCTCTCAAAACACCACTTATGCCGATAGAATTATTGTTGGCGGCGGCGGCGGTGGCGCCAACGGTTACAGTTCCTATGTAGGCGATGGCGGTAACGGCGGCGGCTCAACAGGCAGCGACGGTACTTCTACCAGAGGCGCAAGTTATGCCGGAAAAGGTGGAACACAAACTGTCGGCGGCGTACCCTCAAGTGCATCTTATGGTGC
>Ga0082212_10009672_pt1 | contig 12408 bp, 11 predicted proteins | sample TergutNt197P3_FD_71548 | JGI IMG/M metagenome (GOLD analysis project Ga0082212, IMG submission 71548) | Neocapritermes taracua P3 segment gut microbial communities from Petit-Saut dam, French Guiana - Nt197 P3 | ecosystem: Host-associated > Arthropoda: Insects > Digestive system > Gut ... | reverse complement strand
GCCCGACAGGTTTCGTGTCTTTCGAATCGGCTTTTCGCTCTATGAGCGGGCATGGACGCTACGTGGCATCGAAAACCTTTTAAGAGATTTCATCGACCATCCTGATTTCGTTCACGAACTCTTTGACCGGATTGCCGATTACAACATCGCTCAGGTTCGGGAAGCCTGTCGGTACGATATTGATGCCGTTTATTTCGGCGATGACTGGGGACAACAAAAAGGTCTCATTATGGGACCGCGGCTCTGGAAAAAATATATTTTCCCGAGGCTACAACGAATGTACGACACTGTTCGCAAAGAATGTGGTAAATTCTTGTTCATCCACAGTTGCGGTCAAGTCGATATGTTGTTCGATGACTTGATTTCCATTGGATTGAATTGCTTTAACCCATTCCAATCGGAGGTGATGGACGTTTGGTCACTGCTTCCCCGGTATCGTGGTCGCCTGACTTTTCACGGCGGTCTTTCAACACAACAAACGTTACCGTATGGCACCGTAGAGGAAGTCCGAAGCGAATCCCGTCGCCTTCTCGAACTCGGTAAGAACGGTGGATATATTTTTGCCTCGGCTCATGCGGTTGAAGGGGATGTCCCTCTCGCAAACATACTTGCGATGATTGAAGAAGCCCAGCGGCAAAAAAATTGATACCGCACGTGATTGTTCTTCCAGTGAAAGCAGAAGAATGACGGTTAGGACACAAGCCGACTCTTGCGGTATTCACTCATTGTTTGTCCGGTCTCCCTGCGAAAAAAACGGCAAAAGTACGCCTCTGATTCGAATCCGCACATTAAAGCGATCTCATGGATGGTTAATGATTCGTCGCTGAGCATCAACTTGATCCGTTCCAATTTCTGCTGAATGATTTCTGACAGAACGGAACGATTGAGATATTTTTGAAACCGCATCTCCAATGTTCGACGTGAAACGTCAAGGTGTCTGGACACTTGAGCCACGGTCAACGATAACGTTGCATTGATCCGAATGAATTTCAATGCCTCGATGACAAGTTCGTCTTCGATAATGAATAGTTCCGTCGAACGCCGTAAAACCACTCCTGTCGGTTGAAAGGAAAATCTCATCGGTGGGGAAGAAGAACGATTCTTTGCGTAAAATTGTTTCTGCTTTTGCATCAATAAATCGAGAAACTCGGCAGCACGGTACCCTCCTACCTCTGCATCCAAGGCAATACTGGACATCGGCGGATCGCAAAGATTGCAGATCAAGGGGTCATTGTCCACACCCAAAACAGCGACCTCTCCGGGAACATCGATATTGTTGTGGTGGCATGCCTCAATCACCTGTCGCCCTCTCACATCCATGGCTGCCATCAATCCAATTGGTTTCGGCAGAGAAAGAAGCCATGCGCCAAGCCGATGTAATTCTTTTCCCCAGTTACGGCATGATGGCGGTGGTGTCGGATAACAGTAACAAGTCAATCCCGCTGCTTCCAAGCACTGTGTGAATTGATCACGTCTTTGCCGTGACCAACTGACATCGTTCACTTCGCCGACAAAAGCGAAACATTTGAATCCTTGTTGCATCAAATGTTCGGCACCCATGATTCCAACACGAATGGAATCGGTATAGATTTCTGAGTAGCAATGGAAAGCGGCACCTTGTATCTTTTGTTCTTCAAAAAGATCAATAGCAACCGTCGGTAATCCGCTTTTCAAGATGGCTTTTTCACGACGGCAAAGGTGGTTGGTATTCGACGTTCTTCGGTAACGATGGTTTTACCCTGTTCCGAGAACGACCGGGCATTCTTCCGATCCGCTGGGATGAAAAGGGACATATCCGTATTGAACGATAATTTTCACACCAGTGCTACCAAACCAAAGGAGTTAACTATGCGTTTTTTTTCAAATGTCCGATTGATTGTGATCCTTTCGGCTCTCGTTGCCCTGTCTGGTTGCGCCGAGGATCGTGGGCTCGTTAAAATTGCCGGAACCGTCATTTGCGACGGCGGAGAGCCGCCCATAGCGGGGTCAATCACGTTCATGCCTGAACCGGGACAGAACGAGACCTTGCAAGCAACGGCGAGATTCGGAAAGGACGGCAAATTTGTCGTATCAACTTGGGACGAAGGCGACGGTATGCGTCCCGGAAAGTATAAGGTCCGAATCGAATGCTGGGAAACGGCTCCCTCATTCTTCGGTTCGCAGGGTGTTAGCCTCATTGACCGAAAATACTTGGATTGGGGGAACAACTCTTCCATGCCACGTTTGGAGGTCATTGCGGGACAGGCAAAAGTCGATGTCGTTTTCGAAGTCAGTGCTGCTACCGAGGCTGTTATTAAGGCTGAACGAGTCGCCCACAAAGCAGTGGAGGCTCAGGCACCACCAGGGATGAAGTGATTTTTCCTTGGTTTTTCATCGTCCATTTCATCATTTCACTTAATTTAGGAGGCAAATTTATGAAAAAGTATCCGATGACAAGACGGGTAATCTGGGGGGGGGGGGGCAGTTTAGGCAAACAAGCCTTCACCCTCGTCGAACTTCTCGTCGTGATTGCGATTATCGGCATGTTAATCGCCTTATTGCTTCCCGCTGTTCAGGCGGCAAGGGAAGCGGCACGTCGAATGACGTGTTCCAACAAGTCCAAGCAGATTGCGTTGGCACTCCACAATTTCGCCGACACCAACAATTCGTTGCTCCCGTTTGCTCTGTCATTTGGAAGACTGGAGAACAACACACAACATCAAGGACACATCACTTGGGGAATGTTGCTTCTTCCGTTTTACGAGCAAACTGCATTGTATGAACGAGTTTTGCATTCCGACCCAAGCAATTCTTGGGGGTCTTGGTGGCCGCATACGCAGGAACTTGCCGAAGCCGGTGCGACTCGAGTCGACCTCTACATTTGTCCAACCGATTCACCTGTCTCAGGAAAAATGAGTCGTGGCGAATCTCCTAGTGCCTCTTTTTACCGGTATTTTTGGGGAAACAACGACAACAATAACCTTGAGTATCATGGAACGAATTACAAATCGGTTCTGGGGTCCAAGTGGCCAGTGAATGGCATCACCACCCCGGATTATGTTTCCGCTGGCGGACGTTTTTCTTCGCAACAACATGGTGATAGTGGTATCGATTGGGGAAATGGTCCGTGTCCCAGCGGGCGGCGTTGCGGCGTTATTTCGGACTACACTTTTGCCTACCTTAGCACCGTATCGGATGGACTTTCCAACACGTTTTCTTACGGCGAATCCTCACTTTATTGGCAAGGTTCTGCTGCGTGGGTTGATCCACAGACGATTGGAGCAACGACTGCAATCCCCTTGAATCATTACAAGACGTGGAAGAACCGGCGAACGGAGTTTACCAACGACGACAATTGGATGTGGTCGTTCGGTTTTTCAAGTATGCATACGGGCGGTGGCAATTTTGCGTTTATGGATGGCGCAGTAAAATTCGTGAGCGAAACCGTCTCCATGGAAGTGTACATGGCTGCTGGAACTGTTGCATGTAGTGAGACACAGCCATTGCCATAGGAAACTACAAAAACGAGGAATGAAATATGCCACGTCAACTACCGGTATTATGTTTCGTGTTGATGACCGTCGGTCTTTATGCTGATGGTCTTCCAACGCAAAAGGTTACACAGGTTATTTCGCCGACTGTCAGACCGTTTCCGCTTGAATCGGTACGTTTGACGAGCGGACCATTCTTCGATGCCCAGCGTCGAGAGGAGCAGTATTTGCTCTCAGTTGATCCGAATCGCCTCTTGGCGTGGTTCCGAAAAAATGCAGGATTACAGCCCAAAGCGGAAGCCTATGGCGGATGGGAACAAATGTCCTGTGCGGGATTCTCGCTGGGACACTATCTCTCGGCATGCTCCTTGATGTACGCATCCACGGGCAATCCAAAACTGAAGGAAAAAGCCGATTACATTGTTGCGGAACTCACGGAATGTCAAACGGCAGGAAAAATCGGATTGATCTGTGCCATTCCCGACGGTTTTCGTATTTTCGCCGAAGTGGCAAAGGGCGATATTCGTTCACAAGGGTTCGACTTGAATGGCGGTTGGGTACCGTGGTACGTGTTACACAAGGAATTCGCAGGACTGATCGACGCTTATCGTTACTGCGGTAGTGCTCAGGCATTGCAGGTCGCTCGCAAACTCGGTGATTGGGCGGTGCGAACAACCCAAAATCTCGACGACGAAAAATTCCAACGGATGCTTGATTGCGAATTCGGCGGAATGAATGAATCGCTCGCGGAACTCTACGCCTTGACGGGCGAAACAACGTACCTCACTTTGGCGAAGCGGTTTCATCATCGTCGAGTGATGGAACCGTTTACCCAAGGAATCGATGCCTTGCCGGGCTTGCATGCTAACACGCAGATTCCAAAATTTATCGGATTGGCTCGGCTGTACGAATTGACCGGTAGTCAGGAATATGAAAAAACAACCGCATTTTTCTGGGAACGGATGGTCGGTTTTCATACCTACGTAAACGGCGGCAATAGTTTTAATGAACACCTCGGTGAACCCGGAAAACTGAACGACCGACTGGGACCGAACACAACGGAAACGTGCAACACATACAATATGCTCAAACTGACGCAGCATCTCTATACTTGGACCGGTGATCCGAAGTATTTAGATTACTACGAACGTGGTCTGTACAATCATATTCTGGCTTCACAAAACCCACAAGACGGAATGGTGACGTATTATGTGCCATTGGAAACAGGTCTGTTCAAAACCTATTCAACGCCATTCGACACCTTTACCTGTTGCCACGGAACCGGAATGGAAAACCATTCCAAATACGGCGAATGTATCTATTGGCTTGGAAAGAGTGACAATGAGGATATTTTGTATGTCAATCAGGCAATTCCCTCCGAACTGCGTTGGAAAGAACGAGGAATCGATGTCAAGTTGGACACGGAGTTTCCCGTTTCAAAGAATTTCGCATTGAGTCTCCGTTGCAAGGAACCGACAAAATTGACACTGTCTCTCCGTAAACCTCGCCGAACGACATGCAAAATGCTCGGTGTTCCTGACGGTTTGAGTGTTACGGAAGATTCGTCGTTTATGACCATTTCGGGAGTATTTCCCGTCGAATCGATCTTGCGTTGGGAAGCGAGCGGCGACGTGTTTTTTGAAACGATGCCGGACAACCCGAACAGTGTTGCGTTATTTTATGGACCGATACTCCTTGTTGCCGATCTCGGACCGACGGACAAACCGTTTGACGCGGTACAAACACCGGTTCTCGTCACGGAAGATCGCCACTCGCTCCCATGGTTGAAACGACTCCCTGGAAGTGAACTCGCTTTTGAAACGATTGGCGTTGCCAAGCCGTCGGAACTTCGTTTTGTGCCGTTTTATGCGTTGCATCATCGGCGGCATGCGGTCTATCTCGATATGTATAGTGCGGCAGCATGGCAAGTGCACGAGACGGAACTCCGACATCAAGCCGAGGAACGTGCACGGTTGGAACGTTTGACCGTTGATCGCCTGCGGATCGGTGAAATGCAGCCTGAACGGGATCACAATCTGCGTGGGGAAAACACACGTTCCGGCGAGGCACTAGGGATGAAGTGGCGTGACGCACCGAACGGTTGGTTTTCCTTCGAGATGAAAGTGCATGTGGAAAAACCACAGCAACTCGTCTTGACATATTGGGGGAGCGACAGCGGCAACCGGACGTTTGACGTATTGGTCGATGGTCAAATCATTGCGACGCAAACGCTCGACAATAATGCACCGAACAAACTTTTTGATGTTATTCATCCATTGTCCAAGGAACTTATCCAAGGTAAAACGGCGATTACTGTTCGTCTCGAGGCACATCCAAACAATATCGCCGGCGGACTTTTTGATTGCCGTATCATTGAGGCAGCAATGCCATAATTGATCGGGGACTTCAACCGCAGAATCGATCGTACGCGTACCGCAAAACATTGTTGACGTACTGGACTGCTGCTGGCATGAGGTCTGGCGGCAAACGCAATATGTCCGTTGCCTCTGGGGACTCATTCCAATAAGCCTGAACGAATTTGTCAAAAGTGACCGGCGGCTTTGTTACCGATACTGTTCCAACCGTCGTCTTCGCGACGTCCTTTCGCCGTCGCCGTTTGATTTTCCTGGCTTTCTTGGCTGGCTTTGCAGCACGTCCCGCAGTCTTCGCCGCTGCCTTCCAATTTTGGATTGCATTGATCGAGCAACCTATTTGTGTTGCCGCTTGTTTTGTGGTGTACCCTTCTTCATGAATGAGCCGCATCGCTTCTGCTTTGGTTTCCGCGGAGAAAGATTTCCTACCTGATGTTTTTTGTTTGCGAACCATCTGTTGATAGTAATTTGAATATGTGAAACATTACCGCAACTGTAGGTTATGGAAACTGATATGGCAACATAAAATATAACAATTTAGGCAAATAGGCAAACTATTACTTGTTACAATGCATATAAACAATACAAACGGTACTCAGACAATCGGGAGTGACACTCCCTTGCCTTTTCGCTGGTCTTCATTTATACTGCGGGTAATCCTCAAAAACAGGTTTTGGTCTATGACATTTGCTTATTTGGACTGTCCGTCGGGAATCAGCGGCGATATGATGCTCGGTGCTCTGATTGATCTTGGTGTCCCCCTTGATTTACTCAATGACTCGATCCAATCCGTCGTCAAGTCGGTCGAAGTTACTTCGTCCTCCGTCTTTCGCAAGGAATTCCGAGCCATCCAAGCCGATGTCCGGGCTCCGCATGAACATGTCCATCGGTCATTGTCCGACATCTTAGCATTGGTAAGCAAGTCAAAACTTTCGGCGAAAAATCAAAAACAGGTTTCCGACATTTTCCAACTTCTTGCCGAAGCGGAAGCAAAGGTTCATGGCATCGCCGTCGAAAAAGTCCATTTTCACGAAGTCGGAGCCGCCGACTCGATTGCCGATATCGTCGGCGTGGTCGTTGGATTGGACCATCTGGGAATTACCCGCATCGAAGCGTCCGCCGTTCCGACCGGTTGCGGTACGGTAAGAATCGCTCACGGCGAATGTCCCGTTCCCGCTCCGGCAACCGCGGAACTCTTGAAAGGCATTCCCATTGCCGCTTCAGATGTGCGCTGCGAACTGACGACTCCCACCGGAGCAGTGTTGCTCAAATACTATGTCAAACGCTTTGGAACGCATCCGGCAATGACGATTCAAGCCACGGGAGTTGGTGCCGGCAGTCGCGATCTGGAACAGCAGCCCAACATTTTGCGGATGCTCCTCGGCGATCTGCCAGTAAAAGAGAGTGATGCCGTTCGTTCAGTCGATCATCAATATGATCACTTGGTTGCCCATGATCCGCAGCGGTATCCGGTTACGACTCAGACCGTCTGGGTGGTCGAAACGAACATTGACGATATGACTGGCGAACTGGCAGGACATTGTGTCGAACGACTTTGGGCACTTTCACCGCTTGATGTTTGGCTCACTCCGATTCAGATGAAAAAGCAACGTCCCGGTGTCATCATTTCGGTCTTGTGCCATCATGAACAGATTCATGCGGTGGAGATGCTTCTCTTTTCAGAAACATCAACGCTTGGCATCCGGCGTTATCCGGTGGAGCGGACGGCACTTTATCGGGAACCGCATCGGATCAAAACGCCCTGGGGAGACGTGGATGCGAAGCGGGCGTTTCTGCCGGACGGTACGGAAAAAATTATGCCGGAGTTCGAGTCCGTCAAACGTCTCGCTGCCGCCAAGGGGGTTTCCGTCCGAAAGATTTTGGATCAAATCCGATAGAGTAACGGGCGTGACTCTGTTCACGAGAGAACTTGTCAATCGCGGCAATTTCGGCAACAATCAGCGTACCAATTTTTTCCTCCATTGTTCTCATGTCTGAATCACCAGCCTATTTTGTTTTTGATATTGAAAGCGTTGCCGATCCTGCTCTCGTTTCCAAGGTTCATTTCGGTGGTAAAGTTCCGGTGGAAGAATCGGTCCGACAGTATCGAGACGAACTTTTGGCACACCATAATTCCGATTTCATTCCCTACACGTTTCAACTGCCGGTTTCCGTTGTCGTTGCCAAAGTGGCGAAAGACTTTTCGCTGATGGATCTCGTTATTCTCGATGAGCCGGCGTTTCGACCACATGAAATTTGCAGTAAGTTTTGGCGCGGCTGGCTGGCGTACAACCGTCCGACATTTGTCAGTTTCAACGGACGCGGATTCGATATTCCGATGCTGGAATTAGCGGCGTTCCGTTATGGTATTTCCATTCCGCAGTGGTTTGCATTGGATACCAAAATGTTCGATCAGCCTCGGTACCGATACAATACAAAGGTGCATATTGATCTGCACGATCTTTTGACGAACAACGGAGCCACGCGGTTCAATGGCGGACTCAATCTCGCCGCTAGTTTACTGGGAAAACCGGGAAAAATGGATACGCAAGGATTCATGGTGCAAGATATGTACGATGCGGGTAGGCTTTCGGAAATCAACGATTACTGCCGGTGTGATGTGTTGGACACTTATTTTGTTTTCCTTCGGTCGATGGTTCTTGTCGGTAATTTACCGCTTGCCGATGAGCAGCAACTCGTCCAAAACACGAGGAACTGGATCGAACAGCAATCCGAGGCGATTCCGATCTATCGACAGTACCTCGAAAACTGGGGAGATTGGCAAAATCCGTGGGAATCGGCCTAAACGGAGTCCGCTGTTTGCCCTTGACTCCGCAGGAAAAATTCTTTACCCTTCCGATGTCCTTTTTGTGCCCGTACAATGATTTCCCGAATAGGAATTGGCTTTGCTTCGGTGATGATCGTTTGGTCAGGTCTCTCGTTTGCCGACGATTTTCCGCCGATTCGATTGAGTCCTGAGTTGTCCGCCGTTTGCGATCCCGACATGATCCATAATGTCAGTATCCAAACGGAGAATTGGACGTGGCAACTCTTTCCCGATGGCTTCATTTATCCGACCTATCTGGCGGCGGTCCAGAATCGGCTCGGCGGCGTTTTGAATTACGATAAAGACTACGACTGGATGTGGGACATCACGCTTGGCGGCCGTGCTCCGCTCCTGCGCTACGGTAACAAAAGTGGACTCTTTCCCGAAGGCTGGCAACTCGATATGGAAGGTTCCGTTCATCTGCGGCTTCATTTGATCGAATCGATGGACATGGAGGCAAATGATTTCCGTTTCGGACTTCCCCTCTCCTACGGTACCAAAATTTGGCAGTTCCGCACCGGCTATTATCACGTTAGTTCTCACATGGGGGACGAACGGATGCTACGATACTATCCAAGCGGAGATACTTCTATTCCCGACAGGGGTGGAGTGATGGGAGATAGATACGGGTCTGCTTACCGCATAAATTACTACCGTGAAGCGATACTTTTCAGTTACGCCGTCCGTCCAACGCCCAATATGCGGCTCTATGCAGAGGCGGATTACGCTGTCATGCAGGGGGAACTGACCAAACCGTGGCATGTTCAGTTCGGTGCGGAGTACAGTCCGGTCTATCCTGCGCGGGGCGGCTGGGGAACACCTTTTGCCGCCATCAACACAAGGTTGATGCAGGAACACAATTTCGACGGCAACTTCACTGTACAAACGGGTTGGCAGTGGCGCGGTTCGCACAACCAGTTGTTCCGACTTGGCGTACAATACCACGGCGGAGTGAGCGACCAGTACGAATACATTGCCGGTCCGCGAGAACATAAAATTGGACTCGGTGTTTGGTACGATTTCTGATACGTTTGAAACCCCAATTATGAGCGAATTTCTCGATTTAGACGAAGTACAATTGGACATTGGTCGCCGGGATCGATGCGGCTTTCCCGAAGTAATCTACGGCGAAGGAAAAACCAAAGAGACGATCCTAAAAATTTTGCGCACCTTTGCCGAAAAGAACGTCGATGCCCTTGTGACTCGTATCGACAACGAAAAAGGGAAATTTTTACAGCAGCAATTTGCCGCTTCGGGACATTCCATTCGGTACAATACAACGGCACGAACATTCCGGCTCTTTCCGACTGAACCGATGCAAGCCGAACTACACGGCAAGGTTGCCATTGTTTCGGCGGGAACCAGCGATGCTCCGGTTGCCGAAGAAGCCCGCGAAACCGCCCTCTGGACAGGAGCGGAAGTTGTCTTCGTTCAAGATGTCGGCGTTGCCGGCCCGCAACGTTTGCAGGCAAAGTTGCCGTTGCTCTCGGATGCCGCCGCCGTTGTCGTCGTGGCAGGAATGGAAGGAGCGTTGCCGAGCGTTGTCGGCGGTTATGTAGCGTGTCCGGTGATTGCCGTTCCCACGAGTATCGGCTACGGGGCGAACTTCGGCGGTCTTGCCGCCCTGCTCGGAATGCTCAACAGTTGTGCATCCAATGTAACCGTCGTGAACATTGATGCGGGTTTCAAAGCCGGTTACGTGGCGGGACTCATCGCAAAAGGAGCGAAGAAAGATAAAGAGAATTGACTGATCCGATTATTTTCCGCCTTTGAAGAATTTCCGCAACAATTCGGAAGCCGCGTCGCGGCTCGAAGCGGGAGCATTTTGTCGAATGCCGGAGTGCGTGCCAGAATCTTCGTTTTCCGCTCTTTCTCGGTCAGCGGCTTCTTGTGATTGAGCATTCAAATGTGCCAGCAGTTCCGAAGCGTCCACTGTTCGAGTTTCCTCATTTCCGGCGTTCTCGGAGGAAAGAAGCCAATCGGCAATCGAATCTTCTTGATTAACTTGCGAACCTTCTGATTGCAAGGCAACTGTTCTGGCGACCGCATCGCTCACCGATTTTACTTTTGTAGCCTTTTGCGGCTTGGCTTCTACGGTGAGATGGACGAAAAATTCGATGGGACCGACCGCCAATTTATCGCCGTTTTTGAGAGCGTGCGTCTCGGTAATCTGACTATCGTTGAGAAAAACACCATTTTTGCTCCCCATATCTCGCACAAACACATCGCCGTCTTCCAGAAACACTTCGCAATGATACCGACTGATGAGTTCGCTACGTGGTTTGAGATTGCAATCGTCCGCTCGCCCAATGACAAACCGTTGTCCTACGATGGGGATCACTTGTCCCGCACGACTTCCCGCTGCAACAACTAATTGAACGCCCATAACTGAAAAAGGTATCTTTATGACCCAACCGCCCACGCCATTATACCAACCGTCAGGGGAAAATTCAAGACATCTTTTGAAATAATTGGCACTTCACGTACAGCAGGGGTGCGAAAAGATTTTCTTGCGAAGCGGAAGTTGCCGATGGGCAAAATGTCGGCGACAATATCGGTATTCGTGACGAATCTTCCAAACGGGCTGAAACCATCATATTTGCCCACTGAACTACAATAGCAAAAATTTCATTGACGTAATTCGCTCTTTGAGTTCCGGTCTGGTTGGCAATATCGTGGAGCATCTTGACGTAATCACCCCAAGTCGCCCCCATATCTGATGATCTCTTTTGAACTGTGGAATCTCGGCGGCTTTGTTAACGCATCCCACAAGATCACCTGCCAATGCGCCTTTTTTGGCCGCAAGTTTGCCCTCCGCCGACTGATTCATAATAAGGTCTTTGCTCGCCTCCTCGCCAATGCTCACGGCATTCACAATCCCGTCAGGTGTTTTGCCGATAAACGATAGCAGAGTACAACGTCAACAAGGGTTATAATGCTTCCTCTTTATGCTCGATCTTTTTCCAGTAGGTTTCAAAGTCGAAGTGCGGCGAATTGTTGCCGTCATGGCACGTCAAACAATGTTTTTTTGCCACTCCGCCTTCGACCGATAATCGCATTGCCTTGCGGAGGCTCTTTTGTAATGTTGTGTTTGATCCTGCTTCAGCACGGGCATGGTTCTCGCCCGGTCCATGACAGGCTTCGCAACTCACCGATGTCAACTGTGGGGTCTCCTTTTCGCTCAAAAATCCTCCTTTGTACGGCAGTAGTTCCGTCGTGTTCCAGCCCACAACGTGACACGCAATACATTCCGGGTCGAAATCCCTGGCGGGCTTTGCCGTTTCCCTTAACGAGTGCCACGCTTTTGAATGATTCGATTTTCGCCAAACGTTGATAGCCATTTCATGGCAATCGGCACACGACTGTTGACCGATATAGTTTCCCAATGTTTCCGACCGAGTGTTCGGAATCGGTCGAATTCCTAAACCGTTCAGACCGGCATCCATCAACTGTTTTTGGTACATTTCCATGAGTGCGGTAATTGTCCTGGAATTTTCGTATCGAGCATCCAGGGGGATCCGCTCATACCGCATGGGCATCTTGGGATCATCAAAGAGTCCGATGGCAACGGCATAGCGTCCCTTTTCGCCGACTTCGAGGATCAACGTCTTGCCGGTTTTTTTCGGTTGGAGCGGCGGCTCCGCCGTTGTGTTACTCGGAAGAACAAAATCAAATTTATCGGCAAATTGCCTGAGCAACTGGTTGATTTCGTTGTCCGATCCGTGAATGATTAACACGT
>Ga0082212_10009671_pt1 | contig 12409 bp, 9 predicted proteins | sample TergutNt197P3_FD_71548 | JGI IMG/M metagenome (GOLD analysis project Ga0082212, IMG submission 71548) | Neocapritermes taracua P3 segment gut microbial communities from Petit-Saut dam, French Guiana - Nt197 P3 | ecosystem: Host-associated > Arthropoda: Insects > Digestive system > Gut ... | reverse complement strand
CGGTTATGGTTAATACATTAACCGGCGGAAGTTGCATGAACTGTCACGCTTTCTGTAAAAACGACCCCCAAAAAATGCTTTTTCACAACCGCGTCAATTACGCAGGAACTATTTTGGTCAACAATGGACAAATCAGCAAGCTGAATACAAAGACTGCGAATAACATATCGGCAGCCGTCTATCCTCGCTGGCATCCGCAAGGACGATATATTGCATTTTCCACCAATAAAACATCACAGGCTTTTCATAGCGTTCACCCCAATTTGGTAGAAGTCTATGACAGCGCTTCCGACCTTGTCATTTACGATACGGAGACAAACACTCTGTCGTCGCACCCGTATATTCATGCTACCCAACGATTGGAGACTTTCCCCGAATGGTCTCCCGATGGACGGTATCTGTACTTTTGCAGCGCGTCGGCTTTAAAAATGCCTGAAAATTTTGATTCGTTGCGTTATGACCTTTTCCGTATCGACTTCGACCCGGCAACCGGAAAGACAGGCGCTAAACTTCAATATGCCTGGCAACCGTCACAGTTCGGTAAAAGCGTTGCATTCCCGCGTATTTCGCCCGATGGCCGATATATGGTGGTTTGTTTGTCCGACTATGGTACCTTCCCTATTTGGCATCACGAAACCGACTTGTATCTTTTAGATTTGGAAAGTGGAGTGACTGCCGAAATGACGACAGTGAATAGCCCCGAAAGCGATAGTTATCACTCATGGTCGTCGAATGGTCGTTGGCTTATTTTTGCCAGCCGCCGGTTAGACGGACGACATACACGTTTGTTTATCACCTATTTTGACGCTGCAGGCAACTTTTATAAACCCTTCCTTCTTCCTCAAAAAGAACCCCAAAGCTACGAGAAATCCCTGAAATCCTATAATGTACCCGAATTTATCACCGGAAAAATCAAAACCAATATCCGCACATTTGAACGCGCCATCAAAGGCCAAAGCTCCAATGTTATTGTTTTACCGTAAAAAAATGTGGGGTAAAAAAACTATTTTTTTTGTTTTTAAAAAATCAGTCGTACCTTTGCGTGGTTGTTTATAAGATATTTTTAAATAAAATGTAAAAAATTGTAAATCTTCAAATAGAAAAATTGACGGAAGGGGGTTTATTTAGCTACTTCCGAAAGTTTACAACTATACCAAATCATGTATGCGATTTGCCAGAAGGAACGTTAAAGAAATTTTAAGACAAGCAAGAATTAAAACTGATGTTTTTAAAACAAAAATAAACAGAAATTATGTCGGCAATAATGACAGATGATACCCGCAAGGTAACGACGCATCGATTGATAGAGATGAAACAACGTGGAGAGAAAATCTCCATGCTGACGGCTTACGACTATTCTATGGCAAAGATAATTGACAACGCTGGGATGGATGTGATATTAGTAGGCGATTCAGCCTCGAACGTCATCGCCGGGAATGTTACTACCCTGCCTATAACGCTCGATCAGATGATCTACCATGGTAAGTCCGTGATGAAAGCCGTCAAACGTGCTTTGGTTGTGGTGGACCTTCCTTTTGGAACCTATCAGGGTAACTCGAAAAAAGCGTTAGCATCGGCTATTCGCGTGATGAAAGAAACCCATGCCGATTGCATTAAAATAGAGGGTGGGGAAGAGATCAAGGATTCAGTAGTCCGTATTCTGAGCGCCGGGATTCCTATCATGGGACATTTGGGTTTGACGCCACAGTCAATCAACAAGTTCGGCACGTTTGCTGTGCGCGCCCGCGAAGAATCGGAAGCTCAAAAATTAGTTGAAGACGCATGCGTGCTGGAAGAGTTAGGCTGTTTTGCGATTGTACTTGAAAAGATTCCGGCTGCATTGGCGACAAAGATTGCGAAGCAACTGAAAATACCGATCATAGGCATTGGAGCCGGTGGAGGCGTGGACGGACAAGTGCTTGTAATGCACGATATGTTAGGTATCAACCGCGACTTCTCACCCCGGTTCCTGCGTCGTTATGCGAATCTCTTCGAAGTTATCACCCATTCCGTGCAGTTATATATTAAAGATGTAAAAACGGGTGATTTTCCCAATGAGAAAGAACAATACTAAGTAATAAAAATGGCAAAGGAAATAAAAGAACTAACACCGCGAAGCGAGAATTACGCTCAGTGGTATCAGGATTTGGTGATAAAGGCCGATATGGCGGAAAACTCAGCTGTTCGAGGTTGTATGGTTATTAAACCTTACGGGTATGCGATCTGGGAAAAGATGCAACGCGCCTTAGACGATATGTTCAAGGAATCAGGGCACCAAAACGCTTATTTCCCGTTATTTATACCCAAGTCGTTTTTGAGTAAGGAAGCCAGTCATGTGGAAGGGTTTGCAAAGGAATGTGCGGTTGTGACACATTACCGACTGAAAAATGCGGCAGATGGAAGCGGAGTCATCGTTGATCCTGCAGCAAAGCTGGAAGAAGAACTCATCATTCGCCCTACTTCCGAGACGATTATCTGGAATACCTATAAAAACTGGATTCAGTCCTATCGCGACCTGCCGATATTGATTAATCAATGGGCAAATGTGGTGCGATGGGAGATGCGTACGCGCCTGTTTCTTCGAACCGCCGAGTTTTTGTGGCAGGAAGGTCATACCGCCCATGCTACTCGTGAAGAAGCTGAAGCAGAGACACTGAAAATCCTCAATATTTACGCCGATTTTGCCGAAAATTTCATGGCTATCCCTGTCATCAAAGGGATAAAGACAGCCAGCGAGCGTTTTGCAGGCGCTTTGGAAACATACTGTATAGAAGCGTTGATGCAAGACGGAAAAGCGTTGCAGGCAGGCACCTCCCATTTTCTCGGTCAGAATTTTGCACGTGCTTTTGATGTCAAATTTATTAATAACGAAAATAAGGAAGAGTTCGTCTGGGCTACTTCCTGGGGTGTGTCAACCCGCTTGATTGGCGCGCTTATCATGACTCATTCCGACGATAACGGCCTGGTACTTCCGCCCAATTTAGCGCCTTATCAGGTGGTCATCGTGCCAATCTATAAAAATGACGAACAGCTAACGCAGATTAATGAAAAAGTGGCTACCCTTGAAAACAAGCTGAAAGCATTGGGTATCAGCGTTAAATATGATAATTCAGATAATAAAAAACCGGGCTGGAAGTTTGCGGAATATGAGTTAAAAGGTGTTCCTGTACGTTTGGCTTTAGGCGCCCGCGACCTTGAAAATGGAACCATAGAGGTGGCGCGCCGTGATACGCTGATGAAAGAAACCGTTTCAATGGAAAATATTGATAGTAATGTAAAAGAATTACTGAAAGCTATCCAGCAGAACATTTATCAAAAAGCCTACGACTATCGTGCCACTATCATGCGTCCGGTGGAATCATACGATGAATTTAAGATAGAAATCGAAAAAGGCGGCTTCTTGTTAGCGCACTGGGATGGTACGCCAGAGACAGAAGAAAAGGTCAAAGCCGAAACAAAAGCCACCATACGTTGTATCCCGTTGGCTGGCGACACCACCCCAGGCTACTGTATGGTTACCGGCAAACCTTCGCCCAAACGTGTCATTTTCGCCCGTGCTTATTGAATGGTTTTATTTAACCAAGACATAAGGAATTATTATTTTATTACACATTTAGCGCTTATTTTTGTTTAGAACTTTTCTTGAACACAACATCTGAATTTGGAAAACACAACAGATTTGTTGGTAAATGATTAATAATGAATTAATTTGCATTTATGGAAATAAAGACTTATAATTATCCGAATAAGACGGATTGGGAATTGATACAACGGAGGCCGGAATTAGACATGACATCGCTTTTCGAGACCGTTCAAGCAGTTATAAATGAGGTGAGAACAAATGGCGATGAGGCTGTCCGCCGCTATGGGGAGCAATTTGATAACGTGTATGTGGCTGATTTACAGGTTTCGGAGCATGAGATACATGAAGCTGAAGCGACGCTAACAAGCGAATTAAAACAGGCCATCCTCACAGCCTATCAAAATATTGAAAAATTTCATGCGGCACAACGCTTTGAGGAGTTGACAGTTGAAACAACCACCGGCGTGATATGCCGACAAAAATCAGTTGCCATCGAAAAAGTCGGCTTATACATCCCGGGAGGTACCGCACCTTTGTTTTCGACGGTTCTGATGTTGGCTGCCCCGGCTAAAATTGCCGGTTGCAAGGAAATCGTGCTATGTACGCCGCCAAACCGCGAGGGTAGGGTACATCCTGCTATATTGTTTACGGCAAAAGTTTCCGGCATCAGCAAGGTTTATAAAGTCGGTGGGATTCAGGCGATAGCTGCTTTGACTTATGGAACGCAAAGTATCCCTAAAGTATTTAAGATTTTCGGGCCGGGCAATCAGTATGTGGTTGCCGCCAAACAAATAGTCAGTTTAAAAGATGTAGCCATCGATATGCCAGCAGGCCCTTCGGAAGTAGCGATCATCGCTGACGCCCAGGCAAACCCGAAGTATATTGCTGCCGATTTCCTATCGCAAGCCGAGCACGGGGCGGACAGCCAGTCGGTCTTAGTGACCACCTCCGAAGCGCTGGCCGAAGTAGTTAAAAAAGAGATAGCCAATCAGCTATCCATGCTACCGCGTCGCTATTTTACAGAAAAATCATTGTCGCACAGCTTCATGGTCATTCTTAGGGATGATGCTGAAATGATAGACTTCACCAACCAGTACGCACCCGAACACCTGATTATCCAAACCGCTAATTACAAAGAAATTAGCAAAAATATAACCAATGCAGGCAGCGTTTTCTTAGGCGCATGGACTCCCGAAAGCGCTGGCGATTATGCCTCAGGTACTAACCACACGCTACCCACCAAAGGATATGCAAAAATGTATAGCGGTGTGAATTTAGACAGCTTTGTCAAAAAAATCACCTTTCAGGAAATCACAAAAGAAGGTTTACAGTTGTTAGGCCCAACCATCGAGATTATGGCCGAAGCTGAGCTTCTCAAAGCCCATAAAACCGCCGTTTCTATAAGAATATCTTAGTACAGCTCCTTACAGCTGCAAGCATTGTTTTCTACTTTTGCTTGGCATAACTTCCCTTTGTTCGTCCTTTGTTCGGGGTAGCGGGACGCTACGCCGAACATACACAAGTTATTTCGGTTATTGAAGATAATTTTCTATTTTCAATTAATATCCATATCTTTGTGGCTTAAATTTTAATTAATCATCTAATTATTTTAACTTATGGATTACGTAATTTATTCGGTATTAGGGGCTTCTTTGATAGCGCTTAGTTTTGCATTCTTCTTTTTCAAACAGATGATGAAAGAAGATGAAGGGACTGATACGATGAAAAAGATTGCCTTACATGTGCGTAAAGGCGCTATGGCGTATTTAAAACAACAGTACAAGGTTGTAACAATCGTATTTGTAGTTTTGGCTATTATTTTTACAGTAATGGCATTCTTCGATTTACAAAATGTCTGGGTTCCCTTCGCTTTCTTAACGGGCGGCTTTTTTTCTGGGTTAGCCGGTTTTTTTGGAATGAAAACGGCCACTTTTGCTTCGGCTCGTACGGCGAACGCCGCGAAAAACTCTTTAAACAGCGGCTTGAAGGTGGCTTTCCGCTCGGGCGCTGTGATGGGATTGACAGTCGTCGGTCTGGCCCTGTTAGATATTTCGCTTTGGTACCTGGTATTAGATTATTTTGTTGATGCTACCGGAGGCGAAAAATTGGTTTATATAACCACTACGATGCTTACCTTTGGAATGGGTGCTTCTACACAAGCATTGTTTGCACGTGTAGGAGGCGGTATTTATACAAAAGCTGCAGATGTCGGCGCTGATCTGGTCGGTAAAGTTGAAGCAGGTATCCCGGAAGACGACCCCCGTAACCCCGCGACAATTGCCGATAATGTAGGCGATAACGTAGGCGACGTTGCCGGTATGGGCGCCGACCTCTACGAATCGTATGCCGGTTCTGTGCTTGCTACGGCAGCCTTAGGCGCTGCTGCTTTTGTAAAAACTCCCGAAATGCAAAAAATGGCTATTTTTGCTCCGATGCTGATTGCTGCGGTAGGCGTTATTCTTTCTATCTTAGGTATTTTTTTGGTACGTACAAAAGAAGGCGCTACCATGAAACAATTATTGTCAGCGCTAGGTAAAGGCGTCAATGTAAGTTCGGCATTAATCGCAATCGTCACTTTCGTGATTTTATATGCTTTAAATATTCAAAATTGGCTCGGTATTTCGTTTTCTGTAGTCGTAGGTTTGGCTGCAGGTGTTATTATAGGACAATCAACCGAATATTACACCTCTCATTCATACAAACCAACGAAAAAGGTGGCAGAAAGTTCGCAAACAGGCCCGGCTACCGTTATTATCTCCGGTCTGGGTCTTGGTATGATTTCCACAGCTATTCCGGTGGTCACTATCGGCGTAGCCATTATATTGGCATTTCTTTGCGCGATTAATTTTGACATAGCTAACATGATGACAGGCGCCAATATTAGCTTAGGACTTTATGGTATCGGTATAGCAGCAGTAGGTATGCTGTCTACCCTCGGTATCACATTGGCGACCGACGCTTACGGACCTATTGCAGATAACGCCGGCGGTAATGCCGAGATGAGTGGTCTGGGTAAGGAAGTACGTAAACGTACCGATGCGCTGGATGCATTGGGTAACACAACCGCTGCAACAGGAAAAGGATTTGCAATAGGTTCGGCTGCACTGACAGCGCTGGCTTTGTTAGCTTCTTATATTGAAGAGATTAAAATTGCTTTATTAAGAATTGGCGAAACTAGTGTGAACGGCGTCAAAATCGCTGATGCTTCTATCATTGATTTTATGCAGCATTATCAGGTATCTTTGATGAATCCTATCGTATTGGTAGGTATTTTTATCGGTTCGATGATGGCGTTTGTGTTCTGCGGATTAACAATGAATGCAGTAGGTCGCGCCGCACAGAGCATGGTTGAAGAGGTACGCCGCCAGTTCCGGGAAATTTTAGGCATCATGGAAGGTACGGCAGAACCCGATTATGCCCGTTGTGTAGCTATCTCTACCAAAGGAGCGCAACGCGAGATGCTGTTCCCTTCATTACTGGCTATCATCATACCGATACTTGTCGGAGTGATTTTTGGTGTTCCCGGCGTTTTAGGTTTACTTGTTGGCGGATTAGGCGCAGGGTTTGTGCTGGCTGTGTTTATGGCCAATGCCGGCGGCGCTTGGGATAATGCAAAAAAATATATCGAAGAAGGTAATTTAGGCGGTAAAGGCTCTGCCAACCATAAGGCAACTGTCGTTGGCGATACCGTTGGCGACCCGTTCAAAGATACTTCAGGCCCCTCCCTGAACATCCTCATCAAATTGATGAGCATGGTATCCATCGTCATGGCAGGCTTGACGGTGGCGTTCAGTTTACTGGGATAACTATTTGCACACAGATGACACAAATCCTACAGATTTTCTCAGATGAAAATCAGTGTTTATCTGTGTTATCTGTGTGCTTTTTCTTTTAAAATAGGATGGAAAGAATCATATTAGTTGTAGCGCTGTTCATTTGCATACAAGCAAGCGCCCAAAAGCGTCCTGTCATTGGTATATCCGATACCCACAAAGATGCTTCCAGCGCCGTAGTACCACGTTCGTATGTAAACGCGATATTACTGACCGGCGGCATCCCTGTCGTCATACCGCTGATGAATGATGATAATGATCTTATAGAGTTATTAAATTCGTTGAATGGGATCGTTTTTACGGGAGGAGAAGACTTTGACCCTACCTATTACAATGAACGCCCTATTCCGCAGATGGGAGCAGTAAACGCTTCGCGCGACAGATTTGACATCAAGTTGCTTCATCTGGCTGCTGAGAGAGGTATTCCGATTTTAGGTATATGTCGGGGTATTCAACTCATCAACATCGCCTTTGGTGGATCATTGTACCAGGATTTACCAGCTCAATATTATGATACCAGCATCCGTCACCGACAACGACAATCGAGCGCCGAAGCATCACATTCCGTCATCGTGGAAGACAATACCATCTTTGCCGACATAGTGAAAGAAAGGATGCTCATGGTAAACAGTTCTCATCATCAAGCAGTTAAGGTTGTTGCAAAAGGTTTTCGGATAGCTGGTAAATCACCTGATAATATAGTCGAAGCCATAGAAAAAATGGACGATGAGCATTGGATTTTGGGAGTTCAGTTTCACCCGGAGATGCGTGTTACCAGCGATATAGCTATGCGTAGGATTTTTCAGCGTTTCATGCAGGAAGCAAGCGCTTTAGAGGGGCCGAACCGAACATTCAAACCGATCATAGCTGTAAGGCCATCAATAGATCGCGATATACCGCAACCAACGCCATCAAACAACATATCGAATACAACAGTCATCTACAAAACGGTTATTGATACGCAATACGTCTATAAATCGGTCATTGATACGCAATACATAGTTAGGTATGTTCACGACACGCTCTATGTCAAAAAACCAGCAGATACAGTTATTATTAAGGTTCCTGAGACGAAGGTAGTATATGTGAAAGATACCGTTTACGTAGCAAGTTCAGCTGTCACAGCTGACAAACCGCTTTCTGCTGTTATAATGGAAAAGCCTATAACTGAGGTCATTGTTGAGAAACCGATAGCAACTGTCATGTCGGACACCTTAATATTTACTCCTGGCGATCCTGCATTAGTACCTGCATCGAAAAAGTCAGACATTGAAAGTTTGAAAAAAAATAAACGACAAGAAAAAACGACGGCTAAGCAGGCTAAGAAAGAAATTAACAGTAATGCCAAACAAAATCGGAAAGATTTGATAAAAAAGGAAAAGCAAAACGAGAAAGTAAAAAAGAAGAAGGATAATGAGCAAATAGAAAAAGAAAAGTTCGAAAAAAAATTAGCTACAGAGCAAGAAAAACAGTTTCAGCGACAGCAGAAAGAGAATGAAAAAATAGATAAGCAAGAACTGAAAGCAAGCCAAAAAAAGGAAAAAGAACAAAAGTAAAAGAAAGATTGACAGTTTTTCTATATGTTTACCGTTTGTGAAAACTAAAAAAATCTTTACCTTTGTCGTCCCAAATAAACGGTTCCGTAGCTCAGTGGATAGAGCAACAGCCTTCTAAGCTGTGGGTCGTGCGTTCGAATCGCACCGGAATCACCACTTGAAAATCAGGCGTTTACGTAAATGTAGGCGCTTTTTTGTTCCTTTTTTTGTGTATTTTAAAAGATTATTGTACGTTTGTGCGGCTTTTTACGGCATATTATCGCATATATCACATAATAAAAAGCGCAAATTAAACGCAAAAATATGGCATCATTAACGATTGAATTAGACAAAAGAAGGGTGAATGCTGAATGGAATTACCCTGTTAAGTTCATAATACGGAACAACCAGACAAATGCAAGCATATCGGTGAATATAGATTTGCCGGAAAAAGCGTGGATCAAAAACGGATTGGAACGACCGGTAAAAGTGTCGCATCCAGGCGCAAAGATTATAAACGACCGGATTCAGAACCTTTATATCCAATTCAGGAAATCGTTATCCGACCTCGAAATATCCGGTTTTTGCAAAAACGTAAATGCGTATGCAATAAAGAAACGTTTATTAGATGACAGAGCGATCATCAAACCGGCTGAAATATATTTTACTGATTATGCAATGAAATATGCGGATTCCTGCCAAAAATCAGGAACCGGGAGGAATTATAAACATACCGTCAATAAACTAATAGAATATGCCGGAAAGGATAACATACGCTTTGAAGATATAACCTTTCAATTCCTGCGGGAATTTGACAATTATCTTTCAAAATCCGGGTCAGGAGTTAATACCCGGTCGATACATTTCCGTAATATTCGGGCAGTATTTAATCGGGCTATTGACGATGAAATTATAAAACAGGAATTGTATCCGTTCCGTAAATTCAAAATCAAAAGTGAGGAAAAGGACAAAGTAAGTCTGACTGCTGAACAGCTAAAACTACTCTATGAATACAAATTTGATAAGCCGGCGTTGCGTATGGCACGTGACTTTTGGATGCTATCTTTCTTTTTGTGCGGCGTCAATCCGATAGACCTGTATCACCTGAAAAAGCCCAATTCCGATGGCGTTGTTTCGTTTGTCAGGCGCAAAGAGGAGAATACAAGCAATTATGTTATAAAGTTGCTATTGCAGCCTGAAACTGCTAATATAGTTAATGTATACAAGGCCGACGACGATTCGCCGTTCCTTTTGAAATTTGAAAGCAAGTATGTTAGTTACGACATTTTCAGGTCGTTTCTAAGCAAAAAGATACGCGAGATTGCAGAAATAACAGGGTTGAAGGGTCTCACCATGTACTGGGCACGTTACAGTTGGGCGACGATAGCGGACGGAATCGGCATACAGGAAAAGACAATATCAAAAGGATTGGGACATACGGATAAAACGCTTGCAGGAAGAAAGTACATTGCTTTCGACTGGTCAAAGGTCGACAGAGCTAATAGGCAGTTGATTGACTTCGTTTTATATTCAGGTTGATTTCCGTTTTATCGTATGCTTTGTGGTGGAAAATTTACACCGCACCTCGTGGAACTCACTTTGTTTCAACTCGATAATATACCCTTTTGGGAACTTCTTCGGGTTGTTTTTTACGGACTTGTTTACATCTCTCGTTTCCACGCCGTACAACGCGGCTATATCGCTATCCAAGATAACGTTTTGCTCTCTGATAGTAATGATTTTCTCTTTTACGTCGCTAAGTTTGATAATACCCATGTCTATGTCGTTTGAAAATACAAAAATACTCTTTTTCATTGAAGCTGCCAAAAAATATTTTTATTTGCACAAATATAGTTGATATGTGCAATTTATTTGTATCTTTGCGCTGTCATATTATTATTGCCAATGAGTAAACCGCTAACAATAAAAAGGCTAATCCGATACAAACGTAAGATGTTTTTTCGACGAATAAAACGCTTTTGGGTATGTTTGTTCCCGCCGGCTTCATCTTCCGCCGATCTTGATATGCGTCTATTAATTCATTGTGATAAGCGTTTTCACCATGCTTTCCAACCTCAGCCAGTATGGAGGTCTTTAGTTCTTTTTCTGTCAGTCCGAAGTCAAGTAATGCATACCTCGTAATTCCACCCCTGTTATCCGTGACCATCAACTGGTACTTGTCCTTCGTTCCTCGCTTGTGACTGCTTAAATACTTTGCCACATCCTCCGAGCTTAGCAGCTTCGACCGTTTATCGACAGGCGTATACAGATGCTGCCTATCAAACTGGTAAACCTTTGCCGTTTTAACCTTCCCTTTATATTCAGGCTTATTTAGCGATGCATCAAAACTTTCATCAAACACACCATATTTTCCAGAATCCAAATCTATTATCACGCTGCTTTTCACCGGAACGCCAACAGACATCCTTATATTCGCGTGCATTTTTTTATCGTAGGCCGACGGAACCAAACTGCCGCTCGGATGATTATGCACCAGCGTTATGGCCACTGCGCCAGTCTCCTTTACCGCCGCCGCTATCGTCTTTACATCAACACCCGTTGCCGTCGAAGTCCCTGTCGACAGATACAGCACGCTATAATCACCTTTCGGCTTGTGCAACACAACAAAGGCATTCTCCGAAGCCGCTCTTTCCAGATTCCTAAACAGAAACGCCACATCATCCGACGTCTTTATCTTTGGCGCACCCGTCAGTTTCTCGCCCATGAACGTGATTCCTTTCTGCTCTGTCAACAACCGTTCTGTGTAAGTCTGACTGCCTTCCGTATCGGTCATTTTTGGAAACCCTTCACCATTCGGCATATTGCTCACCGCATCTCCATCGTGCACCCAGTTCAATTGCGTTTCAATAGCTGGCTCGCTGAGTGATGTGGCCGATTCTGTATTGTTTTGCTTATATTTAATTTCGTTATGAACCGTCCGGCTTCCGCCAAACTCCGGCGTGTCCAAGTGCGCGATTGGGTCAAAAACCTGGATATAGCCGTCAGGAGTTAAAATTACGTTTCTCGGAACAACATCATTAGCCCTGTGTCCGGTTTTTTTGTTGATAAATCGTCCGGCAACTTTCCACCAAGGTCAAGATTATCCTCCCATCCATCTTCATACATTTGCTTGTCAATCTCGGCCTGTGTAGCCTCTCTTTTTCCACGATTAGCGAAAGGTTGCTCTATAATAATCTGAAATACGTCTTCTGAATCACGTCCGAATTGTAAAACAGTGTACGGTACATCCTTGAAATTGTTGTTGTGAACCACAATTCCATCAAGCACATCCTGTATATTTCGGTATTTTAATGTGTTTTTAGTCTTAATTACGGTTTTACCATTGTCATAAACTGTGCTTTCTTCACCGTAATCAATAGGCTCTCCGTATTTTTTCTCAAGGTATTCTTCCGTATGGTCTATCCATAATTCTTTTGCTCTCGCGTACACCTCTATGT
>Ga0082212_10009670_pt1 | contig 12409 bp, 8 predicted proteins | sample TergutNt197P3_FD_71548 | JGI IMG/M metagenome (GOLD analysis project Ga0082212, IMG submission 71548) | Neocapritermes taracua P3 segment gut microbial communities from Petit-Saut dam, French Guiana - Nt197 P3 | ecosystem: Host-associated > Arthropoda: Insects > Digestive system > Gut ... | reverse complement strand
ACAACCATCCGGACGCCAGCGTCGCCGGCACGGCCAAGCTCGTTCTGCCCGCAGGCTTCACCGCCGACCAGACCGGCTTCGATTATAATGTGGAACCCAGAGGGCTGCAGAAATTCGCGGTTACCGTCACGAAGCCCGCGGCCGAGGCCGAGGGCATCCTGCGCCTGCTCACCACGGACGACGGGCAGGAGTTCGAAGATATCTACGAGTTCGGCTGCTTCAAGCCGGACATCACCCTGCGCATCGGGGGCGACAGCATCGTCGCCGAGGTGGTGAACCGTACCACGGAGCGCCTCAACGGCGAGCTGAGCCTTGCCACGCCCTATGAGACCTGGGCCTACGGCCTGCACAACCGCAGCGCCATGGGCAGCATCGGCCCGCGCACCCTCAAGGTCGACGTCGCTGCGGGCGAGACGGCGAAGTACGTCTTCGAGGCCGATGTGCCCGCCGGCGTAGCCTACTGGGCCGCAGCCAAGCTGATGGTCAACGGCAGGATCATCTTCGGTTACGCCGAGTGCAAGGGCCTGCGCCACAACTTCCACTCGGGCGACATCCGCCGCATGTTCGGCCCCGACGGCTCCATCAAAGCATTCCTGGAACTATAACTGTAAGGGCGGCAATCTTGCCGCCCGCACTCTTAAAAGAAGAAAGGGTTACACATGAAAATCATCCCATTGGGCAAATCCGGCCTGCAAGTCCCCGCCGTGGCCGTAGGCTGCATGCGCATGAATCGCTTGAAGCCCGCCGAGGCCGAACGCTTCGTACAGACAGCGTTGGAGCTCGGCATGAGCTTCTTCGACCACGCGGACATCTACGGCGGCGGGGAGTGCGAGAGCATCTTCGGCAAGGCGTACACCGGCCCGCGCGAGAAGATATTCTTGCAGTCGAAGTGCGGCATCCGTAAGGGCCATTATGACTTCTCGAAAGAGCATATCCTGGCAGCGGTCGATGGCAGTCTGTCCCGCCTCCATACAGATTATCTCGACGTGCTGCTGCTCCACCGCCCCGACATGCTCGCCGAGCCGGAGGAGGTCGCCGAAGCCTTCGATATCCTACAAACGAGCGGAAAAGTCCGGCACTTCGGCGTATCCAATCAGAATCCCGCGCAGATTCAGCTGCTGCAAAAGTGCGTCAAGCAGCCCCTGGTGGCCAACCAGCTGCAGTTCGGGCTGGGCCACGCGCAGATGGTGACCCAGGGCGCCCACGTGAACATGGCCGACGACGGCGCCGTGAACCGCGACGGCGGCATCCTGGACTTCTGCCGCCTGCACGACGTCACGGTGCAGCCCTGGTCGCCCTTCCTGTACGGCTTCTTCAGGGGCCCCTTCATCGGCGACAAGCATTTTAAGGACCTGAACGCCAAGCTGGCCGAGCTCGCCCAAAAGTATAGCGCCGACAGCACCGCTATCGCCCTGGCGTGGATCCTGCGCCACCCGGCGAAGCTGCAGCCCATCGTCGGCACGATGAACCTCGGGCGGCTGGCCTCCTGCGCGAAAGCAACTGAGATCACCCTCTCCCGGGAGGACTGGTACGCGCTGTGGCTGGCCGCGGGGAATACATTGCCGTAAAACACAACAGGGGAGGAACCACCATGAATTTCAACCAAGCCGCAACCCAATACGCCAGGAGCCCAACGAAAGAGACCCTCTCGCGGGTGACGCAGGCGCTCCTGCAAGAGCTCACCCCGCAGGAGAAAATCCGCCTGCTCCGGGGCCACGCACTGGGCACCACCCTGCGCAACATCATCCTCCAAGGGCGCAAATACAACGGAACGCCTTACGCGGCGGGCGGCTGCAAGCGCCTGGGGATCCCCCCGCTGCTGTTCACCGACGGCCCGCGCGGCGTGGTGATGGGCAAGAGCACGTGCTTCCCGGTATCCATGTGCCGCGGCGCGAGCTTCGACGACGGCCTCGAATCCCGCATCGGCGAGGTCATCGCCAAAGAGGCCGTGGCGGGCGGCGCGAACTACTTCGCGGGCATCTGCATCAATCTGTTGCGCCACCCCGCCTGGGGCCGCGCGCAGGAGAGCTACGGCGAGGACAGCTACCTGCTCGGGCGCATGGGCGCGGCCCTCACCCGGGCGGTGCAGGCCTACGGCGTCATGGCCTGCCCGAAGCACTTCGCCTGCAACAGCATCGAGGACCTGCGCTTTTCCGTGGACGCCCAGCCGGACGCCCGCACCCTGCGCGAGGTCTACCTGCCGCATTTCCAGAAGTGCTTCGACGCGGGCGCGCTGTCCGTCATGGGGGCCTACAACAAGGTCAACGGCAAGTACTGCTGCGAGAACAAGGAGCTCCTCACCGACATCCTGCGGGGCGAGATGGGCTTCGACGGCGTGGTGATCTCCGACTTTTTCTACGCCATCTACAGCGCGCAGCGGGCCCTACAAGCGGGCTGCGATGTCGAGATGCCCTACATTGTTCACTATCTCTTCCTGCCGTCTCTGCTGCGCAAGGGCAAGATTTCGATGGCTGACATCGACACCGCGGCGGGCCGCATGATCTCCGCGCTGCTGCGCTCCGTACCCAAACTCAAGCCCCAAAGCAAAGAAGTTATATTAAGCAAAGAGCATACCGCCCTGGCCCGCGAGGCCGCGCAAAAGGGCATAGTGCTGCTGAAGAACGACGGCGTTCTTCCCATCGAGGCGCCCGCCCCGCGCGTCGCCGTGCTGGGCCGCTACGCCGACAAGAAAAACTGGGGCGACCACGGCAGCAGCGACGTCTTTAGCCCCTACTGTGTCACTCCCTATCAGGGGATCAAGGCGGGCTTCCCGGGCGGTAATGTCGCCTGCTACAACGGCTGCGACCCAGCCGAGGCCATCGAAGCCGCGCAACACAGCGACATCCTCGTCGTCTGCGTTGGCAGCGACCACAAGCAGGAGGGCGAATTCCTGTTCAACCTTGGCAACCGCAAAACCAAGCCCAAAAATGTCGGCGGCGACCGTGCGAGCCTGCGCTTGCCCCCCGAGGATATCGCCCTGGTGCGGGCCCTGTGCCAGACCGGCAAGAAAGTGGTCGTCTACGTCATGGGCGGCAGCGCCTACGTGCTGGAGGACCTGCTTGAGATCGGCCCGAACGCCATCCTCATGGGTTTTTATGCGGGCCTGGAGGGCGGCAGCGCCCTAGCCGATATCCTGTCCGGCCGCGTGAATCCCGGCGGACGCCTGCCCTTCACCATCGCCCGGCGCGAGGCCGACTACCCGCCCTTCCTGCATGTGCAGGACGACGCCCGCGCCATCGAATACGGCTATTACCACGGCTACACCCTGCTGGATAAGCAGGGGAAAAAGGCGCGCTTCCCCTTCGGCTACGGCCTGAGCTACACCAGCTTCGCCTATGAAGGCTTCCACGCCGAGGCGACGGAACAGGGCGTCCTCGCCAGCCTGACCGTGCGCAACACAGGCGCGCGCGCGGGGTCAACCGTCGCGCAGTTCTACGCAGGCTCTGCGGGCGCGGAGGCCGACAGGCCCGTCAAGCAGCTCAAGGGCTTCAAGCGCGTGGATCTGGGGGCAGGGGAGTCGGTCGAAGTGCAAGAGCTTCTCCATTGGGATGAGCTGCGCTTCTATGACCCCGAGACAAAGCAATGGGGCCTCGACGTGGGATATCATGTCTACGCCGGTGAAAACGCCGAGGAAGCCATGGCCAGGCAACAAGAAGTGCGTGTGCCATGAGCCAATTCACCCCCGACGCCTACCTGGCTTCGCTGCATGAGGCCAGCTATGCCGGCCCCTTCGCCGGTGTGAATACCCCCGAGGAGGCCCGCGAGGCGGGCGCCCGGGTGCGTAACGCCCTTCGGGAGCTACTCGCGCTGGATACCCTGCCCGGGCGCATTGAAAAGCCGCAGCCGGTGCTGCTCAACACGGCCCAACGCAAGGGCTACACGGAGACAAAGCTTTCCCTGGAAATCTGCGAGGGCTGGCACACGCTCGTGTACCTGCTCACGCCGGACAACCCGAACGGCGCGGGTGTGGCGGCCCTGTGCGGGCACGGCTACGGCGTGCGGCAGATTCTGCGGCTGAGCAAACACGGCCATTACAGAGCGATCAACTTTCTCGACAACTACCAGAAAAACTTCGCGATCGCGCTGGCGCAGCGCGGCTGCACAGTCGCCGCGCCGGAACACATCGCCTTCGGCGAGGCCCGCCTGCAAAAAGACCGGTATAAGCCCTTCTACAGCAGGTCCTGCGCCACTGTCACGGAGGTGCTGCACCTGTGCGGGACCTCCACGGCGGCGCTGCGGGTCTATCAGGCCGTGTGCTGCCTGGATTTGCTGGAACAGCAGCCCGGCGTCGATCCAGCGAGGCTTGGCTGCATGGGCATCTCCGGCGGCGGGCTGGTGTCCCTGCTTACCGCCTGCGCCGATGAGCGCATCTCCCGCGCGGTGGTCAGCGGCTATGTGTGCACCCTGCGCGAGAGCCTGCTCGCGGTCCGGCACTGCCCCGATAACTACATCCACGGCCTGCTTGCCGTGGGCGAGCCCCAGGATCTCGCCGCGGCCATCGCGCCGCGCGGGCTGTGCGTCGAATCCGGCAGGCGGGACTGGATGTTCCGCATCGCGGGCGCGCGGGAGGCAAACGAGGAGATTCGGCGGGTCTATGCGCTGATTGGCGCGGAGGACCGGCTGGCGATCGACGAGTTCGACGGCAAGCATCAAATCAGCGGCGCAAAATCGTTTGACTTTTTTTCGGAGGGGAATTCCCATGACTAAAACTGTCGCCATCCTGCTCGCAGCCCTGAACTTCCTGTGGTTCTCTCCGCGCATGCTCATCGATACAGCAAAGATGGGCCTGGACTACCTCACGCTCTCCCGGGACCTGCCCCGCATCTCGCAGGCACAAATGCAATCTGACATAGCCATGGCGATCGATAACGCTGAGCACCCCTTTGTCCTGGCCGATCAAGCGCAGTTCGGCCGCGTCAAGGCCGAATTGGCCGGCCCGGACGGCGACGCCTACATCAAGGACGCCGCCGCCTATGCCTTGGAGCAGGCCGACGTCCTGCTGAACGCCGCGCCCTGCATCTATTTCTTTTACGACGGCGAGATCCTGCTGGAGGTCTCCCGCGAGGTGCTCAATCGCATGACCGTGCTGGGCTTCGCCTGGCAGGTGACGGGCGACGAAAAGTACGCGCGGCGTGCTTGGGCCGAGCTGGAGCAGGTCTGCGGCTTCGACGACTGGCACCCCCCGAACTTTCTCGATGCCGCCGAGATGGCCCTGGCCGTCACCATGGGCTACGACTGGTTTTTCGATGCCCTGACGGACGCGCAGAAGGACCTGCTGGCCCGGGCCGTCTATGACCTCGCCCTGCAGCCCGGCGACCCGGGCAAGTTTATCACCAACTGGTGGAGCTGGTCGAAGGTCAACTGGAACCACGTCTGCTACGGCGCGCTGGGCATCGCCTGCATGGCCTTCGCCGACAGATATCCGGACTACGCAGCGAAGTTCCTGTGCAAGGCGTATTACAACATGCCTGCCGCCGTGGAGCCCTTCCGGCCCGACGGCGTCTACGTGGAGGGCAACAGCTACTGGGAGTACGGCACGAGCTACCTGGTGTATTTCATCCAGACCTCGCGCAATTTCTTCGGCACGGACTACGGGCTCTCCGGCCTGCCGGGCTTCGGCAAGCTCGGGCACTTCCCGCTGTACATCAGCACGCCAACCGGCGCGTTCAACACGGGCGACAACCGCAGCTTCGCCCCCTTCGCCCCGGCGATCTTCTGGTTCGCCGGCGAGAACAACGAGCCCATGCTGGCGGCCTACCAGCGCCTGTCCTACAATCCGGGCATGACCCGCCCCGCCGACAACACCCCCACCGGCACCACGCAGACCTACGCCTCCGAGCAGGCGCGCAAATTTGCCCTGGGCGCCCTGTGGTGTGACCCGGCCCTGGCCAGCGGCGACCTGACCCTCAGCACCTCCGTCCATCTGCGCTCCGATATCTCCGAGGAGTTCGTCCTCATGCGCAGCGCCTACTGCGACCCCCTGGCCACCTTCGGGGGCATCAAGGGCGGCTACAACTACACGAACCACGGCGACCTGGATATCGGGACGTTCAAATTTGAGAGCCAGGGCGTGTGCTGGATCGAAGACCTGGGCAAGAGCAATTACAACAGCCCGGGGTACTTCCTGGGGATCGTGGGCGGCGGGCGCTGGAAGAATTACCGCAAGCGCGCCGAGGGCCACAACACCCTGGTGATCAACCCCGGCAGGGCAGGGGAGGACCAGTACCCCTATGCCCGCGCCGGGTTCACCTCCTTTGAGAACGACATCGCCATGCTGGACATGACCGAGGCCTATCTTCGCAACGGCGTCAAGAGCGTCACGCGCCAATTCCAGATGCTCCCCGATTATGCCGGTATTCGCATCATCGATCGCATCGCCTGCAAGGGCGAAAGCGACATCTACTGGTTCGCGCACACAGCCGCGGACATCGAACTCGCCCCGGACGGCAAAAGTGCCGTCCTGCGCAAGGGCAGCAAAACCATCACCGCCCTGCTGAACGAGGGCAGCGACGGCGTATTTTCAATCATGGAAGCCCTGCCCCTGCCGGGCTCCCCCGCCCGCATCGACGAGGAGGAGAACAAAGTCTACAAAAAGCTTACGGTGCGTTTAGAGGGCGTGAAGGATGCCGTCATCGACGTGACACTCACGGCTTGAATTCCAACAGCTCCGACCCCCACGGGATCAGGAGCTCCACGCCGCCCTGCGTGGCTGGCACCGTATACGGCCTGTAGCAGACATGCACCCCATCCTCGGCCAGGTAGAAGTTGGCGTCCGGGCCGGACTGCTCCGTCACGCTGGCCTTGAAGGTGTCCCCCAGCGCCTTGTCCCCCCGCTCCGCCGCGTACCAGGCGTAGAATTCGCCCTCCAGCGCCGCGGTGACCTGGGCATTGTCCCCGCGTAGCACGCTGTTGATCTTCAGCTCGCGGCCCAGGTTGAAGTCGAAGGTGTGGCCGGTGCGCCAGGAGTTGCTCACGCCGCCCATGAACCATTCCCCCACGGTGGCGAAGGAAACCACGCCCTGCGCCTCATACGTGGTTTCGGTGAGTTCCTTGTAGTACAGCGGCGCATCGGGGTCGAAATTCCCCTCCTCCCAGATGGGCAGGTCGGCGCTGTCCACCTCGGCCTGCTTCCTCTCGGTGGCGAAGTCCCGCTCCGCTTTTGCGTAGGCCCTGTTGGCGGCCTTGGCCAGGGGGGAGGTCTCCTCGAAAAACGGCCGGCTGAATTGGAAGATCGGGTTCCGGATGCCGTAGGGCGAGGTATCGACGGTGGTGCGTATCTCGTAGGCGTACTCGCCGGCGGGGACAGTGGGGCCGGGCGTGGGTTTGTTTTTGTCGCAGGCGGCCAGGGCAAGCAGCAGCGTGGCGGCCAGCGCGAGGGCCAGGAATCGTCTCATGTTCATGTCCTCCCAATTTTTTTCTGCGTATAGTATAGCAAAAAAATATACAAAAAGCAAGAGAGGAAGACACATATGCCCAACAAGAAAAAGCCCGGCCTCAAACTGCGTTTCCAGCGCAGCCTGATCCGCGCCGTCTCTCCCGCCGCGCAGCAGTTCATGGCGGCCCCGAAGCTCGGGGACGTCAAGCGCGCGCTGTTCATCCAGCCCCACCCGGACGACAACCAGATCGGCGCGGGGGGCGCCATCGCCATGCTCATCGACAGGGGTGTGGAGGTCTGGGAGCTCACCGTCCTGGACGACCGCTACACCGACCTGACCTACAGCGGCCAGGGCCTTACTCTGCGCCAGAAGGAGGTTCTGGCCGCGCAGGCGAGCCTCGGCATGAAGGACGCGGGCTTTCTCGGCTACGGCGACAGGACCAAGGCCGATATGCGCGAGATCGCCGACGCCATCACCCTGGTCATCCGGCGCATCCAGCCCGACGCCGTCTTCACCGCCGACCCGAACCTGGAAAACGAGTGCCACGAGGACCACATCAAGGTGGCCCGCGCGGTGTGCACCGCCGTGATGGACGCGCAGTTCGCCTTCCTGCCGGAGTACGTGGACGGCAAGCCCCGCGACGACGCGTGGAGGGTGAAGACCCTTGGCTTCTACTACACCGACAAGCCCAACACCCTGGTGGACATCACGGACTACGAGGAGAAAAAGTTCGAGTCCATGCGCTGCCACGCCTCCCAAATGGAGACGGGCCTGCAATTCGCCATCAAGCTGCTGGACCAGCAGTGGGCGGCGGGAACGGAATATCAGGCCGTCGAGCCCCTGCGGCTGATCACCCAGCTGCACATGCACTGCTTCAACCTGCCGGTGGAATGATTCGATAGGGGGAACCATCATGACCGTCTTCAAGAACGCCCATTTCATCTCCTGCGCGCCCGAGAACCGCGAATTCTCCGTCCTCGTGGAGGACAAGGACCGCATCGCCCACTGCGGCGACAGCGTGCCCGCGCAGTATGCCGCCGCGCCTGTCATTGACCTCCAGGGCAAAACCGTCGTGCCCGCCTTCGCGGACACCCACATCCACTTCGCCTCCCATGCCCTGTTCGAGTCCACCCTCGACGTGCGCGAGGCCGTCGACCTCAGGGAACTCGGCCAGATGCTGCGCGATTACGAGGCCCGCACGCCGAAACAGAAGCTCACGATCTGTTTCGGCTGCTGCGCCCACACGGTTGCCGAGCGCCGCCTGCCCGACCGCGCCGACCTCGACCTCTACACCACCAGGCCCACCATGATCGTCAAGTACGACGGCCATGCGGGCGTGGGCAACTCGGCTTTAGTAGACGCGCTGCCACCATCTGTGCGCGAAAATCCCGGCTTCGACGCCGCCACCGGCTGGATGACCCAGAACGCCTTCTACGAGGGCGTCAACTTCATGACGGCGCAGATATCGCCCCTGTCTATCGTTGACGGCCTGCAGCGCACGGCAGATACCATGGCGCGGCGCGGCATTGGCCTGATCCACGCTGTCGAGGGCGTGGGCTTCAAGAACGACATCGATCTCGACATGATGCGCTTCGCCGCCCGCGGCCTGCCCCAGGACTTCCGTATCTTCTTTCAGACCATGGACGTCAACAAGGTGCTCAAGCGCAAGCTGCCCCGCATCGGCGGCTGCTTCAAATTGGCGCTCGACGGCTGCTTCGGCTCCGAGGACGCCGCGCTGCTGGAGCCCTACGCCAACAACCCGGAGAACACCGGCTTCCTCACCTACACACAGGCCCAGGTGGATCAATTCTGTATCGAGGCCAACCGGCAGGGCCTGCAAATCGCCATCCACGCCATCGGCGACGCCGCTGTGGAGCAGGCCATCACGGCCTTCGAGGCCGCCCAGCGCGACTATCCACGTCCCGACGCCCGCCACATCCTCATCCACGCCTGCCTGATGAACGAACCCCAGCAGACGCGTGCGGCGGCCCTGGGGCTGATGATCGCCACGCAGCCCGCCTTCCTCTATTGGCGGCACGAGCCCCAGGCCTACCTGGACGGCATCCTGGGCGAGGCGCGCTCCTACGCCGTCATGCCGCTGCGCAGCTGGGTGGAGAAGGGCATCACCGTCACCGCCGGCTCCGACGCCCCCTGCACCATCCCCGACCCCATACAGGGCATCTACTACGCCTGCAACCACCCCAACCGGGCCGAGAGCCTCTCCGCCCTGGACGCCCTGCGCATGCACACGTCCTGGGCGGCCTACAGCGCCTTCGACGAGAACCGCCGCGGCGCCCTGCGCGAGGGCCTGCTGTGCGATTTCGTCGTCCTCAGCGGCGACCCCCTCGCCATGCCGCCCGAAAATTTGAATACCCTGGAAATAGAATCGGTCTACTTCCAGGGCAAGCGCTATGAATCAAAAAAACGCGGGCTGCTCGGGCTAGTTGCCAAAGCGATCACTCACACCCCCACATAAATCTCCCCGTCCTCCACCGTGAACGTCACTATTTCGGAGGACGCGCTCTCCCCGCGGGCGTCCACCATGTCATAGTAGAACATGAATTCGCCGTCGCCCATCTCCTCGTAGGCGAAGGCGGTCTCCTCTGTCACGGTGAACGTGTCGATCTCCACCCCCTGCACTTCCGCGTCCGGGTCGGAGAGGTCCAGCACATAGTGGATCGTGGTGATCTCGTCGCCGGGCTGCAGCTGGATGAGCTCCTTGTCGGGCATGCCGTTTTCGTCCAGGCCTTTACGCGCGCCGATAATTTCGAATTCTTCCGTCTCCCAGACATAGCTCACCCGCAGGCTGCACTGCTCGCCGTTGAGGACAATCGGCACGTCGTAGAGGTCGTACTCGTCGCTCTCGTAGGTCAGCTCCATGTAGACGAACCAGCCGTCGATGGCGCCCCAGTAGCCCCAGAAGTTGTCCTTGAACACGCCGTTCTCCCAGTCGGCGTGGAGGTCGTTGTCGCGCCCGAAGAAGAGCACGAAGTTGTCCTCCTCGTCGTAGTATGCCAGCTCAAAATAGACGCCCGCCAGCTGCGCGGCGATCTCGCCGCCGAGGCTCAGCATGGAGTTGTTGTCCTCGTCCAGCGTGACAGGGAAGTCCTCCAGGCCGAGGGCCTCTATGCCGGGCACCTCCGGCAGCTCCGCCTCGGCGAACTTCGGCACCTCGGGCCGCTCCGGCGTGGGCAGCCCGGGGATTTTGATGTATTTCATGCTGCGGGCGTACTGCGCGCCCTCGCGGCTGAGCCGGCCATAGATGAGGTATTCGTACAGGTAATCGTGTGCCTGGCTGACGGAAATGGTCGTATACTTTTCGAAGTCGTCCTCGTCCAGGCCCAAAGGGTAGTAGCAGGCCAGGCCTGCGTTGTTCATGCGGTAGGGCCCGTTGATCTTGTACACCACGCACTCATTGAACGCGGCCTCCATTGCGGCGGCGGTCTCGGGCAGCGCCCCTGCCGCGCCGCGCACCAGGTCCGCCGGATCCAGCATCCCAGTGTAGCCCCAGTCGCGCTCGTTGGGGCCGTATTTCTTCGCGGCGTCGGCGCTGCGGCCATAGGCCCCGAAGAAGCTCGGGTCGTTGCTGGCGGCGGCCAGGGCCTCCACGCCCACGTTGTGCCAGGCGGCCAGCAGGGGGCTGGTGCGCGTCAGGTCCACGCAGGAGAGCGTGATGTCCCCCGCCTGCCCGATCGCGTTGCAGCCCGCGGCGTAGGTGTCACAGATGGCCTTTCCCAGCCGCGCGGCGTTCAGGCGCGGCTGCTCGGCCAGTGCCCGCAGGAGCCCCGCGTAGTCCCAGCCGCAGCCCGGCTCCGTCTCCTCCGAGGCCACCATGTAGCGCGCGATGCCCTGCAGCGCCCCCGCGGTCTCGATGGTGGCCATCAGGCAGGCGTCGAAGCCCATCAGGTCCAGGGGTGGGTTCTTCTCGCTGGGCTTGTACGCCGCCTCCAGCGCCCTGCGGACATCCTGTAAATCCATGCACTCCATGCCGTAGCGCTCGTCGCAGATCACCCCGCCCACCGAGCCGCCGCCGTGGTCCCACAGAATGACGGCCTCGTGGTCCGCCGGGTAGTTCTTCCGGCAGAATTGCAGGAAATCCGCGAGGGTCTCGCCCCGGCCCATGTTGGCGATGGGCTGTTTTTCGAGCAGCCGCAGCCGGTTGCCGCTGTAGAGGAAGCGGCACAGCATGTCCGGGTCCACCCGCGGGTCCTCCCACTCGTAGGCGCCGCCGGTCTCGACGACCACCTGCACGTTGTCCGGCAGCGCCACGGAGCACAGCTCCGCCAGGTCGCCGCTGGCCAGGCCCGCCCGGGTCTCCAGGTCGGTGCCGCACAAGTACCAATAGATCGCCCAGGTCTCGCCCTCCCCGTGCAGCGTGCCGATGAGGCTCTCGTTGCCGCCGCTGAAAATTTCGTCGTCACTGAAGATTATGCCGATCACGCCCAGCACAACGACGATGACAACCGTCCAGATGATGAACCTGCGCAGGCGGTGCTTCTTCTTTTTCGGCGGCGGGGGAGGCCCGTAGTAGGGCTGCGGCGGCGGATACGGCGGCGGTGGTGTCGGTGGATATTGCGGCGGATAGTAGTTGCCCATCAGGATAGCCCCCTTACATCATCAGTGCGGCCATTTAAATCAAAAAAACACAAAGCTGCATATTCCCGCAAGCCACAGTGGCTTAAGGAATATGCAGCCAGCTTTGGAGCGGATGACGAGGCTCGAACTCGCTACCTCCACCTTGGCAAGGTGGCGCTCTACCAGATGAGCTACATCCGCAATTCTAGACTTTAGATGCTAGACGTTAGCTTTTAGATGTCTAAGGCCTAATGTCTGAAGTCTAACATGGTGCCTCCGGTCGGAGTCGAACCAACGACACGCGGATTTTCAGTCCGCTGCTCTACCAACTGAGCTACAGAGGCGTGGAATCCAAATAACTCATAGATGATTTATTTGGATGGTGGCGACCCGGAACGGGCTCGAACCGTCGACCTCCAGCGTGACAGGCTGGCGTTCTAACCAACTGAACTACCGGG
>Ga0082212_10009669_pt1 | contig 12411 bp, 11 predicted proteins | sample TergutNt197P3_FD_71548 | JGI IMG/M metagenome (GOLD analysis project Ga0082212, IMG submission 71548) | Neocapritermes taracua P3 segment gut microbial communities from Petit-Saut dam, French Guiana - Nt197 P3 | ecosystem: Host-associated > Arthropoda: Insects > Digestive system > Gut ... | reverse complement strand
TAAGCGGTGTACGTCGTAACCGATTCCAGTACGCATAAAATCACCAACCTAACGCGGCAGCAGCCGCAAATATTTAGTTTTCCCGCCTTAGAATTGCTTCTGCTACCAGTAAATCTTCTGGATAAGTAAGCTTTAAATTGCTGCTGCTTGCCCAAACATAGGCGCATGGGTAGCCGGCGGATATAACAAGCGCTGCGTCGTCGGTGGCTTTGGCTAGAGTTGTTTCGTCCGCTGCCGCATAAGCGGCCATCAGCCGTTTGGCCAAAAAGATTTGCGGTGTTTGCGCAGCCAGCAGTTCATCGCGAGGTAAGAAAGCGCCGCAGCTATCCCCTACCCTATAACGGATGGTATTTACAATGGGCGCCGCCAATATGGCCGCGCCCTTATGCTTTGCAGCTTCTATTACCTTGATAATATCACGCTTTTTTGTAAGGGGGCGCGCCGCGTCATGTACGGCTATTAAGTCTGGGAGGGCATTATTATCAAAAGTCGCTAATGCTTGCATCACCGAAGCAGCCCGGTGTTTTCCACCGGCTACCAGCCGTATAGCCCCGCCATAAGAGGCGGCAATATCATTTATAGCCGACCAATCATCAAGCCGCGCCGCCACCAAGATTTCTGTAGCAATATCTTGCCACATATCCAACACATATCTTAATACCGGTTTTCCTGCCACAGTAAGCAAAGCCTTATTAGCAGCGCTACCCATACGTCGGCTGTCCCCAGCCGCTACGATTATAACCGCAATCCTCAAATATTTCCCCCCACGGTTATTTTTGTTTTCTCGCTACGGACGGGATGACCCCGCCCCTACGAGGGCGAACAAAGTTCGCCCCTACATGATTTGATGGTTTTCGCTATGCGAAAACCTACCTATTGCATTAATCATCACGCATATCCGGCACTTCGCCGTCTTTGCCGTATTTGGGGCGTACAAAGACCATGCGCCCGGCCGCGGTCTGCAAAATACTTGTTACTACCGACTGTATGCGGCGACCCATATAGCGTTTGCCGTTTTCCACTACTATCATGGTTCCGTCGTCTAAATATGCCACGCCTTGGCCTATTTCCTTGCCTTCTTTTATAATATGCACTACCATTTCTTCACCGGGCAATACGATCGGTTTTACGGCATTGGAAAGTTCGTTGATATTAAGAACCTTTACTCCTTGCAGTTGCGCAACCTTATTGAGGTTAAAATCATTAGTCAGCACCACGCCTTTAAGATCTTGAGCCAGTTTCAATAGCTTGGTGTCGACCTCGGCTAACTGGGGATAGTCCCTTTCCATAATTACTATGCTATCAGCAAACTCACGCCGCAAACGATTCAATATATCCAAACCGCCCCGTCCGCGGTTGCGCTTTAGGTTATCGCCGCTGTCGGCTATATGGCGCAATTCCTCCAGCACAAAACCGGCAATCACTAAATCTCCCTCCAAAAAGCCGGTATGGTATATATCGGCGATACGCCCGTCAATGATTACGCTGGTATCAAGGATTTTAGGCGGTATACCATCGCGGTTTTTGTCTCTTTTATGGTCTTTTTTATCCTTATCTATTTTCTCGCCTTTTTCACGGCTAAACATTTGCCAGATATCTTGGCTTTTTCGATATCCTACCAATAGGCCAATATAGCCAATCATAATAACGCAGATAATAGCTAAATAAGTGCCAATAAGGCTGATACGGGCGACGGCAATGCCAATTAAACTGGAGATAATTAATCCTGATATAAGACCAAAAATACATCCCACGATATCCGCTGTGGTCATAGCGGCTAAAAGCGTGACGATCTTTTCAGTTCCCTTTTCTAAGCCATTCACCAAGCCGGGGGCTAAAAGCGCACCCAAAACTGCAAGTATCAAACCGGCAGCAATGGCTAAGGGAATATGATAAACCCCATCTAATGCCGCAAAAAGTCTGGGTCTTAAAAAAGTAACTATTATTACTACGCCAATTACGGCAAATAATATGGCTACAACACCGTATACAATCTTCTTCATCTATATTTCCACCTTCTTTCACATGAACTTAATTATAACGTATGTTTAAAATAAAAACAACTATTTTTACACGGTTTAATAAAAACTCTATACTTTACATAGCTCGCCAAATAACTGCTCTTCCACCATCTTGGGTTCCTTGTCGCAAGCTAAGGCCATTTCGCTCATTAGTATTTTGCGGGCATTATCCAGCATCTTTTTTTCTCCGGTGGAAAGACCTTTAGCGGAATCGCGGCGCATTAAATTGCGCACTACTTCAGCTAATTGGCAAATATCGCCGCTTTTTATTTTATCCATATTCAACCGGTAACGGCGGTTCCAATTATCCTCCCAAGGGGAAGGGGTGGCGCTTAAAACCAGCCGTACTTCTTGCACCTTATCCTCATTGCAGACCCGGCGCATACCTACGCGCTCCACGCCGTCAGTGGGAACCATCACTCGTAAGTCACCCACATAGAGCCGCAATACATAATAACTGCGGTTTTCTCCCAGTACCTCCTGCTGCTCAATACCCTCGATTATGCCTGCGCCATGCACTGGATAAACAACTTTTTCGCCAATTAAAAACATATCTCCAACCCCTAATTATCATTACCCCTACCATAATAACAAATAACAGGCTACTTTGTCAAATGGAAAACTTGTAATTTTATCATATGACATTTAGCATGTCAATATGAAATACATAAAAAGGGCAGTCAATAAAAGTATTTAGTATGCCAAATACTTTTGTTGACTGCCCTTTTTGCATTGAAAATCTTTTGTCACTTCTGGCCACCTCTAGGTCACCTTATTTTGTAAAGCACAGCTGCTTATGGTCAAAAATTTACCCTACACTTCTAATAACGGATAAAAAAATAAAAAATTAACAACTAAGTCAGCTAAAAAGAAGCTGGAATTTGTGGATGAACTCTGTTATAATAATTTTGAAAAACAACGATTAATTAATAGAAGAGGTAAATATGATAGCTATCGGCAGCGATCACGCTGGTTTTGCCGCCAAGGAGTATATTAGATCCTTGCTAAAAGAAATAGGCTTGAATGCCAAAGATTTTGGTTGCTTTAGTGAACAAAGCGTACATTATCCGGAATATGGCTACAAAGTTGCGCAAGCTGTTGCGGCAGGAAGCTGCGAAAACGGTATATTGATTTGCGGCACAGGCATTGGCATGTGCATTGTAGCCAATAAAATTAGTGGCATACGCGCTGCTTTATGCCATAATACTTTTACTGCCGCCTGTAGCCGTGAGCATAACGACGCCAATATTCTGGTGCTGGGCGCTAGGGTGCTGAGTCTAGAAGAGATAGCGGAAATCACACATACCTGGTTTGCAACACATTTCGCTGGCGGGCGGCATGCCGAGCGTTTGGCTATGATACGCAAAATAGAAATATAAATTTAATAATAGGAGGAATGTTGCACATGTTTGAAATTAAGTATTTGCAAGAAACCGACCCGGCAGTTGCCGAAACAATTTTAAAGGAACTGGCCAGACAACAACAAAAACTGGAACTAATCGCCTCCGAAAACTTTACCAGCCGTGCTGTTATGGCGGCGCAAGGCTCGGTGATGACCAACAAATACGCGGAAGGTTATCCGGGTCGCCGCTATTATGGCGGTTGCGAATGTGTCGATCTGGCCGAGGATCTGGCTCGCGAGCGCGCTAAAGAATTATTCGGCGCCGAACACGCCAATGTGCAGCCCCATAGCGGCGCCCAAGCTAATATGGCCGCCTATTATGCGCTGCTTGACCACGGCGACACTGTACTGGGCATGAACCTGGCTCATGGCGGGCACTTGACCCATGGCAGCCCGGTCAATTTCTCCGGACGCCAATACAAAATCGAAGCCTATGGCGTAGAGCCGGATAGCGAACAAATAGATTATGATAAATTAATGGAACGAGCCCGCGAAGTAAAACCGAAACTGATCATGGCCGGGGCTTCCGCTTACCCCCGCGCTTTGGATTTTGCCGCTTTTGCCGACATAGCCAAAGCGGTAGGCGCTTACCTGGTAACAGATATGGCTCATATAGCAGGGCTGGTAGCGGCAGGTGAACACGCAAGCCCGGTACCCTATTGCGACATGGTAACCAGCACAACCCATAAAACCCTACGCGGCCCCAGAGGCGGCCTGGTATTGACAAGGGAGGAACACGCCAAGCAGATAGACAAATCCGTATTCCCCGGTCTGCAAGGTGGCCCCTTAATGCATGTTATCGCCGCCAAAGCTGTAGCATTTGGCGAAGCCATGCAACCCGCCTTTAAAACATATCAAAAACAAGTAAGGCTCAATGCCCAAGTACTGGCCAAAACCCTTAGTGAAGCCGGCTTACGTCTGGTATCAGGCGGCACAGACAATCACTTACTCTTAGTTGACCTACGCCCCAAAAACTACACCGGCAAAGAAGCGGAACACCGCTTAGACGAAGTAGGCATTACCTGCAATAAAAACGCCATCCCCTTCGACCCCGAAAAACCCGCCATCACCAGCGGCATCCGCCTAGGCACAGCTGCCATCACCACCCGCGGCTTAAAAGAGCCGGAAGTTGAGCAGTTAGGCAAAGCCATAGCCCTAACCCTAAGCCACGACGACGCCCTACTGGAGCAAGCCCGCGCCATAGTAAAAGAATTAACAGAAGCGTTTCAATTATACTAATAACATTTTGACCTCTGTCTTCTGTTCTCTGGCTTCTGTCTTCTGCCGGAGGCAGGCCGGAGGCCGGAGGCAGGCCGGAGGCACGCATGCGTCAGAGCTGGGATGAATATTTTATGACCATAGCGCATCAAGTCGCCACCCGTTCCACTTGTGTACGCAGACAAGTGGGCGCGGTGGCGGTCTCGGCTGACCATCGTATACTGGGTACAGGGTACAACGGTGCTTTACCGGGTACGCCCCATTGTGAGGTGGTGGGCTGCTTACGCAATAAATTAGGCATACCTTCCGGGCAGCGCCAGGAGATGTGCCGTGCCCAACACGCGGAAGCCAATGTATGCAATTATGCTGCCCGCTACGGTACAGCTTTGGCAGGGGCTACGGTATACGTGACAGCCCAACCCTGCACAACCTGCGTAAAAGCCATGGTCACCTGCGGCATCACGCGTGTGGTTTTCGATAGTGATTACCCGGATGAACTGGCTTGCGCCCTGGCAAAAGAAGCCGGTATGGAATTAATGCGTTATGCGGAAATCAAGGTTACAATATGAAAATCCTATCCGTTTTCGGTACACGGCCGGAGGCTATCAAAATGGCTCCGCTGGTAAAAATGCTGGCGCAAACCGCGAGTATCGACAGCAGAATTTGTGTTACTGCCCAGCATAGGGAGATGCTGGATTCGGTATTGGAACTGTTTGAGCTTAAACCAGACTATGATTTGAACCTGATGCGCCATGGCCAAACCCTGGCCGGATTTACAGCCAGCGCCCTTAGCGCCTTAGACGGTGTACTGAAAAACGAGCAGCCGGATTTGCTATTGGTACACGGGGACACCACCACTACCTTTACTGCCGGCTTGGCTGCTTTTTATCACCGCATACCACTGGGTCATGTAGAAGCCGGCTTACGCACCAACAACAAATACGCCCCCTATCCGGAAGAAATAAACCGCCGCCTCACCGCGGTTATGGCAGACTGGCATTTCGCTCCTACCCCGGGGGCAGCCCACAACCTACAAGCCGAAGGAGTAGCGGCAGAACGTATTTTTATAACCGGCAATACTGTGATAGACGCTCTGCTGGCTACCATAAAGCAGCCCTGCAACCTCAGTGGGCTGGGCTTGGATCAGGTTGATTGGTGTCGCCGCGTAGTTTTACTGACCTGTCACCGCCGAGAGAACTGGGGCAGCCCCATGAAGGAGATATTTAGTGCCATAACCGACCTGCTACAAGATTTTCCGGATATAGAAATTATTTATCCCGTTCACCGTAACCCACAAATACGCGCCCAAGCAGTGCAGAGTTTTGCCAACCAGCCGCGCCTACATCTGTGCGAACCCTTACCCTACCTGCCTTTTTGCCATATAATGCAGCGTTGCCACCTAGTACTAACCGACAGCGGCGGCTTGCAAGAAGAAGCGCCGGCTCTGGCCAAGCCGGTACTGGTACTGCGAGAAACAACAGAACGCCCGGAAGCCATTGCCGCAGGCACAGCAAAGCTAGCCGGGGTAAAAAAAGCAACAGTCTACAAAACAACCGCCACCCTTCTACAAAACGAACAAGCATATAAAAACATGGCCGCAGCTATCAACCCCTATGGCGACGGCCATGCCGCAAAGAAAATCAGGGATATTTTAATGAACCGCCTGGCAAACCAAAACTCCAACCCCCCCCCAAACTCTCCTCTCTAAACTCTCCTCTCTAAACTCTCCTCTCTAAACTCTAAATTCTAAACTCTCCTCTCTCAACTCTAAACTCTAAACTCTAAACACTTTCCCCTTGCCCCTGCAATAGGGGCATTCCTCTTCCAGACTATAGGAGAGGTCATGACCGATTTTCTTGCGCGTCAGCTCCACTAAGCCTAAATTGGTCATGCCCAGCATGGTAATACGGGTACGGTCTTTTTTTAGTTCTTCAGCCAAATGGGACATCAGCTTTTGCTTATGCTGCTCTTGTTCCATATTGATAAAATCTATTATAATTATGCCACCGGTATTACGTAGTTTAAACTGACGGGCTATCTCATTTGCCGCCTCTAGGTTAGTGGTTAAAATAGTTTCCTTTAAGTTACAGCGGCCTACAAATTTACCGGTGTTCACGTCAATAACTGTTAAGGCTTCTGTCTGATCGAACACAATATAGCCGCCGCTTTTTAGCCATACCTTGCGACGCAAAGCCTTTAGCAGCTGTTCTTCTATAGAATATATGGCGAACAGATCCGCCCCTGCCCGCAAGCTGAGACGGCTAATTAGCTCCGGCGCTGAAGTCATGATGATTTCCTTGAGTTTTTCAAAAGCAGAAATATTCTCCACTATAATAGATTCTATATCGTCAGATACGGTATCACGAATAACGCAGCGTAATATATCTTCCTCACGATAGATGAGAGCCGGAGTTTTGCTTTTGGCTGCCTTACCTTGAATATGCTTCCAAAGCCGTTTCAAGTTATGCAGGTCAAGGGCTAATTCTTCCGCGCTTGCTGTAGCGGCAGCCGTGCGGGCAATGACACCCAGACCGCCCGCCAATTCTTTAATAAATCCCCTGATACGCTCACGTTCGGATTCATCTTCAATACGGCGGGAGATTGCTATATGGTTGGCTGTTGGCAAGAGCACAATATAGCGCCCCGGCAAAGAAGGCTGCATGGTCACGCGTGCGCCCTTTTCACCTTGTGGTTCCTTACATATTTGCACCAGGACTTCCTGTCCTTGTTTTAACAGCGCGCCGATATCCTTTTCTTGTGTTTTAGATATTTCAGTTTGGTTAAACTCTGTATAATGGGGGTACGATGTATATACGTCATCCGCATAAAGAAAACTGTTCTTTTCCAGCCCGATATCCACAAAAGCAGCTTGCATACCCGGAAGCACATTAGCTACCCGACCCTGATAAAAAGCGCCTAAAAGGCGCTGTTCCCCAGCCCGTGGCAAATACAATTCCACCAGCTGCCCTTCATGGCATATCGCGATAGATACATCTTCTTCTGCAAAATGGATCAACATTTCCTTCAATTATTTCACATCCTAAGGTGGGCTTTGCCCGAAAATAGTAAGAGATCCGTGGTTCGTGGTCAGTGGTCGGTTTTCAGTTGTTGGAATGCAGGAGCTTGCGCCGGCAAGCTCCTTGATGGCAGCCCGGCGCTACAGCAGCAATCAGCTCTTGAGGTTTTATTATGGGGCCGACGTTTAGCGCGCATGAATAAAGCAGCGTATGCCCTTCCCTGGTCAGCGAAAGCAAGGCGGGACGTATATTTACGTTTTTGTGACCCTTGGGGCTTTGTCGTTCTATAATATAGCTGGCCGAAACTATTAGGTTGCTGATCGCTTGGTCTATATGGGGGCTGTCTATGTCCCCTAATAGCTCTAAGGAATAATCAGCCCTGTTGAGGATAGCTGTCAATGCTTTGGTATTTTCTGGAACTAAGGTTGCGCTTATTACTTTAAGCCCAACCGGTAGCTGCTTGTTTAGTTTGACATGCCAATTGGCAGGCAAGGGCATGGTGAATAATAAATCGGTGTATTCACTATCGCCGGATAGACCCACGGCATGCGCCGGGCCCCAGGAAATCAGCATATGGGGGTTAAAGCCTTGAGAAAAGGCAATAGGCAAAGCTGCGCGGCGTATGGCTTTTTCCATTACCGCAAGAAGATCCAGTTGGGAAAGCCAGCTGGCTGAGCCGTCTATGGACAGGCGTAAACGCCAGCGTTGCTTTGATGCGGGATCATTCGGTTCAGCAGGTAATGTTTCCGATTCAGCCGGTAATGTTTCCGGTTCAGCAGGTAATGATTCCGGTTCGGCAGGTAATGTTTCCGGTTCAGCCGACATAGTGCAAGGGCTGGCGAGCTGTAGGGCACATTCCAAGGCTTGGCATATGCCGCAACCCGTACAATTGCCTTCCCGGCAATCCTGGGTAGTAATTTCTTGGGCGGCTTTCTCATATTCAGCCCATAACCAGGCATGGCTTACGCCACTGTCAATGTGCTGCCAAGGCAAGGGCTCGTCTTTGCCGAATGTGCGGCAGGCATAGGTTTCACAGCTTATGCCTGAAGCAGCAAAGGCATCCCACCATAGTGGCGCTTTAAAATGTTCTGTCCAGCCGTCGGCATGACAGCCGGACTGCCATGCTTTCAAGATGACCGTGCCCAGGCGGCGGTCGCCCCGCGCCAGCGCCGCCTCCAGCAAGCTGCCTGCCACATCATGATAACGCATTTTAACCTGCTTTAGCGGACGTATTAGATCCAAGAGGTATTTTTGTTTTTGCCGCAGTATTTCCGCGCTATCCTGTCCATGCCACTGAAAGGGGGTATGCGTTTTGGGTACAAAGGAAGCCACCCCCAAAGTAAGGGTGAGTCTTTTTTTTACAAAGGGAGGTTTATGGCCTTGGTACAAAGCCGCAATATCCTGGCAAAGCGCGGCGATGGCTGCGATATCCGCCATGGTTTCATAAGGCAGCCCGATCATAAAATAGAGCTTTATTGTGCTATATCCGGCAGCAAAAGCGGCCTTGAGTGCGGACATGATATCTTCCTCACGCACCCCTTTATTAATGATATCCCGTAAGCGCTGACTACCGGCTTCCGGCGCCAGAGTCAGGCCGCTTTTTCGTACCTTTCCCACCGTATTGGCTAGGGTCACCGAAAAAGCGTCTACTCGCAAGGAAGGCAGGGAAAGTCCCCTGCCACAGCCACTATGCCTGGTAATAAGCTCTTCAGTGAGCGGAGTAATTTCTGAATAATCGGCTGAAGATAAAGAGATAAGGCCGATATCTTCATAGCCACTGTTATCAGCTATAACCTGCGCCTGCTCAATCAGCAAACCGGGTTGCTTTTCACGCACCGGCCGATAAACAATGCCAGCCTGACAAAAACGACAGCCTCGCCCGCAACCGCGCATAAGTTCCAACATGATCCTATCATGCACCACTTGGGTATGTGGTAGGATGGGGGCAAGTGGTACCGGCGCATCATCTATAACTCGCAATAAGGTTTTCGGTATTTTGGCAGGGGCGCCCTCCAATGCTTGTAAGCTTTGGAAGGAACCGTTCTCGTCATAGTGGGCTTGATAAAAAAAAGGCACATAAATACCAGGTAATGCCATGGCCTGCCGCAAAAGCCCGCTTTTGCTTAAACCCTGTTCTTTAGCTTTAGCCACCAATCTTAGTAAAGCAGGTAATTGTTCTTCGCTTTCGCCCAGGCAAAAGAGATCTATAAAATCAGCCATTGGTTCCGGGTTAAAAGCACAAGGCCCACCTGCAATAATCAGCGGCCAACTCTCTCGCTCGGCTTTTAAGACCGGCAAATTGGCCAAGTGCAGCATATCCAGCACATTGGTATAAGAAAGTTCATACTGCAAAGTAAAGCCCAATACATCAAAATCCGCCAAAGCATGCCCGCTTTCTAAGGCGCATAAAGGCTCGGCTGTTTTAAGCAACAGCCCCCGTACATCCTCCATGGGGGCAAAACAACGCTCCAGGAGCATGCCCTGTTCCCGGTTAACTGCCTCATAAAGCAGGCGCAGTCCCAAATGGGACATACCGACCTCATAGGTATCAGGAAAGCAAAATGCCATTTTAACTTGGGTTTGTTCCCAATCTTTAATAATGCTATTATATTCACCACCAATATATTGCGCCGGTCTAACCACCTCGGCCAAACAAAACCCATCCATATATATACCATCCATATGACACGGGACGATGTAGGCATCGTTCCCTACGAAATTGCCTTGATTCGGGACGATGTAGGCATCATCCCCTACAAAATTATGCTTTCCCTGCGCTGCCGAATAGGCGGATTTTTTCACGTATGATCTCGGTAGCTGCTTGGCGGGCTGGCGCCAGCACTTTACGGGGATCCAGCTCTTCTGGGTTGATAGCCAGTGCGCCGTTTAAGGCTCCCATAAAATGCTCGCGGATATTTGTGTCTATATTAACCTTACGCACGCCGCGGGCAATGGCTTCGCGGATGGCTTCATTAGGTACGCCGGAAGAGCCATGCAAAACGATCGGTGTATCAATCAGCTGGGTTATTTCACTTAAGCGTGCCATATCCAGCTTTGGTTCACCCTTATACTGGCCGTGGGCTGTACCAATAGCTATAGCCAAGGCATCTACCCCGGTTTGGCGCACATAATACGCCGCCTCCTTAGGGTCGGTATACATGGATTCCCTTTCACTAACAAAAATATCATCTTCCGTACCGGTAATTTTACCCAGTTCACCTTCTACACTCACTCCACGCGGACGGGCGACTGCCAGTACCTGCTTAGTAAGGGAAATGTTTTTCTCCAGCTCATGCTTAGAGCCGTCTATCATAACAGAGGTAAAGCCCTTTTCAATACAATCGCAGCATTGTTCATAGCTGGTACCATGATCCAAATGCAAAGCAATTGGAACATCGGCCAGCTGAGCCGCAATATGTGTTAAAGCCACAATATATTCCAGCCCCGCATATTTAATAGCGCCCTGGCTAGCCTGGATGATCACCGGGGAGCGCTCGATAGACGCCGCCTCAATAATTGCCTGCACAATCTCCATATTATTGCAGTTAAAAGCCCCCACCGCATACCTATCTCTTACCGCCGCTTCCAACAGCGGCTTCATAGCTATCAAAGCCATATTCTAGCCTCCTAAACAATCTTTATTTTTATGTTTTCGCGTAGCGAAAACCTTCCACCACTCCCCACTCCCCACTCCCCACTCCCCACTCTCCACTCAGTATCTCACCCTCATACCGCCTTCTTGCAGGCTGATGCGGGAAATGCGGTTCAATAAATGCAGATCTGAAGGGCGCGAGGCAAAAATGTTGGCGCTGTGCCCACAGTGGGGACAGGTTAGCATCAGCCTATCAGATAGTATCAGGATATCCATATCCTCACGCCCACAACCGGCGCATACACAAGCACGCTCAGCCAGTAATTTATTTAAGCACAAGAGCGAACGGCCTATAATAGCGGGCTTAACGAAAAATTCATGTAGTTCGTCAGCGTAATCCAGGATCAGGCTACTTTCCTCGTCCATAGCCTCGCGCACACAATCCCGCTCGCCAAGGCAAGCCAAGCGAATATCCATCTCTTCGCAACCCAGCATAAAAGGTGGTTCGGCTCGCATGCCATGTAAGCGGAAAATAAAATAATGATCCTCCTCGCAACAGGGGCAAAAGCAATCGGCATACAAATACTGCCCTTTCAACTTAAGTTGCAGGGGTTCTGCGCCACAAGAGCAGCGTATAACAAGGGTTTTGCCGCAATTCAGATCAAAACGGGAGATAGCGCGATATAATATGCGCTCCTGGCAACATGGGCAACGCAAGGACAACAACCATTCCGGCCTCACCAACACAAGCTTCACCCCCTTATGGTCTGCTGCGCAGCCCAAGTTATAAGTACAGAAACTCTTAACTTGTTATTTCGCCCTGCCGAGGACTTTTCCCTGCCATACAAAATAAGTAAATAAAATTCTCCTATTATTACCCCAAAAAAGTAGAGTTACTCTACGAATATTATAAATACGATTATGACATATTTCGTCGATCTTTATAATTTCATCGGTCTTTCTAAAAATACGTAGATCTTAAAAGCTATTCCATGGTATAATTATTATAGATGCCCTATTATACTTTTTTTGAAAGGGAAGAGTCAGCATGAACCAAACAAAATCACGCATATTGGTCGTAGACGATATTATGACTAACCGCATTATTTTGGAAGAGATATTATCTGAAAACTATGAGATCGAGCAAGCGCAAGATGGCAT